>Ga0164296_1001722_pt1 | contig 22627 bp, 16 predicted proteins | sample GEODES057metaG_FD_113533 | JGI IMG/M metagenome (GOLD analysis project Ga0164296, IMG submission 113533) | Dystrophic lake water microbial communities from Trout Bog Lake, Wisconsin, USA - GEODES057 metaG | ecosystem: Environmental > Aquatic > Freshwater > Lake | place: USA: Trout Bog Lake...
CGCGCCTTGCCTACGCCATCACCGATAAGATCGCCGAGGCCCCCTGGCTTGATCTCTTTGTCAGTCTTTTCACCTGGGCTCCCTGGGTCGCCGGAGCCGTGTTGGAGGGATGGAAGGGCGTTGCCGGCGCCGTGGTCGCCCAGTTGGTCTTTCTGCACCTCTTCTGCCTCGTTCACCGCGCCCTTAGAAGCCTCGGAAAAAAGAGGGGGCGTACCCTCACCGATGCCCAAGGACGCGTCCTGGGCCCGCTCCGCAACCAGCTCTGCCTGATGGTCCAGACACCGGCGATCCTGGTCTTTGCCCAGGTCCGCCTCGCGGAAATCGTGCTTTATCCGGCAATCGCCTGGCTAGGCAAGCTCCCCACCTACCGCTCCTCGGAGTGGGTCAATCTCTCCCGTCACAAATATGACGGCCTGATCGGCTACGACCTGCTCTGGTGCTGGTACTGCGACTGGATGACTGGCATCTGGGCGCTCGGGAGCGAAATGCTTCGCAACATCGAGTCCTTCTGGTGCCCGATCCGATTCCGTTCGCCCGTGAAGAACGCCAACATCGCGACTGACTTCCCCGATGTCGCGCAGTGGACCCCGGCGGAGGGTTCGATGGAGGATGTCGTGCGGAATTTCGAGGCGCATTACGACGGCAAGCGGAAGAACTCGTGGTGGGGCCACCCTGACCGTCGCTCTCACGAGAACCGGCAGTGAACTTCCGCAGGATCAAACCCTGCAGCGACTATCTCTCCCTCCGCTTTGAAAGCGAAACGGGGCGCTGGAACCTAGGGCTATCACCCTACCAGCACGGTGTACGGATCCGGATGGGACTGGCGGGGCGACCACCCTCGCTCATCGACTTCTGCCTCGGTCATGATGGCTCGATTTATTCTCCCATGCTCCTAGCCGTCATGAATCGTCTAGAACAACTTCCCGAATCGTCGAGCGCGGAAGAGATCGACTCCCTGTTTCCTTGGGCGAGAACGCGCCCAGATCCCTCCATTCATCTGGAGCAACTGCTTTCTCTTGCAGCGGAATCCTCGATCCCGACGCCGAGAGAGAAAAAAGTGTGGACCGGGAAGGACTCGAACCTTCAACCAATTGATTAAGAGTCAACTGCTCTACCATTGAGCTACCGATCCTAAATCCTGCAAAAACAGGGTTGGTAGATGTAACTGAAGTTGGCCCGTCTGCAAAATGAAAAGTGCGGGGAATTTTACGAAGCAGCTCAATTTTTCAAATCACGCTTGAACGGAACCTTGCGGCAGGTGTCATAATGAGATCACTCCATGTCCATCCTTTCTTCACTGATCCGTCGTTCCACCCCGGGCTCCGTCCTCTGCGTCGCCCTCCTCCTGTCCGGATGCGTGGTTCCCGGCTATCCCTACAATGGCTACGCCCCCTACGGCACGGTGCCTGCAGCGCCTCCCACAGTTGCAGCAACTCAGGTCGCTGTTGCGCCGGCACCGGTTCCTGTTCCGCCTCCGGGTGTGGTTGTCGGCGCGCCTGTTCCCTATCCCTATGTTTATGCTCCCGCTCCCTACCTGATCGCGCCGACTTTCTATGCCGGCTTCGGAACCGGTTACTGGTATGGGAACCGCTTCTGGCCCTATCGTCCAGGCTGCGCGTTCTACGGCGGTCGCTACTACGGCGGGTACCGTGCCAACTACTGGCGTGGTGGCAATGGCCACTGGCAGGGCGGCAGCTACCATGGCGGTGGTGGGTGGAATCGCTGATCCGCATTGAACCGTAGGGTGCTTGATCGCCCCTACCGATAAAGTGCTTGCGGGGCGCTCGCCGCACCGCATTACTGGGTGACTGTATGGACAAGAAGCATCTTTCGGCCGAGCACCTGATGAACCCCCTGGAGGAGAGGATCGGCTACAAGTTCTGCAACTCGCTGCTGCTGGCCGAAGCGCTGACCCATTCCAGTATTTCTCTGGAGCGGAAGGATTACCCCTTTGACAACCAGCGTCTCGAATTTCTCGGCGACGCCGTTCTCCAACTCGTGATCACGGAGGAGCTCTTTCTCCGTTTCCCGGACTTCACGGAGGGACAGTTGACCAAAATCCGCACCCGTCTGGTTTCCCGCACCGCACTCAAGGAGCATGCCAAGACGCTGCGCCTCGGCGAACATCTGATGATGGGTCGCGGCGAGGAATCGAGCGGCGGACGAGATCGGGCCTCGACCCTGGGGGATTCTTTTGAGGCTCTTGTCGGGGGAATCTATCTTGATGGCGGTCTCAGGGCAGCCAAGCAATTCATCCTCAAAGTCGCCGCAGAAAACCTGGCAACCGTTGCCGCCGAACCCGAGGAGATCAATCCCAAGGGAAAGCTCCAGGAACTGCTCCAGGCTGTTGCCCCCAGCTCTCCGGTTTACGAACTTCTTGATGAGAGCGGTCCTGAGCATCTGAAACATTTCCGGTGTCGTGTCGTATGGGAGGGACTCAATCTAGGAGAGGGAGCCGGGCACAGCAAAAAGGAAGCAGAGGTGGCGGCGGCCAGTGAGGCCCTTGACAACAGACTCTGGGAATCCAAACAAAAGGATGTCTGATTGCTTATAAAGCCCCTCTTCTCTATTGATCGCTCAAGATTCATGAACTTCTCCACCCCCCTCCCCTTCAGCATCTCCCTCCTCGGCATCCTTCTCGGTGCAGCCCTCGCGCTGACACACCTATTCGGATTATTGGCACCAGATCTCCTGCTTCATGAAGCAAGGACGTTCTCCCGCTCACGCTTCTGGGGAACCGTTCTGCTAACTGTCACCACGCTCTGGACACTGGCCATGACGGCAACGACAGATCTTGGTGAATTCAACCCCATGCGTCATCTCCTTCTGGTGGCGATCCTAGCGGGCAGCATTCTTCTCTGGAAATTTGTTCCCGATTTCCTCTCCTCTCGCTCGCTGGGATTTCTTCTTCTTCTTGTCGCCAATCCCGTGCTTCAAACGACATTCCTTCAACACGGCCTTTTGAAAATAATGCTTACCCTGCTGGCATACGGATGGGCCGTTGCCGGACTCTTTCTCGTTGGGATGCCTTACCTTTACCGGGACATCATTCATTGGATGAGTGCCGCGAAATGGCGCTGGAGCGCGACATCCTGCGCCGGTCTCCTCTATGGGATCGCGCTGATAGTTCTTGGACTGCTGGGCTGAGCGCGAACCCTACTCGTACCGAAGCGCCTTCACCGGATCCAGCCGGGAGGCGATCCACGCGGGAACCAAGGCTGCCAGCGAGCAGATCACAAAGGCACTGACACAGATCAGCGCCACATCGGTTGGAACGACCTCGGCGGGGATCTCATTGAACTGATAGACACTCCGGGGAAAGATCTCCACGCCCAATACGGAAGCCAACCACTGACTGACTTCGTTACGCCAGCGTATGAGCGTCATGCCCAGCACCAGTCCGCTGACCACGCCGATCACGCCGACCACCATCCCCTGCACAAGGAAGACGGAAACGATCTGCCAGGTGCGGGCACCCAAGGCCTTCAACACACCGATCTCCCGGGTTTTCTGAACGGTGACGGTGATCAGGGTGTTCATGATGCCAAAAGCGGCCACCAGTATGATGAACATCAGCAGAAAGAACATGACGTGACGCTCCATGGCGATGGCATCGAAAAGCTGTTTATTAAGATCCATCCACGTCACGCAGGAGAGTTCCTCGGGAAGGTTTTTGCGCAGGGTTTCGCGTATCTCCGCGGCACGATCCGGATCAACAGTCCTTATCGAGATCCCGTGAACGGACCCCCCGAGCCCATAAAGTTCCTGGCCGATATGAAGCGGTACCAGTAGGAATTCGCTGTCATAAAGGTATCGGCCGCTTTCGAAAATTCCTGTGACCGTCAACTGCGAAGGGAGCACCATTTGGCGGATTGAATCGATTTCCTCTGCACTTGATCCTTTGGCTCCCCTGCCATTTTTCCCCTTGAGTTTATCGAGTTGCTCGATCACCTCACCGAGATTTCCGGGTGAATAAACCGTGATGACATCACCCACATGGACGCCAAGGGTGCGCGCCAGTTCGGATCCGATGACCGTACTGTCACCCTCGAGATCCAGCTTGCCGGAGATGATGAACTTAGAAAGATCGCTCACCTTGAGTTCCAGGGCCGGATCGATACCACGAATTTTGGGGGCGAGTCGCTGATGATTAAACTCAACAATGACAGGCCCCTGCACAAACGGGGAGGCGGCCACCACCCCGGGCGTTTTTTCGGACCGACTCACGAGATCCTTCCATCCTTGGATCAAGCCGTCATTTGTGACGAGGAGATGGGCATCAAATCCAATCACCTTGCGCTGGAGTTCCCGCTCGAATCCCGTCATCACCGACATCACAAGGATGAGCACGGTGATACCAAGTGTGACTCCGATCACGGAGATCATCGTGATCACCGCCAGAAAAGTACGCTTTGGTTTCAGGTAGCGGGCCGCAAGGAAGAGAGGCGCGGGCAGGCTAAGGCTTGAAGACATACCGGAGGAGCGTGACATGACTCAGTTAAAATAAAAATTCCTAAACATTCTGCTCTGAATGGACCGGTCTCACCAGGATCCTTGTCATGAGCAGTGCTGCCAGTGAAAGCAGGCAGATACACAGAAAGTAGACGCTGTGACGCCTCATGTGAAACGGCCCGACGAGAAGATCCATACCACCTAGGGAATCCAGGAGCATTCCCCAGAGAATCGGCACCAATCCCAAACCGAGACTGGTAATGACCGTCGTCAGCGCAAAATAATGATTTTTCCCAGCTTCAGGAACCACCGACATCCCCAAATGCAGGTTGCCGAGATTGAATCCCGCCACCCCGATTCCCCCCGTCATGTTAAGGAGAAGAACGACCTTCCAGTCCGGATGAATCAATCCCGCCGACATGGCAAACCAGACTCCAAGCACCCCTGAAAACAAGAGTACCGAGCCCCTGATCACCGTGATGCTTCCGATCAGATCCACGATTCTGCCAAGCCACTGGAGAATCAGTAAGGGGGCGAAAAACGTTGCCGCCGAGAGCGCGAAGATCAACGAGGGGGAAAAGTGGGCCTGCATCCTCAGATACTCGACGGGAAAGACCGCCAATCCGCCGGTCACCGTAGCATAGAGCAGGCTGAAGAGGATCGTGTTTCGGAAAGGTTTTAGGGAGAGCATCTTCAGTATCGGGATGCTTTCCGAAGAGGCCACGGTGGCGGGTGCATGCCTGGCATCGGGTATCAGTCGCAGGAATAGCAGACTCACAACCGCCCCCACGACAGAGATACCAAGAACCACAGAATAGCGCCATGCCTCGATCTGCCCCCTCATCAGAACGGCAGAGACCAGCATGGTCAGCAGGCATCCCATGTAAACGAATGAGGAATCAACCCCTATGTAACGCCCCCTCATCATGCCGGGAACGATCCCGGTGATCCATGGAAGAAAAGCCGCAGAGGATATCCCCCTGAGCAGGTTGAAGCAGAAGAGACTCGCCAACAGCAACCCCAGACGGACCTCCCTTGAAACAAAAAAGAGGAGCGGAACAATCGCCGAGGTAGCGATGAAGATGGAACGCAACCCCCATCCCATGAGTGCAAATGAGCGGTAACTGTACTTCCCGAGATGGCGTGCCGCGGGCAACTGCAGCGTGGTCATCAAGGGAGTAAAGGACTCGATAATTCCAAGTGTCATCGAATTTGCGCCGAGATCCTTTGCCAAGAGAACGATCGGGGCTCCTAGGATGATCTGGAAACAGATCGCGTTAAAAAAATTGAACCAATGAAAATTAAAGATCCCCTTGGAATAAGGAACGTTAATCAACCCAAACGGGCCACGATAGCCGGCTCCGGCTCCGTTATCTTCGAAACCGCTCGTCACGCTTTTGAGGGCGCGTCCTGAGCGGCAGCCTGACGCTGCTTCAGGTGGGGGAAGAGGATGACTTCCCGGATCGACTCTGCTCCCGTGAGAAGCATCACCAGACGGTCAATACCGATACCGATCCCTCCGGCCGGAGGCATGCCGTATTCAAGAGCATCAAGGAATTCGGTGTCGATCTTCTGCTGCTCCTCACCTGCCTGATGCTCCAGGCGTTCTCGCTGGAGGTCGGGATCGTTCAGTTCGGAGTAACCGGGCGATATTTCCTGACCGTTGATGATGAGTTCGTAAACATCCACCTTGGAAGGATCGGCATCGTTTAATCGGGCCAGCGGAACAAGCTCCTTGGGGACATGGGTTACAAAAAAAGGATCTATTGTCTTCTCCTCCACCAGTTTTTCAAAGACGTGTTGGGTCATCTCGAACTCTTCAGGGCAATGAGAGATATCGAGCTTGAGTTCTGCACATCGGGCGACTTTTCCCGCCTTATCCAAAGCGAACCATCCGGGTACGGCCGCTTCGATCAACTCATTGTAGGAAGCACGCTTCCATGGTCGGGAGAGATTGATTGTTTTTGTAATGTTCCCCTCGGCATCGTGATGGCGGACCTGGTGGTCGCTATTGCCAAGCATGACGGCCAGATGACAGACCAACTCCTCGACCAATACCGACATCAATTGGAAGTCGGCGAAGGCCCAATAGGCCTCCAGCATTGTAAACTCCGGATTATGGCGGCGAGAAATACCTTCGTTACGGAAACTCCGGTTGAGTTCGAAAACTTTGGGGAAGCCCGCGACCAAAAGGCGCTTTAGATAAAGTTCGGGAGCAATTCGCAGGAAAAAATCCATCCCGAGGGCATTGTGATGGGTTTTGAAAGGCTCGGCAGCAGCACCACCCGGGATCGCCTGCATCATCGGCGTCTCCACTTCAAGAAAGCCGCGCTCATCCAAAAACCGCCTGATTTCCCTGACGATCGCAGAGCGTTGTTGGAAGATCTGTCGCGAGGAGGGATTGGCGATCAGATCGAGATACCGTTGGCGATAACGCGTTTCAGAATCCTGAACACCATGCCATTTGTCAGGCAGGGGACGGAGTGACTTGGAGAGAATACGAAGACTGCGTGCCTTGACACTGGCCTCACCGGTTCGCGTGGTGAAGCACTCTCCCTCCACCCCGATAAAATCACCGATATCGAGATGTGAGGTAATCGCCATGGAAGCTTCGTCGACTTCCTTGGAATTCACGTAAACCTGCATCCTCCCTCCCATGTCCGAGATATCAAGAAAGCGGCTTTTACCCATGTCTCGGTAGGCAGTGATTCGTCCCGCCAAGCAAACAACGCGACCTTCGGCAAACCCATCCCTGACTTCGGCGACGGAACCCGTGGTGTCAAAAGCTCCCCCGAACGGATCGACACCAAGATCCCGGATGGCCTGAAGTTTTTGACGACGGATGGCGACAAGGTCACCAAGCGGCGACGTAGTTGACGATGGTGTAGAGGATGACGATGGCTGGGTTGACTGTTCCACCTCTAAAGAGCAAACGGACTAGCCTTTGCGATCAATCAAAAAGAGCACTTAATTACTCGAGCGAGTCCGGACCAATTCGGCAGCAAGTCTGACTGCAGAGAGGAAACTTTCAGGACGAGCTTTTCCCGTTCCTGCAAGCTCATAGGCCGTTCCATGGTCTGGACTTGTCCTCATGAAGGGTAATCCCAACGTGACATTAACCCCGTCGTGGAAGCCAAGCAATTTTAGGGGGATAAGCCCCTGATCATGATACATGCAGAGCACCGCATCGAACTCACCATTCGCGGCACGCCAAAAAACCGTGTCAGGGCTGTAGGGACCTGAAAAAGCGGCACCGGTATTGGCAGAAGCAAGTAGTGTCATCGATGGCTCGATGATCCTAACCTCCTCATCTCCCAGATCACCCTGTTCACCAGCATGGGGGTTGAGTCCCGCAATAGCGATATGGGGAGATGGAATGCCCCGCTTTTTCAAAAACTCTGCCAACAGGCATCCAACTCTGACAATTTCCGACGAGGAGAGCATGCCGGCAACTTCACGGAGAGGAACGTGGGCAGTGACCAGTGCGACCGTTAACGGGCCGCCCGTCAGCAACATCGCATAATTGGAAACACTGGCTCTCGCTGCGAAGAACTCCGTCTGGCCGGGAAATTCGAATCCCGCCTGATGCAGATTCTTTTTGCTGACAGGACCGGTTACTACCGCATCAATTTCCCCGCTCATAGCTTTTCGCGCAGCCTCCTCAAGGGCCTCGATGGCGCGTTGGGACCCGATCAGCGAGGGAGCGCCGGGATTGAGCGGGCAAGGATCGCCAACCACCTCGAACCTCACTCCATCGGGAGTATTCTTCAGGGCATGGGCAAGAAGTTCCGGTCCCACACCTGACGGGTCACCAGCAACGAGTCCGATTACCGGTTCCTTCATCGCACCGGTCTTCTAAAGAATCTTGATGTAGGCTTTTGCCCTCAACTCTTTCAGCCAGCGTTCCTGTCCCTCCAGTTTCTCTTGCTGGACCAGATTCTGAACAATCTCCGGCTGCACCTCCGAAAGAGGCTTTGTAATAGAAGGCTTCTTGGACTCGACCATCAGGATGTAGTACGCGTTGTCGAGAGGTATCACGGGACTGATCTCGGAGGGCTTCAGGGCAAAAGCCACTTTCGCCAACTCCTCGTTGAGAGTCTTACGCTCAACCCACCCCCAATCACCTCCCGATTCATTGGTCGAATCTTCCGAATACATCTGGGCAAGACGATCAAACTCAGCCCCCCCCGCAAGCTTGTCCCTGATTTCTGCCGCCATCTGCTTTTTGCTGACGGAGGTGGCTGAGGAGGCATCACCCCCTGAAGAAGAATCCCCTTCCTTGAGCACGATCATGCGAAGCTTTACCTGCTCGGGAGTTGAATAAGAGTCCCGGTGCTTTTCGTAATACTCACGGATCTTCACAGGCGAGACGATGATGTTGTCGCTTGTCTTGGACTGACGCATCGCTTGGATGGTGATCTTATCCTTCTCGGTTTCCCTAAACCTCGCCATCGTGTAACCTTGCGATTGGAGTGTTTTCACAAAGGCGGTGCGGTCACCGCCAAATTCCTGTCGGATAATTCGGTGAATGCTGTCATCGACAATATAAGAGGGGATATTGAACTCCTTTTTCTTAAATTCCTGAAGGATCAGCGCCCGGTCGATGAGATCCTTCACCGCACTGGCCCTCATCTCCTTGATCTTATTCTGAAGTTCTTCCCCCTGATAAATCTGGGAAGCCGATTTCTCCTGGGCTGCCACCAATTCACGAACTTGGGAATAAGTGACGACATCACCGTTCACCACGGCGGCGATGCCATTGATGACCTCCTCTGCCGCCGGAAGCGACGTCAAGGCGGCCACACAGAGTAGAAATGTTGAAAATCTGATGGAGATCATGGTGGTCGGAGGTGAGGAAGAAAACGGTGTGAAAACCGTTTTCAGGCCTTCAGTGCCTCCAGAAAGCGCAAAACCTCTGAAAGCTTGGAAGCGGGCTTGGAGGCCGTCAAGCGTGGAAACCGATGACCAATGAGGAGATAATCGCCCCGGCGGGTTAGCATGAGGCGCTCACCACGCGTTTCCACTTTGGTGATTCCCTTGGCAGCGGCAGCCCGACGGATCCTTTCCATGACCAGCAGGTTATCTACTTCCCTGGGTAGCGGCCCGAAACGGTCACGCCAGGAGACTGCAATGGATTCGAGGGTCGCTGCATCGGGTGCGGAGGCAAGAACCCGATGGGCCTCAATGCGGATCCTGGGCTCAGGAAGGTAGGAGGTGGGAATGAAGGCGCCGCAAGTAGCAACCGGCTTTTCACCATCCGGTTGATGCCCCACTCTGGAAAGTTCCTCCGGTGTCATGGCCACGAAATCAAGGCTTAGAATCGACTGATTTTCTAGCGTCTGTCCTTCGGTTCCTGATGTGCCTCCCTTCATCCGGCCAACTGCTTGACGAAGCATCCGGCAGTAAAGATCGAACCCTACCGCGGCGATCTGTCCACTCTGCGCGGTTCCCAGAAGATTGCCCGCTCCTCTGATCTCAAGGTCACGCATGGCGATCCTGAAGCCGGCACCAAGCTGGGAATATTGGCGGATCGCCTGAACCCTCCTTCGGGCTTCACCCACCATCATCATGTCCCGTGGAAGCATGAGGTAAGCATAGGCCTTCTGACGACTGCGCCCGACACGACCACGAAGTTGATAAAGATCCGCCAGACCAAAGCGATCCGCACGATCAATGATGATCGTATTGGCATTGGGGATATCCAGACCGCTCTCAATGATCGTTGTTGAGACAAGGACATCGGCTTCCCCCTCGACGAAGCGTTTCATCACGACCTCCAACTCCCCCTCTTCCATCTGCCCGTGTCCCACCAAAATACGGGCTCCAGGGCAAAGCTCACCCACCCTGGAGGCAACTTTCTCGATCGATCCAATCCTGTTGTGCAACAGATAAACCTGTCCTCCCCTGGCCCTCTCACGCTGAATCGCATCCCGGATCTCCCGCTCATCGTAGGCACAGATGACCGTCTCCACAGGTTGCCGATCGGGCGGGGGGGTCTCGATGACAGACATGTCACGTGCTCCCATCAGAGAGAGATAAAGCGTCCTGGGAATCGGCGTGGCCGAGAGCGTGAGAACATCGACAAGACGAAAACGTTCCTTGAGCGCTTCTTTATGCTTCACACCGAAGCGTTGCTCCTCGTCGACGATAACAAGTCCGATGTCCTTGAAGACCACGTCGGAGGAGAGCAGTCGGTGCGTTCCCACCACCAGGTCAACCGATCCGTCCGCAAGTCCCCTGACTACTTCCCGCTGTTCCGCGGGAGTACGATAGCGGCTCAGGAGTTCGATTTTCACCGGATACTCGCTCATGCGTTCCCTGAGAGTTCTCACGTGCTGTTGGGCGAGCACCGTGGTGGGTGCCAGAAACACCACCTGCTTCCCCCCCATCAACGCCTTGAAGGCCGCACGCAACGCCACCTCTGTTTTGCCAAATCCCACATCCCCGCAGAGAAGGCGGTCCATCGGGCGAGGAGATTCCATGTCCTGCTTGATCTCTGCAATAGCCCTGAGTTGGTCAGTGGTTTCACGATAGGGAAAACTCATTTCCAGCTCACGCTGCCAGGGAGTGTCATGTCCGAACGCATACCCCTGCCCGGTTTCCCTTTCCGCCTGAAGGCGAAGTAGACGCCCTGCGTAAAGAAACACCGATTTTTCGGCGGCCTTGCGGGCCTTGGACCATTTGTCATCACCCAGCGAGGAGAGATTCGGGGCATGTTTTCCCACTCCGACATAACGGGAAACCTGCCAGGCCTGATCGATGGGGACGAAGAGACGTGCGTCACCGTTGAATTCCAATGCAAGCACCTCCCCCTCCGTGCCATCAGCGGCGGGAAGTCGCTGAAGTCCCAGGAAACGACCGATGCCATGTTCCGTATGAACGACCAGATCCCCCTCGGAGAATTCGGTGAAATCAATGGCGGATCGCGAGGCGCGCTGCTTCTCACGACGCAAATGAAGTCTCCTGAGCCGCTGGCTGGCCGATCTGCCAAAGAGTTCCGCGTCCGCCAGAACCGCCAACTTGCCCAGAGGAAAGCAAAACCCCCGGGAGATCCCTCCAAGACGCATTTCGGGAAGGCCTCCTGAAGGTGAACAATCCGGCTGCGAGGCAGCTAGCTCCCTGAAACGCTCTCCCTCCCCCTCGGTGGCACTAAGGAGGACGATTCGCCAGCCTTCTTGACGCCATGATTCCAACTGTCGGAAGAACTCCCGACGCCTTGACTCATCAATCACGAAGTCGCCAGCGCCAAACGAGGCAAAGGGTATTGGATCAAAGGCCGGTATATTTCCATCCTCCACTTGATCGGACATTTCCATCGATGGGGCTGAGGAAATGATCAGGCGCTTGCATGGGTGGTTTGCCACCTTGTTTCCATCTCCCTCTCTTTCCTTCTCATAGCCGATCTCAACGATCAGATCATCCGGCTTCAGATAATCAGCGAGTTTTACGCTGGGACGATCCGTATCTCCTAGCTGGATAAGACACTCGCCGATTTCGGCCACCGAGGTCTGGGTATCGAGATCAAAAGAACGAATGGAGACGATCCCCTCCTCGTCAAACTCCAGTCGGCAGGGCATCGGTTCCTGCCAGGAAAAGAGATCGAGAATACCACCCTTTAATGCAAACTCCCCGCGCCGCGTCACTTGCGGTACCCTTTCATAACCCGCATCCTCCAGTCGAACCACCACACGACCTGGCGACCCCTTCCATCCTTTTGGAAGAGGAAGTAAATCACCGGTCAAATCATCGACAGAGGGAACAAGTTCCTCCCATTGCGAGGCAATGATGACAGGGGCTAATTCTTCCCCGCCAGCAATCCTCCCCAGGAGAGCAACCCTTTCGGAGGCCATCTCTGGATCAGGGAGTCCGAGACCCGCCGCAGGAACTTCCAAATCAGGAAAGAGGGCGGCCTGCGAAATCCATGCCCCCAATTCCGAAGCGAACTCTTCCTGCGAACGAACATCATTGCAGACGAACCAGACACGAGCCCCATGCTTAACGTGCCGAGCCACCACGGCTGCAAGAAATGGCCACGCTTGTTCGGAGATATCCCGAAGTTCAATGAACGGACTCTCCCCTTTGTGGGAAATGGCAGAGCCCAGACCGGAAAGAATCGTGCGAATATGGGGGTGCCCCCCGACGGCATCCAGGAGATCGTTATGGGCGCCGGAATAGCCCTTAGAGCCCATGGTCTTTCATGTAGGAGAAAGCAAGTTGTCGCGACTGCGTGTGATCACGCAAAACGACTCCATCAAGCATGGAGACGGGCATCACACCCAGGCGTGAATTCGTGACCGCCAAGGCGACAGCACGACGCATATCGGAAAGACGAAGATCACACTCCGTCACGATGATCTTTTTTCGGACCCAATCGAGCACGGCACCGGATCTTGCTCCACGCGACTCAGGCGGAATGAATGGAAGAACTTCACCCCCCTTTTTCATCCAAACAATCAGGTTGCCCATGCAGCAGGAGAGGAGATACCCCTTGGCATCAAAGATGATTCCCTCGTCGAAACCTTTGATGCGGGCAGCACCAAAACGTTTCAGATGGGAGGCGTAGTTTCCTGATTTTTCACCCCAGACGTCGCCAAAAAAAGGCTCCGTGTCAGTCGTGACCTGATAACCCCTGATAATATCACTCTCAGCAGGGAAAAAAGCCGGTTCCCAGAGAAGATAGTACTCTGGAGAATTGATAGGTGAACACGGACCTCCATCCCCTGCAGTGAGAAAAATCCGCAGCATTCCATCGGGCAAAGAAATGCTTTTAACGAAGTGTTTAAGAGCGGATACGATTCTTCGGGGAAACGGCAATCGATTGCGTTTCGCGGATTCACTAAGAATTTCAAGATGACGAGACCAGAGCAGCGGTTGACCGTTTCGAATAGCGATGCTCTCGAAAAGGTGCTGCCCGTAACGAAATCCCCGGTCTGTTAGCGGGACACCTCCCCCGCAGCGAACAATCGATCGTCCATTCCAACGCCACGCTTTGGATAGGGAACCCGGTGATTTCCTATTCACGGAAAGAGAATCACTTCTCCGAAGAGGAAACCTTGATGCCAAGACGCTCCAAACGCTTGCGAAGGGTGGCGCGGGTTATCCCGAGAAGCTTGGAGGATTTAACCTGATTGTTACGGGTCAAATCCATCGCACGCCTCGTAAAGTCCTCTTCCACCCAGGGTAGCAGTTCCCTGTCGCTTTCCTCGCGGATCAAGGCCTCAAAAAGCGATCTTGCAGCATCCTCAACCGTCAGCGCGGAGTCTGGAAATGCGGTTGTCTCGGAAGTCTCGGTGATGCTTGATACCTGTCCCAGCGGTAGATCCTTCGGCAGGAGAACATCGCTGGTCGCCAGGACGCAGGCCCGCTGGAGTGTGTTCTGCAACTCGCGAACATTTCCAGGCCAAGGGTAGACTTGCATCGCCTTGATCGCCTCCCCTGAGATTTGAAGAAGCGGTCGGTGCTGCTGCTGGGCGATTCTTGAGAGAAAATATTCGGCAAGCAGGGGAATGTCCTCCACACGCGCACGCAGTGGGGGGAGGTGGATGCCGACAACGTTGAGACGATAGTAAAGATCCTCGCGGAACTCTTTCTTCGTGATGGCTTCCTCAAGGTTCCTGTTTGTCGCGGCGACAATCCGAACGTTCGATTTGATCGTGGCGTTTCCACCAACTCGGGAAAACTCACCCTCCTGCAGGACGCGCAGCAACTTGCTCTGGACGGCTAACGGCATCTCCCCGATCTCATCGAGAAACAACGTTCCACCGTTACATTGTTCGAAACGACCGATCCGCTGGGTGGCGGCACCGGTAAAGGAGCCCTTCTCGTGACCGAAGAGCTCGCTTTCGAGAAGGTTCTCGGGAATGGCGGCGCAGTTGATTGCCAACAGGCTTTTCTTACTCCTATCGCTGTAATTGTGGATGGCACGGGCAACAAGCTCCTTGCCACATCCGCTTTCACCTGTAACCAGGACGGGGGCGTCACTCATCGCGACACGGCCGACCATTTTGAAGACAGCCTGCATCGCCTCGGACTGTCCCACGATATCATCGCGGTACTGTTCGACCGTGAGGGCGGGCTTGGCCGGGGCGGCGGAACGGAGCTCTGCAGCAGCTTTAAGTGCAGTATCAACAACGACCTTCATGGTGAAGGGAAGTGATTCCTTGCGAAGGAAGTCGAACGCCCCGAGCTTCATGGACTCAATCACCGCTTGAGTTGTGCCAAAGGCACTCGTGATGATCACCATGGCATTGGGGGACTCAGCCCTTATCTTGGCCAGCAGATCAAGCCCTCCTGCGGGACGCAGGTGCAACTCCGCGATCACCAGGTCAGGCTTTTCCAAACAGAAGAGCTTGAAAGCGTTTGCCGAATTGGTCTCGGTAATGACCCGAACACCGGAGGCCTTCAATTGTTGGCGCGTCCAATCAAGGAAATCGGTTTCGCTATCAACGATCAGGACTGTCTGGATAATGGAAGAGTCACTCATGAGTTTACGGGCAGACCGGTCACCTCGGGATTGTCAACGGAGGCTCCATATCGGCGCTCGCGCGTGGCATAGTCCATAATTGCCGCATGAAGATCCTCGGCTCCGAAGTCCGGCCAGAGTTTTCGGGTGACATGGATTTCGGTGTAGCTGAGCTGCCAGAGAAGAAAGTTCGAGATCCTCATTTCCCCGGAGGTCCGGATCAGAAGATCGGGATCGGGCATCGCGTGCGTATAAAGATGCTTGGAAATGGTTTCCGCAGTGATGTTCGAGGATTCGATTTTTCCGGCTTCTGTCTCAGAAGCTATCGAGCGCACTGCATCCACGATTTCATCCCTGCCACCGTAATTCAGGGCAAGCGTCAGAGCGAGGCGCTGATTACCGGAGGTCTCATCAATGGCTCGCTCCAGCCGGTGACGCGCCGCCGCGGGGAGATCATGTGTCCGTCCAATCGTCGCGAGTCGGACACCATTTTTGTTCATCATTGCGACTTTTTCGGAGAGAAAATGTTCAAGAAGAAGCATCAGACCGGCTACCTCATGGGCCGGACGTTTCCAGTTCTCAGTGGAAAAGGCATAGAGCGTCAGATACTCGACCCCTTCATTGATGCAGGACTCGCAGATCGTTTCCACATTGCGGGCGCCTTGCTCGTGCCCCTTGAGACGCGGCCACCCCCTTTCCTTGGCCCAACGTCCATTCCCATCCATGATGATGGCGATGTGCCTTGGTACCTTGGAGCTGGAATCGTGGTTCACGGAATGAAGTGAAATTTTGAAACATGCCTCATTCAGAGGCAACCGGACTACAAGTGGATCGTCTGCGCGCGCCCCGGACCCACGCTGACAATGGACAGCTTTGCACCGCTGAGCTTGGCAAGCGTCTCCGCGTAACTGCGGGCTTTTGCAGGAAGATCCTTGTACTTGCGGATCTTGTCCGTTGGTGTCAGCCAACCCGGCATCGTCTTGTAGACAGGGCTGCAGCGGGCGAGTTCACCGGCATCAGTTGGGGGAGTATCCAACACGGGCCCCTTTCCATCGATACGATAGCCGATACAGATACTGATCTTCGCAACGCCATCAAGGCCGTCGAGATTGGTGATGGCGAGTTTGTCAACGCCGTTAACCATGCTGGCATACCGTGTCGCCACGGCATCGAACCACCCACAGCGACGGGCGCGACCAGTGGTGGCGCCGAACTCACGCCCCATCCCGTGCAGCATCTCTCCGATCGCATCTTCCTCCGTGGGAAGAGGCCCTTCACCGACACGGGTCGTGTAGGCTTTGACAACTCCGATAACGTTATCGATGCGATTGGGAGCCACACCGGAGCCGGTGCAGGCTCCTCCGGATGTGGTGTTGGAACTGGTGACAAATGGATATGTCCCGTGGTCGATATCCAGAAAAGTTCCTTGGGCGCCTTCAAAAAGGATCTCTTTTTTGGCCTCCATCGCCTTGTGCAGATAGGTGACGGTGTTGATCACGAAGGGTTTCAGAATCTTGGCTGCTGCGGCATAGTCGGCCAATACCTTGGCGCCGTTGACAGGCTTGCCTCCCAACCCCTTGAGAACCGCGTTGTTCTCCTTGATACGAAGCGCAAGCTTCTGCTTGAAAACCTCGGGACGGATAAGATCTGCCATGCGGAGACCAGTTCGCGCAGCCTTGTCTCCGTAAGCAGGACCGATACCACGCTTGGTGGTGCCGATTTTGTTCTTACCCTTGAGCTCTTCACGACGCTCGTCCAGGGAGCGATGGTAAGGCATGACCAAGTGGGCACTGTCACTAATGAGGAGATTCTTTCCATCGACCTTGATGCCGCGCGCAAGAAGTCCCTTGATCTCACCTACCAGGGCAATTGGATCGATCACCACGCCGTTTCCAATCACGCATACTTTGCCCTTGCGAAGGATTCCGGAGGGGATCAGGTGAAGAACATACTTCTTGTCTCCGTCGACAATAGTATGGCCTGCATTGTTACCCCCCTGACTCCGCACGACGATATCGACCTCACCGGTCAGGACATCGATGATTTTTCCTTTGCCCTCATCTCCCCACTGGGAGCCTACAAGAATGGTGTTTGACATGGTATTAAAGAGAAAAAGCCGAACCTGCGTCCGGCCAAGTGGTCAAAAATCGCCACCCCAACCCCTCAATGCAAGGATAAATACCCCCAGTATCTGAAGAAACAGGCATTGGCATTTTTAGAAACTCCATCGCGACATTGAAAAATCGCCTGGAATGCAGCTAAAAGTACCTCATGGCAAACCACTGGCTCGTTAAATCGGAACCCTCCGCTTATTCGTGGGAGGATCTCGTCAAAGAGGGTAAAACAGCTTGGACGGGTGTGCGGAACTTCCAGGCCAGAAACAACATCCGCTCCATGAAAAAGGGGGATCTCGTCCTCTTTTACCAGAGTGTCATGGATCCATCAGTTCGTGGCATTACAACAGTCGTCAAGGAAGCTTACCCAGACCCGACGGCCAAGGAAGGAGACTGGAGTTGCGTTGATTTGAAGAAGTCAATCTCGCTACCCTCCGCAGTGTCGCTCTCGACCATCAAGGCCGATCCGTCACTGGCTGATATCTCTCTGATCAAGCAATCGCGACTCAGCGTGATGCCTCTGACCGCTAACGAGTACGCCCGGATTCTGAAACTTGGCAGATCTAAATAATTCTTACCTACTCGTCCAGCACGGCCAGGTCGCTGGCAGTAACGCGCAAGACCTCCTCGACGGACGTCAGTCCCATGGAAGCCTTCCGCCAACCATCCCTTCTCAACGGGATCATTCCATCTTTAGTCGCCTGTTCACCTAGCTCGTTGCCAGTGGCACGCTTTTGAAGGAGTTCCTGAAGGGCGGGCGTCATCAAACAGATTTCCATGATGGCCAGACGGCCGGCATACCCGCTCTGACGGCATTGCTGACAGCCAACCGGCTGCCTGAGTCCCTCTGCAAGTTCCAATGGAAAACCAACTACCTCCAGTTCTGCATGTGACATCTCCGTAGGTTTTGAACATTTGGGGCAGAGTTTTCTTACCAGTCGCTGGGCAAGGAAGGCGCGCACGGAGGAGCCGACAAGAAAAGGCTCAACACCCATATCGATCAATCGGGTGATGCCGCCCACGGCATCGTTCGTGTGGAGCGTGCTGAAGACAAGGTGTCCTGTCTGCGCCGCGCGGATGGCGATCTCAACGGTTTCGCGATCACGCATCTCACCGATCATCACGACGTTCGGATCACCGCGAAGGATACTACGCAGGGCGTTTGCAAAGGTCAGCTCGATTTCCGGTTTGACGGCGATCTGAATGACGCCGTCGATCTTGTGCTCCACCGGGTCTTCGATGGTCACGATGCGTCGCTCCTTCACGTTCAAAGCACTCAGGAATGTGTAGAGAGAGGTGCTTTTGCCGCAACCGGTCGGCCCAGTCACCAGAACGATGCCGTTGGGCATCGAGATCAACGATCGAATGATCCTCTCAATTCCCGGCTCCAGACCGAGGCGCTTGAAGTCAAACCGCTCCGCACCAAGGAGTCGGAGGCTCACATTCTCTCCATGCACGCAAGGAATGGTCGCCACGCGCACATCGATGGGGTGCCCCTTGTGCTCCAAAGCAATGCGTCCATCCTGCGGGAGGCGTCTCTCGGCAATGTCGAGCGAGGCCATGATTTTAAGGCGGGATGTGACGGAATCCTGCAGCACCCGGATCTTGGGTGGGACCGGCGCCTCGTGAAGCACACCATCGATGCGATACCGGATGCGCAGATCGTGACCAAGTGGTTCGAAATGAATGTCTGTGGCTCCCTGCTGAAGGCCTTCGCGCAGGATTTGATTCACGAACTTCATCACGGAAGCCTCGGGATCCTCTCCATCGAGCACATTGACCTCCTCTTTTTCAACAAAAGCCTCCTCGTCACGTCCCTCGAGCAATTCCTCAAATGTTTCGGCTCCCACTCCGTAGGAAGCCTTTACCGCTTCGGTCAAACGCCGGCGTGTGGTCATGACGAGCTTGATGCTGCCGGGATGGTGGTGGGTGACGGCTTGCCAGGCAGCATGATCGAACGGATCCCAGATCAGCAGGTTTAATGTCATGGGAGCAGTGAGGTCTCCCCCAGAAAGAGGCTCGGCAGACTGTTCTGGCAGGATCTGGAATCCAAGAGCAAGTCTTGCAGGAAAGCTTGAACGTACATTTTCGGCGGGCTTTACCTGATCTTCCTCCCGCCACTCCATTCCAAGTTCAGAAGCAAGGATCTTCATGAAATCATTTTCAGGTACAGAACCGGTGGAAATGACCGCTGCAACCTGGGATTGCTGAGAGAAAGCAGCTAGCTCTAGTGCCTTGCTCACCGCTTTAAGGTCATTGCAGCCAGCTTTCTTCGCCACAGAAAAAAGCAATTCATCAAGTCTCTTGATCATTTTAGGTATGAATTCAGACGCAAGAAAATAAGCATGATGTAACTAACCCGTAACAGCCAAAACCCTCAAGATTGGATTAACCCAAAAAGATCCTGGCGGTGAGCAAATAACAGGTGACGGTGAAGAGATCAGCCGCGGCAAGGGTGATGGGACCTGCGGCGATCTTTGGATCCCACCGGACTATTCTAATCAACGCCGGAACCACAACTCCGAGCATTCCTGAGACAAGGATCGAGAGCACGACGCTTCCGCCAATCGAAACTGCAGCACGTGCATCATGCCAGAAAGCAGCCACCATCAGCGCGACCGCGCACCCTGCCAGTAGTCCCAAGAGCGATGATGTGACACCTTCACGATAGAGTTTGGATTTCATCCATTTCCAACGGATCCGCGACACAGGAAGTGACTGTACGGTCAATGCAAGAGATTGGGCTGCTACGGCCTCACCGAGACCAAGCACCAGAGCCATGAAGACTGCCAGTACCACCCGTTGCTGCAGGGTCGAGGCAAAAGCCCCGGCAAGTCCTGCACAAAGCACACCACCGGAGACGGTCGCAGCCAGCCAGGGGAAGCGGATCCCGAATGCCTTCCATGGCGAGGCGTGGATAGCCTCCTGCACATGGATACCGATTGATTGAAAGAGCTGGTCACTATTATTGCCCGCGCTGAGTTCCATCACTTCGTCAGTGAAGAGTCCCACATCGATGATTCCGCGAAGCCTCTTTTCTGAATCAATGACAGGAATCGCGAGAAACTTATGCAGAATGAAACATTCGCAGGCCTCCATCAGCGTGGCGCTCTCAGGAAGAGAGAGCACCCTCTTCATCATGACTTCTTCAATCTTGCGTCCAAGAGCTTCCGTCAGGAGTTTACGGGCGGGAACCACACCTGAGAGGTGCCCGTAAGCATCCACAACGTAGAAATAGAAGATGCGTTCCTCTAGACCCGTACGCCGTATGGCTTCCAGAGCCTCGCCGACAGTCTGATCCACCTTGAGTGGAGGAGGGCCGGGACTCAAAAATTCCGAAACCTTGCACCCCAAGTGATCCTTGGTCGCATTGGGTGAGGGCAACGACGCAGGGGGCATTGCCCAAAAAATGCGCGCAAGGATCGGGGATCCTAGCTTTTTGCCTTCTTGGTCTTAGCCGGAGGCGTCCCCCCGGATGTTCCGGACACCTTGAAGGACAGTTTCTCCCCGTCACGGGTTACCTGTACCTGATCACCGGCCTTGAAGGAACCACGCAGGATTTCCTCAGCCATCGGATCCTCCAAATAGCGCTCCACAGCACGACGCATCGGGCGTGCTCCGTAAGTCGGGTCGTATCCCTTCTCAATCAGGAACTCATGCGACGCGGCATCGAGGGTCAGGATGATTTCCTTATCCTTGATCCGCGAAGCTACCTTGGCCACCTCAAGATCAACAATACGGGTGAGCATCTCCTTGGAAAGAGTATGGAAGACAATGATATCATCGAGACGGTTCAGGAACTCCGGTTTGAAGACGCGTTTCGTCTCCTCCATGATTTTTCCCTGCATGGTGTCATAGCCCTCATCATGCTTGGGAGCACCGAAACCGAGCGTCGTCTGCTTCTTGATCAACTCCGCACCCACATTGGATGTGAGGATAATGATCGTGTTCCGGAAATCGATCTTGCGTCCCAAGCTGTCGGTGACCGTTCCCTCCTCCAGGATCTGGAGCAGAAGGTGCATGACATCGGGATGCGCTTTCTCGATCTCGTCAAAGAGGACAACGGAGTAAGGGCGGCGGCGGACAGCCTCGGAGAGTTGACCACCCTCCTCGTACCCGACATACCCCGGAGGTGATCCGATGAGGCGCGAAGAAGTGAACTTCTCCATGTACTCCGACATATCGATCTGAATGATCGCATCGGGATCGCCGAACATGAACTCAGCAAGCGAGCGTGCCAGGAAGGTCTTTCCGACACCGGTGGGTCCAAGGAAGATGAAGGATCCGATGGGACGGCGCGGGTCCTTCAAATCGGCACGGGAGCGGCGGAGCGCCTTGCTGATAGCATGGACCGCCTCATCCTGACCGATGACACGCTTCTTGAGATCCTCCTCCATGGCGAGGAGCTTCTGGGTCTCCTTTTGTTCCATACGGTTGAGCGGTACCCCGGTCCACTTGGAGAGGACGTGCATGATCTCCTCGTCACCGACGACCACCTCCCGCTCGTCACGCTCTTTTCTCCAGGCGGCCAGAGAGGTTTCCAAATCCTCTTTGGCTTTCTTTTCAGTATCGCGTAACGCTGCTGCCTTCTCAAAATCCTGAGCCTTGATGGCTGCTTCCTTCTCTCCTCGGATGCGGTCGATCTCAGCCTCAAGTTCCTTGGTGGAGGGAGGACGAGTCATCACGCCGATACGTGCACGGGACCCAGCCTCGTCCATGACATCGATCGCCTTATCAGGAAGGAATCGTCCGGTCAGATAGCGGTCGGAAAGCTTGGCAGCTGCCTCCAGGGCTGCATCGGTAATAACTGCCTTGTGATGCGCCTCGTACTTGGGACGAAGCCCCTTAAGGATCAGGATCGTATCCTCGACGGAAGGAGCCTCGACCTTTACGGACTGGAAACGGCGCTCCAGTGCCGAGTCCTTCTCGATGTACTTGCGGTACTCGTTAAGTGTGGTGGCTCCGATGCACTGAAGCTCACCACGACTTAGGGCAGGCTTGATGATGTTGGAAGCATCCATGGCTCCTTCGGCCGAACCGGCACCGACAATCGTGTGAAGCTCATCAATGAAAAGAATGATGTTCTTGTTTTTACGAATCTCGTCCATCACCGCCTTGATACGCTCCTCGAACTGACCACGGTATTTCGTCCCGGCGACCATGAGGGCAAGATCGAGCGTGATGACGCGCTTGCCGGCAAGAAGCTCAGGCACATTGCCCGCGACGATCTCTTGGGCCAATCCTTCGGCGATGGCAGTTTTGCCAACTCCGGCTTCACCGATCAAAACCGGGTTATTTTTGCTGCGTCGGCACAGGATCTGGATGACGCGCTCGATTTCCTCGGATCGACCGATGACGGGATCAAGTTCACCCTTGGCCGCGATCTCAGTCAGGTCTCTGCCAAAAGCTTTCAGAGCTGGAGTCTTGGCTTCCTTGCGGGATGAAGCACTGCCGGCAGCTGCCTCCTCTCCTTCTGCCTCGGACTCGACTCCTTCATCGCCTTCCTCGGCAGGATTAAAGTTAGGGTCGAGTTCCTTGAGGACTTCGTTGCGGGTGCGATCGAGATCGACTTCAAGATTCTTAAGGACCTGCGCAGCCA
>Ga0164296_1001723_pt1 | contig 22618 bp, 16 predicted proteins | sample GEODES057metaG_FD_113533 | JGI IMG/M metagenome (GOLD analysis project Ga0164296, IMG submission 113533) | Dystrophic lake water microbial communities from Trout Bog Lake, Wisconsin, USA - GEODES057 metaG | ecosystem: Environmental > Aquatic > Freshwater > Lake | place: USA: Trout Bog Lake...
TAGCCGTAGCCGTAGCGGTAGTAGATGTACGAGTCGGACTCGGGAGCCCGGTTGAGGACGAGGCCCACCACGTTGGCGTCGACCTGTCGGAGCATCTCATAGGCCCGCCCCGTGTTGCGTCGCGTGGAGATTCCGGCGGTGGCAATGAAGATCGTTGCATCAGCGGTTCCAGCGAGTACCAGGGCGTCGGTGACTGGGAGGATTGGGGCGGAGTCCAAGATGACGAGGTCGTAGTCCTCGGACAACTTCCGAATGATCGCTCGGGCCTTGGGGCCAGCGAGGAGCTCTGCGGGATTCGGAGGAATGGGTCCAGAGGGAAGCACGCTCAGCGTCGGGATACCCTCCACCTCGCTGACGGCTTGGTCGAGCTCGCAGTCACCAATCAGGACGCTCGTGAGGCCCTGCTCGTTCGAGACGCCGAAGAAGTTGTGGACGCGAGGCTTGCGGAGGTCGCAACCGACGACGATGACCCGCTGTCCAGCTGAGGCAATGGTGTAGGCGAGGTTGGCCGCCACCGTGGTCTTACCGTCTGTTGCTGCAGCAGAGGTCACGAGCAGGGTCTTGACCGGTTCATCGAGGCTCAGGAACTGCAGTGACGTGCGCAGTCCACGGAAGGCTTCAGCAGTCGGTGATTTCGGCTGCTCGGCGGCGACGAGGAAGGACGTTGATCGGTCCTGCCATTCACGAATCTGCGGAATGAGTCCAATGGTGGCGAATCCCGGGAAGACGCGCTCGAGGTCGGCCTTGTTGCGGACCTTGTCGTCCATGAACTCTCGGAGGAGTGCGAGGGCCACGCCAATGGCGAGCCCAACGACGGCTGCGAGCATGGCATCAGATGTTGGCTTCGGAGCGATGGGTGCCTTCGGCGTCCCAGCGGGGGCGAGCAGCACGCCGGCCTGCTGGCTGACGTTGAGGTTGAGGCTGGCGAGCAGGCCTTCCCACTTGTTGATGGAAGTCTGCACCGATTGGAGCTGACTCACCGCAGCAATCCGCAGCGGAGAGCCCTTCGGCAACTTCACGATGGCGATGGCCAAGGCCTTCTGCTGCGCTTGGGCGCTCGCAATTTCATTCTGGAGAATGCTGGCGGTGGCGAAGGCCCCGATGATGCCTTGCTGCTGGTGGAACTTATTGAATGCCCGGGGGATGGCGTTGGCGCACTGTTGGGCTTCGACGGGATCGGTGGCGACGATGGAGATCGTCATCACCGGCGAGTTGCCCTGCTGCGTGATGGTGGGGTTCGGGCAGGCGAAACCCAACTGCGTTCGGACAATGGTGGTGACCGCGGGAGAGTGCATCGTGTACATCGCCGTCGTCACCTGTTGGTTGACGTTCTGGGGCTTCGCATTCAACTGGAACGTGCTCTGGGCTTTGTAGGTCGGCGAGATCGTTGAGTCGTAGGCAATCATGAGCCCAACGGCGACCAAGATGGCGAGGACGACCGCAATCTTGCGACGCCAAACGATGGCGAAGTAACTGCCGATGGAGACGTCTTGAAGGGTCTGGTTCTCAGCCACGGAGCACACCATAGTTCGCAATTTCGGCAAATCCAGATCGGTGGTGAGGTTTCCCTGAAGGTATGGAGCGACCAGGTCTTCTGGCGGTACTGCTCGGGGGCACCTGTGCGAGAATGGAGCTATGGCTCAGACGAAGTGGGACGTTGCCACCACGGAAGAGGCGCCGCGGCGTTCGAATGGTCAGATGTGGGTGATTCTCATCGCCACCGGAGGCGTTGGCGCGCTCTTCGCTGCGGCTGCTGGAACCCACATCGCGGTGATGCTGGCACTCGTGCCCATGCTGCTCACCGTGGCGATGCTGTCACCGAAGAGTTTGCTCATTCTCCTCACCGTGTGGATGGCCGAACTCGGCCTCATCCGCCGAGTCATTCCGGGCGGCTCGTCGAGCTCATTCTCGGGAGACCCGCTGCTGATCGTCGGACCGGCAGTGATCTTCTTCCTCATCGTGGTTGCCGCCAACGGCGGAGCGTTTCGCGAGCGGAGTGCGTTGGCGAAGACGGTGATGGCCTTCAACGTCGTGTGTGTCCTCGAAGCGTTGAATCCGAAGCAAGGCGGTATCACCGTTGGACTCGGTGGCCTGCTCTTCGTGCTCGTGCCCATGATGGCGTTCTGGATTGGGCGGAGCTTCCTCGAAGACTTCGAAGCCAAGACCATCGTCAAGATCGTGGCCTGGCTCGCACTCTTCTCCGCGTTCTACGGCCTCTACCAAGAGTTCCGGCACTTTCCTTCGTGGGATGCCCGCTGGATCCAGACCTCGGGGTACTCGGCGCTCAACGTCGGCAACGGCGTCGTTCGAGCATTCGGGAGTTCGGCGAGTGCCCAGGAGTACGCAGCGTTCCTCGGCGTGGGCATCGTGGCATGGCTGTCGATGCTGCTCACCTCGGCGAGTCGATGGAAGTTGGTGCAGATCGTTCCTATCTTCGTGATCGCTGACGCGCTGTACTACGAGGCCCAGCGGACCCTCCTGTTCATGTCGGTCTTCGCGGCCGCAGTCGTCGTCGCTGCTCGGTTCAGGGTCCGCCCCACCGGCGTCATGGTCTTCGGGGCCTTAGCCATCATGGCGCTGCCGTCGGTGGCGTCAGCGCTCGGCGGTTCCTCGTCGAACTGTCAGCAGGGTCAGGCGGCGTGTCAGCTCTCGCATCGGTCGAACACCATTGCCAATCCCACAGGCTCGAACACGACGTTCTCGGGCCACGTCGCAGAGACGAAGAAGGGTGTGGTGGCGGCGTTCACACGCCCCCTCGGCAGCGGCGTTGGCTCCACCACGCTGGCTGCATCTCGGTTCAATACGGCACGAGCAGGGCGTGGGACGGAATTCGACCCTGGCAACGCTGGCACCTCGCTCGGCATCGTGGGGCTCCTGCTCTACATCGTCATGGTGTACTTGGTCTTTCGGTACTGCTACCGATCAGCGATCCTGTCGGGCGATGCCGTGGGGCTCTTCGCCCTCGGTATTGCCAGCGTCGACCTCCTGCAGTGGCTGAACGGCGACCTCTACTCGGTGACCTGGCTCACCTGGCTGTTCATTGGTTGGGCGGAGCACCGCGCCCGCAGGCCAGTGGTCGACGAGGTGGTCGACGAACCGGTCCGCGTGCACCCCGCGACGACGCCAGCGCTTCCTCCGGCGTTCGCCGCACCAACCATTCCGGTGCGGCGCTCGCGCTGGTCGTGATGAATGGCCGAGGAGCGAATGGTGCGCATCGTCCGACGGTGACGGTCGTCGCCCACGCCATTGATCGGTCAGGTCAGGGGATGGAGCGCCTCCACGCCCGACTCATCGAAGAGTTGTCGGAGGAGTTTCGCTTCGTGGTGATCACCGGGTCGATCGACGCCGCAACGGCGGCATGGGCCGACAAGATCGTCAAGGTCCGCATTCCTCGTCGTCCGATTCCACTTCGATTCGCCGTGTTCGCGCTCACCGCATCGTTCGCCCTGTGGCGCCGACGAGGTGCGTCCCTCGTCCACACCTGCGGGGCAATTGTCCTCCCCCAGGTGGACTTCATCTCAGTGCACCTGTGTCAGGCCGGCGTGATCGCCGCCAATGGGGGCAGGCTCGCTCCCCGTGGTGCATCGAGAGTTCGGTCGGTGAACACCGCCGTGTTGAAGATCATGGCGCGAGCGATGGAACGACGTGCCTTCACCCATGGAGCGTCGGCCATGGTTGTGGCCGAACGTGGCCGGGCTGAAATTTCCCGGTTCTACCCCAACACACCGGTCATCCTCACGGAGAACGCCGTGCCCGATCTCCCGGCACCGACGGTTGCCCGAGCAGCAATGCGACAGGCGCTCGGGGTCGAGGACCGCCGAGTCATCCTCATGGTGGGCGGTGATTGGGCGTTGCGCGGCGTTGGGCTCGTCCTCGAGGCATTGACCATGCTCGACGACGACGTCGTCCTCGTCGTGGTCGGGCGGGGGGACGCTGCGTCGCTCCGCCGAGCGGCTGGCGAACGAGGGCTGGCCAACCGAGTGGTGCTCCTCGGTCAGCGCAGTGACCTCGCTGACCTCTACGGCGCAGCCGATGTCTTCGTCGTTGCCAGCGCCTACGAGACGTTCTCACTCGTTCTCGTTGAGGCCGCCCGTTCGCACCTGCCCATCGTCACGACGAATGTCGGGGTTGCCTCGACATTGCACGATGGAGCTGATGGTCCAGGACTGCTCCTCGCGGAGCGGACCCCCGAGGCTCTTGCAGCGGGAATCGCTGACGTCTTCGCCGACCCGGTCGACAGCGTGGCTCGGGCCGAGCGGGCATTCGAGCGCAGCCAACGGTTTTCCGTCGATCGACTCGTGAGCGCAGTCCGCGCTGCCTACCATGCCGCGGGGGAGGGTCCACGATCGTGAAACAGATGGTGGTGATTGGTCTCGAGACGAGTGCGGTGCGCGCCGGGGGTCTCAATCGATACGTCGAGAACTACGTTGCTGGGTTGCTTCGTCACGGCGTTTCGGTCACCTGCCTCGAAATCGGTGCGTCTGGCAGCCCGTCGCCTTCGGCGTCGGTACTCCGACGAGTCGGGTGGGTGGCGAGACGGGCGCGTTCGTTGCGGGCAACTCCCGTCCTCGACGTCCACTTCGCGCTCTACGGAGCGATCCCGATGGTGATGGCTCCGAGGGGGACGCATCGCATCGTCCACTTCCATGGTCCCTGGGCAAAAGAGAGCGGGGTTGAGGGGGCATCGCCGCTCGTGCAACGGGCCAAGCATGCCGTCGAGCGGTTCGTCTACCGCCGTGCCACCGTCGTCGTGGTGCTCTCCGACGCCTTCAAAGACCTCCTCGTGGAGGACTACGGGGTTGCCCCGCATCGCATCACCGTGATTGGAGGGGGCGTCGACACCGCGCACTTCTCCCCCGGGGATCGAGCGGCCGCTCGTGCATCGTTCAACCTCGACGGTGATGGTCCGGTACTCGTGATGGTGCGCCGCTTGGTCAATCGCATGGGTCACGAGATCCTCATCGAGGCACTCGGCATCTTGGCGTCGATCGGCATCATGCCATCGGTTCTCATCGTCGGCGACGGTCCGGGCCGCAGCAAGCTCGCCGCGACGATCCGCAGCGCTGGACTTGAGCACCGCGTGCACCTCCTCGGGAGCCTTCCCGACGATCGACTCCCCGACGCCTATCGGGCGGCGGACTGCTCGGTCGTCCCATCCACCTCCTTTGAGGGATTCGGTTTGGTGGCCCTCGAATCTCTGGCCTGTGCGACGCCAGTGGTCGCGAGTCGAGTGGGTGGCATCGCCGAGTTGCTCGAGCGCTTCGACGACGACGTCCTGTGTGCGCCTGGTGATGCCACCGATTTGGCTCGGGTGCTCACCTCCGTTCTCTCCGGACATGGACCATCGAGGGAAGCCTGTCGACGCTTCTCCTTGGAACGCAGCTGGGATGCGGTGGTCGCCCAGCACCTTCGCCTCATCGCTCCCGCCCGCCACAAGGTGCTCTACCTCGGCCATGGTGCCCGCCTCAGCGGGGGTGAGCTGGCGTTGCTGCGACAACTGCCAACCCTCCATGGCGTTGCCCCAACGGTGGTGCTCGCAGAAGACGGTCCCCTCGTCGATGAGCTGACGATCCGTGGCGTCCCTGTCGAAGTCGTGGCCATGAGCCCACGATTGCGAGAGACGCGTCGTGCTGAGGTGACTCTTCGCACGCTCGGACTCGGGAGAATGCGCGACCTCGTGGCGTATGTGGTCGAGCTTCGAGCAACGGTGAAGCGGCTCCAACCCGACATCATCCACACCAATACCTTGAAGGCGGCACTCATTGGTGGGGTAGTTGGTCGCCTCACGAGGACGCCGGTGGTCTGGCAGGTGCGGGATCGAATCGCGTCGGACTACCTTCCAAGCTCTGCCGTCGCCCTCGTGCGCTTCTTGTCTCGTCTCCTCCCAACCGCGGTGCTCGGGAACTCAACGTCGACCTTGGCCACCGTTCCTGGCGGGCGCTATCGAGCGGTCGTCCCGAGTCCACTCGACCCTCAGGCTGGGCCCGGTCCGCGTGGGTCTGGCCCGTTCACCGTGACCATGGTCGGACGGCTATCGCCGTGGAAGGGTCAGGACCTCTTCCTCGAAGCATTCGCCGAGGCCTTCCCCTACGGTGACGCCCGAGCACGGATCGTGGGTGAGGCGCTCTTTGGCGAAGAGGAGTACGCCGAGGCGCTCCACGGCCTCGCCGAGGCCCTTGGTATTGCCGACCGAGTGGAGTTCCTCGGGTTTCGTCGCGACATCGCCGAGCTGCTCCAGACGAGCGACGTGCAGGTGGTGGCCTCCCGCATCCCCGAACCCTTCGGCAACGTCGTGCTCGAGGGGATGGCCTGCGGCGTGGCCGTCGTGGCACCTGATGCCGGCGGTCCAGCGGAACTCCTCGTCAACGGTGAGACCGGGGTTCTCGTCCCGCCCGATGATGTCCACGCCTTGGCCGAAGCCCTCGAAGTCTTGGCCGGTGACCAAGCCCTTCGAAGTCGGCTGAGTACCGCCGCGCAGCTCGATGTGGCGAAGTACCGCCCTGAGCGCTTAGCGCAGCGCTACCTCGATTGCTACACGGCGCTCAGGGACCCGAAAGGGTGGGCGTGAGCCTCGCCGCCAGCGTCGTCATCCCGACCTTCCACCGCCCGGAGTTGCTCCGGCGATGCCTGGAGGTCCTCCTCCCACAGCTCGATGCCGTAGATGGCGGTGCAGAGATCATCTTGGGCGACGATGGGGGTGATGCCGGCTGGGCCACCGAGCTCGACCCGCGCATCTCGGTGGTGCCAACCGGTGGCGGAGGCCCTGGTCGAGCGCGCAACGGTGCCGTTCGCCACGCGTGCGGTGCGATCGTCGCCTTCACCGACGACGACGCCATCCCCGACGACGGATGGCTGGAGGCGGCGCTCAGCGTCTTGACGGCTCATCCCGAGTGGGTGGGCGTTCGCGGTGTGGTGCAGTCGGTGGCGTTCGATCCGCTCTACGAGCACTCGGTTGACGACCTGACCGGCGGGGGATACCTCACCTGCAACGTCGCATATCGCACTGATGCGCTTCGGGCAGTCGGAGGCTTCGACCCAGCGTTCTCCTTCGCCCACGAAGATCGCGACCTCGGATACCGCATCGAGCGACTCGGCACGGTGGGTCACGCCGCCGATCTCGTCGTCACGCACCCGCCACGGTCCTTCACGGTCCGAGAGTGGGCACGGCGCGGTCGATTCGTCACCGACGACTGGCTCCTCTACGCTCGATACCCAAGTCAGGCACGCGGTCACCTCCCGGATCGATGGAAGCCACTCGAAGGCATCGTTCGGCGCTGGGTGGGATTCGGGCGGAACTCCTCGGTCGTCCGCCGTTCCCCGCGGCGACTCCTCCGAGTGCTCGAGCTCGGTGTGGCGCAGGCCGCAGTGGGGCTGGTGGTGACCTGCACCACCCGTCGTCGACGCATCATCAGTGCGACGCCACCGCCACCGATGGACGTCGACCGACCGTTGCGGATCGCCTACATGGGACCGGTGCCCAACCCGAGCGTCGGGGGTGCCCCCGGCGTTGCCGGTCTGCTCTTCGAGGACCTCGTTACCCGGGGCGTCACCATTGACTGCTTCGTGCCGGTCTCGGTCGAGTCTGACGCACCCGACGCGTTCGCTCACGTGCCGGGCATCACCGTGCACACGGTGCGCAGTGGGTTCGCGTTCGGCAAGTGGTACTCCAGCCACCCCATCACCAAGATGCTCTCCGCGCAGATCGCCACGGCTCGTGGGCGGTCGCTCGCTGCCAGGACTTTCCTCGAGCACCATGGGGCGCAACCATTCGACGTGCTCTACCAATTCTCCACCGTCGAGGTCTTCGGTCTTCCCCGACGGGCGAACCTTCCCCCCATCGTCACCCATCCGAGCGTGCATGCTGCCGGTGAGCTCAGGTGGCTCCGTCGGGAGTGGCCACTCGCTCGTCGGTGCCAAGGGATGCTCCGACCACTGCTCGTGATGGCGTGGGTGGGGTCGAGAACGATCCGCCAGCGACGAGACATTCACCGGGCAACCGCAGTGCTCGCAATCTCCCCGGTCTTTGGGGAACACCTCGTCGCCGACTACGACGTCGATCCCAACCGGGTGACCGTCGTGCGCAACGTGATCGACCACCACCTCTTCGCGCCCATGGCTGATCACGTCCGGGCAGCGGGCGCACCGCTGCGCGTCCTCGTCCTCGGTCGCATCACGGTCCGCAAGGGACTCGACGACCTCGTCGCAGCCACGAGACAACTCGGCGACCTCGCAGGCCAGCTCTCCATCGACGTCATCGGCGACCACTCGTTGTGGTCGGACTACCGACCGCTCCTCCGTGACCTCGATCCTGGCGTTGCCACCTACTGCGGTCACCGCTCTCGAGCAGAGGTCGCAGCGATGCTGCCCACCTACGATCTCCTCCTCCAGCTCTCGCACTACGAGCCGTTCGGACTCACGGTTGCCGAAGCGCTGGCCTGTGGCGTCCCCGTGGTGGCCACGACCGAAGTTGGTGCGGCGCAAGGTATCGACCCTCACGTCGCCGAGATCGTCCCCGTTGGTGATGTGGCGGCGATCGTGGCGGCGCTTCGGGCACGAGTTGGCAACCGAGATGCCGGGCGAAGTGCGCTTCCCGCGCTCGCTCGAGCTGAAGCGCTGCGAACAGCGTCGGCTGCTGCGGTTGGGCCAGTCCTCGTGAACGCCCTCAGTGCCGCTGCTGGTCGGAGCGTTCAGTGAAGGTCCTCTTCGTGCTGGCCAACGGTGGCCGTGGGGGCATGCAGCGCGTCGTGACCGCGGTGGCACACGGCCTCGTCGCCGCCGGGCACGAAGCGGTCATTGCCGTGGGTGGTGCTGCGCCCCTCGACGCCGACGTCGAGGTTCTGCGCATGCACGCCTTCAACGGTCGCACGGGTGGCCTGGCGTTCCACCGAGATCTCCGCCGCGCCATTGCCCGGTTGCGTCCCGACGTCGTCCACGGCCATGGGCTCAGGCTCGCGCTCGCGCTCGGGCGATTCGGAGTGCGGCGGCCCGTCGCCCTCACGAGTCACGGTGGCCCGAAGTCGTCCTACCGCAGTGCAGCGTTCGCCCTTCGCCTCCTCCCGATCCAAACCATCGCCTGCGGCGTCGGTCCTCAAGCAGCACTCGCCGCAGTTGGCGTCAGCGCCACGGTCATACCGGTCGGGGTTGACCCGGTGCCTCAGGTGGCAACCAAGGACGAGCTCGCAGCTCGCTACGACCTCGAGCCCACCCAACCCCTCATCGTCGTACCGGCACGCCTCACGCCCCAGAAGGACCCCCACCTCGTCCTCGCTGCGCTCGAGCGGTGTGCGCACGTGCAGGCGATCTTCTTCGGCGATGGCCCGCTCGAGGCATCCCTGGCCGATGAGGTTGCAGTCCGAGGTCTCACCGATCGGGTGCGGTTCGCCGGATTCGTGCCCAACGTGGCGGGTCTCCTCGGTGGCGCTCATGCGGTGGTCCTCGGGTCGCAGTACGAGGGGCATGTTCTCGCAGGACTCGAGGCGATGGCGGCGGGGGTTCCCTTCGTGGCGACGGTCTGCGTGGGGATTGCCGATTGGGCGACCTCTGGGGAAGATTGCCTCCTGAGCCCCGTCGGCGATGCTGAAGCGCTGGCCACCAACCTGCGTTCGGTGCTCAATGACGGCGCACTCGCAGCCCACCTCGTCGCCGGCGGCCGAGCGACGGCAGCCACCTACAGCAGTGCGGCCATGGTGGCAGCGCATCTCGCGCTCTACGAGGACCTCGTCGCTCGGTAGGCGAAGGTCACCCTTGCTCCACCGAGTATCGCTCGGATGGCACCGAAGGTCCCACGAAGACTGGGCCGGATTTTGGCCACGAGTGCGTGGTCGCGGCACATGAGGGCGACCAGACCGCGAAGAAGTCCAGGGCTCGTGCGGTCACCGACGAGCACGGTGCGCAGACCGCGCAGGAGGGCGTGGTGGCGACTCCGTGCCGTCATGACAAAGGTGGCGTTGTAGGCCGTGTCGGCAGTGGCCTGCGCAGAAGGTGCGGTGCGCGTGTCGTCATCGCGACGAGCCCCAGGGCGGTGGAGCACCGTGATGGCCGGGTCGTAGCGGAGTCGACCGTGGACGAGGAGGTTGAGGCCAACGGCGACCTCGAAGTGCACCTGCGCACCGCTGCCGTGCAGGTTCGTCGGGAGGCCGAGGAGATCGGCGCGGTAGGCGCAGTTCACCCCCTTCAGCACCATGACATCTCGCGGGGGGCCGGTACCTCGGTGGTGGTTGCCAACGATGCGACCCATGGTCGTGATGCGGCCGACGTCGGCGGTGAGGGTGGTGGTGCGAGGCTGCTCACCGTCGTAGAGCACATCACGCCCGCCAACGCCAACCACGCTGGGCTCCGCTGCAGCTTCACGGAGCGCAGCGGTCCACGATGGCGGCGGTGTGGCGTCGTCGTCGGTGAAGGCCACCCACTCGGTGGCAGTGGCTTGTAGTCCAACCGTCATGGCCGCCAGCACCCCGTGGGTGGTCACGAGGACTTCGGTCACGGCGGCACCGAAGGACGCCACGCACTGGCGCGTCGATTGGTCATCGGGTCGCACCACCGCCATGATGGCCGCAGGGGGCTCGACCTGACACAGCAGAGCGGTGAGGCACTGGTGGAGCTGGTCGGGTCGTCCGAAGGACGGCACGATGACGGTGAGCCAGGGCGTGGTCATCGTGGTCTCGTCGTTGCGCTGAGCGTTGCGTAGAACTCGAGGGACGCGTCGGCCACCGCGGCCCAGGTGCGCCCTTCAACGTCTCGACGAGCCGCTCGCCCGAGTTCCAGTCGTCGATCAGGGTCATCGAGCAGCGCGCCCACTTGGTGGGCGAGCGCCGCGGGGTCGTTGACGGGCACGGTCACGCCGCCACCGCTCGCGGCGAGGAGATCGGTCACCCCTGGGATGGCCGTGGCGACCACGGGAACGCTGCAGGCTGCTGCCTCGAGCAGGGAGATGGGCATGCCCTCGACCCGAGAGCCGAGGATCGCAACGCTGCTCGGTCGGAGTAGGGCGGAGAGCTCGTCGGGCTGGTAGGTCGCGGTGATGGTGAGGCGAGGTCGGAGGATCTCGGGGATGGTGGACGGATCGACCGACCCGGCACCGAGCCATGCGAAGGCCACGTCGGGATGGGTAGCTGCCACGAGGGCGCAGGCGGCCAGGCTGATGGTCGTGCCCTTTCGCCAACTGGCGTCGCCGAGGATGGTCACGAGGGGAGGGGACGCCACTGGTCGGTCGATGGTCGGGAAGCGGTCGAGGTCGAGGCCGTTGGTGCCAATGGTGGTGGAGGATCGAGGAACACCGAGCGAGACAGCGAGGTCAACCTCTGCGGCGCTCAGGCACCACACGCCACTCGACCGGCGCAGTGACGCCGCCACTTCTCGCAGGCGCAGCCCTGCGTGGTAGAGGGTGTAGCGCTTGCGCAACTCGAGTTCGCCGGCAGCGGCACCTCGTCGTCGAGCGGCGACCACGAGGTGCTCGAGGCCGTGGCTCCGGGTGACGTAGAGGGTGGAGGACTGCTGGTCGTGGCGAGTGCTGCGGTAAGCGAGGTCGCCACTTGACGCATCGACGACGTCGTACCCCTGCGAAGCGGGGCTTGCGAGGAATGCTCGGACGGCATGGGGGTACCGCAGGGCAGTCAGCGTCGACTCGGTTCCTCCAGGGACGAGTGAGAAGTCGATCACATCGACGTCATGGCCACGCTCACGCAGCGCACCTGCCAGCGCAGCGGTGGCTCCAGGCGCCCCAGCGCCTGACCGCATGCGGTGGTGGATGGACAGCAGAATCCTCATCGCTCACCTCGGGCGACCATGTGGACGATGGACCACCGAGGAATTCTGCCGAGGGGTCCAGGAAGGATCTCGCTCAGGTAGGCCAAGTCGTCGTGGTGGAGGTAGCCAATCCGTCGGAGTCCGGCACCGAAGACCAGACCGAAGGTGCCCACCGTGGCTGCTGCACCACCCGAAGCGAGGACGAGGGACAGGTGTGGTCCATGCGGCAGGGCCAGACCGATGACCCGAGCGCAGAGGAGTGCCACGCCGGTGACAGCGAGGAGTGGGCCGTACCACTGCCACAGCACGGTACGCACCGAGGTCTCGAGCATTGCGGCGTAGCGGCGGATGAGGAACGCGTTCTGCACCGCGGACGCTGCGATGGTGCCGACGAGGACGCCGGTGATCCCGAACGGGATGACGAGGGCAACAGTGGCCAGTGCGTTCACTACGACCGCGATCGCCTTGGCTCGGGCTCCGAGTCCTGCCTTGCCGAGCGCCACGATCACAATGGCGCAGTTGGACCGTGCCGCGTTCACGACTTGGAGGGCGAGGAGGAGCAGGAGCACCGACTCGAGTCCGTCGTAGGTGCGCCCCAACCAGATGCGGAGGAGCCACGGGGCACCAGCGGCCACGGCGCCGGCGGTCGCCAGCGCTGCGAGGCCCATGTACCGCGATGCTTGGATGGCAGGGGCTCGCACGTCATCGGGTGTCGCGGCACCTCCGGCTCGGCGGCTGAAGGTCTGGAGGAGCGACTGTTGCGGGATTGCGACGAGGTAGGCAATTTGGCTGGCTGCTCGAGATCCGAGCTGGTAGAGCCCGGCCGCGGTCACCGAGACGAAACGACCGAGGACGATCGGGTCGGTGTCGTAGTTGAGCGCGTCGAGGATGCCGGAGAGTTGCACGAGGCCACCGAACCGCAGCATCTCAACCATTGTGGCCCGACCGAGGATGATGGGATTTGCCACCACGGTGCGATGCCGACGAGCAGTGACGACCACGGTGGCGAGGATCACCGACAGCGTCTGGATTGTTGAGGCGAGCGCCACGCCCCACAGTCCAGCACCGCTGGCGAGGAATCCGACCATGGCCCCGGCGTAGATGAACCTCGATGCGAGGCCGATGATGGTCACGATCCACTGTTCGCCAGCAGCGATCAGTCGACACCCGAGGATGGAGCTCGCCGCAGTGACGAAGAGGTAGGCGTAGCCCCAGGCGAAGAACCACTCTGCAGTGTGGACGAGGTGCGCTGGGAGCACCTCGCCGCTCACGACGTGGAGGCTCGAGATGAGCGGCGGGACGACGACGAGCAGGAGCGGGGAGAGCACGACGCCGAGGCCGAGCCACACGATGAGGCCGAGGGTGGTGAGGCGGGCCGCGAAGCGGGAGTCGTCGCGGTGCGCTGCTTGGGCGCCGTAGCGGATGACGATGGAACCGAGGCCGGGGTCGAGGACCGAGAGGAAGGCCACGGTCGTCGTGACGAACCCCCAGAGGCCGAACAGGACGAGGCCCAACCGATTGACGATGAACGGGGTGAGGATGAGGCCAATGGCGACGATGGCCACCTGGCTGGCGGCGACCGCACTCGAGTTGAGCGCGACAGACCTCCCGAGTTCTGGTGCTGGTGATGGTTCAGCGTTGTCGCCGGCAGCAGCCATGGCCGTCATTCTCCCAGACGGCGGACCGCTCGGACGAGGATTCGCCCGGTAGCGTTGACCTATGGCCACACCTGCCCATCGTCGGCTGCTCGTCGTGAGCCATCCCGCAGTCGTTGCGGCCAACCAATCGGTCTTCGCCCACCTCGCACGCTCCGGCATCGATCTCCACCTCGTGACGCCAGCAACCTGGGAGCACGCCTACGACGACGCACCCTTCGAGGCGGCGACCGACCCTGCCCTCGCAGGACGCCACACGACCTTTCGAGTTCTCGGCCGGGGTGCACCCCAACGCCACCTCTACCTCGGCCGCATCGTCAAATTCCTTCGGGTAACGGCACCCGACGTCTGCTACGTGGAAGAGGAGTGCTTCTCGATCCCTGCCCTGCAGTGGGCGCTCGTCGCCCATCGGCTCCGGATCCCCTTCGGCATCCAAGCGTGGGAGAACCTGGATCGACCGCTGCCAGCGCCGGCTCGATGGATTCGCCGCTTCGTCCTATCTCGAGCATCCTTCATCGTGGCCCGGACGCCGGCAGCGAAGGCCATGGTTGAACAGTGGGGCACGTCGGCTCGAGTCGAGGTCATCGGGAGCCCTGTGCCGAGCACTGACCTCGCTCCCCGAGTCCATCACGACGGGTTTGTGGTGGGCGTGGCAGGACGCCTCGTTCCCGAGAAGAACCCGCTCTTGGTGGCCGACGCCGTCGCCGCCATTGACGGAGCCGTGCTGGTCGTGGCCGGCGATGGACCACTGCGCACGGCGTTGGAGGAGCGCCCGAAGGTCGAGGTTCGGACCGACTTCACCCATGACGAAATGGCATCGTTCTTCGCTGGCTGCGACGTGGTGTGCCTCGCCTCTCATCCAACGCCCACCTGGGCTGAGCAGTTCGGTCGGGTCCTCGTTGAAGCCCTCGTCCAAGAAACCCCGGTGATCGGCAGCCGGTGCGGCGAGATCCCCTGGGTCATCGAGCGCACTGGAGGCGGCATAGTTGTCGAAGTGGATGACCTCGAAGGTCTCATCGACGCACTCACGGCGCTGCGCGATGACCCAGAACGACGACGCGTCCTCGGGAGCCTCGGGCGAACCGCAGTCCTCGGAGTCTTCTCGGTTCCGGTCGCTGCCCGTGGGCTGGCTCAGGTGGCGGGACTCGGCGACCTCGATTAGCGCTGGCGGATGACCGACGCCACGACCTCGTGCAAGGTGGCGGTGAAGCGTTCGGCGCTGAAGGATGCCGCGTGACGGGCAATTGTGGCGTCGTCGAGATCGGCGAGCGCCCCGGAGGTCATGGCATTGACCACGGCGTCGACCGAGAGCGCATCGATGAGGATCCCGGTCCGACCGTGGTCGATCGTGTCGAGGTAGCCACCGGCACTGAGCGCGATGGTCGGCGTGGCGAAGCTGGCCGCTTCGAGCGGCGTGAGCCCGTAGTCCTCGTAGCTGAGGGCGAGCAGTGCTCTGGCGTTGCGGTAGCACCACCGAAGGGTGGCGTCGTCGGCGACGCCGAGGAAGGTGACGTCCGGCCCGGCCAGTGCTTCGAGCCGCTGTCGCTCTGGACCAGAGCCAACGACGACGAGGCGTTGCCCAGCTGCGCTCGCAGCAGCCATGGCGAGGTCGATGTTCTTGTAGGGCAAGAGGCGTGCAACGCTCAACAAGAATCCCGGCTCAATGCCGGGGACTGGTCGCTCCTCGCCGCCGGGTGTGAGCGCGGGTGGGGGAGGGACGACGGTCGCCGTGATGCCGTAGGCCTCGGCGATCATCGCTGCCGTCGCGCTGGAGTTGCAGAGGTACTGCGTGGCCGTGGCTGCTGCTCGCACGTCCCAGGCCCGAAGGGCCGGCTTGAGGACCCGATCGGCGAGAGCACTCAGACTCACGCGTCGTCCGCCGAGGTAGCGGTTGGCTTGGTAGATCCATCGAGCAGGCGCGTGGCAGTAGACGATCTTGGCGCCCGTCGTCGTCACCCCGTGCGCCCAACCCGACGACGAGCACACGGTGACCTCTGCATCGATGACGAGACGCTCCATGGCAGACGCGTACAACGGGAGACCGAGGCGATGGTGTCGGCGGAGGAGCCCCACGCGGTTGAGGGGTGTGGTGCGAAGGTCGACCTGAGCGAATTCCTCGTAGGTGCTCATGGGGTCGTAGAGCGAGGTGAAGAGCGGTGCGTTGGGGAAGGCACGAACGAGATCGAGGACCACTCGTTCCGCTCCGCCACGCTGGGTCAGGTAATCGTGGGCGAGCGCCACCGGTGGTCGATCAGTAGGCACCGAGCCCTCGGAGCATCGTCCGGGGGGTATCCCACATGATCTTCACGTCCCACCACATCGACCACGACGCGACGTAGAGGTAGTCGAGCTCCGCCAAGTCCTCGCCCGAGAGGTTGTTGCGTCCAGAGACCTGCCAGAGGCCCGTGATCCCGGGGCGCACTTCGTAGCGTCGGGCCTGCCACCCAACGGCCACGGTGGACTCTTCAGAGATGAAGGGACGGGGGCCGACGATGGACATGGCACCCGTCAGGACGTTCCACAACTGGGGGAGCTCGTCGAGACCGGTCTTGCGCAGGAGTTTTCCGACTCGAGTGATGCGCTCCTCTTCACTCAACTTGTTCCGAGTGGCGAAGAGGGGAGCGTTGTCCGCTGCTGCGGGAACCGAAGGCGCCGGTGGCGAGAACTGCTCGACACGCATGGTGCGGAACTTGAGGATCGTGAAGGGCCGTCCGCCCCGACCCAGTCGCTGTTGGCGGTAGAGGATCGGTCCTCTCGAGGTGAGGGCAACTGCGAGGCCGATGAGGAGGAGGATGGGGGAGGCGAGCACCAAGGCAATGCCGGAGACGGTGAGGTCGAAGGTTCGCTTCACGAAGCGGTCGAGCATCGACATTTGGAGGGGTGCAGCCTCAATGAGGGGGAGGCCGGAGAGTTCGGTGAAGGTGCTCCGCCAACTGAGCAGCTCAAAGGCGCGCGGGACGATGGTCAACTGGGCGACACCTTGGATGTCTCGGAGCAGGTCGATGAAGACCGGCGTTGGGTAATCCACCTGGCCGACCATCACCTGATCGATGTTGTTGGCGACGCAGATGTCTCGCAGGTGCTCAATGGTGCCGAGGCCCTCGCCCCGTTGCAATGGCGTGCCGGGGACCCAACCGACGATCTGGAAGCCGCCTTGGAGGTCGAGGTGGGTTCGGTAGCGGCGCAGGGCTTCGCCCGAGTCGAGGATGAGGACGCGAATGGGGTGCCGACGGAGCACCTCGTGGCGGTGGACCGAGCGACCAACGGGCACGAGGAAGATGGCGAAGACAATGGAGCCGATGACGTGGGTGGAGTTGGCCTCGTAGATGTTGAAGACGCGGTGCACGACTGAGGTCAACAGAATCGACAGCAACCCCCCGCCGCTGATGGCGAAGAAGTAGCTGCTCATATGGGTGAAGGTGCTCTGGTTCCCGGTTCGCCGAGAGCTGCGGTAGTTCCCCGACGCTGCCATCCCTAAGACGAGGCCAACGGGAAACCACACTTCGTGGACGATGTTGTGCCAGTAGTTGCTCAACTGGTTTCCCGCCACGGTGGACAGCGATGCGACGATCACGAGTCCGAGCATCGCCGACGCTGAGCCGAGGACGAGGTCTAAGAGGACGAGTTGCACGGTATGCCACACCGACCCGACCGTCGAATGCGGTCCCGGGGTGGAGTCGCCAAAGGGTTCGAACGCCGCTACCGCGTCACTCGTTCGTGGATCCTTCGATCCTTCGATGGTCATTGCTCACCAGTCCGATCGGCACAACGGCACTCTGCAGCCCCAGCAGATTAGCCAAGGGAGAAGTCGTTGTCCCCCCAGTAGGCGTGCATTGACGTGATGAGTCCATCGTCGTTGAACACCATGACCTCAATGCCCGAGATGTGGGCGGTGCTCTCTCCGAGTCCGACGACCACGTCGAAGTGGAATGCGGCGGTGTCGAGCACGGTGTGGATATCGGTGGCGGTGAAGGTGATCGTCTCCGCTCCACGCACGACCCCTGCCCACGAGGCCCGGACCTCATCTCGGGTGTACTGCCCAGGCTGGCCAATGGGGTCAATGCGCGTGCAGTCCTCGGCGAAGAGGTTGGCGTAGGCGTCGACGTCCATGGAGGTAGCGACGGTGGCGTAGCGCTGCACGAGATCGTGGAGGTTGAGTGGAGTGGTCACGTCCTACCTTCCCACGGCGTGGAGGCCACCGTCTACGACGATCGACGCGCCGGTGGTGGCGCTGAAGAGGTCCGAGAGCAAGGCGATGATGGCAGCAGCCACCGGTGCACGATCGTCGACATCCCACCCGAGCGGCGCGTGGTGGCTCCACTGCGCAACCCCAGCACCGGCTCCAGGAATGGCACGTGCCGCTGGGGTGCGGAGTGGTCCGGCGTCGACGACGTTGATGCGGATGTTCTCTGGTCCGAGTTGGACGGCGAGCGACCGAACGATCGACCCCAGGGTTCCTTTAGCGACACCCATCCAGCCGTAGCCGGGCCACACCCGATCGGGGGCGAAGGAGAGGGCGACCACCGAAGCGCCGCCAGGGGCCTGTGCGAGCAGGGGCTTGAGGGCGAAGGTCAGCGCAGCGAGGGAGGTGGCCGAGATCTGGAGCGTCTGGAGGACCTCGGACACAGAGGCGATCGAGAGATCGTCGCCCAGTGTCGATGGCGATCCGCCAGCGATGGCGTGGACAACGCCATCGAGGTGGGCTACCCCCAGTCGTTCGGGGAGCGAAGCGAGGTGGTCGTCGTTCGTGACGTCGAGTTCGACGAGCTGAATGGGTGCGTCGAGGCTCGAAACGGCCCGCTGCGTGACCTCCATCGCCCGGCCGAAACTGGTGGCGATCACCGTGGCGCCTTCAGCAATGGCGCGCTCGGCAGCGGCGAAGGCGATCGAGCGCTTCGTCAAGATGCCGGTGATGAGGATGGTCGCGCCATCGAGGAGACCCACACCTTGAGGGTAGTTGGCCGAATGGTGGACGGCCATGTTGCGCGAGAATGAAGGCATGAAGATCGGCATTCTCGGTGGAACAGGTCCTGCAGGACGCGGCCTCGCAGTTCGGCTCGCAAGCGTTGGTCACGAAGTCGTCTTGGGCTCACGTGACGCTGATCGGGCCGCGGAGGTGGCTGCGGAGGTACGGCGCGACGCTGGCGGTCGAGCCGAGATGGTGACCGGGTCGACGAACGACGTCGCTGCTGGTGCCGAACTCGTGATCTTGGCCACGCCATTCGAGAGTGCGCTGGCCACAGTGACCGCCCTTCGGGCTGACCTCGCCGACAAGGTCGTGGTGTCCATGGTCAACGCGCTGACGAAGAACGGCCGCGAGATGCTCGGCATGTACACCCCGCGCGGCTCGGTGGCGGCCATGGTGCAGGCGGCGTTGCCCAACTCCACCGTCGCAGCCTCCTTCCACCACCTGCCTGCCGGCAAGATGGAGGACCTCGACTCTGGCCTCGAGGCCGACGTCTTGGTCTGCTGTGACGACCGGTCGGCGACTGACGTGGTGATTGGCCTCTTGGAGCCCATCGACGGGCTTCGCGGGCTCGATGCCGGGTCGCTCAGCCAAGCCGCTGCGATCGAAGCCTTCACTGCGGTCGCCATCACCCTCAACATTCGCTACAAGACGCACTCGACCATCAAGATGGCCGGGCTCTAGGCCTTGAGTATCCAGCTCTACGACACCGCTCGGCGGGCAGTGCTCCCGTTGACGCCGGGCCCGATTGCCAAGCTCTACTCCTGCGGCATCACCCCGTACGACTCGGCCCACCTCGGCCACGCCTACGTCTACTTGGTCTTCGACGTGCTCGCTCGCCGCCTCGACGACCTCGGCCACGACGCTCGGGTGGTGCGCAACGTCACCGATGTCGACGACGATCTCCTTCGCAAGGCCCGAGAACTCGGCGTGCACTACCTCGACCTGGCGGCGAAGGAAATTGCCAAGTTCGATCGAGACATGGCGCTCCTCAACCTGCGACCGGTCTACGCCGAGCCCCGTGCCACTTCTGCCATCCCGGAGATTCTCTCGCTCATCGACGCTGCAATCACCAACGGGCACGCGTACCTCGCTGGTGATTCGGTGTACTTCGACGTCTCGAGCTTTGCGAGCTTCGGCGCGGTGAGCCACTACGACCGAGCCACGATGCTCGAACTCGCGAGCGTCCACGGCGGCAATCCCGATGACCCGCACAAGCGCGACCCGCTCGACTTCGTGCTCTGGCAACCTTCGCTTCCCGACGAGCCAGCGTGGGAGTCCCTGTGGGGACCGGGGCGCCCAGGGTGGCACATCGAGTGTTCCGCGCTCGCCCTGCGAGAACTCGGTGAGAGCTTGGACGTCCACGGTGGCGGTCGAGACCTCGTCTTCCCGCACCACGAGTGCGAGACCGCCCAGTCGGAATCGGTGACGGGGAAGCCATTCGTCAGCCACTGGCTCCACGTGGGCCTCGTGGGCCTCGATGGCATCAAGATGAGTAAGTCGCTCGGCAACTTGGTGTTCGTCGACACCCTGGTCGATCGCAGCGAACCGGCTGCGGTGCGCCTCGCCCTCCTCGACCACCACTACCGCACCGACTGGGAGTGGACCGACCCCCTCCTCGATGCCGGTGTCGAGCGCTTGGCGCTGTGGCGGTCGAGTGTGGATGGCTCGCCATCGTCGGTGCTCGATGACGTTCGTGCCGCCCTCGACGACGATCTCGCAACTCCGGACGCACTCGTCGCCGTGGATGCCGCTGCTCGAGCGGGGGCGTCCGTTCGAGAAGCCGCCGACCTGCTCGGCGTTAGCCTGTAGTCGACCTGAACAACGAAGGAGTCCGGTATGTCCCCCCACCTCACGGTGACGCTTCCCGATGGCAGTCAACGGGAGCTCGATGAGGGCACCACCGTTGCTGATCTCGCCCAGAGCATTGGCCCTCGTTTGGCGAAGGCTGCGGTCGCAGGATCGGTGAACGGCAAGTTGGTTGACCTCGGGGCGCCGTTGCACGATGGTGACGCCGTCGCCATCATCACGCCGAACTCCGACGAGGGTCGAGAGGTCCTGCGGCACTCGACCTCACACGTGCTCGCACAGGCGGTAACCCGCCTCTGGCCGGGTGCTCGCTACGCCATTGGTCCGGTCATCGAAAACGGCTTCTACTACGACTTCGATCTCCCCGATGGTGCGCGCTTCAGCGACAGCGATCTCGAGCGCATTGAGGCCACCATGCGCGAGATCATCAAGGAGAACCAGTCCTTCATTCGCAGCGAGCTCTCGGTCGACGACGGCCTCGCCCTCTTCGCCGATCAGCCCTACAAGTGCGAGATCATCACCTCGGTCGGCCCCGATGCCGGTGAGGTCGATGCCGCTCCTGAAGAAGTTGGTGGTGCGGTCGTGGTCTCCACCTACCGAAACAGCGAGTCCTTCGTCGACCTCTGCCGGGGCCCCCACGTGCCGTCGACGTCCAAGCTCGGCCACTTCAAGTTGATGCGCGTCGCTGGCGCCTACTGGCGTGGTGACGTCCACCGTCCGCAACTCCAGCGCATCTACGGCACGGCGTTCGAGACCAAAGAAGCGCTCGAGCAGCACCTGTTCTTCCTCGAAGAGGCCAAGCGTCGAGACCACCGAGTGCTCGGCCACGAACTCGACCTCTTCAGCTTCCCCGATGAGATTGGGCCAGGTCTCGCCGTGTTCCACCCAAAGGGCGGAACGATTCGGCGCGTGATGGAGGACTACTCCCGCAAGCGTCACGTCGAGGAGCACTACAGCTTCGTGAACTCGCCGCACGTGACCAAGGCTGAGTTGTTCATGACCTCAGGGCACCTCGAGTGGTACGCGGATGGCATGTACCCACCCATGGAGCTCGACGACGGTCAGCAGTACTACTTAAAGCCCATGAACTGCCCGTTCCACACGCTCATCTACAAGTCCCAGCAGCGCTCCTACCGTGAGCTGCCACTGCGGTTCTTCGAGTTCGGCAGCGTGTACCGCTACGAGCTCTCCGGTGCGGTCCACGGCCTCACGCGCGTTCGTGGCATGACCCAAGACGACGCCCACATCTTCTGCACGCAAGAGCAGATGGGGGAGGAGCTCACCCGACTGCTGACCTTCGTGCTGGACCTCCTGCGAGAGTTCGGCCTGTCGGACTTCTACTTGGAACTCTCGACGCGACCCCCGCTCAAGTCGGTGGGATCGGACGAGGACTGGAACGTGGCCACCGAGACCCTGCGCACCGTTGCCGAGGGGGCGGGCTTGGAGCTCGTGCTCGACGAAGGCGGCGGCGCCTTCTACGGTCCGAAGATCTCCGTGCAAGCTCGTGACGCCATTGGTCGAACGCACCAGATGTCGACGATCCAGCTCGACTTCCAAACCCCGCAGCGCTTCGAGGCAGAGTTCGTCGGTCGTGACGGCACCAAGCAGCGCCCCATCATGATCCACCGTGCACTCTTCGGTTCGGTGGAGCGTTTCATGGCCATCCTCATCGAGCACTACGCCGGAGCGTTGCCGACCTGGCTGAGCCCGGAGCAGGTTCGCATTCTCCCCGTTCGCGATGACCACGAGGACTACGCCCACGAGGTGGCGTCGGTGCTCGGGCTCGCAGGGGAACGTCGGACGCGAGTCGAAGCAGCGGACGAACCCCTCGGCGCGCGCATTCGTCGGGCCAAGCTTGAGAAGGTTCCCTACATTTTGGTCGTCGGCGATGATGACGTTGCCCATGGCACTGTCGGCATCAACACTCGCGGCGCCGCCGATCCATTCCGTGGAGTCACCGTGCAGGACTTCAGTGCCTACCTGACCCAGGAGATCGACGAGCGATCGTCCGTGCAGTACGGCGCCAACTGATGGGTCTGGACCACCTGTGGGCTGCGTGGCGCAACGCCTACGTCGTCAAGGCGACTGCTGATGAGCGAGAGGGCGTTGGCGGCGGCTGCGTGTTCTGTGCGCTGAGCGACCTCGAGCCAGCGGCGAGCAACGGCGTGCTGGCCACGTCGACGTCGACGTTCGCGGTGCTCAACGCCTACCCCTACGGGTCGGGACACTCCCTCATCTTGCCCAAGCGCCACGTCGCCAGCCTTAGCGACCTGAGCGCCGAGGAGCGAGCCGAGCTCTTCGAACTGTGCTTCGACGTCACCCAGGCGATCGAGTCGGCGTACCACCCCGATGGGATCAACGTCGGCGCCAATCTCGGGAGAGCAGCCGGGGCGGGAATCCCTGCCCACCTCCACCTCCACGCACTCCCACGGTGGAGTGGCGA
>Ga0164296_1001724_pt1 | contig 22615 bp, 18 predicted proteins | sample GEODES057metaG_FD_113533 | JGI IMG/M metagenome (GOLD analysis project Ga0164296, IMG submission 113533) | Dystrophic lake water microbial communities from Trout Bog Lake, Wisconsin, USA - GEODES057 metaG | ecosystem: Environmental > Aquatic > Freshwater > Lake | place: USA: Trout Bog Lake...
ACAGCACCTTCCGGGGAGAGGTTACCTTTGAGTATGGCCAAGTGTCCCTCTTTGTAAAGGGCTTTATCAATGGGAAAGATAACGGATTGATCGGGAGAGGGGGTATCTGGAACATCTTGCAGCGTCTGGGCAACGGTTTTACCCGTGATCGTCATACATTCTCCATGGAGAAGTCCAGCGTTGAGCAAAATTTTCATAACCTGTGGAATGCCCCCCGCGCGGTGTAAGTCAACCGCCAAATACTGTCCACTGGGCTTTAAGTCGCAGATCACGGGGACTTTGCGGCGCACACGCTCGAAGTCATCGATCGACCACTCCACTTCAGCGGCGTGAGCGATGGCTAAAAAGTGCAGCACTGCGTTGGTTGAACCCCCCGTTGCCATAATCACAGCAACTGCGTTCTCTAGAGATTTGCGCGTGACAATGTCGCGAGGCTTTAAATCTTTTTTGATGGCTTCAATTAAAACCTTTGCCGACTCTTTGGCAGAATTCTCTTTTTCGTCATGGGGGTTAGCCATTGTGGATGAATAGGGGAGCGACAGACCAATTGCCTCAAAAGCACTGGACATCGTGTTGGCTGTGTACATGCCCCCGCAGGAGCCTGTGCCAGGGATGGCGCGTTTCTCGATTTCAAGCAAATCGGCGTCGCTTAAGTTGCCGGCCGAGTTTTGTCCTACCGCCTCAAAGACGCTCACAATGTTCAAGTCTTTGCCCTGGAAACGCCCGGGCAAAATCGTTCCCCCATAAACGTATATGGCTGGAACGTTAGCGCGCAACATTCCCATCATGCCGCCTGGCATATTTTTATCGCACCCCCCAACCACCACTACGCCGTCAAGCCATTGACCCTGGACACAGGTCTCTATGCAGTCAGATATGACCTCTCTGGATATAAGAGAGTATTTCATACCCTCAGTGCCCATTGCCATTCCGTCTGAGATGGTGGGTGTTCCAAAGACTTGAGCTTTGCCCCCGCACTCCTCGATTCCAGCTATTGCCGCATCTGCCAGCTTTTGCAACCCGCTGTTGCAAGGTGTAATGGTTGAGTAACCATTGGCAACCCCCACCATGGGTTTCGTAAAGTCGCCCTCTGTGTAACCCATGGCGTAGTACATGGAGCGATTGGGAGCGCGGGATTTGCCTTCAGTGATGTTGGCTGAGCGACGGTTTATTTTGGGGAGGTTTGAGGCCATTGGGTTTAGAGCTCGTGTTTGGGGGCTGTAAAAGCTTTAGTATAAAAAAAAAGAAAAAGAACATTACCCGAAAATTGTATCTCCAACAATTTCAGCAATAGTCTGCAGTGTAAGACCGATTTTATATAAATGGGGGTTGCCGACAAATGAGCCGTTTTTTGAATAGGTTTAGGTTAATGGGTTCTAATTTGCGAGCCTAGCAACTCTAAGTTGGTGTGTGGGTTGGGGGGCGTGTGCGTTAAAGGTTTTTTAAATACGGTTTTATGTTCTGTTTTCTTAAACTTGAAGTCATAGGGATGAGGCATAATAATCTTGAGTTTTGTGTCGCTAGAGCACAAAAAGGGAGTCCTAAAATACCCCAAAAAATCTCTAATCAGGCACCAATTAGACTTTTATAAGATTTTCAAGTACGTATTTAAACAATTAGAGAGCAATCGAATTAGAGAGCAATCGAAATTGATCATAGGTCAGGCTAAGTTTTTTAAAAAATAATTACATTAATCTCAACCACCCCCCCCTCACAGGTTGTCCACTACCCTTAACCCATTGTCACCACATTAAATGCTCATACACCCCCAATTCAATCCAATTGCTCTGCAAATAGGACCCCTTGCCATTCACTGGTACGGAGTCACTTACTTGGTGGCTTTTGGACTTTTTGTTTACTTGGCCAAATTGCGCTTGAATCAAGCCCAATTTAAGAGTCTCTTGGACTCAAAGCGTTGGAGTGCTGAAAGCATCGAGGAACTTCTTTTTTACGGTGCAATCGGCGTTGTCCTGGGAGGGCGAATTGGGTACTGCTTGTTTTACAAACCGTTTGAATATTTAAGTCAGCCTTTAGAGATTTTTGCAGTTTGGCACGGCGGGATGAGTTTTCATGGGGGCATGCTCGGAGTGATTGTTGCAATGGCTTTGTTCGCTCGCAAACAAAACTTACCATGGCTTTGGGTTACGGACTTCATAGCCCCTTGCGTTCCAACTGGTTTAGCCTCGGGGCGAATTGGTAACTTTATAAACGGCGAGTTGTGGGGCCGCGTTGCAGATCCATCACTTGCGTGGGCCATGGTATTTCCTCAAAGCGGTACGTTTATTCCCAGGCATCCTTCGCAAATTTATCAATTTTTATTAGAAGGAGTGCTTCTTTTTTTGATCCTTTGGTGGTTTGCAAAAAAACAAAGACCCCTTGGCGCAGTTTCCGCAGTGTTTCTGATCGGTTACGGAGCGCTTCGCTTTGTTGCTGAGTACTTTAGGGAGCCAGATGCATTTCTGGGTCTACTAAGCGCTGGACTTAGCATGGGGCAGTGGCTTTGCGTTCCAATGGTGATCCTTGGGGTGGCGATGCTCATTTGGAGTTTTAAAACGAACCGTTACCTGAGCCCATTAGGAGCCCATTAGGAGCACATTAGGGGCCTAGTTTTTCTTTTTTGATCAGGGATAAATGTGTTGTTCAAGCAACACCTAAAATTTAATTCCATATTGGGACGATAAAAGATTATTATGACAACAAATAATTTTCTTTGATCGTGCCTTACCTACCTCTTCGAGCCCTCCAACCCTCATCCACTAAGGTCTTTTCATGAGTCCTGGTGCATGGCTGCAGTTGCGAGTTCAGCGTTTACTGGGTACTCCCATCGGCGTTACTCCTACCCCCAAAGGTGCTGAGTCTGGTCTTGGTAAAAGCGCTGCAGTTGCCTCATTGCCAAGAACGCTCGCCCCACCCTCACGGCCCCTTAGAAAGCCGCTCCTTAATTTGCAGTCAATTGTGGACCCCAAGGTGAGCGAAGTTGAGGGGGGACGTCGCGCGGAGAGTTTTAGCAAATGGTACGCGGGTATCTCTCAAAGCCAAAAAGAAGAGATCTGGATGTTGATGTCAGAGTATTTTGGCCCAGATGTGCGCGAGGTCAGCGGCGCACGGCTGGCCTATGAGGAGGCTCTTGGTACAGCGGAGGAGGGGACTGCTGAGATAAGACTTCGCCGCTCGCTCATCTCTCCTCGAACTAGACTTTTGCAGCGCTTTGCTGCTTATTCGGGAGGTATGCGGTTTTTGGTAGACCTGCGCTCTCAAATTCTCCCCCAACTTAAAACCAACAAACGATTGGTCGCTTTGGATGCAGAGCTGGAGCAGCTTTTTTCGACCTGGTTTGATGTCGCGTTTTTAGAGCTTCGACGCCTGAGCTGGGACTCACCCGCGTCCTTGGTCGAAAAACTAATTCAATACGAAGCTGTTCATGACATACGCAGTTGGGGTGATTTAAAGAACCGATTGGACTCGGACCGACGTTGTTACGGTTTCTTTCACCCAAGTCTGCCCAATGAGCCATTGATTTTTGTTGAAGTTGCACTTTTAAATGAGATGGCCGACAGCATCACACCTTTGTTGGACGAGTCTGCGGCGGCGCAGGACATTAAGAAATCAACTGTTGCCATTTTTTATTCCATCAGTAACACCCAAACAGGTCTAAAAGGGGTCAGCTTTGGAGATTCGTTGATTAAAAGGGTTGTACAAGTTTTAAGGGACGAGTTTCCAAAGTTGCGATCCTTTGCAACCCTATCTCCCATCCCTGGCTTTAGGCCTTGGGCTGCAAAAAATATGGAAGACTTAATCGCCAAATTAGATGAGAAAGAGCGACTAAGTCTTGCAAAAGCCTTGGGTAAAGAGTCGCCCAATGCGCAAGATTTCTTGTCCTCATGCGACGAGGCTTTGTCTTGGGATGAGAAATCTCCTCTGCGCCATTTCTTAACCCGCTGCGCAGCGACCTACCTCGGTGCCACTAAATCCGGAACAGGTCCCGCCGACGCTGTGGCCCGTTTTCATCTCACCAACGGCGCTCGTATCGAGCGAGTGAACTGGGGGGCGGACCCATCTGGTAAAGGGATGCGCCAGTCTTTCGGCCTCATGGTGAACTATCTATATGACTTAAAGCGACTGGATAAATATAGGACCGCACTCAACGAGGGAGCCATTCCCAGCTCACCTGGTGTGGGTGAGCTCATCTTGGTATCAAAAAAATAAAGCCCTGCCACTCAGGAGTGACTCCCCGGCTCGCACTCTAGTCAACCAAGTGGATAGAATATCAAGCAACACCAAGCCTATTTAGTCTAAGTTTTTCTTGAAGGAAAAAGAATGTCAGGTCCACTCTCGCACATCAAAGTTCTCGATTTGTCCCGTGTTTTAGCGGGCCCGTGGGCCGCTCAAAACTTGGCAGACCTGGGGGCTGAGGTCATTAAAGTTGAGCGCCCTGGCAAAGGGGATGATTCACGCGCTTTTGCCCCACCTTTCTTAAAGGATTTGCAGGGCAACGCCACCAAAGAGTCCGCTTACTACTGTGCAGCCAACAGGGGAAAGAAATCGATCACTGTCAACCTTTCTCACAAGGAAGGTCAAGCGTTGGTGCTTGAGATGGCTAAAACGGTTGACGTCATTGTTGAGAATTACAAGGTGGGGGACCTAGCGAGATATGGACTAGGCTATGAGGATATAAAAGCCATTAATCCAGGAATTATTTATTGTTCAGTAACTGGATTTGGACAAACCGGTCCCTATAAAGATAGACCAGGGTACGATTTTATGGCTCAGGGAATGGGGGGGTTAATGAGCATCACGGGTGAGAGGGCGGACCTTCCCGGCGGCGGGCCCCAACGTGTGGGAGTACCCATCATTGATATGAGCACGGGCATGTATGCCAGTGTTGCCATCTGCGCTGCGATCGCGCACCGAGCCGTCACCGGCAAGGGTCAATGGATCGATGTCTCACTTTTGGACTCCTGCGTTGCGCTTCTTGCCAACCAAGCAATGAACTTCTTTGCAACAGGCGAGTCCCCCAGCTCCCTTGGGAACGCGCATCCCAACATAGTACCCTACCAGACCTTCAAAACTGCCGACGGCGCCATTATCTTGGCCTGCGGTAATGATAATTTGTTTACAAAATTTTGCGACATAGCAGATTGCCCTCATTTGGCACAGGACCCTAAGTACTCGACAAACGCAGTGCGCGTTCAAAACAGAGATGAATTAACTCGCTTACTTAACTTGATATTCCTAAAGCACACCACGAGGGAGTGGGTGAAACTTTTGGATGAAGCAGGTGTTGCAAACGGTCCCATCAATAAAATTGAGGAAGTTTTCCAGGAGCCTCAGGTTCAAGCTCGCGGTATGCAAATTCAATTGCCTCACGCAGTTGCTGGAGAGGTGACCTTGGTTGGCTCTCCCATGAAGTTCTCTGAAACACCCATCAAGCATGAGATGCCCCCGCCTGCACTTGGGCAACATACGCAGGAGATTTTGACTCAACTTTTGGGCAAAACGAAAGCTGATATCGAGCACTTGACGCGCGAGGGAGTTATCTAGTTTTTTACTTCTGTATGCATTGGACTCAATCATTTGGGCGCTGGGTAAACGTCAGCAACATGACCCCAGCCCACATAAATTACCCCAACCCACATTTCCCCAACCCACATTACCTAGGCGGGCCCTTCATAATTTGGGTTCCTAGGTAAGCCTCTCGCACGGCTAATCCAAGATCGAGAACCGCCATTGCATAGTAACTACTCCAGTTGTAGCGAGTTACGACGTAAAAATTCTCTGTCCCAGCCAGGTATGATTTAGCGTCTAAGCCGTTTTCAAGCTCTATCAGGGCCAGTAGTCCCTTGTAATCCTTTGCGCTCTCGCCGAGGACAACTCCCCTAGATTCGAGTGCAGAGGGGGTGAAAGTCGGCAGTATATCGGGCAACAGCAACTCCCCTAACTGCTCAGTGTTTGAATTAAGAGTGATAGGAAACCGAACGGGTGCCCCGCTTTGCCATCCGTACATTTTGAAATAATTTGCTATTGAGCCAATTGCATCTTGTGGACTTCTGACCAGGTCTATCACACCGTCTTTATCGTAATCTAGGGCAAATTTAGCCAAACTACTGGGCATAAATTGAGCCGCTCCAATGGCTCCGGCGTAACTGCCCAGCACCTCTTTGTGCTTAGGTGGTGGGTGTAGGAACTGATCTTTTAAGAAAATTCCCAACTCATTTTGAAAGAAAGCTTGACGCTCTAAAGCTCTTGGATGTGATTTAGGAAACTTCAAACTGAGCGTGGCTAACGCATCTAACACGGGATAGGCTCCCATGTGTTGTCCGTAAAGAGTCTCCACACCCAAAATACCCACAATGATTTCGGCCGGTACACCAAACTCAAGCTCCGCTTGGTTAAGCGTGGCTTCGTGTTTACGCCAAAACTCAACACCTTGACCAATCCGGGTTGGCTCAATAAAACGAGCTCTGTAAGCGGCCCAATTCTTTTGAATGGGTGCGGGTGCAGGCGACATGAGCTGCACCACGCTTGGAATCAAACGGGCTTGAGCGATACGGCTTAACACCCAACTCTCGGGGAGGGACTGTGCGCTTGCAATCTGTGTCGCTAAACTTTCAACTTCCTGGGTTGGTCCAAAGGGGCCTAAATACTTTATGATACTGCGCTTGGTCGGTAGGGGGTGTTGGAATTTTTTGTGCTCAGGCTGGTGAGCAAAGGGTGTGTGGTTTTGGTTTTGGTTTAAGATGGAACTCCCTGTGTGATTTGCACCTTGGGTGACCTGCTCTGTCTTAGAGTTGACTTTACCCCATGCTGCTGCACAGATAAAAAGGATCAAAATGAGTGCAGTAAAGCGCCCAAAGGAATTAAACATAGAGAAATTCAAAGATATTATTGACCTTAAGTTTTTGCATAATTTATCAATCCGAGATTATTAATGTCAGAGTGTCAGTGTCAGATTATCAATGTCAGATAGGCTGACCCCAAAAAAAGCAAATAGGTTTGCCCGCAACCAGCCACAGTCTTGTCCATTAGAATCAAAAGAGTTTTCTTGCTGAATTCTAACCCTGTGACTCGTTTTGAGTCAGTTTGTATGCGCGTTTGAATATTCATACTCCTAATTTCTTTCATTCACTTTGATTTAATCTTAATGCCGCACCTTAATGAGATCTGATATCAAAATGAAACCGGACTTGCATACCCAGCTTTTTGAGAGGTCTGCTCGTGGGTAAGACTGGTTTTTACTCACACCCCTCTGGTCTTCTTCACGAAATGGGGCCAGGTCATCCAGAATGCCCAGAGCGACTGCACGCCATCAATGACCGCATCTTGATGACGGGCTTGGACATCGCATTAAATATGATGCAAGCTCCTGCAGCTTCAATTTCTGATTTAGAGTTGGCCCACGACCGCATGCACATCGCAGCTCTTAGGGGTTTGGGGGACCAGTTGCGTGACGACACCTTGGCCGGAGGGCCCGGATACGCGCAGCTTGATCCAGATACGTGCATGAACGTTCACACCTGGGACGCAGTGCTGCACGCTGCTGGAGCTGCTTTGGCGGCTACTGATGCAGTCATGGCAGGTGAGATGGCAAATGCCTTTTGCTCAACCAGGCCTCCAGGGCACCACGCCTGTCACTCCCAGGCGATGGGGTTTTGCTTTATCAACAATGTCGCTGTTGCTGTTAAGCACGCCTTGGACCGACATGGGCTGCAAAGAGTTGCAGTAATCGATTTTGATGTCCATCACGGAAACGGTACACAAGATATTTTAGGTGCGGACAAACGGGTGCTGATGGCAAGCATTTATCAACATCCTTATTATCCAGAAGGAGGTGCGGGGGAGATGACAGAGCACATGGTCAATGTACCCGTACCTGCCTTTACCAAAGGTGCGGCGATCAGACAAATGATCACCCAGCACTGGTTACCTGCGCTTCACGCACATCGCCCTGAGTTGATATTTATCAGTGCTGGATTTGACGCGCACCGGGATGATGATATGGGCCAACTCTCAATGTTGGAGGAGGACTATGTGTGGGTGACAAAAGAGATTAAAAAAATAGCAATGCTTTACTGTGATGGGAAAATTGTCTCTTGCCTGGAGGGAGGATACAACTTGCACGCTCTTGCCAAAAGCGTAGAGGCACACATTAGGGTGTTAGCGGACTTATCCTAATCTACAGGTATTTGTCTATAGCTTCATTGGTTCATTGGTTTATTGCTCCTTAGCTACTTATTAAAAAATTTTATGAATCAGTTCACACAATTGTTAAACGACCTCAACAGCGGATCAACCCCACTGGAGGGTTTGGTGCTTGCGGCGTGTTTGTTATCGGCGCTTGGGATCACCAAAGTACTTTTCAAAGGGGCAAACCCCGCACACGTTAAAACTTCGGTATGGTTTGGGCAGCGCTTTTTTGATGGACTGATGTTTCCCTTACTGGCCTTAATACTGACCTACGTTTCCAAAGAGATTTGGATACTCTCCCGACCTGAGGTGTTTTTAAAATTAGCAGTGCCTGCTTTGATGGCAACCGTCATCATCCGATTGATGGCAAGGGTTCTCAGCTCAGTGTTTCCCGACTCTGCTGGGATAGTCATGCTCCAGCGGTTTATTGCTTTTACAGCCTGGACGGTCTCAGCCCTATGGGTTACGGGTTTTCTTCCAACGGTATTGCAATCGCTCGAATCCATTCACCTTAATTTTGGACGCACACGCGTTGATCTGCGAATTTTAGTGGAGGGACTTTTATCAAGCGGTTTGGTATTGGTTTTGACGCTCTGGATTTCCTCCACTTTGGAGCGTGAGGTCCTTGCCAAGGCAGTCATCGATTTGTCCATTAGAAAAGTAACTACAAATGTGCTGAGGGCGTTGCTGACCTTCATTGGACTTTTGATAGCGCTTTCAGCCGTGGGCGTTGATTTGACCGCCCTATCGGTTTTAGGCGGCGGTCTTGGTGTTGGGTTAGGTCTTGGACTGCAAAAACTTGCAGCCAATTATGTAAGCGGCTTTGTGCTTTTACTCGAGAGGTCGATTCGCATTGGGGATCAGGTCCGAATAGCGGGTTTGGAGGGTCGAATCACCGATATTAAAACCCGCTACACCCTTATTCAAGATGCGGGCGGTCGCGAGACCGTGATCCCCAATGAGTTGATGGTTTCAGATAAGGTGGAAAATCTTTCCAGGGCTTACTCAAGAGTACTGCTCACAGTCACCCTCGCAGTTGATTATGCAAGCCCCGTTGCGCATACCCAAACTGTATTGGCCGCGGCTTGTCTCAAAGCCCAAAGAGTCCTCAAATCCCCTGAGCCCAAGGTCTTGGTGGCCAGTTTGGGGGCGGACGGTATAGATTTAGTGATTGCGTTTTGGGTAGATGAAAAGGAAAGCGCTTGGCTAGCCATTAAATCTGAGGTGAACACCCTTGTCCTTGAGTGCTTAAGGAGCGAAGGTATTTCGATTTCTAGCGCTCCTAAGGCGTTTCGTTTGGTGGAGGCTCCCCAAAGTCCCCCTAGATTGCCAGATAACACCCAAAAGGGATGAGTTCTTACTAAAAACACCAAAGCCAAGTCAAGCTTATGGTTTCAAGGCTTATTTTTACTGGCGCGTAACTCTTACATTAGAATATTGTTATTGATGGAGAAAAAGTGAATGAAAATACTAGTTGCTGTTAAAAGGGTGGTGGATTACAACGTCAAAATCAGAGTGAAAGCTGATCAATCGGGCGTGGATATCGCCAATCTAAAAATGAGTATGAATCCCTTTGATGAAATCGCTTTAGAGGAGGCGGTTCGCATCAGGGAGAAGGGCCTGGCCACAGAGGTTATTGCCGTTTCTTGTGGCCCTACTCAGTGCCAAGAGACTTTGCGAACAGCCATGGCCATTGGGGCGGATAGGGGTATTTTGGTTGAGACCTCAGCCGATTTAGAGCCTCTTGGGGTTGCAAAAATATTAAAAGCCTTAATGGACAAAGAGCAACCGGGCTTGGTCATTTTAGGCAAACAAGCCATCGATGACGATTGCAACCAAACTGGACAAATGCTGGCGGCGCTGGCACAGTGCGGGCAGGCCACGTTCGCCTTCAAGGTAGACATCGAAGCTGATCACGTCAAAGTCGTGCGCGAAATAGACGGCGGTCTAGAGACTTTAAGTCTCAAATTGCCCGCCATTATCACGACCGATTTGAGGTTGAATGAGCCCAGGTACGTGACGCTTCCCAATATTATGAAAGCGAAGAAAAAGAGCTTGGAGACGATTACGCCTGAGACACTTGGAGTGGATGTGAGCCCAAGAATAAAAATGCTTAAGGTTTGTGATCCACCTTCTCGCACAGCTGGAGCAAAAGTTGCAGACGTTACTGCATTGATGGACAAGCTAAAAAATGAGGCAAAGGTCATTTAAATACCTTTTAAAGGGTATTTAAAAAATCACCTCAAATAGCACTTTGACAAGATCTTTAATATGATCTTCAACATGATCTTCAACATGATCTTTAACATGATTTTTAACAGGCACACTAACTTCAGCTTTAATTTCAACTTCAACTCAAAAGTAATTATTTTTTAAAGAGAACTTCCTAACATGACTGCACTTGTAATTGCCGAGCACGACAATCAACATTTAAAACCTGTAACCCTAAACGCTGTCACCGCCGCCTTGGCGTGTTCGCCAAACGTACACATTCTTGTGGCCGGGAGCGGCTCCACTAGCGTGGCCGAGCAAGCAGCTCAGATCTCGGGGGTTTCAAAGGTCTTTCACGCCGATGCCCCTCAACTCTTGCACTCCTTGGCAGAGCTCAGTTGCGCTCAGATCTTAGAGCACTTGAAAGCGGATACCTCGTACACGCATGTGCTCTTTGCCTCCACTGCGAGCGGCAAAAACATAGCCCCCCGTTTAGCTGCTTTGTTGGATACCGCTCAAGTCTCAGACATTATTAAGGTGATTTCACCCGATACCTTTGAGCGTCCCATATATGCTGGAAATGCGATTGCAACCGTACAGTCCTCGGACCCCTTGAAGGTTATCACGGTTAGAACAACGGGTTTTGATGCAGCCCAGTTTAATACAGGCGCTCCTGGGGCAAGTATAGAGAGCTTAAGTGCATGTGCGGACGCAGGCCAAAGTACGTTTCTGGGTCAAGAGGTGGCGGTGAGTGATCGCCCTGAGCTTACGGCAGCGAAAGTCATCGTCTCTGGTGGTCGCGCGCTTGGGAGCAGTGAAACATTTAACCAGGTGTTGACTCCATTGGCTGATAAGTTAGGTGCCGCCCTTGGCGCAAGCCGTGCAGCGGTTGACGCCGGCTACGCCCCCAACGATTGGCAGGTTGGGCAAACCGGTAAAATCGTCGCCCCCGATCTTTATGTGGCTTGCGGAATCAGCGGAGCGATCCAACATTTAGCGGGCATGAAAGACAGCAAAGTGATTGTGGCAATCAATAAAGATCCTGAGGCACCCATTTTTAGTGTGGCCGATTACGGTCTAGAGGCTGATTTGTTTCAAGCAGTACCGGAGTGGGTGAATTTGCTTTGAAAATTAAGTAAAGCCTACTAAATACTTTCATTTAATCGGTTTTAAAACAAGAGGTGTCTTTGGCTGTTGATCTACAAACTTTATCCTCAAACCGCGAAGACAAGGGCAAGGACCCTCAAAATGAGGGCAAAGTCGACGCAGTGATGGATGCAAAAATCGATGCAAAAATCGATGCACAAAACGACGTCAAACCCCGCGCTCCCTTACCTGGTGCACTGTCCCAAATCAGGTTTCCAGTCATTGCCTCCCCGCTTTTTATCATCAGCAACCCTGAGCTCTTGATTGCGCAGTGCATCGCAGGCGTGGTAGGCTCCATGCCCGCCTTAAATGCCCGGCCAAGCTCTCAGTTGAGTGATTGGTTAGCCCAAATCACGGAAACCTTAGATGCCTACAACAAAGCCAATCCCCTAAGGCCTGCGGCACCTTTTGCCGTGAATCAAATTGTGCATAAGAGCAACGACCGGTTGGAGAGCGATATGCAAGAGTGCATTCGCTACAAGGTCCCCATCATCATAACCTCCCTGGGGGCAAGAGCTGAGATCAACCAAGCCGCCCACAGTTACGGCGCAGTGGTGATGCACGATGTGATTAATGCCAAGTTTGCCCAAAAGGCGATCGAAAAAGGCGCTGACGGCCTGATCGCAGTTGCAGCCGGGGCGGGTGGGCACGCAGGCGTGAAAAGCCCCTTTGCTTTTGTTCAAGAGTTGCGTGAGTGGTTCACCGGCCCCATAGCGCTAAGCGGCGCGATCGCAAATGGGGGAGCCGTATTGGCAGCGCAAGCCATGGGGGCAGACTTTGCATATATCGGATCTGCTTTTATTGCAACACACGAGGCACGAGCAAGTCAGGCCTACAAGGATTGCATCGTCAACTCTAACTCGGACGATATCGTCTATACCAACGCTTTTACGGGGGTAAACGGCAACTACTTGGCGCCCTCCATTGTCAGCGCAGGACTGGACCCCGAGCACCTGCCCCACAAGGACGCAAGTGAGATGAACTTTAGCTCAACGAGCACCAAAGTTTGGAAAGATATTTGGGGTGCAGGCCAAGGTATTGGTGCTGTGCACGGTGTAGTGAGTGCAGCAGAGTTGGTGCAACGATTAAAGCTCGAGTACGCAGCAGCAAAGTCCAGGCTAATTTAAAAATCTTTTTCGCAATTAAAGTCTGGTTGGCTTGCTGCGCTGCCCCTCATCAGCCAAAGTGGCAGATGTAGTGATATTGATCCGCCACAGTGATCTCAAACGAGGACTTCGCAGGCACATTAAAACGCTCGCCTGCAACAGATTTCAACCACTGGGTGGACCCCGCTAATTTGTAGGTGCATTCGCCGTAGACACACTCCATCACCTCAGCCGCATCGGTGTTAAAAGTGAGAGAGGAGGCGAGGATTACGCCGACACTTTTTTTAGTACCGTCTGCGAGGGTGATCGCGTGGCTTACACATTTGCCATCAAAAAATACGTTGGCTTTTGTGTGGATATGGGCATTTTGAATTGAGGCTTGAATCATGGCAAAGTCTTTATTTTTTGGCTTTAAGGGATTGAGCAGTTTTGGCAATTCTGGCAGTTTTGGAGGATTTACCAGACTTAGCCTTCTTTGAGGAAGAGCTCGATTTTGGAGATGTTAGGCCGCCTTTAGTCACGGCTTTGTGGGTTTGTTTCAAATTTGCAGCGATGCGCAGTCTAAGTGCATTAAGTTTGATGAACCCACCCGCATCCGCTTGGTTGTAGGCGCCTGCGTCATCGTCAAATGTAGAAATACGCGCATCAAACAAACTGTTGTGATCACTGTGTCTACCCACACACATAATGGTGCCTTTGTAGAGTTTAAGGCTGACGCTTCCATTCACAGTAGCTTGAGAGGCATCGATTAGTCCTTGAAGCAACTCTCGCTCTGGGCTGAACCAATATCCGTTGTAGATCATCCTTGCATACCTGGGCATTAAATCATCTTTAAGCGCCGTGACCTCTCGGTCCATGGTGATGGACTCTATTGCGCGGTGCCCGGCAAGAAGGATGGTTCCACCCGGCGTCTCGTAACAGCCCCTGCTTTTCATGCCTACGTAGCGGTTCTCAACCTTATCTAAGCGTCCAATGCCGTGCAAGCCGCCCAACTGGTTGAGTTTGGTGAGCACCGCGGCTGGGCTCATTTTGACACCATCGACTGCCACCACATCGCCCTTAAGGTAGGTGAGCTCAATGGTTTGAGCTTTTGAGGGCGCTTTCTCTGGGCTGCGAGTAAGTCTCCACATGGAGTCCTCAGGGGCAAAGTTGGGGTCCTCCAAAATGCCACCTTCGTAGCTGATGTGTAATAAGTTTGCGTCCATGGAGTACGGGGCAGCACCCTTGCGTTTTTTGAAATCAACGGGAATGCCGTGTTGATCAGCGTAAGCAAGAAGTTTTTCGCGAGACAGTAAATCCCACTCACGCCAAGGAGCAATCACTTGAACGTCTGGCATGAGCGCATAAGCGCCAAGCTCAAATCGCACTTGGTCGTTGCCCTTGCCCGTTGCACCGTGACTGATGGCATCGGCTTTGGTTTTTTTAGCGATATCAATTAATCTTTTGGCGATCAAGGGTCTGGCAATAGAGGTGCCTAATAAATATTCGCCCTCATAAAGAGCGTTGGCTCTGAACATGGGGAAAACAAAATCACGGACAAACTCTTCGCGCAGGTCCTCGATATAGATGTTCTCGGGTTTGATGCCCATTTTGATGGCTTTTGCGCGAGCTGGCTCAATCTCCTCGCCTTGACCGATATCGGCTGTGAATGTGATTACCTCACAGTTGTACTCATCTTGCAGCCACTTCAAAATGATGGAGGTATCCAACCCCCCTGAGTAGGCTAGGACGACACGTTTCGGACCAGAGGGTTTAGGGGTTTGAATTTTTTTGTGTGTAGACATAGGTGTCTTAATAAAGGGGTAGTGTTAATTTTTATGAATTTTGAATAACTAGGTATTTTAAATCAAAGGCGCAATCATGTATTGGCAAACAATTGCTCCCATACAGAGGCTTGTACACCGACCACAACTTGAGGAGGATCTTCTCTCCACAGCACAGGTCTTTTGACAAGACTTGGGTTGTTGAGTAACGCCTCACACGCGCTTTGCTCATCGATCACGGCCTCACGCTGCTCAGGGGTTAAAGCCCGCCAAGTGGTGCTTTTTTTGTTTACCAAGCTCTCCCAACCTGCGATACTGCACCAAAATTGAATTTCTTGTCGTTGCAGTTTTGATTTTTTAAAGTCTTGGAAATCGTATTTGACGCCTTTGCCATCAAGCCAAACACGTGCTTTTTTTACGCTGTCACAATTGGGAATGCCGAAGAGTTGGATTTTGGTGGATTTCATCAATATTTTTTCAGAAGTTGGAAATAGAGCGCTTAATAAATAGTTGCTTTGGCTTAAGGTTTTTTACAAAAAAAAGGGTTCTTTGCCAGATGAATTTAGAACAATGGTTGTCTCACTGCGAGTCTTTGCACGATAAAAATATCGATATGGGCCTGGAGCGCGTGCGCTTGGTGGGGGCTGCGCTGGAGCTAAAATTTAATTGCCCCGTATTCACCGTTGCTGGCACCAACGGCAAGGGCTCGACCTGTGCAATGCTTGAATCTATTTTAGAGGAATCTGGGTACAAAACAGGAGTTTACACATCCCCTCACTTGTTTGATTTTAGGGAACGTTGTCGAATTGGACGTGTCATTGCCAGTGAAGAGCAGTTTATCCATCATTTTGAGCGAGTTGAAAAAGCACGGGCAGGAGTAAGCCTTACCTACTTTGAGTTCACTACGCTCGTTATTATGGATTTAATGGCAAGCGCTGACTTAGACGTGGCCATTTTAGAGGTCGGTTTAGGGGGGAGGTTGGACGCGGTAAACATCGTGGACGCAGACTGTGCAATCATCACAAGCATTGACATTGACCATACCGAGTACCTTGGCCCCGACAGGGAGAGCATCGCAAAAGAGAAGGCCGGCATCATGCGCGCAGGCCGCCCCGTTGTGATCAGCGACCCGGTACCGCCACGCTCCCTTTTGGAGTGTGCAGAAAAAGTGGGTGCTCAAATGTGGCTCATTGGGAGAGACTTTAATTTCATGGGGGACAAACAGCAGTGGAGTTTTGTGGCCAAGGGCAAAAGACGCGCTGGTCTTGCCTATCCGGCTCTGAGAGGGGCCAATCAGCTCTTTAATGCCTGCGCCGTTTTAGCGGCTCTCGAGTCCATGAGGGAGCGTATAGCAGTCACTGCCCAGGGAATTCGAAATGGTTTTTCAATGGTGACTTTACCAGGAAGATTCCAAATCATAGCGGGCCAACCCACCCTTATCTTAGACGTCGCACACAACTCTCACGCCGTATCCGCACTTTTCGAGAATTTGGACACAATGGGATTTTTCCCCTGCACGCACGCCGTTTTTGGGGCAATGGCCGACAAAGACATACAAGCTATTTTGAGCAAAATGGCCCCCTTGGTGACGCACTGGTACTTTTGCGATTTGCCCACCCCCCGAGCGGTGAAAGCAGACGAGTTAGAAAGAATTTGGCTGAAAAGCCTCTCCCAAGCAAAAGGATCTGCCAGCCCACCGGCTCAAACTCAGGTCTGTGTGGGACCCGTGGAGGCCCTACAGCAGGCGTTAGCAACGGCGGACCCCGCTGATAGAATCGTTGTGTTCGGATCTTTTTACACGGTCGGAGGTGTGCTCAAGCACGGGATCCCACGCCTGAGCGCACCGCACCTCCAGGCACCAGACACGCAGGCTACACACAGGGGTGGAACCTTAAAACTGGGCTAAATGAGGCATAAGGACTTTCGCAAGACCTTTGGGGAGGCCCTTTTTCAAGGTCTTGTGCAACGATGAAAATGACCTAAACCTATCACTTGTTCACTTAAGCGCTTTAATTTATGTCTTTCTTCAAGCTCAGATCCAATCGCAATCATTCAGAGGAGGCCGTCTCGGGCTCCACACAAGCTCAAAGTGTCGAGAGCCTGAGGAAAAGTGCGCGTCACCGATTAATTGGAGCAACCGTACTGGTGTTGGTATCTGTGATTGGTTTCCCCATGATTTTTGATACCCAACCCAGGCCCGTAAAAAGTGATATTCAAATTGAGATCGTTGAGCGCGATCGGACAAAACCATCAGAGTCCCCAGCGCCGATTAAATCTCCTTCATCAGCTGCGCTGAAAGCTGGCCCCGGTGATGAGGGGCGGGACAACAAGAGCGTATCTAATAAAACGCCGAGTACACCCAACTCAGTTGCCCCTGGAGTTGCGACAAACGCTGGTGAAGGGGCGTCCGTAGGGGCGTCCGCAGGTGCATCCGTAGGCGCATCCGTAGGTGCATCTGTAGGTGCAATAGCGCACAACTTCTCCAACAGTATTTCTACGTTAACTACCCCCCCATTACCAAGCCAAGCAAGTCAGTCCAATCCAAGCACCCCTTCAAACAAAAATCCTACGCCCCCGCCCTCAGCAACAAGCGGCTTCAATGCGCCAGCAAAAACGGTCCCAATGAGTCCACCCTCGGTTGCAACGGCAGTTGAGTCCAAAGAGCAAAAAGAGCAAAAAGAGCAAAAAGAGCAAAAAGAGCAAAAAGAGCAAAAAGAGCCCAAAGAGGTCATCATCTCCACCAAGGCTTCGGACAGTAAGGTAGCTCTTGCTTTGGCTCAGTCAGGGGCAGAAAATACGCCAAAAACAACAAGCCCTGCAGGACCTGTTGGAAGCCCACCCAACACTTCAGGCGTGAGTAACACTAAGAACGCACCCACTCAGGCAAATCCATCGCCCCCCCAGGTTGTGGCCTCGGTGCCCAAAAGTCCAAAAACGAATAAGGAAGGCGAGAGCGATTCTAAAAAAGAGTCTAAAGAAGGCAAAGACAGCAAGGAAACTAAGCCAATTAAACAAATCTTGCAGATCGGGGTGTATACCGATCTTGTAAAAATCAAAGAATACCGTGCTCGTTTAGAAAAGGCGGGTTTCAAAACGACAATTGTCACCCTTGTGTCTCACGACGGGATTAAAAGAACGAGAATAAGGGTGGGTCCATTTAAGAATCAAGAGGAAACCCAACACATGCTGGAGAAGATTAGAGAGATGAAAATACCAGGCGCCACACTTGACTTAATACCTACGGCGTAATTTAACATGGTGAAAAATTTCTTTTTTTCAAATAATATTCTTTGATGGAGCTCTTTCAACACCCCCCCACCGCAGTGGATTGGTTTGCACTAGCCTTAATCGCAGTTGGTTTTATTTGGGGTTTGTTCAAAGGCTTTGTACGTGAATTGATGTCCGTGGTAGCTTGGTTTTTTGCCTTCATACTTGCGCCGCTTTGGGGATCAACTGCTGGTTCATTGATCCCCGTCTTAGAGTTGTCAGACGCTTTGAGGCAGGGACTTGGTTATGTGATTATTTTTGTGGGCGTGTTGATCTTGTCCACCTTGTGTGGTAACTTGCTGAGACAACAACTTGCAAAAATTGGGCTTGGTGCACTTGACCGGCTGGTTGGATCCGCATTTGGTATGTTGGGTGCAAGTGCTATTTTGTTACTCGTTGCCATATGTATCAGTTTGAGCCCCTTTAAACACAACCCAGAATGGACTAAGTCCAATGTCGCTCCTGTGCTGACACAAGTGCTTCACCAAGTGGTCCCTTTTTTGCTCTCAGATTTTGGAAGGTTTATTAATTAATGTGTGGAATTATTGGCGTTGTTGGACGCGGTGTAGTTAATCAACTGATTTACGATGCGTTGCTTTTGTTACAGCACAGAGGGCAAGACGCGGCTGGCATAGCGACTCAGCAGGACAGAAAGTTTTTCATGCATAAAGCCAAAGGCATGGTTCGTGATATTTTTCGAACCAGGAACATGCGTGCATTACCAGGAAATACAGGGCTCGGTCAGGTGCGTTATCCAACCGCTGGCAACGCACAAAGCGAGGAGGAGGCCCAGCCTTTTTACGTCAACGCTCCTTTTGGAATCGTGTTGGTACACAACGGCAATCTCACCAACGCTCAGTCCTTGAAGCAGGATTTGTACAACATCGACCACCGGCACATCAACACCGAAAGTGACTCTGAGGTTTTAATCAATGTATTGGCCCATGAGCTCGAGACATGTACCCGGGGGGCTACTCTTTCACCAGCAGTTTTATTTGAAGCGGTTAAAGGTGTACACAAGCGTGTCAAGGGCTCTTATGCAGTGATCGCTATGATCGCAGGCCACGGATTGCTTGCCTTCAGAGATCCTTACGGCATTAGACCTTTGTGTATTGGGAAAGGTGCGGACGGCGCGCTTATGATTGCAAGCGAATCTGTAGCACTGGAGGGAACGGGCCACACTTTTGTCAGGGACATAGCCCCTGGAGAGGCCATCTTTATCAGCACAGACGGGGTGCTCGCAAACCATCAATGCGCGTCTTTTAGCAAGCTCAACCCCTGCATATTCGAGTATGTGTATTTGGCTAGACCTGACTCGACTTTAGACGGAATCTCCGTTTACCAGGCGCGGCTTAATTTAGGTGAGAGTTTGGCCAAACGGGTCGTCTCGGTTTTACCACCCTCTGAGATAGATGTGGTTATACCCATACCCGAATCTAGCCGCCCCAGTGCCACTCAGTTGGCTCATTTGCTAGGCATTACTTACAGAGAGGGGTTTGTTAAAAATAGATATGTGGGCCGGACTTTTATCATGCCTGGGCAATCTGTGCGGAAAAAATCGGTGCGTCAAAAATTAAACGTAATTGCAAGCGAGTTTAAGGGCAGAAATGTGTTGCTCGTGGACGACTCCATTGTGAGAGGCACCACGAGCCGTGAGATCGTGCAAATGGCAAGAGATGCTGGGGCGCGGAGAGTTTATTTGGCCAGTGCCGCACCCCCTGTTCGTTTTCCCAACGTTTACGGTATCGATATGCCTACGCTACAAGAGTTGGTGGCCTACGACCGAACTGTTGAAGAGGTCAGACAAGTCATTGGCTGTGACGCTTTAATTTATCAAGAGGTGGACGCAATGATCGAGTCCATCAAAAAAGCGCTTCCAAAGGGTTACCCCCGCATTGAGGGCTTTGATGCTTCTTGCTTTAACGGACACTACGTGACTGGGGACATTTCAGCAGAAGTGATAGCGGGCATGAACGCGCAGCGCGTTCATCAGCAAACCGAAGCCGATGATGCTTCTAGACTGGCTTTGCCCAACGTAATGGACTAATGTAGCGATGTACTGGTGTACTGATTAAGAAATCATTGACTTAAAAATTTTGCAAATGAAACCCAATTCTAAAAATCCTTACGAAGGTTTGCACATTGATACATTAGCCGTCAGGGCTGCGGTCGATAAATCTCAGTACGGTGAGAACTCGGAGTCCCTTTATTTAACTTCCAGCTTCACCCAGCCTGATAGCGAAACCGCTGCAAGGCGTTTTTCTGGCGAGGAGGACGGCTATATTTACTCTCGCTTCACCAACCCCACAGTTGCCAGTATGGAGAAAAGGCTTGCTCTTTTGGAGGGGTCTGAGGCCTGTATAGGGACCTCAAGCGGCATGTCTGCGGTGCTGCTTCTTTGCATGGGGCTACTGAAAAGCGGAGATCATGTGATTTGCTCCAGGTCAGTGTTTGGTTCTACCATCAAATTGTTGGGCTCAGAGTTTGCAAAGTTTGGGGTCCATACATCCTTTGTCTCACAAACCAACATCAAAGAGTGGGAACAAGCGATAAGACCCACCACAAAATTATTTTTTGCAGAAACGCCCACCAACCCACTGACCGAGGTGTGCGATATTCGGGCGTTGAGCGTTTTGGCACAAAGCTGTAACGCTTGGTTAGCGGTTGATAACTGTTTTTGCACACCTGCCCTTCAGCGACCGATCTCCCTTGGTGCAGACATAGTAGTCCACTCCGGTACAAAGTACTTAGACGGCCAAGGACGCGTAGTTGCTGGAGCGTTGTGCGCAACTGAGCAAATCGTTAAAGAAAAATTTATTCCCGTGATGAGAAGTGCAGGTATGAGCTTATCCCCCTTTAATGCATGGGTTGTTTTAAAGGGGATGGAGACGCTTGGTATTAGGATGAAAGCCCAGTCTGAGCAGGCCCTGAATTTTGCGACTTGGCTTGAGGAGCATCCCAAAATCTCAAGGGTATATTATCCGGGTCTTAAAAGTCATCCTCAACATGACCTTGCTATGGCTCAGCAATCTGGGCTTGGAGGGGCTGTTTTGTCGTTTGATATTAAAGCGGGCTCACCCGAGGACGCAAGGCGCAAAGCATTTGCGGTCATTGATCACACGGAGTTGATGAGTGTGACTGCCAATTTAGGGGACGTTAAAACAATCATCACCCATCCACCTAGCACCTCGCACGGAAGACTTACTGAGGAGCAAAGGCACAACGCCGGTATTGAGCAAAACTTAATCCGCATCGCGGTTGGGTTAGAGCATTTAGAGGACCTCAAGCGCGATCTTTGTTTGGGTCTGGACGCCGTTTAAACGTCGTTCCTGAAAGCTCATTTTTTTAGAATGCCAAACTACACCTAATAAGATCTTCCATCATGACCACTGTACGCACCAGGTTTGCCCCATCGCCAACGGGTTTCATTCATTTGGGAAATATTCGCTCCGCTCTTTACCCTTGGGCCTACGCACGAGCCACAAACGGAGTGTTCATTCTTCGCATCGAGGACACTGACCTTGATCGTTCTACCCAGGCCTCGGTGGATGTGATCTTAGAGGGGATGAAGTGGCTTGGAATGGATCCCGATGAGGGACCTTTCTACCAGATGCAAAGAATGGACCGATACCGAGCCGTGCTTGAAAAGCTCAAAGCGTCCGGACATGTTTACCCCTGCTATATGAGTGTGCAGGAGTTGGACGCTTTGCGAGAGGCTCAAATGAAGGCCAAAGAGAAACCTCGTTATGACGGCACTTGGAGGCCTGAGCCTGGAAAAGTTTTGCCACCCATACCTGAGGGTGTCAGTCCAGTGCTGCGGTTTAAAAACCCGCTAGATGGTGTTGTTACTTGGGATGATAAAGTCAAGGGACAAATAGAGATTCGCAATCACGAATTGGATGACCTTGTGATCGCGCGCCCCGACGGTACTCCGACCTATAATTTTTGTGTCGTTGTAGACGATATCGACATGCAAATCACTCACGTAATTAGGGGGGACGATCATGTCAACAATACACCTAGGCAGATTAATATTTTTAATGCCCTAGGGGCAAAACCCCCCGTCTATGCTCACTTGCCCACCGTACTAAATGAGGCTGGGGAGAAGATGAGCAAGAGAAATGGTGCAAAAGCGGTTACGAAGTATAGGGATGAGGGATTTTTGCCGGATGCGATGGTCAATTATTTGGCAAGACTGGGTTGGAGTCACGGAGATGATGAGATATTTAGCCGCTCTCAATTCTTGACTTGGTTTAATTTAGATCACCTAGGGCGTAGCGCTGCACAGTTTGACGAAGCTAAATTAAAGTGGGTCAATGCCCAGCACATCAAATCGCTCAGTGACGAGGAGCTTGCAAAACATGTTTCGGTGTTCTTAGAAAAGGAAAACGTCATAGCAGATGAACGCATACCCCTTATGTGCGGTTTATTTAAAGACCGCTGTGATACCTTGGTTTCATTGGCCAAGTGGGTTAAATGTTTCTATGCCCCTGTGCACATACCCAAAGAGGAGCGGGACAAACATCTTGGACCCCACATGAATGCTGCGCTTGAGTTGATGAGAGATAAATTAGCAAAAATCAACAAGGAGGAGTGGCACAAGGAGTCCATTTCACTGGCGTTGAAACAAGTGCTGAGCGAGACGGGTTTGAAAATGCCGCAGTTGGCAATGCCTGTGCGAGTTTTACTCATGGGCACGGCTCAAACACCTTCATTAGATGCAGTGATCGCTATTTTTGATCAAAAAACTGTCATCGAGCGTTTAAATAGCAACAGCAGCTAGTGCTAATTTATTAGAACTCGTTAACCGACAATCAGAAAAGGAGCTATAATGATAGGCTCGACACAAGTTGGGGGTATAGCTCAGCTGGGAGAGCGCTTGCATGGCATGCAAGAGGTCAGCGGTTCGATCCCGCTTACCTCCACCATGAGTGTCTA
>Ga0164296_1001727_pt1 | contig 22605 bp, 24 predicted proteins | sample GEODES057metaG_FD_113533 | JGI IMG/M metagenome (GOLD analysis project Ga0164296, IMG submission 113533) | Dystrophic lake water microbial communities from Trout Bog Lake, Wisconsin, USA - GEODES057 metaG | ecosystem: Environmental > Aquatic > Freshwater > Lake | place: USA: Trout Bog Lake...
GGATTTCTCCTGCGCAGTACCACACACCACGTACACCGCGCCGCCGCCTGGCATGAAGATCACATGGTCTGTTTCTGGGACCGCTGCACCCTTCTGGTCGGCGTCGTGCGCCGCTCGGCGACGATCGACCCAGCGATCAATGATGCGGATGTCGTCATCGGTCCCCACTGCCGCAACGCGCGCGACCTGCGGATCGTCGATGATGAGACCAATCGCATTCGCGCCAAGTTGGCGGGCAATGATGGTGAGCAATTCCGCGGCCGCGTCCGCAAAAGCGTCGGTCGACAGGTCGACCGACATGATCGCCTCGAGGTATTCCACGTCGGTCGCGTATCGATCGGAATGCATCATCGTTTCAATAGTACGACACTGGGTCCCATTCTCCGGCGTGCGGCGCTGGACCCAGACGCGAAAGCCCACTCCCCTGACCAGCAGACATGGCGATGTAGTTGGAATAGATTGCCTGTAGGTCATCGCCGATTTCAACCCCCTGTCGGCGAGAAAGGTGCACGTACGGTGCAGGCACAAATCCGCGTCATGTTGGTTGACGACAATCCCCAATTCAGAACGGTGTTGCGGCGTTTCCTCGAACGAGATCCCGCGATTGTGGTTGTTGGAGAAGCCAGTGATGGCTCCGACATCGTGCGCAACGCGCTGGATGCCGATCCAGATGTTGTACTCATGGATTTATCAATGCCGGGCGTTGATGGACTCGAGGCAACACTCCAACTCAAACATCAATTACCTGGAATAGAGGTTGTTTTGCTCTCAATGTCAACTGATAGCGATGCCATTGGTTCAGTGCTGGCCGGCGGCGCGTCGACGTTTTTGCCCAAACACACACCGGCGGCGGAAATCGTTGCGGTGCTCAAGCAACAGGCTGCTCTGAGTGGCGTTCATGGATACAACGCTGCCTCGATGGGCGACTCCCCACAAGGACCGATGACCGCCCATTTGCGGGCATAGGGACCACGATGCACTCGGGGAGTGTCCGGAGCTGACGGACCCCCGAGCGACGATGACAGAACCCTGAAAATGGCGAGCATCGCGATCGGAACCTCGACCAACGTATAGGTCGACGCCGTCCGCAAAGGGGAGCCAGCGCGCCACCTGAGTCGCTTCCATATGTTTACTTCATGCAACACGACGTTGCAGTGAGGGCACGTGACCGCCACGTGCATATGGAAAGGACTCCACTTGACAGAGCAACTCACACCGATGCCGGCGTCACCAACACGTCGCATGAGTGTGATGCACCGCACCGCTCGCGCAAGGGTTGACGCGATTGGGGCAGTGGTGGCGGCACAGATTTCTTTACCGAAGCCACACCGTTGGTTTGCCGCAAAGTGGCCGACCTCGGCCAGGGTATCGACCTATACGTCACCCACCAACGGTCGAGGCCAGGACGGGATCCGTTGAGCATCCCCGATTTCAGAGGTTCCGCGGTCACCCGCCATTTTGGTGGTCGCATGAATTCCCAATTTTTGTCAGCGCGCTGTTCGTGCTGCCGCAAACATCAAGGACTATGACATGGCGACCGATACCCTCAGCATGACTACTCTCATGAACCCAGAAACGACGCGAGTTGACCGTCGAAAAATGCGCGTTGCGATCGCCGACGATCACCGATTGATGCTTGATGGCATTCGGCGAGCGCTGGAAACCGCCCCCGACATCACGATCGTGGGTGAGGCAATGAGCGGCGAGGAACTCGTCAATTTAGTTCCGCAGTGCAAGCCCGACATCGTCATTCTGGACATGAGAATGCCCAAGGGTGATGGGCTCTCCACACTCCAGGCGCTGCAAAAGGCCTACCCCGATGTAAAAGTGATCATGCTCTCGATGTTCGATGATCCAGAAAACATTGAGCGGGCGCTCGCAAATGGCGCCTCAGGATATGTCGTCAAGTCGATCAACCCACTCGATCTTCCATCGACGGTTCGTGGCGTCTACGAGGGCACTGTCTATCACACACGCGGTGCGATCGGAGGCGTCATGGGAGCTCCCACGACTCAGACGAACCCCGGCGGACTCACCAATCGCGAACTGGCAATTCTCAAGTTAGTCGCCGAAGGCTTGGCCAATCTCGACATCGCCAGTCAGCTGTTTGTCACCGAGCAAACGGTGAAATTCCACCTGTCAAATATTTACCGCAAGCTTGGCGTAGCGAACCGCACTGAAGCGACTCGATACGCATACAAGAATGGCTTGATCGATTAATTCTCAGTGTGGCGACCGGCAACGGTCGCCACACTGCAGGCATTCGATCGCCTACCGTGCGACGGGTGACTGCGCCCGAGCGTCCAAGTCCGTAGGATTATTGCGATGACGCAATCCGCAGATGACCGCTCTGGCCCGGACATCATGTGGGCACCCTGGCGGATGTCCTACATCACCGCTGAGCATGACCACCTCGACACGGGCTCTGCCTGTGTCTTTTGCGCATTTCCGGCACGCAACGACGATGCACGCAGCTATATCTTGCATCGCGGCGCGCACTGTTTTGTGATCATGAATTTGTACCCGTACAACAATGGGCACGTGATGGTCGTCCCCTACGCGCACCTCGATGCGCTCACCGCTCTGGATGGCGCGACCCTGACAGAGATGATGCAGCTTGCCCAACGCAGTCAAGAGGTACTGACACGGGTCATGCTGCCCCACGGGTTCAATGTCGGTATCAATCAAGGCAGCGCTGCGGGTGCAGGCATCGCTGATCACATTCACATGCACATCGTCCCCAGGTGGGCGGGCGACACCAATTTCATGCCGGTCCTCGGGGACGTCCGCGTGATGCCCCAACATCTCGATGAAACGTACGCCGCGCTCCAAAAAGGATTCATCTCGTGACGATCGCTCCAGAGACCTTCAAGGCATATGACATCCGCGGCCTGTATCCGCAAGAGATCGATGAGGCGGGTGCCCACGAACTGGGGCGTGCATTTGCCGAGCTCGTTACTGCTGCAATCGGCCCAGTGGCAGCACCTCGCATCGCAGTCGGACACGATGTTCGCCTCTCATCCCCGAGTATCGCCGATGCCTTTTGCGCTGGAGCTGTGCAAGGTGGCGCCCACGTCACCGAACTCGGGCTCTGTGCCACTGAGATGGTGTACTTCGCGGTTGCCGATGGCAACTACGACGGTGGGGCGCAAATCACCGCCAGCCACAACCCCCCGCAGTACACCGGTGCGAAGCTCGTGCTCGCGGGGGCGCTCCCGCTGTCGGGAGAGACGGGAATCAGCGAGTTGGGCCGTCGTATTGCATCCGGAGACCTCATCGATCGCCCCGGTGGGACGCGTACTGTCGACCCTGGCGTACTCGATCGCTTTCTCATTGCAGCACTCGGCTTCGTGGAACCCGAACGTATCTCAGGCCTGAGGGTCGTCTTCGATGGTGCCAATGGTATGGCAGGTCTCTTTTTGCGGCCGGTGATTGCGCAGCTCGACATCGATGCCGTCGAATGTTTCCTCGATCCCGACGGGCGATTCCCCCATCACGAGCCGAACCCATTGCTGCCAGAAAATCGTGCCTTCATCGAGGCGAAGGTCGTCGAAGAACATGCCGATCTCGGGATTGCCTTTGATGGCGATGCAGATCGATGCTTCTTCATTGACGACCGCGGGGAATTCGTCCCTGGTGACTTTCTCACCGCGCTTTTGGCGACCCATCTTCTTACGCGCACCGGGCCCGCAGATGTCATCTATGACCTGCGTGCATCTTGGGCGGTGCGCGAAGCAATCACCAACGCCGGAGGTCGCGCCCACGAATATCGTGTGGGCCATGCATTTATTAAGCGTGGGATGCGCGAGCTCGATGCGGTCTTTGCCGGAGAGGTCTCTGGCCACTATTACTTCCGCGATTTTTCCTATGCAGACTCAGGCCTCATTCCCGCGCTCCTCGTGCTTGAAATGCTCAGCAATCTCAAAGTGCCACTGTCGTCGCTCATCGATAAGTACCGATCTCGGTTTCATATTTCGGGAGAGATTAACTCGACGGTCGCCGACGCTACCCGCGTGATGGCGACGTTGCGCGAGCGCTACGCAGACGGAGCACAGCGGGAGGTCGACGGACTCTCGGTCGACTATGCCGACTGGCATTTCAATGTGCGCTCCTCCAACACCGAGCCCTTAGTACGGCTCAATTTGGAGTCTCTGATCTCTGACGCTGATATGCAGGCACGGCGCGACGAGGTACTGGCGATCATTCGTGACAACTGAGTCGCCGCTGCCGGTCGAGGACACCGGCCCGATGCATGACGGGGTCATTCTTCGACACCTCACCGTCCGCTACCAAGGGACTGCAACACCTGCAATCACCGATATCACCTGTGATGCCGCACCGGGAGCGGGGTTGTGCATCAGCGGACCCGAGGGGTCCGGGAAAACGACCCTCATGCGAGCGATTGTCGGCATTGCGCCACCGACGCACGGGTCGATTTCCGTCCTCGGCGCCTCGCCACGCGATCCCCAACTTCGCAGGCGCATCGGCTATGCGCCTGATCGACTCCCATTTCCTCGAGGAATGCGTGTCCTCGATGCGCTGCGCATCATTGGGGCAATCCGCGGTACCGATGCATCAATTACCGACACATTGATCGAAGTTGGTCTGCAACCGACGGACCGTCGCATCATTGGCGGGCTTGAGACCGGAGACATTCGGCGCGTGAGTTTGGCATGCGCGATCCTTGGGTCTCCAGAACTCCTGCTTCTCGATGACCCTTGGGAATATCCCGAAACGATCGACATCATCGAGCGGGCGCGAACGGCCGGCACCACAATCATCATCGCCAGCCCCGATCCGGGCGGGTTTCCCGAGCTCGTCGGCGCACACCTCGTTCTTGACGCAGGGACTGCTGAATGACGACATCTGCGTCTACCACGATCTTCCGCGTCGAGCTCGCGGTACTCACGCGCAGACTGTGGCTGCAGGTCGCCACAGTTGTTGGCTTGTTGATCCTCGGCATCGTCGCACTTGTTGCCGCCGGGCAATCGGGCCAGCATCAAATCGACACCCTCGAGACAAATAGCGCATCGCTCCTTCTGATTGGGGGGATGGCGATTGCGATCGGCCTCGGTGGAGGCGCATTTTCGCGAGACGCATCATCGGGATATTTGGGGCTGCTCGTCGGAAGTGGCATGACCCCCAGCCGTATTGGTGCGATCAGGATTGCGGTACGCCTGGTTGCCCTCGCCGCCGTATTTGTCATTTGGGGTGTCGGCATGCAGTTGGTGAGCGTCGGTATTGGTCGTGGCATCAACGGCCCGCTCATCGTGCACGTTGGCGCGGCGCTTGAAAATGCAGGACTGGTTCTGTGTGCGAGCGCATCACTGGCGTCGGTCATTGGACCAATCACCGCAGGGGTGTTTGGGCTGTTCGTGTTCATTTGTGCCCAGGCGGTGGTCAACCTCAAGGCCGACCTCGATCAAGGAGCAATTGATCGATCCTCGCGCGTCTTTATCGCCCCAGTGTTCAGCATTCTCCCACGGGCGATTGTGTCGCCCATGATTGCAGCTCTCCAGCACCGCAACGATGCAGGCCCTGCCGCACCGACCATCAATATCAATGGCTTGACGGTCTACGTGCCGGCATCGCGTCCGCTCGATGTTGCGTGGACGTTGCTCTGGACATTGATTTTTGCCGGTTTGGCAACCTATGGAGTCAGGCGCCGACAGCTATAGAGATGATGAGCTGCGTCACTGGGAGTGCACCCAAGTGACGCAGCTCACCTCGCATTACACGACTGCGGAGATCTCGTTGTAGAGCGTGTCGCGCTGCGCGGGCACCTTTCCCCCGCTGCGAATTAGGTCCGCCATCCGATCTTGTGACAGACCAAGAGGCGTCTCGACGGTCGTCGCATGCGCGATGCGCTCTTCGATCAGCGTGCCGGAGAGATCATCCAACCCAAATCGCAGTGCATCACTTGTGATTTGTTCGCCCAACATGACCCAGTGCCCCTTGATATGGGCAAAGTTGTCCAAAAAGAGCCGAGCCGTTGCAATGGTCCGCAGCTTCTCTTCACGATTTGGGCCAGGAAGGTACGCAAAATCTGTGTTGCCAGGCAGGAATGGCAGCGGGATAAACGCCTGAAAACCACCAGTCTCATCCTGCAGCTGGCGCAGGCGATTCATGTGGTCAACCTGTTCCGCTGGGGTTTCAAAATGCCCAAACAGCAAGGTGGCGTTGGTGCGCATACCCTGTCGGTGCGCCTCACGGTGGACCTCGAGCCAGGTTTCCGCTGGCACCTTACGATCGGCGATGATTTCCCGTACACGAGCCGAGAACACTTCAGCGCCACCGCCAGGCATCGTGTCGTGACCTGCAGCACGCGTGCGCTCCAGGGTCTCACGGTGCGAGACCTTTGAAATGCGCGAAATAAAGTCGATCTCGACCGCAGTGAGTGCGGTCAGCGCGACATGGGGATAGGCGGATTTGAGTTCGGAGAACAACTCCTCGTAATACGGGAGGTCGTATTCTTTGGTCATGCCACCGACGATGTGCAGCTCGGTGATTCCGTGGCTGACAAGCTGGCCGGCGCGTTCGACCAGTTGGTCGACGCTGTATGCGTAGGCACGCTCGTCTTTTTCTGTCCACACTGCGAATGCGCAGAAGCCGCATCCGACAACGCAAATGTTTGTCGGGTTGAGGTGGGCATTGACGTTGTAGGTGATCTCGTCACCGAATCGGCGACGCACAACCTCGTCTGCCGCCGCACCAAGTTCATCGAGCGGTGCGGTTTCGTACAGGAGGATTGCTTCCTCCGGGGTAATACGGCCGCCTTCGGCGGCGCGAGCAAGGATGCGATCAGTCATGGCTACAGGCTAGCAATGACCACGGCGTCGGACCTTGTCAACGGGGACATCGGTACGATCGATGTGTGAGGTATTCGGCACTCAAAGAGTGGGCAGTGACCTGCGCGGCGCTCGCAGCGGGAAATCAGATCGTCATTTTGCGCAAAGGTGGAATCGGCGAGAAGCGCTTCTCTCTCCCCCATTCATCGTTTTTTCTGTTTCCCACGTATGCGCATCAGCGGGCAGAACTGGTCCACCCCGATGCCGCTGAGCAGTTTCGTGCTGCACTTGATCTCCGCGAAGACCCGACACACCTGCCTCTTAATTTATTCGCGACGATCACCGATACGTATGAAATCCTCGATGTGAATGCCCTCGCGGCAATCGAGTCGGCGCAGATCCTCACCAGCGACTATGCCTTGGAGCGCCTGAAGTGGCGTCGCACGCAACCACTCTGGGCGGTCATCTTGCGCATCTCGCAATTGGCTGATCCGCAGGTATTGCACGTTCGACCCGAGCACGGAGGGTGTGTCAGCTGGCTCGATCTTCCCGATGATATCTCGCTGCCGACACACACTCCGGTCCTCGACGATGCGGCATTTCAGGCAGCATCATCAGATATTGCCGAGCGATTGGCACCATTCGTCACCGCTCGTTAGGTGACGAAAAATCTGCGTGACATGGTACGGTTCGTCGCATGAGTCACGTCGAAGAATTTGACGCAGTCCTCGACGATCTCCCTGGAGATTGGTCCTTCTTTGAGGCGTACGTCGTCCTCGATGACCCGACACGTCTCAGTGAGGCACGGGTCGCCCTGGCCCGCGCAAATGGCCGCCCGCTGTACGGCGCAGGGGACCATGATTTCGCCATCACGATTGCCCACACCGCCGGTCACGGAGCGCGGGTCGGAGTGGTGCGCTCTGCCCTACAACTCCTCGACGATCTTCAAATTTCTGGTCGCACCTGGGCAGGCAAAGCAACCTTACTGACGCGGCCAGCCCCGGCGCATCGCTTCGGTCCGTAACGATGTATCGCAGCGATGAGGATATTGCGCTGCTGACCGAGCTCGCCGGTGTCCTCGATCAAACCGTTGCCGCCAATGGGCTGTCGGCCGGCACATATCTCCTTCTTCGTGAGCTGATTCGCTCCGATGAGAACGCCGCTGTGGCAATTAGTTCGCTGGCAGACGCACTCGATGCGCCGGGTGAGGAGGTCGCAGAAATTGCCGCCCGGCTCATTCAGGACGAACTGGCAGCCGCGCGACCAAATGGCATCATCGCCACAGATCTCGGCCGTGCCCGTGCCCGTGTGATTGAGGACGATGCGAATGCCGCAATGCTGGCGTATGTGATGGATCGCCCACACACCGCCACCATCTACGGATTAGTGGCATCGATGCAGTCGGGTCGATTCACCGTCGAGGATTTAATCGCCTTTATTTCCGAGGGACCGACAGACGAGGCACAGTGACTGCGGTGAGTTTTGTACCGCTCGCCATCTTGGCGGTGACGCTCGTTGCTTTTGCCCTGATGGTGCGCGCCAAGCGTCGCAGTCAACGCTCTCACGACAACCGTTAGTGCACTGCAGATTCACCAAGTGAGCTCCACACATCGAGCTTGTTGCCAAGCCGCTTGATGACCTCGTTGGTGAACTGCTCAGTCGCACAGTCGCCACCGAGATCGGCAGTCCGCACACCGTCGGCGACCGCTTCAAGCGATGCCTCGTAGATACCCCGGGATACGACGCTCGCGTCGGGGTCGCGCATAAAGCCAAGGAGCGCTGCACCCGCGAGGATCATCGCAAGAGGATTGGCGATGCTCTTACCTTCAAGACTCGGCGCTGTTCCATGTGGCGCTTCGGCCATCACCGTTGTGGCATTGAGATCATCGTCAAATGCCAGGAGCAATGATTCGGCCCCCGCAATCGAGCCAAACAGCTGCAGAACCATGTCGGACAGGCAATCCCCATCGCGATTGAGCGCCGGGACAACGAGCGCGTCGCCGGTATGGGTGATCAACCCCGCATATGCCGCATCAATGAGTACTGGGCGATACCGAATATCCGGATGGCGGGCTGCTGCGGCATCGAGCTCCTCTTTCATCATCCCCTCATACACCGGCGAGACCGTCCACTTTGGGCCGCCATATACCGTGGCGTGCATGCGTCGGGCCTGAAGAAAGCTAAATTCTGCAACGGCACGACAGGTGCGACGAGAGATGTGCTCGGTACGCCATGCGATCTCATCGAGCCCTTCTCCTTCACGGTGCTCGACGGCGCTGTACGCATCATCGACGGCCATACGCACGACCGAGATTGGTGCATGAATTCCGCCAATTGGCCGAACCCCGGGGAGACGACGGCCCGTGCGGATGATGACTCGCCCGTCAATCTCCTCGCGCAAAAGCGCGTTCGGACTGCCGACATCACCCGCCTGCTCAGGGGTAATCGTCGCGGCCTTCAGGCCGAAGCCAGCGGCGCGCATCGCATGTGCGGCGTCATGCACCACGCGGTTCTTCGTTCGACGGCGTTCCGTAATCGAGAGGTCGAAGTGCACAAACGTCAACGGCAAACCCGACACCGCAGGATCAAGTACCCGCAACGCTTCCACCAGAAGCTCCTGCCCGGTCTGGTCACCATCCATCACAACGATTGTGGTTGGCTGCACTCATCCACCATAGCCGCCGCGGGCACAAATCACCGCAGCAGACCTATCAGCAGTTACCCGGGCTATTGGGCAAACCCGACACGATGACGCGCTACCTCTCGGTGCGACGCTGGTACTCCATCTCATACACCCGGACGCGGGTGGGCTTGCCCATTCGCGCTCCCAGGGCGACAACCTGAGCCACAACATCGGGATGCCCGATGTAGTCATCGGCGTCCGCACGCGTCTGCCACACAGCAAGGCAGCCATATTCCCCAACATCCGCATCAATAAACAACACATGCTCGTGTGCAGCGGTTGCGATTGCGTTGAGATGCGCGGCGATCGCACGCGCATCATCGACAGTGCCGGGACCAAGGCGGAATGCGATCTCGGTACCAATCACGCTGTGCCCGTCGATCCATCCAGCATCACGGAGGGCAAACATGCCCCGACAATTTCACCCGATGCCTGATCGCACGCAGCGATTACCGCGGCAATTCGCTCAGAAAGACGCGCGCCCAACCCCGCAGCAATCGCCGCCCGCTCAAATGCACTGAGCCTGGTCACCAAATCTGGGGTCATCTGCTCCTGTGCGCTCACAAGTGGTTCCGATGCGTCAACAAAAAAGGAATATGCGGCGGTGGCCTGCTCGTGCAGCGCGAAAAGCACATCCAATTGCGTCAACGATGCAATCGCCCGCAAGGGGCATTCACGCCACTGTCGTACCGCGGCCGCGTGCTCTGTCACCTGTTCAATTGCATCCACCATGTCTCGGGGTTCATCCGCAATCGCAAGCAAACGTGCCGCCGCCTCATGGAGCTCCTGCAGGCGAGTGGAATCAATTTCCGCCTCTACCTGCTCCCAGACCAAGCTCATCGTGGCCGACCTCTGAATCAGCGTGGGATCGCGGATGGCAACCCCATCCTCATCGAGACAGACAAATCCTGGCCCGTCAAACGCGCACAAGAAGGTGCGGATTCCCATTCCCAGATCAACCTCGCGCAATCCGAGCGGCGTGCGACCTGCAACACGGGCGGCGGTGTCATGTGCGTGACCCAACCGTTCCACAAGCGCCTCCAGGGCCAGATCCAGGTCGGCACCTTCGGGGTCTGCGGCGTGCATCAGCCAGGTGGGAATACGCGGGGTCATGCTGCGAGTCTAGTAGGGATCCTCAGACGCGTACACTCGTGGTGTGCCCGACCCCTCCATTGAGATCCCGCTTCCGACATTGCCCGCCTCGTCCGATTTAGGAGACAGGTTCGTCGACTTACTCGCGGCGCGCGAGCGCACCGAAGGACCCGCCTCGGGACGACCAGCTGCGGTACTCATCCCGATATTTGATCGCGACAATCAGCCACATATCTTTTTGACCAAACGGGCATCGACGCTGTCTGAGCACCCCGGACAGATCAGTCTTCCAGGCGGTCGACGGGATCCCGAGGATCGCGACATCACCGCAACCGCCCTGCGCGAAGCGCATGAGGAGCTCGGCATCCCGCCACACGCGGTCACCGTGCTCGGCAGCCTGGATGATGTGCAGACCTATCAGTCGTCATTCACGGTGACACCGGTCGTCGGGGTACTCCCGACCCGCCCAACGGTCGCGCCGAATCCAAGGGAAATCGCGCGCGTCATGGAAGTCTCACTCGCCGAGATCCTGGCAATTGATGAGCGATTGCCCGCCGACGCATCGATTGCCGAACTGCGCTATCCCCTCGATGGCGAGGATGTGTGGGGCGCGACCGCACGCATTTTGCGCGCCTTCTGTGCCCTCACGCGTGATGCGATCGGTCACCACACCGATCACCGAGCTTCCGACAGGACGCCTGGCCAGTGAACTCGCGCGCTATCGACGAAGGCTTACGAGTGCTGGGCGGGGCGCAACGATGCCCGCGACGGCAAATCCTGCGGTCCGGTTCCCGATTGCCCATCTGCGGCAAGCCGATCGAGACGAGCCAAATGTGCACTCAACTCAGCCTGCCTGACGTGAGTCGACGGCAATTGCGCGGCGTATCCGGCAACGCGGCTACGAATTTGGAGTGCAAAATGCGGGGATGCGGCGCCGACGAGCATCGCAAGCTCATCCTCGGACGGAATTCCGTAGTTGTGCTCGAGTACGGTCACGATCGAAAGGCTAGCAGGCCACACAACCGAAAAGCTTTTCACCGAAATGCCCCAGATTGGCCCCGCAGGCGGGTATCATGCAGAGCGATGTCACGCCCCTGGCCGGAGCCCCTATGGCAATGAGGGACGACGACAAACTGGTTCGACAGCTGTCGCTCGTGGCCTTTCTCATGTCCCAACAGCGACCTGTCACTGCCGACGAGATTCATGAATCTGTCGAAGGCTATGGCGGCATGAGCGATCAGGCCTTTTTGCGGCGCTTTTATGCGGATCGCGGAGAGATCGAGGCAATGGGCCTCAAGCTTGCCGTTGAACGACCGACCGACGACCCGTTTCAGGGTGACCTGTATGCGTTGCCGCCAGAGAACTACTACCTGCCGCAAATTGATTTTGACGAGCGTGAACTTTCCGCGCTGCACACCTGCCTCTATCTCCTTGAGGGTCAATTTGCGTATGCCGAGCCGTTGCGCCTGGCACTCCAGCACCTCACGTTAGGTCGACCGAGCCCGCTCGACGACCACGCAGCGCGCACCGTGTCGGTCAATCTGCTCGGTGGGGATTACTCACCCGAGGTGGCAACCCACCTTTCAAAGATTGAATCGGCGATTAGCCGCCGCAAGACCATCCGTTTTACCTACTACTCGATCGGCCGTGACGAACGCTCCGAGCGTGAGGTTGACCCGTATTCGTTGCTGTACCTGGGGGGAAACTGGTACATGGTGGGCTTCTCCCACGAGCGAGAAGCGAGCCGTATTTTCCGTCTGTCGCGGATCGAGGGCCGGATTACCTTCAAAACCCGCGCAGAGCACGACTTTGCGGCGCCACGCAACTTTGATGTCTCACGATACCGCGACCGCGCGCCATGGCAGCTGGACGACGAGATGCACACGGCAACAATCGCATTGTCTCCGGTGGTTGCATGGTGGGTCGAGCAAATGTTCGGGACCTACGGAAGCTGCCAACTCAAAAAGGATGGGTCTGGGCTCTTTACCACCGAGTACAGCTCCTCAAATGCGCTGTTGACGTGGGTGTTGAGTCTGGGAATGCATGCGGAGGTCATGGGCCCCGATGTGTTGCGCACCGCCACGCAGGAGGCGCTCACGCACGTCATCGACCGTCACACCGCACCGCACGCAATTGCGCCCCCGGTTCCCATTGACCCAGATGCCCCAGAGGTCGTGGCCCCATCACCGGATCGATCGAATGTCGCGCCTGACAAGGTCGTTCCCGCTGAGCGCTTTGCACGACTCCTCGCGCTGATGACCCGACTTCTTGCGGCCTGCGGGGACGCGATGCATACGACGGTTCCCGTTGCCGAATTACGAACTGCGCTCAACATTGATCGCAAGGTGCTCGATGAAGATCTCACCCTGCTCAACCTGATCAATTTTGGTGGTGGTTGCTATGCCCTCTACGCAAAGATTGAAGGCGACACCGTTGCGGTGACGCGTGAGACCTATGGCGACCACTTTGCCCGACCTGCTCGCCTTTCCCCGCTTGAGGCGAAAGCCCTATTGTGGGCGCTTGAGTTCATCGGAGACCGTTTACCCGTTGAAGCCGACGATGCCCTGGTGTCGGCGCGCATGAAGGTCGAACAGGCAATTGGTGCCGATAACTTGCCCGAGGTCGAAATCGGCCGCGTCCAAAATGCAAATGCAGAAGTGTCGGTCGCGATTAACCATGCGCTTCGCGATGACCACATGCTCGAGATCGAATACTGGACCTCGGCACGTGGGGCACTCACCACACGCACGATTGAACCCCATTTACTCGTGAATGCACGGGATGCGTGGTATCTCGTGGCGTTCTGCCATCAGGCGCAGGATCAGCGCACATTTCGTGTGGATAGGATCCGAAGCGCCACGGTACTTGCGACCCATTTCAGCCGGCGCGCAGACATTATGGCGGCAGGACCGTATCTCCCCTTTGGAATCCGCAATGAGGGCGGCGGAGCGACTGCACAAAGCGCCGCTGTGTGGTGCAGTGAATCGCTGTCGCGCTGGGTCATCGAGGAACACCCCTCATGGGATCGTCATACCGATGGTTCCGTGGTTGTGGAGATTCCCTACGCGAGCGAAGAGTGGATGGTCAAGGAGGTGCTCAAGCACCAAGGGGATGCTGTCCTGCGCACACCCGAATCATTGCGGGCAACCATCGCTGCGATGGCGACAGAAATCGTCGCGCGCTACACCACGTCCTAACGCCACAGGCCCGAGGAGGCATCGGTGCAATTTGATCATGTGGCCCGCCAAGTGCCCGATATTGCGGAGGCAATTGAGTGGTACCGCGCACATATTCCGGGCACAGAAGTGGTCTATCAAGATGCAACGTGGGCGCTCATTGACGCCGGCGGCGTCAATATCGCCTTCGTCGTTGCAGACCAACATCCCAACCACTTGGCGTGGCGTGTCACCAACCAAGAACTCGAGCGTCAGGCTGCTGCACGGAACGCGACAATCCATCCGCACCGCGACGGCACGCGCAGCTTCTACATCGATGCACCCGGGGGCGAGGCGATTGAGATCATCGCCTACCCCGATGATCACTAACGCCACGGATCCCTTCGACCCGATGCCCGGCATAGGCATCGCTGCGAAATGACATGCGATGCACAGGGGTTGGTCCGTAGCGCGCAATTGCCGCCCGATGCGCAGCGGTCGCATACCCCATGTGTGCGGCAAACCCGTATTCGGGGTATTGGGCGTCAAGAGCGACCATGATCCGGTCGCGAGTGACCTTGGCAATGATTGACGCTGCCGCAATTGCCGCGCTTTTCCCGTCGCCGCCGATGACGCGCTCATGCGCACGGGTGCTGGGAACGCGAAACCCATCAACCAACACCACCGGCTCCACCGGAAACGAAAGCCCGTCCACAGCCCGAGCCAGGATGGCCAGGTTCGTGGCATGCAACCCATCGCGATCAATCATCTCGGGTCCAGCGCTGACGATCACGACCTGCTGCGCGATGGTAAAGATCGCCTGCGCAAGCCGCGCCCTGATATGCGGCGCAATCTGCTTTGAATCATTGAGGTCGCTGAGTTGGCGGCGCGAGATCGGCGACATTTCGCTCAGATCAAAAAGCACACTCGCGGCAACGATGGGTCCCGCAAGACATCCACGACCGGCCTCGTCTGCGCCCGCGATCGTGCGCCGAGTCCGACGACGATCGTATGCAAATAGACGTACTGCTGGCCGCCGTGACCCCCTTATACGGGTCACTGCCGCCACCGATCGAGGCTAGGCCTTTGACGGCTGCGGAGTCCGCTGCTTCTCGCGAATACGGGACTTCTTGCCGACCTTGCCACGCAGGTAGTACAACTTTGCGCGGCGCACGTCGCCTTCCATGATCCGCTCAATGCGCTCGATCTTGGGTGAGTGGACCGGGAACATACGCTCCACGCCAACACCAAAGCTCTGCTTGCGCACAGTGAAGGTCTCTCGGCTCGTAGACCCTTGACGCTTAATGACCGTTCCCTCGAAGACCTGCACGCGCTGGCGCTGACCCTCGATCACCCGAAAGTGCACACGAACGGTATCGCCCGGACGAAATTCGGGCAGGTCATCTCTGAGCTGCATGCTCTCAATGCTCTCGATGACACTCATTCGTGAGGGACCTCCGGGTCGGAACAAAACGACGACGATCGTATCATGCCGCGGACGGTTATAACGAATCCTCGAGGAATCCCGTTCCCAGATGTTCCTCACGCCAGCGCGCAATGGCCGCGTGGTCGCCCGAGAGCAAGACGCTCGGCACCCCGTGCCCATCAAATTCGGCCGGACGCGTGTAGTGGGGATATTCGGTCCCACCCCCTAAACCGGGCGAAAATGACTCCTGGTCGAGACTTGCCTGATTTCCCAGTGCACCCGGCAGACGACGGCCGACCGCATCAATGATTGCCATCGCCGGAATCTCACCCCCAGCGAGCACATATGGGCCAAGGCAAATCGCGTCGTTGGCAAGCACGGTATGCACCCGCTCATCAAAGCCTTCATAGCGCCCGCACAACAGCGTGAGCTCCTCGTACTGGGCAAGCTCCCGCACGACCGCATCGGTCAGCGGGCGACCACGTGGGCTCATGACGATTACCGGCCGGCGGTTGCGTACCTCGGCTGCAGGCATCTCATAGACGCCCGCGAGGGCTGCAGCGACGACATCGACCCGCAGCACCATTCCCGGGCCGCCTCCATATGGGCTGTCATCAACCTGGCGACCACTGAGCTGCGTGAAATCGCGATAACACACGGGACGGACCTCAAGGTTCGTGTTCACCAAATGCCGAGGCTCGTGTATCCACGCAAACCACTCAGGAAAAAGCGTGAAGACATCAATTCGCATCTGCATCCCCTGCTGCGTTGGGGGGATCCGGCATGTCAATCAGTCCCTCACGGATCTGAATTGTGCCCGCTGCAAGATCAACCTTGCGCACCGCATCATGGGTAAAGGGAATCAGAATTGCTCCCCCCGCAGACGGAGCGATCTCAAGGACATCATTTGCCGGGCGATTTAAGACATCACGCACGGTGCCGATGTTGGTCTCGCCCATCCAGACATGGACACCGATGAGATCCCGCACATAAAAATCATCGGTCTCTTGGGGGGCGGGCAGTCGGTCGACTGTCACATGCAACGTGGCTCCACGCAGCTGATCGGCGTCCTCGCGAGATTGAATCTCGGCAAATGTCACCAACATCTCAATTCCCGCCTCATCACATGCCAGAAGCTCGCACTCACGCGTGCGCGCATCGCGATCAACGAGGGTGACCCGCTCGCCGATGCCTAATCCACCCAGCGTGGGACCCGTTGCACGCACGCGAAGTCGTCCATGAATTCCGTGCGCACGAACGACCGAACCGATGATGACCGTGTCAGACACGGGACCCGAGCCCACGCGTTGTCAGTCGACGATCTCGAGGCTGACGCGCACTCCAGACCGGGTTGCCGCTTCACGCACAATCAATCTCAATGCGCGCGCGATCCGTCCTCCACGACCAATGACCTGCCCCATATCCTCTGGCGCAACACGGAGCTCTAGGGCCACCGACTCACCGGTGGCATCCGCATCAACACGGACCTGGTCGGGATGATCGACAAGGCCCTTGGCCAGGGCGGTGACCATTTCCACCAACCCTGCCACCGGTGCGTCGCTCACCCGCGGGCCTCAACGATTTTGACCAACTTGCTCACCGCGTTGGATGTCTGTGCGCCATTGTCGACCCAGTGCTTGACCCGATCGAGATCAACTTCGACCAGCGATGGGTTGGTCTGGGGGTTGTAACGGCCAATTGTCTCGATGTTACGTCCATCGCGTGGTGACCGAGAATCGGCGACAACGACACGATAGATGGGGTTCTTTTTGCTGCCCACACGGGCGAGCCGGATCTTGACCACGTTGCTCCTTGCCTGTTTACATGCCGGGGATCGCGGGCATTCCGCCCTTGCCGATCCGTTTCATCATTTTGCGCATCTGCTTGAACTGTGCCAACAACTGATTCACTTCCTGCACAGATGTACCACTCCCCTGTGCAATTCGTGCACGACGGCTCCCATTAATCACCTCAGGTCGCCGCCGTTCTCCCGGCGTCATGCTGGAAATAATCGCTTCGAGCCGGTCAAGTTGGCGATCATCGATTTGAAGATCGCGCCCCTTTGTTGCATTACGAAGCCCCGGAACCATACCGAGCAACTGACCCACGGGACCCATCTTACGAATTTGTCGCAACTGATCCAGAAAATCTTCGAGCGTCATCCCGCCGCCCATAATCTTCTTTTCGAGATCTTTCGCCGTGTCAATATCGACGTTTTGCTGGGCTTTTTCAATAAGGGTAAGCACATCACCCATGCCCAGAATCCGTGATGCCATGCGATCGGGGTGAAATGCCTCAAGCGCATCAATTTTTTCGCCGGTACCGACAAAAAAGATCGGACGACCCGTCACCGCGCGTACCGACAACGCTGCGCCGCCTCGCGCATCACCATCGAGCTTGGTGAGGATCACCCCATCGAACTGGACCGCCTCGTGAAATGCCACGGCAACATCGACGGCGGTTTGACCGGTCATCGCATCGAGGACGAGCACGACCGCGGTCGGACCAACCGCATCGCGGACGCCGACCAGTTCCGCCATCATCTGCTCATCCACAACGGTCCGGCCAGCGGTATCCACAATCACCATGTCGCGGACCGTTGCCTTGGCGGCGGCAATTCCACGTTGGGCAATACCGATCGCGTCGGTGACGCCATCCTCGCGGTGCACTGGAATTCCCAATTGCGCGCCCAGAACCGACAATTGCTCGGCCGCAGCGGGGCGGTGCACATCACAGGCAATGAGCATTGGGGCACGCCCCTGCTGCTGATAAAAGCGGGCAAGTTTTGCACTACAGGTGGTTTTACCTGAGCCCTGGAGACCCGCCATCAGCACGATCGTCGGTGGCCGCGGCGAGATCGGCAGGCTGACACTTGAGGATCCCATGAGGCGGGAAAGCTCCTCATTGACGATCTTGACCACCATCTGATCTGGGGTCAGCGAGGTCGCGACCTCTTCCCCACGCGCCCGCTCACTGATCGCACTCGTCAGCTGCTTGACCACTGGCAGACTTACATCTGCCTCAAGCAGCGAAAGCCGGATCGCGCGCATCGCCTGATCGATGTCAGCGTCGGTCAGCTTTCCGCGGCCGCGAAGACCCGAAAAGACGCCTTGAAGCTTTTCAGAAAGCGTGTCAAACATACGCGTCGCCTACCGTGTGTTCCTGCAACCGGCCAAGTCTAGCGGGGGACCGTGTGATCCGCGCCGCATCGCTCATGACGGTGAGGGTTCCGGTGAGAACAACGCCTGGGCATACGCCTGTGCATTAAACGGCTGGAGGTCATCGAGCTGTTCGCCGACGCCGATCATTTTGACCGGGATCCCCAGCTCTCGATTTATCGCGACCGCGATCCCGCCCTTTGCTGATCCATCAAGCTTCGTGACAATCACGCCGGTGAGCGGCACCGCTTGACCAAACAGCCGTGCCTGACTCAATCCATTCTGTCCGGTCGTCGCATCCACGACGAGCAGCGTCTCATGTGGCGCATCGGAATTCGCCTTGGCAATCACCGCATGCACCTTACGGAGCTCTTCCATCAGATTGTGCTGGGTTTGCAAACGCCCAGCGGTGTCGATGAGCACCACGTCTGCCTGGCGCGACACCCCTGAGGACACAGCATCAAAGGCGACTGCCCCAGGGTCTGCGCCAGGGGCCTGTCGCACCAGATGGGCATCGGAACGATCGGCCCAAATCGCCAGCTGATCAATTGCCGCGGCACGAAATGTATCGGCAGCCCCAATCACCACCTTTTGATCCAGCTGATGCAGTCGATGGGCGAGCTTGCCAACGGTTGTGGTCTTGCCACTGCCATTGACCCCAACCACCAAAATCACGGTTGGATCGGCGTCCAATGAAATTTTTGGCGGTTCGGGGGTCATCTGACGAGTCACCGCAGCAACGAGGCCCTTGGCGATCTCGTTGCGATTCACGATGCGTCCCTGCATCGCTTCTGACCGTAATTCCTCAACGAGGGCAAGTGAGGCATCCATCCCGCAATCGGCACCAATGAGTGCCTCCTCCAGGTCATCCCAGGTCTCCTGGGTGATCAAACCGGGCGCAAAAATTCCTGCGAGCTGAGGTGAAATCGTCTGACTGGGTTTTGTGAGGCTCTCTTTCAGCCGAGAAAAAATGCCCCGTCGACGAACCTCTGGCTCCGGGGCCGTCTCGCCGAGAGGAAGATCGAATAACTCGGCCCAACGACCGAGTTCGTCGACCTGCTCACTCACGCGCGTCCGCCCTGAATTGCCTTGAGCTGGCGGCGAACCGTCGTGCGCGCGACCCCTTCAATGGAATCACCAAGTCGACGCGACACGATCTGTGATGCGCCATCGCTGCCCATCGTGACCCCAAAGAGGGTGTCGGCAATCTCCACCGTGGGCTGCTGGTGGGTGATCATCACGAACTGGGTGTGCTTGGAGAGGCGCCGGACCAGTGTGAGAAAGCGGCGAAGGTTGGTGTCATCAAGCGCCGCCTCAACCTCGTCCAAAAGGTAGAACGGCGCGGGACGTGTCATGGCAATGGCAAGACAGAAGGCCAGAGCAATGAGCGATCGTTCGCCACCGGACATCATCGCCAGTGGTCGCGCCCGCTTGCCTGCGGGAACGACGCTGATCTCGATACCCATTTCGCCATCCTCATCCTCTGGTTCAACCGCGACCAGACGACCCGCGCCACCCGGAAAGAGGACCTCAATGGCATCGGTGAACCGTTCTTGCACAACGGTGAATACCTGCTGGAAGCCATCGGTCACCGCGTCGTCAAGCCCCTGCATATGGGCGGTCAGTTCGGCGGCTGCGGCCTCAAGATCATCGACTTGTTCGGCAATCTCGTCAGCTCGAGACGTGGTCTCTTCCCACTCGGAACCGGCGAGTTCATTGACCGCACCAATCATCCGACGACGACGCTCCATGTCCTCGATGTCGCGCGCCGCAGCATCTGGATCAGGAAGTTCGTGGGTGATGTCGTCATCAGAGAACTCGTAACTTCCCACGAGTTCTGTCGCCCGCGCGGTGGCGGATGCCAATGCAATCTGTGCCGCATGAATCGCCTCTGATGCGGCTGTCGACTCTGCACTCGCCCGGTCACGAGTTGCGCGCGCCGCGGCGACCCGCTGTTCGATCTCGCGAATCACATGCTCATCGGCAGCCCCGGCATGCACGCACTCATCCACCCGACGGCCAAAAACATCGACAACACGGTCAAGTGCGACAATCGATTCCTGTACGACATCCACATCAATCTGCAGCACGGGCGCCTGTGCACGCAGTTCAATCAATGCCACCTGCTCATCCGCTTCAGCCAGTGCGAGACGCGCTGCGGCTGCCGCTGCATTGGCGACTGATGCCTTTTCATCCTGGGCCTGGCAGCGCGTGTACAGCTCTTCTCGTTCGCCCTGGAGCCGCGCGACGTGTGCCGCAGCGCGAGTCGCGGCGTCGAGCGCGTGAGTACGCACGTCCTCGAGTGCACCCCGCCCTTGGAGCGCATCCTCAAGATCGCGCGCTGCAGCATCACGGGTGGCCAATGCCTCTGCACGAGCCGCACTGGCATGGGCAGCATTCGCGCGTGCAATCCCGACTGCCTGAAGCCCCTTGGCAGCGGCCCGATCTGCCGCTCGATGGCGCCCACGCACTCGTGTCGCGGTTGCGGCCGCCCGATCTCTCGCGACCTGCAACTGCGCGAGTTCCGCATCGGCCTCTTCCAGACGCACTGTCGCCGCGCGATGTTCTGCTGCGATGGCCCAGTCGCTGACCGGACGCAATCGCACCCCTTGGGCAGGACGCAGTGCATCTCCTGATGCCGTGACAAACAGTCCTGAGGCGTCGGCAGGCACCTCGGCGAGATCAGCGACGAGCCAGACGCCCGAGAGCACTCGCTCAAGCGACACACGGCGCGCGCTGTCGCAGGCGATCACCATATCGATCAGCGGCCTGCCCACGCGAGGCGGAGGTACCGCCGTGCGTACTGATACCGGCACCACTACCGCCGCAGCACCAGCATCGAGAACCCGATCTGCATCCTGGGTGCTCGTAAGAACCGGTGCATCGGCAAGGGCACCCAATGCGGCACCAAATGCACGCTCAGTACCAGGGGCGACCTCGAGGCCGGAACCCAACGCATCATCATGGGTCAACGCGGATGGGCGCAGCGCCATGACCAATGCCGCGAGATCACGACGGCGCTGCTCCGCACCGGTCACCGCGGCTTGTGCATCGTTTCCTTGCGCGTCGGCTTCCTGCACACGCGCAAGCCATCGAACCGCGCGTTCAGCCGATACTTCTGCCCGACGTTCCGCACGCACATTTACCCCATCGGTGGGGTCTGCATCCAGCAGCAGGATTCGGGCGAATGCCCGCTCCCGTGCGTCAGTGAGCTGAGCGATCCTCGCCTCAAGGCTGGTCAGCGCGCGCGCAGCATCGTCGGCGGTCGCCTGTGCATCATCTGCAGCGGAGCGCGCCGCGCGGTACTCGATTTCACACGCGGCAAGAAGTTGATGTGCTGCATCGCGCGCAACATTCACTTCACGTGTGGCTGCATCGGCATCGACAAAACGCTCCCGAGCCTCGGTGGCACGAGCATGCGCATCATCACGCGCATCCACTGCGGCAGCACGCGAATAGGCATCACGGGCGATTTGCCGGTGCGCATCCTCACAACGCTCTCGGACCAGCTCCACCCGCCCACGCAGTCGCTCGAGATCGCTCTGCGCACCGCGTACCAATTCCCGGGCGGCCTCGCGTGCAGTCACATGCTGAGCGAGCTCTGCCTCGCTGGTGGCAACCGCCGCCTGCGCTTGCGCAAGAGCCTCCTGTGCCGCCGATACGGCGCCTGTGTGATGTGCAACCGTCGCTTCTGCACTCCGCTGATCACGGATTGCCGATGCGGCGAGCGTGAGCGCAAGCTGTTCACGCGCGACTGCAATTTCACGCTCCAACTCAGCTGCGCGGGTTGCCGCTTTCGCCTGCCGCTCAAGCGTTGCCTGGCGACGCAGCAATTCGTTTGCAAGATCCCTCGCGCGTTCGAGACGCTCGGCCACGCGTGCAAGCTTTGCCTCAGCTCGGCGGCGCCGGCGACGCGAGAGTGCCACGCCCGCAGCCTCTTCCACAACCGCCCGAAGATCTGCAGGACGTGCGGTACACACAGCCTCTACCTGTCCCTGCCGGATGACCGCCAGCGCATCAGGACCGAGCCCAAATGTTCCAAGCGATTCATGCACATCAAGCAACCTGCATGAGGTGCCATTGAGCTGATAGGTCGCCTCGCCCGTGCGGGTCACACGTCGCGCGACTTCAATTTCTGTTGGCAAACTGGGGTCGTCAATCGCAGGGCTGACGGTCATACGCACTTCGGCAACGCCGGCAGCGGGACGGCCATCTCCACCAGAAAACACCATCTCGGTCATACCAGCAGCGCGCAATTTATTTGCGCGCTGCTCGCCCATTGACCACACAATCGCTTCGGCCA
>Ga0164296_1001730_pt1 | contig 22584 bp, 15 predicted proteins | sample GEODES057metaG_FD_113533 | JGI IMG/M metagenome (GOLD analysis project Ga0164296, IMG submission 113533) | Dystrophic lake water microbial communities from Trout Bog Lake, Wisconsin, USA - GEODES057 metaG | ecosystem: Environmental > Aquatic > Freshwater > Lake | place: USA: Trout Bog Lake...
CTCCGCGGCCACCGAGCGGCGGATGTTTGTCCTTTGAAGAAAGCACCTCCGGACCCGGAAACAACACCGCCAGCCCCACCGCACTCACCCTTCGACGAGCTCAGGATGACACCCGGGCGCACGATAATAAGTGAAGTTGCATCAGCGCAATCAGTAGCATCAAACGAATCAGCGGTTCAGAAAATAAACACGCGTTCCCCACCGCACTCACCCTTCGACAAGCTCAGGATGACACCCATCTAAGACACAATTCAGAGACACGATTTTGGGATTTTAGGGATTTTCTAGAATACGATTTTGGGATTTTGTTAATGATTACGCTGGTTAATAAAAGAACTATATAATTACTACACATTCCCTAATGCCTAAATGCCGCGCAGCAAATGACCCAATGCCCCTTTTTTAATCACAGATTTAAGATGATTGTTATGATTTCACAGACTTAGGAGCAATTTCATTTAGTATATTTTATTAAATGACCAATGACCAATGACCAATGACCAATGACCAATGCCCAATGCCCAATGACCAATTATTAATACGCCGCCATCGCCCCGCAGGAGCAGGCGCAATTTGGATCGCTCGCTCCTAATTTTTTCAGGAAATACTGGTAAAAGCCTATCCGGTCATTCATATTAAACATATTTTCGCCTTTGCCGCATTCTACTGCGCCGTTGATGATGTTGATAGTCATGCCGAAACCCGGTTTGCGGTTTTTGGCGATATCGTCGGCTTTAGGTTTCCATTTGCCGGTCATTACATCGTGGGCCGATGGTTTATAGGTTTGCGGCGTCATCCAAAAATAAATGGCCACTTCAAAAGCCACCACCGGGTCGGTTTCCACCAGGTCGGGGTTGTTGAGCAATACCTTTTTGTCCCCGAAGATACAATCAGAGGCATAACCATAATTGCCATTATAACTTAACTGCAGCGGACCGCGGCCATAATATTTTTTGCCGGGTGCGGCAGGGTAGGCATCGTTAGGAGCGATATAGGCCAAACTGGTATTGGTCTCGTGGATAAACATCAGCCCGTCGTTATATTTCCCGTTCTCGCCGTGGCGGGTCTCGTGGGCGATATTGGCAAAAAAAGCTGCCAGTTCTTTTTTATTGCTTTGCAAAGCGAATTCGCTGCAAAAATTCCCGTAATCGATGGTATAAATGCTGTCAGGTTTCTTTTTGGCCCAGTCTTCATTCCAGTCTTCATCCTGCCGGACCAGGGTTGATTTGCCGGTACTTTTATCGGTTCGGGTGATCTGGTATACGGAAATAGCACGTTTGGCCACTTTAACTCTGATACGTCCAATTTGTTCTACGGCCTTAATAAAAGCGCTATAGCTGTAAAATTTATCGCGCAAGGGGAAAAGTTCGTTAAATTGTTTTTCGCTCAGGTAAACGCTTACAGGGGTGTTGTTTGAGGAGGTATTAGTATTTGGCGATCTAAAAGAAAAAAATAGCAGCATGCTTATTGCAAGCAAGCAAATGATATGGTGTTTAGTATAAATTGATCTCATTATCTTTTACAAATGTCAAATTTAATAACATTATTAACTGAACAAGGTTTTATATGGTATAGTATGTAGATTCGCGATTTGAAGGAACAATGAAAATATACACCAAAACAGGCGACAAAGGTCAAACTTCGCTCATCGGCGGCACCCGTGTGCCTAAATATCATTTGCGGATAGAGAGTTACGGAACGATAGATGAACTTAACTCCTATATCGGCCTGATCAGCGATCAGGAGCTGACTTTGCATGATAAAGAATTGTTGAAGCAGGTGCAGGACCGTTTGTTTACCATCGGTTCGTCGCTGGCATCAGATCCTGATAAGTCGAAAATGGTGATACCCGATCTTTACCTGGCTGATATTGAATTGCTGGAAAAAGAGATGGATGCCATCAACGAGGTGATACCAGAACTCCGCCATTTTATTTTGCCGGGTGGCGACCAGGCGATCTCCTTTTGTCATGTCGCCCGTTGCGTTTGCCGCAGGGCCGAACGTTTAGTGGTACACCTGGCAACAGAAAGCACCGTTGACGAAAAAATTACGATTTACCTGAACCGTTTGAGCGACTATTTGTTTACCCTTGGCCGTAAGATAGCCCACGAACGTAAAATAGCTGAAAACCAGTGGATACCACGCGTGTGAACTATTGAAAAAAATATTTGATAATCAATTTAAAAATATTATACTTTTGCCAAAATTTAAAATTACCTCATAGCATTAAAAACATATGTATTGGACACTTGAATTAGCATCACACCTGGAAGATGCGCCATGGCCGGCCACAAAAGATGAATTGATCGATTATGCTATCCGTTCGGGAGCGCCCGTTGAGGTTATTGAAAACCTGCAGGCACTTGAAGATGATGGTGAGCCCTACGAAAATATTGAAGAGATATGGCCGGATTACCCTACTAAAGACGATTTCTTTTTTAACGAAGACGAGTACTAAAGCAATTTGCTGATAGCTGAAACCCCGGGGAGTACTCCGGGGTTTTTTCATTTAAAACTTTTTATCGTTGTTTTTAGTTATCCATTTACACACCTAAAAACATAAAAAACAATGAGAAGTTTATTGTACATCATTGCCGTGATCCTGATCATAGGATGGGCTATCGGTTTTTTCGCTTACTCGGCTGGAAGCATCATCCACTTACTGTTAGTAATAGCCATTATTGCGCTCTTACTAGGCGTTATCAGAAGGGCTTGATTTTGGGCATTTGCTGCGCGTCATTGGGTCATTTGCTATAGAATATCGCCTATGGACCATGGACGATAGACAGCTGCGAAGTAACCCCAATGACAAATGCAGCGCAGCGAAATGACCAAATAACAGCTTAGCGAAATGCCGCGCAGCAAATGACCAATGACAGCTTAGCGAAATGCCGCGCAGCAAATGACCCAATGACCCAATGACGCGAAGCAAATGAACCAATGACAGCGCAGCGAAATGACGCGCAGCAAATGACCAATGACCCAATGCCAGCGCAGCGAAATGCCGCACAGCAAATGACCAATGACCAATGACAGCGCAGCGAAATGCCACGCAGCTATTGACTCAAAAGAAATTCTGCTATCGCGATATCTTCGGGGTAGGTGATCTTGATATTTTGGTAGCTGCCACCGATGAGGTTGATATTGACGCCGGTTTGTTCGACCACGCTGGCGTCATCGGTAAAGTTTTCCTGATAGGGCTGGAGGTAGGCTTTTTTTAACTGATCGGCCTTAAAGGTTTGCGGGGTTTGGATAAGGTAGATCTCGTCGCGGTTAAGGCTTTGCGAACGGTTGTCTTTGATCTGCCGTACCGAATCGCGACTTTTTATTGCCACAACAGCGTTGCCGTATTGCTCAGCGCAATCAAATGATTCGTCGATGATATCCGGGGTAACCAGCGGTCTTACAGCATCGTGTATGGCGATCACAGCATCTTCATCTTCAATAGTAAGCAATCCGTTCTTTACCGAATGAAAGCGTGTCTCACCGCCACTAACAAGCTGATAGGGTAGCGTGAATTGATGCTCCTGGCAAAGCGAAAGCCAGTACTCATGCGAATCAGGGTGAAGTACCAGAATGATATCGGGCTGAGTGCGGCTGGTTTGAAATACCCTGATGGTATGCATCAGCAAGGGGAGGCCATTAAGCAGCAAAAACTGTTTGGGAACAGCTGAACGCATCCGGGTACCCGAACCGCCTGCGACGATAATAGCGTAGTGTTTCATTTGGCGTAGTACATTATCGGTTAAACGTTCGTTGTTCTACGATTTATTGAATATACTGCAATTGATAACTCGAAGAAATCCTGGTACCCAATACCTGATACCCAATACCTATTACCCGATCAACCCCCCTTAAATAATCAGCATCGCGTCGCCGTAACTGTAGAAGCGATATTTCTCTTTCACAGCCACTTCATAGGCATTCATTACGTGCTCATACCCGCCAAATGCACAGATCATCATCAATAGTGTTGATTCTGGTGTATGGAAATTGGTAACCATTGTATTGGCAATACTGAAATCGTACGGAGGGAAAATAAACTTGCTGGTCCAGTCATTAGCTGCCTTCAGGGTCTTGCCTGCAGAAACCGCCGATTCAATGGCCCGCATAGAAGTAGTACCAACGGCACAAATACGTTTTTTCAGTTCAATACCGCGATTAACGATATCAGCTTGTTTTTGCTCGATGATGAACTGCTCCGAATCCATTTTATGCTTGGTCAGATCTTCAACCTCAACCGGGCGGAAGGTGCCTAAACCAACATGCAGGGTAACTTCAGCAAATTCAACGCCCTTCAACTCCAGGCGTTTCATTAGCTCGCGGCTAAAATGCAGACCGGCTGTTGGCGCCGCTACTGCTCCTTCGTGTTTGGCAAATATGGTTTGGTAACGTTCTTTATCTTCGGCAGTAGCCTTACGTTTAATATATTTAGGCAAAGGAGTTTCGCCCAGTATCTCTACATTTCTTCTGAATTCCTCGTCGGTACCGTCAAACAAAAAGCGAATGGTACGGCCCCTTGATGTTGTATTGTCAACAACCTCGGCAATCAGCAGGTCGTCATCACCGAAATACAGCTTATTGCCTACGCGTATCTTACGGGCAGGATCAACCAGTACATCCCAAAGACGTAATTCCTTGTTCAGTTCGCGCAGCAAAAAAACTTCGATGGTGGCACCTGTTTTTTCTTTGTTGCCATACATACGGGCTGGAAATACTTTCGTATTGTTCAGGATCATCACGTCTTTCTCGTCGAAATATTCGAGAATGTCCTTGAATATTTTATGCTCAATTTTACCAGAGTCTTTGTGCAGCACCATCAAACGCGACTCATCGCGGGTGTTTGCGGGGGTATGTGCAATAAGAGAGTCGGGTAGATTAAATTTAAATTGAGATAATTTCATGCTTGAATCTAATGATTTTTCAGGGCGCAAATGTACGCAATAATTTTAGGGATTTCACCTAATATTTTTATTGGCCCGGCACCGATCATGAATGGAAGTGGGTGTCGCAGGGATTATTCAGGTAATTATTGCCTTTTTACTTTAATTATGTCTTTTTCTGTAACTTAAATAAATAATCAGGGTCTAACCAAGTAACAACATTTTTTCAATTTTGGTTTTATTTGATTAGAAGATATCTATCGCTGAAATCAAAATTATAAAATAGCTGCAATCCCAAAAATATGCTCGTAATAAAACTCATCTTCGAAAGTTTCCGTTTTGCATTTGATGCACTCCGACACAATAAGCTGCGTACCATGCTTTCGCTTTTGGGCGTTACGATCGGTATTTTTACGGTAATCAGCGTTTTTTCGGCGGTAGATACCCTGCGCGCTAACTTGCAGAAAAGCGTCAATAAATTAGGGGGAAATAGCGTTTACGTTAATAAATGGCCATGGTTGGGCGGCGAAGATTTCCCCTGGTGGAAATACCTGCAACGCCCTAACCCCAAATTGAAAGATTTTAACGAATTGCAAAAGCGCAGCCAAACTGCAGGTGCAATTTCATACGAAATAAGCATTGGCGGACGGACGATCAAATACCTCGATCACACTGCCGAAGGGGTTGATATCAATGCTGTAACGCAGGATCACAATAAAGTTTCGGATTTTGATATTGCCGAAGGGCGCTATTTCACCGATATCGATTCACGTACCGGTGCAGCTGTTGCATTGATCGGTTATGATATAGCAAATAATTTATTTCCACAGGGTCATGCCCTTGATAAGCAGATCAAATTAAAAGGACGTTATGTTACCGTGATTGGTGTGTTTGCAAAGGAAGGGAAAGACATGTTCGGTAATTCTAATGATAAAACCGTGCTGATCCCCTTAAATTTCGCCAGAGATATGGTTGATGTACAGAGTGATAATTACCAGCCAACTATCATTGTAAAGGGGAAAAATGGCCTGACCGATCTGGATGTGGAAAGCGAACTGGAAGGCTTGATGCGATCGATCAGACGTATAAAGCCGGGTGAAGAAGATAATTTTTCGCTGAACAGAGCCACGCTTATTTCCAATAGATTGGATGAAGTTTTTGCTTTCCTTCACGTGGCGGGCCTCATCATCGGTGGTTTTTCAATTTTAGTGGGTGGTTTTGGTATTGCCAACATCATGTTCGTGTCGGTTAAAGAACGTACCAATATCATCGGTATCCAAAAATCTCTCGGCGCAAAAAACTATTTTATCCTGCTTCAGTTCCTGATCGAAGCGATCATATTATGCCTTTTTGGCGGTATAGTCGGCCTCGGCCTGGTATACCTGGGCACCCTGGCCGTTAGTGCCGCAGTAGATATACAGGTAATACTCGACATGAGCAATATCATCTTTGGGATGAGCATTGCTGTTGTTATCGGTATCATATCCGGTATCATCCCGGCATACTCCGCCTCCAGGTTAGATCCTGTTGAAGCGATAAGGACTAATTAGGGATTGGTTGGTAATTGGTCATTTGCTGCGCGTCATTTCGCTGCGCTGTCATTGGGTCATTTGTTGCGCGTCATTGGGGGTATTGTCATTTATAATTCAGTTTGGGCTATTAATAATCGACTTCGGAACCTGGCCAACTATCCCGGTACTCAATTCTAAGTCCCCCAAAAAACTATCCCGATAGATATCTTGAAATCTAATACAACCAATACAACTAATACAACTAGTACAACCAGTATAAGCACCCCAATAATTCGCGTCACAACCACTACAACTTTTTTACAATTAGTGACATCCGGCATAAACTAAAATAGCGGGATTTAATTACATTTGCTATCATTAAAATGTACGTCTATGTCGGAAAATGCATCATTAACAATAGGTGATAAAACTTACGATCTGCCCGTAATTGAAGGTACCGAGGGCGAAAAAGCCATCGATATTTCAAAACTCAGGGACCTGACCGGATTCGTTACCCTTGATATCGGTTATAAAAACACCGGTGCCACCCAAAGTGCTATTACTTTTTTGGATGGCGAACTGGGTATTTTGAAGTACCGGGGGTATCCTATCGAACAGTTGGCAGGCAAATCGAGTTTTATTGAGGTGGCTTATTTGCTGATCTATGGCGAATTGCCTACAGCTGCCCAATTGGAAGAATTTCAAAAGCATATCAGCCGGCATACATTGGTTCATGAAGACATGAAAAAGTTTTTTGATGGTTTTCCGTCAAAAGCGCACCCAATGGGGCAATTGTCTTCTCTTGTTTGTTCCCTTTCGGCATTTTACCCTGAGTCGCTTAAACCCAACCAGACCGAAGCAGAATTGGACCTGAGCATCATTAAAATGCTTGGCAAGATGGCAACCATCGTTTCCTGGATCTACAAAAAGTCATTGGGGCACCCTTATATCTATCCTCAAAACAAATACGATTACGTTACCAACTTCCTGCACATGACCTTTGGTCAGCGTACCGAGCAGGTAGAGATTGACCCGGTAGTAGTAAGCGCGATGAATACGCTGCTTATCCTGCTTGCCGATCACGAACAAAACTGCTCAACTTCCACCGTAAGGATCGTTGGCTCCTCACAGTCTAACATCTATGCATCTGTTTCAGCAGGTATTTCGGCTTTATGGGGCCCGCTGCATGGCGGTGCCAACCAGGAAGTGATCGAAATGCTCGAACGCATCAAAGAAGATGGGGGAGATACTGATAAGTGGATCAAAAAAGCAAAAGATAAGAACGATCCGTTCCGCCTGATGGGCTTTGGGCACCGGGTATATAAAAACTTTGATCCGCGCGCACGCATCATTAAAAAAGCATGCGATGATATCCTCGAAAAATTAGGTATCGATGATGAAGTGCTCGAAATAGCCAAACGACTCGAAGAACACGCTTTGAAAGATCCTTACTTCATCGAAAGAAAGCTTTATCCTAACGTAGATTTTTATTCCGGTATCATTTACCGCGCATTGGGCTTCCCAACCGATATGTTCACCGTGCTGTTTGCCTTAGGCCGCCTGCCAGGATGGATCGCCCAGTGGAAGGAAATGAAAGAACATAAAGAACCTATCGGCCGCCCGCGCCAGATCTTTGTTGGTGCAACCAACAGGGATTACGTGGATATTGCTAGTCGGTAGTTCATCATAGTTCATGGTTCATGGTTCATAGTTCATGGACGGTAGACGGTACAAAACTTACGAAGTTTTAAAAACTTCGTAAGTTTTTTTTTGGACACGATTCAAAGTAATTAGTTAAAGTCTTACCCATCTTTCAGACGCTGGCAATCGTGTTCACTCACCGCCTAGCATCCTACCAATCTTTTAAATCCCAAAATCGTGTCCCGGAATCGTGTCATAAAAAAACCCGCCCCGGTAAACCGGGAGCGGGAATTCAATCAATCAACTCTATGGTATTATTGCTATTTCAGTGAATAGGTAGCAGTAACAGAAGGTGATCCGCTACCTTGTGCGGTAAGCGGTATTGTAAAGGAGATCGTATGTGTACCTGCTGTTGCGGTAATGTTTCCACCATTTGAATCTGTAGCGTCTGCACCATCAGCCGGCGAAATATCACCCCAGCTATAGGTCCAGTCGTCATTCTGCCTGAACTTAAACTGACCAGCCAATAGCGGGTAGGTACCTTTCCAGGTGTTGGTACCGTCGTTTATGTATTTCAGGGCAAGGTCAGTCGACCAGTTGCCACCCGGGGTGGCCGAACCAATTATACTGTACGAGTTAGCCAATTGGAAGGTTATAGTACCGGTATTCAAATTAAACGTCACAATGTATTGACCCGGTGTTGCCGGGGCATACAGGTTGTTGGGGGCGTTGTAAGTTACCGTAGCACTTGTGCTTCCCTGCGCGTCATTTGTGGCGTACTTATTGTTCCAGTTTTTAGCTGGAAGGATCAGGAATTGGTTATTGCCGGCAGTAAAGTTAATTACCCCAACATAAACTCCATTACCTGTAACCGATACCAGGCTGTCTTCCTGTGGACCCGGGTTTTGCCATCCGGCAAATGCTCCGGTAATGTATAACCACGAGGTCAAATTAAATGGTGTAGCGGTAATACCGAGTACATTTGAATAGATAGGCTTTGCGGCACCACCCAAATTGTAAACGATACGTGCTGCTATTTGCGCAGGAGTACCTGCCGGCAAATTCAGTTTCAGCAATAAATTGTTGAAATCGGCTATGCTATAGCCCTGTGAATAAACACCGGTGGTTAAGGTAACTGAGGCAGGGTGTGCCCAGTTATCATTTACCGCATCAATTTGCAGGGTGTTGGTTGCAGCTGCACTAAAGCCAAAATTAGGCTTGGTAAAATTAAATTTGATCACTTTGGTGGTGTCGCTCAGCTTGGTTTTGTCTAATACCGGTGTAGTGGTACTGGCTGCCAACGTACCCGCTGTTCCACCATTGGTGGTAACGATCGGGTCGTTCTTTTTACACGAGGCCAGGAGCAGCAGCGATGCACTGCCCAGGACCATAAATCTTGTTAACACTGTTTTCATGTTGCTTTTATTTTAGTTAACTCTCCTAAAAATTGTTAAAAGGGTCAGCAATATATTTTAAAGATTAATATCCTGGATTTTGTTTCAGATTTGGATTCACAGCACGGTCAGCATCAGGTATCGGGTATAAGTTCCTGAAATCAGCAACGCCTGTACCTGTTTTTACGCCACCTTTAAATGGCCATAAGTAGGTACTGCTGGTAAACAAACCATAACGTATCAAGTCGGTTCTTCTGAAACCTTCCCAATAAAGCTCGCGGCCTCTTTCATCCAGTATGAACTGTGTAGTAAGCTGTCCTGAATTAATATCACCAGCTGCGCCGCCGTAAGCACGTTCGCGTATCAAATTAACATATTTCAATGCTGTATTGGCATCGCCACCTGTACCGCCACGCAATACTGCTTCGGCGTAGATCAGGTATTGTTCTGATAAGCGGAATATTGGTTCATCGATATCTGAGAAACTTGAGCTGGTGGCACCCGAACCATCTGAATTAACATTGCGCCATTTGTTAACCGCATAGCCATCCGTAAATGATGTTACATCATTGATAGCCAGGTTTTGACCCTGAGTCCAGAATTCGGCCCGGGTATCAGGGTTGCCGTTGTTAGGGAAAGTTAAGTTTGCATTGGCAGGGAATAAACCGATCAGGTTACTTGTTACCCTGATACCATCCCATCCACCAGTGATACCAAAATCACTTGCCGGCATCGAACCACCAACAGGGGCGTGGGTCATAAAGGTAGTACCGCCATAACTTTGAGTTTTGTTACCATCATAATTGATAGTTAAGATAAACTCGCTGGTGTTTTTGTTATTATCAGCCAGCATCAGTTTGGTGTAATCCGGTATCAGCGTATAACCTGCAGCAATAACTTTACTCGAATAAGTTATCGCATCGTTATAACGTGCGGTACCGGTATAAACCTGTGCATTCAGGTACAGGCGTGCTAACAGTGCCCAGGCAGCGGCCTGGTCGGCACGGCCGTATTCATTTTGTTTTGGAGCAACCAATAAAGGGTCGATAGCCTTCAATTCACTTTCAATATAGTTGAACAAAGTTACCCTGTCAGTTTGAGGTGGAATGATAGATCCAACGGCGTTGGCATCGGTTACAAACGGAGGATTACCAAACAGATCCAGTAATACCGAATACTGATAAGCGCGCAGGAAGCGGGCCTCGGCACGGTAGTAACGGATGTTTGTTGCATCCTGACCGGTGATACCACGGCTTGCTAATTGCGCGTCGGTCGATTGACGGATAAAATCATTCGCCAGTGTGATCTGGTATAAACTACGGTAGTATAAACCTTCGCTGATCACGTTAGACGATGACCAGTTCATGGCGTGCAGGTCAGGTACTCCGGGGTCGCCCCAGGCGATAACGGCTTCGTCAGTTGGTAGTTCTTGCAGGTACCATAACAGGCGGAAAAAATCAGAAGTACCTTCGTCAATTCCCTGTATATCGCCGCTTCCGGCAGGGCCCGAGTTACCAGTCAATGCAAATGACCCATAAACTTTTGCCAGTGCCTGTTTGTAACCGGCTGGCGTGCTGTAAACCTGGGCGGAAGTTACAGCATCATTTGGTGCGATAATTTTGTTTTTATCGCACGATATCAGACTAACGGACAAAATTCCGGTAACTAATAATGCTTTAATTGATTTCCTTTTCATATCAAAATTTCTTTATTGCTCTAATTATTTCAAACTCAGGTTAAGTCCCAATACATAAGTCCTTGGGCGGGGATAAAAATTATTATCTAAACCGCTGGAAATTTCGGGGTCAACGCCTTTATAATCTGTAATGATAAATACGTTCTGAACGTTAGCGCTGATACGAAGGGAACCGCCATTGAATACTTTTCCCAGGTTATAGTTCAGGTGTATATTATCCATTCTGAAGAATGATGCATTTTGGATGTAGTAGTCAGACAACAGATCGTTGCTACCATTTCCGGTTAAACCGCTAACCAAAACGTCTGAAGAACCATTGTTAATAATGCCCAATGGATTCAGGAAGTTACGCTGTATACCGGTAGAGGAAGCCACGTTATTGTACACATAGTTGCCAATGCTGGCACGTGCTACAAATCCAAGGGTCCATTTTTTATAACGGAAATCACTGTTGAAACCTAAAAACTCCTGTGCGTCGGGGCTGTGATCTTCGTACAGGTCTTTGTTGTTGATGATGCCATCGCCATTGCGGTCAACAAATACACCATCAATTGGTTTGCCGTTGGTGCCATATACCTGTTGGTAAACAAAGAAAGTATACCTTGGGTAACCTACCTGGTTGATCTGGATCGTATTGCCTGTGCCACCTGAAATTCCTCCGGTTAACAAACCAGGGAAGTTAGGGTTAGGTACCGAAGTAAGATTGGTGATCTTATTACGGTTAACCGTAAGGTTAAAGCCTGCGGTCCAGGTAATATCTCTTTGATCAAGTATACGACCGATAATGTTCAACTCAAGACCTTTGTCCTGCATATCACCGATATTCGCTGTGATGATGTTGCCAAAGTTGGTACCGGCAGGCTGGTTTTCAGGAGCAAGCAGGTTTTTGGTTTTGCGGTAGTAATATTCGATGCTACCGGTCAGACGGTCATTGAAGAAACCGTAGTCAAGACCAATGTTTGACGTTGAGGTTTGTTCCCAGGTACGGCCGGGGAAGTAGGCTGCCGGGCGGTATAACTGATAGAATGAGTTACCAAACTGGTATTGAGCAGTAGTATTACTCAGGCTGTAAGGCGAAAGGTAATCATAATTACCAATGCCATCCTGGTTACCTGTAACACCATATTCAGCTCTTAATTTTAAGGTCGAAATAACCGTGCTCGATTTCAGGAACTCTTCATTACTGATTTTCCATGCACCGGCCACCGAAGGGAAAGTACCTGTACGAATACCAGGAGCAAACCTGGTCGAAACGTCGCTACGTACACTACCGGTTAAGAAGAAACGGTCGTCATAGTTGTAATTTACCCTGCCATAAAGTGAGGTCAACTGACTTTCCTGAATATCTGTAGGATAATTAAATGTTGAATTCGGGTTAAGGGTTCCATCAGCAAAATAGCTCAGGAAGTTATAGTTGGTTGTTTTAAAATCCTGGAACGAATAACCGGCAACAGCGTCAACATGGCTTTTGATTTCTTTAAAATCATGACCGTAGCTGAAGAATCCTTCAAACAACTTGTTACCGTTAGTTTGTTTGTACTGGCTTTTGTTACCACTGTAATATTTGCCGGTATTGGGGTCTTTATAGCTGTCAATATTTGAAGCAGCATAACCTGGGATAACATCAGTGCCTTTACCTTCAGAACCATCATAGGAAGCGTTGATATTGGCATGCAAATCAGGGAAGAAATGGAAACGGTAATCTAATGCTAAACTGGTGATCGCTCTTTGAACGGTACTGGTATTATTGTTTTCATACAATAAACCAACTGGGTTAAGAGGTGCCAGTGATTTAAGACCGCTTACTGAAGATGGATCAAGTAATTCGGTATAACCACCGTAATTACTGTTTCCTGAATATACAGGCAGGGTAGGGTTGAAGTCAACCGCATCACTGATCACACCACCTTCGTTTGCAAATCTTTGTTTTACCTGCGAACCTTTGAAGTTGAAATTCACTTTCAGGTGATCAGTAAAAAAGCTTGGGCTTAAGTTTACTGCTGCGGTATAACGATTTAGATTAGTAGTTTTCAGGATACCATTCTGATCGGTATAACCAACTGACACGCGGTACGGAATTTTTGCTGTTGTACCAGAAATGCTTAAGTTATCATCATTGCTGATCGCAGTTTGGTAGATCTGTTTTTGCCAATCTGTGCTGGCATTGCCTAATAAAGCTTTGTATTTGCCGGTAGAAGTAGTGTCATTGGCATTTACATAGGCGCGAAATTGTGCAGCGCTCAATACCGGAGCTTCTTTAGGTAAAGTACCTGCCGAAACCTGGGCACTGAAATTGATCACCGGAGCTCCCGATTGTCCTTTCTTAGTAGTGATCAGGATAACGCCGTTTGACGCACGGTTACCGTAAATTGCAGCTGCTGATGCATCCTTTAATACGGTAAACGATTCGATATCGGCCGGGTTGATCAGATCTAATGGGTTTGCAGCACCTGCAATTCCACCATTACTCAATGGCACACCGTCGATTACGATCAACGGATCGTTGCTACCATTGATGGAAGCACCGCCGCGGATACGGATAGTACTACCGGCACCAGGAGCACCACTGTTTGAAATAATAGATACACCAGGTACTTTACCCTGAATCAATTGCTCGGGTGTGGTAGCTCCGCCCTGGTTAAAGTCTTTTGCAGTAACCGTGGCGACAGAGCCGGTGATATCTTTACTTTTTACTGTACCGTAACCAATCACAACTACCTCATTTAAATTCTTGCTGTCAGGCTTTAAAGAGAAATCTACTGTAATTACGGAAGAACCTACGGTAATGGTTTGCTTGGCGGTTGTATACCCGATGAATTTAGCAGTCAGGGTATAATTGCCGGGGTTAACGCCCGAAATGGTGTAATTACCATTAACGTCGGTGGCTGAACCCAGGGTGGTGCCATCAATGCTGACTGCGACACCAGGCAGGGGCTGATTTGTTTCATCGAGCACCTTACCTTTGATGCTTCCTTTTTGCGCAAATGCCATTACTGACATCATTAGAAATGCACAAAGAAGCAAGTACTTTTTGGAGTAATTTTTTCTCATACTTTTTGTGTGTGTAAATAAAAAAACGGCGGTGTACACCGGAGTAAAATTGGTTTGTTAACTTAGCTTTAAGAGCGTGTGACTAATTTACACTTAGAAGTAATAATTCCAAATGTTATATAAAAGATAATTTTAGCCGCTTTGGGCCAATGAAATTTAACTTTAAAGCAAAATTTGGCAAGGGGTATTTTCTTGATAAAAAATCAGTTTTTAGGCCATTTTTTACTAAATAATCAAGTTTTGTAGATTTTTAAGTGTATGAATTACACTTATGGCAATTTTACTTTAATGAAAACGTTACCGGGAACGTTCCCGGAAAAATAACTGTAAAAAAGACAATTTAAAATGATAAAAAAATATTTTTTCTGCGCGTTTTTGCTTTTTTCACAAAGTTTTTTGCTTTTCGGGCAGCTGAAAGTGAGCTTTATAAGCCGGCAAATCCCACCCTCAAAAGACCTTAGTGTACACCTGTTTTTGGCCGGTGATTTTAACGGCTGGAACCCTGCTGATAAGGCATTTGAACTCATGCCCGACAGCCTCTCAGGAAACAGTCTGACCCGCACTTTCAAGCCCGGAAAATACCAGTTTAAAATTACCCGCGGCAGCTGGCTTAGTGTAGAAAGTAATACTACCGGAGGACCTGTAGAGAACCGAAGCCTGACCCTCACACACGATACCACGATCCAATTGACCATTGCCGGTTGGCAGGACAATTTTAAGCCGGCTGAAAAGCAACATACCGCCAGCGCCAACGTGCATATACTCAGCGATACTTTCCGTATGCCCCAATTGGGCAGGACACGCAGGGTTTGGATCTACCTGCCCACAGATTATGCAATATCCGGAAAAAAATACCCGGTTATTTACCTGCAGGATGGTCAAAACCTGTTCGACGAATTTACTTCTGCCTATGGCGAGTGGGGAATAGATAAGTTGCTAAATAAGCTCCCTCCAAAAGACCAATGTATCGTGGTTGGTATCGATCATGGCGGCGATAACCGCATCACTGAATATGATCCCTACGACACCAAATACGGCAAAGGCAGGGGCGATGACTATGTTGAATTTCTGGCAAAAACCCTCAAACCTTATATAGACAAGCATTACCGTACCCGGCACGATGCCCGCCATACGACCATCGCCGGGAGCTCAATGGGTGGTTTGATCTCGATGTATGCCATTTTAAAATACCCCTATGTATTTGGAAATGCAGGTGTTTTCTCACCGGCTTTTTGGATATCTCCTGCGATATTCCAATATGCTGCCGCCAGCTATCTCCCCAAATACGCCAGGATCTATTTCGTCTGTGGTGACGCCGAAAGCGATGATATGGTGTCCGATATGCACAAAATGGTATCGATCGCCAGGAGCAAGGGCCTAAGCCCGGGTAACTCGCCCGAGGTGGTGGTTCCAGGAGCCAAACACAACGAAAAACAATGGAACGGCGATTTTCCAGAGTTTTACACGTGGCTAGCTTATTAATGAGTGAATGAGTGAATTAGTGAATTAGTGAATGAGTGAATGAGTGAGTGAGTTGGAATGACTGAATTAGTGAGTGAGTGAATGAGTGAGTGGGTGAATTGGCTAGTTAGTCAATAAATGAGGGAATAGCCATTTGTTATAGCGTCATTCAATTTAAAACAAACCCAAACATAATCTTTCGGACTTCCGCGGGCTATATTAGAATCACAGATTTAGGCTGATTACACGGATTACTCAGATTATGATTACAGCAGGATTATACCTGAATCCCAAAGCATTATTCGGACTTTATTCACTTGCTCATTCACTCATTCAAACCCACTCACTCATTCACTCATTCACTCATTCACTAATTCACTCATTCGAACCCACTCACTCATTCACAACTATTTCAGTCCCCATCCTGACTGCCGTATAAGTACGTCTCGGTATTGCCGACGGGTTGGTTCATGGCTTCGCCGCGGTTCAATTGCCACCAGAAGCGCAGGCGCGGTTTTTCGCGATTGCCGATCTCGTTCATCGAATCGGCATCATAAAGCCTGCCATTGACCATGACGTATTTGATTTTTTGACTGTTGTGTATATCGTCCAGCGGGTTGTCATTCAGCACCACGAGGTCAGCCAGTTTGCCATTTTCGAGTGAACCGATCTCTTTATCCATACCAAGGTAGGATGCGCCATTGATCGTGGCACAACGGATGGCCTGCAAGGGCGTCATACCGCCCTGGGTCAGCATCCATAGTTCCCAATGCGCGCCGAGGCCCTGCAACTGCCCGTGTGCACCAAGGTTAACTTTGGTGCCGCCATCGGCTATTTGCTTTACGTATTTTGAGATTTCGATATGACCATAGTCGGCATATTCTGCTGTCGTGCGCCTTCTTGAACGGGCATCGATGATTGACTGAGGTGTAAAATTTAACAGACGTTCGTTTTTCCAAACTTCGGTGCGGTCGTACCAAAAGTTTTCGCCGAATAAGCCGCCATAGGCAACGATCAGCGTAGGGGTATAGCCCGTTTTGCTGGCATTCCACAGCGATTTAACATCTTTATAAACCGGTACAACCGGGATGGCATGTTCAATACCGGTATGTCCGTCGACGATCATCGTCATATTGGTAAAAAAGGTCGAGCCGCCTTCAGGTACCACTTCCATTTGCAGCTCGCGTGCAGCTTCAATGATCTGCTGGCGTTGCTCGCGGCGTGGCTGGTTATAGCTTTTTACCGAAAATGCGCCAACTTCTTTCAACCGGCGGATATGCGAGCGGGCATCGTCAATATTGTTGATCACGGCTTTAAAGTCGCCATCAGCGCCATACAATATGGTGCCTGTGGAATATACCCTCGGGCCAACCATTACGCCGGCTTTCAGCATTTCCGACTGGCTAAACACCATTTCGGTATTGCTGGAAGGGTCGTGGGCGGTTGTAACGCCAAAAGCCAGGTTGGCAAAATAATTCCAATCCTGTTGTGGCGATATACCATCCGGACTGGCATGCAGGTGGGCATGCACGTCAACTATACCCGGCATAATTGTTTTACCTGTAGCATCGTAGACTTTCGCATCAGCCGGTATAGCCACTTCATTGTTTTTACCAATGTTGACGATGCGGTTCTTGTCGATCACGATGGTAGCATTCTCCAGTACTTCATCGCCTTTCATCGTAATGATGCGGGCATTTTTAAACACGATCGAACCGGTTGGAACGTCGGTCTTCAGTTTTAAATTCAGATCGATACCAACCGTATCTAACACCAGTGTTTTATCATTCGAGCCCGCAACAAATGGAAAAGCGCTACGGATATCACGCACAAAATATTTAGGACCGAGTGTCCATAACAATTGCTGGCTGTCTTTGCTCCAATGCAGGTAGGTGCCCGCGTCGCGGGTTAGCTTGCTGAGCGGTATAGCTTTGTTGCTTGCCGATAACTCCTGCGGCGCGCCGGTATACACCATAGGTGTCAGGTAACAGTTGAACAATTCGGTAAAGGCCATCCATTTGCCATCGGGGCTAGGCGCAAACTGGGTAGTATATTTTGAAGTATACAAAGTGCGCTGATTGGCGCCCGTAGTGTCCATCACACGGAAGGTTTTATTTTCGCCCTCGCTGCTCTGGTAATATATTTTTGAATCGTCGCCCGAAAATTGTGGCCAGATACCATTATCGATGATCATTTTGGCTTTGCCACCCGTTGCAGGCATCATATAAATTCCGGGGTCTTTGCCGAACGAAAAGCCCAGGTCGTCATTTCCTTCACCCTTGCGGAAAACGATCTTATCGCCCTTGTTCGAAAACTTCGGCGCATAATAGAAACCCTTTTCGATGGTCAGCCGGCTGATGGTATGTGTTGCCAGGTCGATGCGGTTGATGGCACCTTTCAATTCATCGCTCCAGCTAACGTAGATCAGCGATTTGCCATCCGGACTAAAATCAGGCTCATATTCCAGGTCGTTTAACGTGTCAATCCTAACTGGTAAACTATCCGGCAGGGTTTTAATATAGATATGGCCAGCGGCGTTGAAAGCCACTTTCTTACCATCGGGTGAAGTAGTGAGCTGCCGGATCATTTTTGCTTCGAACTGCTCCTGGTAAACCTTTTGCGGGAAATGCAGAGCCTCGGTGATCGATTGCACCGTGCTTACTTCAAAAGGCACCTGTTCGGCATTTAAAGTATTGATATCCAAATTCCAGATTTTGCCTTTGGCGTAGAAAATAATGTTCTTGCTATTCGGCGTCCATGCGAAATTAGGATATACACCAAAGATTGCCCAGGTTTCCTGTTGGTCTTTTGACAATTCGTTATAAACCGGCCATTCTTCACCTGTAGCCAGGTTTTGCAGGTATAATACTGATTTTAAGCGCACGCGTTTTACAAAAGCAAGCAATTTGCCATCGGGCGATATTTGCGGACGGCATGCACCACCGGCACCACCGGCAACTTCGTCTATCTTGCCGGTTTCGCGGTTCAGGCGCCTGATGACATAGATACCTTTGTTTGGGTCTTTATTGTATTGAAAATCCGGGCCTCCGGTCATGTCTTCGCTCCAGTAAACATATTTGCCATCAGGCGAAATGATGGGTTCACCTGCGTCCTGCTGGTCGTTTTTACGTTTGGTCAATTGAATGCCTTCGCCGCCGTTTATATTATATAGCCACATTTCACCGGCACCAAGCGAACGCGTGCCCGTAAAATGCTTACGTGCAACCAGGTATTGCCCGTCGGGCGACCAGGATGCATTGTTGAGCAGCCGGAAAGTTTCTTTGGTGATGGGATGTTTATTGCTGCCATCGCTGTTCATCACCCAAATATTATCCCCGCCATCTTTGTCGCTGGTATAAGAGATCAGTTTACCATCGGGACTGTACCGGGGCTGAATATCCCATGATTTACCGCTGGAAAGCGTAGTTGCTTTACCGCCTTTGATCGGGATGGTATAAATATCACCCAAAAGGTCGAACACGATATTTTCGCCATCCGGACTCACGTCCAGGTTCATCCAGGTCCCTTCATTGGTGGTGATGGCCACTTTTTTTGATGGTCCGGGAGGATTGTCAACGTTCCATTTTTGTGCGTAAAGAATATTGGTGGTAAAGCTTAGGATGAGCGCGGTCAGCAAATATTTCATGGTGTCAAAGTTAGGAATAATGAAGAATTATAAATGCGGAGTGCGGAATGCCAATTGCGGAATTTTTCGAAGGAATGCGGAATGCGAAGTGTCAATTGCGAAATGATTAAAAAAGTGATGTCATTTCGAACGAGCAGAGGGGTGGAATCGTGCGCAGGGGCGAGGAGAAAACTTATCAAACAGGCCAAGAGCCTATGCAAGGTGAAGAGTGAAAGGAATTTGGAGCGCGAAATGTCAATTACGGAATTTTTTTAAGGAATGCGGAGTGCGGAATGTCAAATGCGAAATGAGATAAAAAGCGATGTCATTTCGAACGAGCAGAGGGGTGGAAACGTGCGCAGGGGCGAGGAGAAAACTTATCAAACAGGCCTAGAGCGTATTCATGGTGAAGAGTGAAAGGAATTCGGAGCGCGAAGTGTCAATTGCGGAATTTTTTAAGGAATGCGGAGTGCGAAGTGTCAAATGCGGAATGATAAAAAAAGCGATGTCATTTCGAACGAGCAGAGGGGGGGAAACGTGCGCAGGGGCGAGGAGAAAACTTAACAAACAGGCATAAAGCGTATGCAAGGCGAAGAGTGAAAGGAATTCGGAGCGCGAAGTGTCAATTGCGGAATTTATTGGGAAATGCGGAGTGTTGCCCATATTCCATACTTCCTTTTTTACTAATTATCGAAGGTTAAGACGATAATCAATTTCAGTTTTTGGTGCATCATGATTTATTGTCATTTTTACGAAATAATCAATTCGAACTCAACATTCCGAATTCCGCAATAAAAATGACCATCCAGGAAATCCTCAAGCATTATTGGAAATTCGACAACTTCCGGCCTTTTCAGGAAGAGATCATCCAGTCGGTTTTGCTGGGGAGGGATACGCTTGCCTTGTTGCCTACCGGCGGGGGTAAATCGGTCTGCTTCCAGGTGCCTGCGCTTACCCGGCCAGGGGTATGCATCGTGGTTTCGCCCCTGATCGCTTTGATGAAGGACCAGGTAGAGAATTTGAAAGCGAAAGGTATAGCCGCGGTGTCTATCGTTACCGGCATGGGTAAACGCGAGATCGACCTGACTTTGGATAGTTGCATTTATGGTGATACCAAGTTTTTGTACCTGTCGCCAGAACGCCTGCTGTCGGAACTGGTTCGCGAGCGGATCCGGTATATGAACGTGAACCTGATCGCGGTTGATGAGGCGCATTGTATCTCGCAATGGGGTTATGATTTCAGGCCGCCTTACCTGCATATTGCCGATCTGCGCGACCTGCATCCGGACGTGCCGGTACTGGCTTTAACAGCTACTGCAACGGCCGAAGTAAGGGAGGATATCCAAAAGAAATTAAGATTTAAAGAATCCAATGTTTTTCAGCAAAGTTTCGAGCGGAAAAACATCAGCTATGTGGTGCAGAACGAAGAAAACAAGTTGCGCAAACTGCTGGATATACCAAAAGGTGTAAAAGGCAGTGGAATTGTGTATGTGCGCAGCCGCAAAGAATCGGCCGAGATAGCCAAGTTTTACGAGGAAAATGGTTTCAGCGCCGATTTTTACCATGCGGGGCTGAATATGGAGCAACGCTCCAAACGACAGGACGACTGGCAGAAGAACCGTACCCGCATCATTGTGGCAACCAATGCCTTTGGTATGGGGATAGATAAAGCCGAGGTGCGTTTTGTGATCCATAAAGATCCACCGGAAAGCCTGGAGGCTTATTACCAGGAAGCAGGCCGTGCCGGTCGCGATAACCACAAGGCTTACGCCGTGCTGCTTTACAATTATACCGACCGCTTGAAAAGCGAAAAGAAATACCTGTCGAATTTCCCGACAGTGGAGGAGGTGAGGCAAGTGTATCATTACCTGGGCAGCTATGTACAACTGGCCTATGGCACCGGGGAAGGTGTCAGCTTCGACCTCGATCTGGGTGATTTTACCTCGCGTTATAAACTGGAACCGGTTAAAACTGTCAATGCTCTTAAATTTCTGGAGCAGGACGAATACCTGGCGTTTACCGAGAGCGTATTCCTGCCATCGCGGTTCAAGTTTGAGGTGGGCAATGAGCAGTTGTATAATTACCAGATACAAAACCCCGGATGGGATCCTTTTATTAAAACCATTTTGCGATCGTACGGCGGTTCATTCGAGAATTATGTGAACCTGCGCGAATTTGATCTGGCGCGCCGTGCCAACCTGAGTGTGCAGCAGGTAATAGAAGGCTTAATGCAGTTGGAGGCCGAGGGCATTCTCCATTACCAGCCGCAAAGCGATCTGCCCCGGGTTACCTACTTGCAACCGCGCCAGCAAAACCGTGAGCTGGCCATTAACAAACGTTATATAGAGAAGCGAAAAGCTATTTATCGCCAAAAGATGGAGGCCGTGTTTTCCTATGCCGAACACCGCCGCTGCCGAAGCCAGATGCTGTTGGCCTATTTCGACGAGTCGGCACCGAAATGCGGCGCATGCGATATCTGTCTGGAAGAAAAACGCCAGAAAAACCGCTCAGAAATTACTGATGATATCGTCACAAGCATTGTCCAATTGCTCAGCGCCGGTGAACTAAGCCTCGAAAAGCTGATCACCCACCTTAGCGCCGGAACCGAAAAGGAGCGCATTGAAACTATCCGCTTGCTGCTGGATGCGGGTAAGATAAAGACAGACGGGGAGCGTTATTTTTTAATAAAGTCTTGAGTCTTAAGTCAAGAGTCATTAGTCAAATGATCAAAAAAAGCCATGTCACATTCCTGACGAGTACTGGTGCGCGTTTGGCCGGGTGTCATCCTGAGCTCGTCGAAGGGCGTCGCGGGCGGGGCCTTTGCGCACCATGGTTCGACCCTGCTCACCATGACACCCTACGCGCTTTATCTTAGGACATCAAAAGCGCCGGGTGTCATCCTGAGCCCGTCGAAGGGCGACGCGGGCAAAGGCCTTTACACACCATGGTTCGACCCTGCTCACCATGACACCTTACGCGCTTTATCATAGGGCATCAAAAGCGCCGGGTGTCATCCTGAGCTCGTCGAAGGGTGACGCGGGCAAAGGCCTTTACACACCATGGTTCGACCCTGCTCACCATGACACCCTACGCTCTTTATCATTGAACGTCAAAAGCTCCGGGTGTCATCCTGAGCCCGTCGAAGGGTGAGTGCGGCTGGGGTATGGAGGTGTTTGTGGTTCGGAGGTGCTTTGTTCAAAGGACAAACATTCGCCGCTCATGGCCGCGGAGGCCTAGTTACTTTTGCTGCGCCAAAAGTAACCAAAAGGCGCGCCCATGTCATCAGAAATGCTTCTTCTCGCACAGTCCCACCGCACAATCA
>Ga0164296_1001731_pt1 | contig 22557 bp, 22 predicted proteins | sample GEODES057metaG_FD_113533 | JGI IMG/M metagenome (GOLD analysis project Ga0164296, IMG submission 113533) | Dystrophic lake water microbial communities from Trout Bog Lake, Wisconsin, USA - GEODES057 metaG | ecosystem: Environmental > Aquatic > Freshwater > Lake | place: USA: Trout Bog Lake...
ATCAACCTTAATGGATTCAACAACATGGGAAAAGTATTTCCCTTATAACGGATAAAGGAGGCTTGTAATTGTTGATTATTCATATTAAAAACCAATCGAAACATCCAAAACTCACGTTAATCTTAAAACGTTTGGGACACTATTAGTTCTACACTTATTCCCTCCTCAACATTCCCTTCAAAAAAACCTACAGACACGGTTGTAAATTTACAAGGCAGTGGAAACAAGTGTTTGAACACGGTTGTAAATTTACAAGGCAGTAAAAACAAGTGTTTGAACACGGTTGCAAATTTACAAGACAGTAAAAACAAGTGTTTGAATACGGTTGTAAATTTACAAGGCAGTAAAAACAAGTGTTTTTATACGCTAGTAAATTGGAAACCCCATCCAGACAGTTTTTTACCACATATCCACAATAAATTATCTAATTAAACTACTTAATTTGAAAATAAAAAAAGTTTATTTTTAAAATAATTTATTTTTTTATTTTGATAGTGGGTTTACCCTGCTCTCCAAAACTTGTAGTTTCTAAAACATACTACACTCTTCTAGGGTTGTGGTTGCAAAAAAGTAACAGCGTAAACTTATACAGTCGCAAGTTTAGTAAAGCGTCATTAATTATTTAAGAAATTATCTATAAAACAAGTGCTAAAAAACAACCGATGCAAAAAGAATGGGCATGGTTTTATGTCCCTTATCGTCTTCGCCAAAAGCACAATTTATAAGTCAGAATTTATTTTTTAATAAAAATCATACTCATGTATTGTCTTTAGCATTACCTTCATTTTTTAAATAAAGAAAGTTTATGAAACATTTGAAAGTTTACAGTAAGCAGGACGTTTTGGCACAAACAACAATCCGCAGGTTTGAAACTAAAATTGGAGAACGGGTTCAGGTTATAAAAGATCCGAAGCAATTGGAAGAATCGCTTCAAAGTTCAAATGCACGTTATGTGATTGTAGGTATCTTGGAAACTATTGGGGCTAAAGCAAACCTTAGTACCATTGATAATGAATGTGTTTGGAAGCCATTTTTACATTCTTTTTTGAATATCCAAAGCAATGATTTCTTGGAAGGAGAGGAAATTTTGTTGTTGGGGCATTTTGATTTTAGTGACTTGGCGAATGTTATAGAACAGTCTGCACAGAGTTACGACGAAAAGGTAGATGCGTACCGTCATGCTGTAAACCTGATAGATGACGAGGTGGAGCAGATAATACATATAATTACCCAAAACAAAAAGCTACCCATCGTTATAGGTGGTGGTCAAAACAATGCGTATCCATGTATTAAAGGGGCTGCAAAAGGATGGTTCAAGAGTGGAGTGATACCTTTTGCACAGATAAATGCCATTAATGTGGATACATGTACGGACTACAGACCATTGGAAGGCCGACACAATGGCAATGCTTTTAGGTATGCAGAAGAGGATGGTTACCTTGAAAAATATTGTGTAGTGGGACTTCATGAAAATCAAATACCTCAAAATGTTTGGCTGGACATCGTAAACAATCCTTTTGTGGACTGCATCACCTTTGAAGATATTTTCCTTCACGAAAAAAGAACTTTCCTAGAAGCTATAGACCATGCAACAGAGTTTACAATAGATACTTTATGTGGTATAGAATTGGACTTGGGAAGTATCGAAGGTGCACCATCCTCTAATTCTTTTTCCACAGGAATATCAGCTATTCAAGCACGACAATACCTGTATTTTGCTGCATTGGATAGTCAGCCTGCCTATCTTCATATCTGCGAGGGCGGGGGTGCGGAAAATGATTGGAAAGCTGGAAGTTTGATTAGTTATCTGGTAACTGATTTTATAAAAGCAATTTTACAAGGATATTAAGACAATGTTTTTATGGAATATTAACCATCCTGTGTCTTTATAAAGTAAATAAACTTTTGCTAAGTGTCCATAGAAAAATTCGCTAAACTAACTGATGAGGAACTACTAGAAGCCTATTATGCTGATGGTGACAACGAATGGCTTGGTGTATTGCTTCAACGGTATACGCTTTTATTGTATGGGGTATCAATGAAGTATCTTAAAAATGAAGTGGAGGCACAGGATGCAGTGCAACAAATTTTTCTAAAGACAATCACTGAACTAAAGAAATACAAGGTAACTTATTTTAAAAGTTGGTTGTATTTAGTTGCTAAAAACCATTGTTTGCTGATACTACGAAATAAGAATGTCCTGAAAGAGATTGGAGAAGAGCTTTGTTTACAAAATGAAGAACCCGATTTTTTACTTCTTCAGCACAATGAAGAAACATTGACAGCAATAGAAAATTACCTACCTAAGCTTGGTAAAGAACAAAATACCTGTTTAACTCTATTTTATTTACAAAAGAAAAGCTACCAAGAGGTCAGTACCATCACTGGTTTTTCTATGTTGCAAGTAAAAAGCCACATTCAAAATGGTAAACGCAACTTGAAAATATTGGTAGAAAAACATTTGAAACAACAACAATGAAAGATTTATACAATAATTTATCAAACAATGAAGAAGCTTTTAGTGACAAAGAGTTGGTAGATTACTTAACCCATAATCTATCACATGAAAAGCAGCTTCATTTAGAAAATGCTATTGAACAAGACCCTTTTGTACAAGATGCAATAGAAGGGTTGAGAAAAATACCAGATAAGCAGCAAATAAATCAATCCATAAATGAACTGAATCAGCATTTAAACAAGCTGGTTTATACTAAAAACAAACGGAAACAAAAGCGTAAACTTCCCGTTAATCAATGGGCAATGTTGGCGGTAATAGTGGTCTTGTTCGTTTCAATAATTACGTATTTCATTATTCACTTGCAAGCATCTAAATAACCTTGTTTGTATAGTTGATTTCGGCTACTGCTCAAAGTATGCAATGCTTCCACCTACCCATTTCTTATCTGCATTATAGCGTACACCAATCATTTTTCCTTTGCTTATTCTTGCTAGGTTGTTAGTAGGTATTGGTCTTGGGGCATTCTTAGGCCAAAAATAAAAGATACGTATCTCAGCTTTTGCAAGTTCGTCTGGTGTATCAATTATACTTGCATAGTTAACTTTTCGCTGCAATATCCAGTTGTGCGGGTCTTTTATGGCCGCAATATCTTTTGGGATCAGGTCAATAACAACACCCTGTCCTGCAAAAGAGAAAAGTGGTTTCAATACATAGTCTTTTAAAGGGAAAGTGTCGATGGCTCTTTGGGCTTCATCTAAAAAAGTTGTTTGGGGAACATTCTGATGATTTATAAAAGGAAGCGTGTATTTGCTGATTCTATAAAACCAATTGGGGTGTGGTATCCAAGTTACATCAATATCTTCTAATAAAATTTTCCCTTTTTCTTTTATTTCTTGTGATTGGTAGGATAGCTCATCAAAAATAATACGGTTGTAAATACGTTTTATTTGAATCTTTCTTCCATTATTCAAATAATACAAATGTCTACCTTCTTTAATGAGTTCAGTTAGGCAAATGGTATTAATCCCGATATATTCCTTTGTAAGTTTAAAATCAATTCTTGTTTTTTGTTTTTCAGGTAGTATTTCCAAGAGTATCACACTCTCGACTGGTTGTCCATCTGTAATTATATCCTTCAACAACTGTAAGTAAGTATCTTTTGTAAGCCCACTAAAGTATGAACTATAATTTTCTGGTATACCAAAGCATTGCCGTATTATTTCATCTTGCCAAATTTCAAAAGCAAACAAACTAGGGAATCCCTGCATTTCTACTAGCTGTGGTTCTATTTCTCCCTTCTCATTTTCACAAATGCCAAAATCAAAAGCTATGAAATCTGAATAATTTGTTTCATTGGGTACTTTGAGTTCTTCTGGAACAGCATTATGGGTAAGGGATTTGAAATTTGGTTGCGTAATTACGTCAACTATATTTTCACAGGTTGAAATTACTTTTTCAGTAAAGGATTTATCCAAAAAGATAGGCGTTTCAGCTACACGAAAGTCTATGGCTCCAGGAAACTTGCTATCCAATCCCTTTAAGTAGTCAACATACAAGTCATTGGAAAATTTCTCATTGAAAGATTTCCTTATTTCAGATACCATTCTCTAGTTTAATATTAGTTATTGTAATTGGTTTGGTCGAAAGAAAGAATGGTTTATAACGACTTTCTCTTTTCAAGATCAATATTGTAATTTTCTTTTAGATAACTAGCAACAATTTTGTCAATAGGTAAGTGTACGCTTTCTTCGGAAAAATCATCCCAATCAATCCAACGAAACACTTCACTCTGACCATTTGGGTCAGCAACTTGGTGTGGTTCAAAATCAAACGGGTAAGATTTTGTTTCTAATGCTATTGGTTCATTCGCCCTTGCAAAATAATAAATGGCAATTATTTGCTGACTGTTATTGAATGCCGAAACTTGATAATAATCCGTAGTGTAAATGTGTTCACCAATTGTTACATCTATATTCGTTTCCTCTTTAAACTCCCTTTTCAAGCATTCCCTAGTTCCCTCTCCCAGTTCTAGTCCGCCACCTGGGAATTTAGTAAAATAACTTCCACGAATAAATTCATCACTTACCAGAATCCTCCTATTGCTATCTACCAAAATTCCGTAAACACGAATTGTGAAATCTTTTATTCCACCTTTTGCGGCGTTTTCGGATGCAGAATGTGTATGTGTATGTGTATGTGTATTTGTAATACTTTTCATATAACTAGATTTATTTTATGGGGTTTCCGATTACTTTTTAAGTGTAGGGTCTTTAATAAATTGAGGTGCTTCTGCTTTTTCAAAAACAAGTTTGTTACTCAACCGTGGCATAATCTTTTTCATGTCATTCAAGTCACGCCCAGTGGCATCGGTATATTTCCACGTCACCCCGTTGTCTTCAGATATTGCCAAGAGGGTAGATTTTGTGATAATACTTCCATACTGCATTTTCGTTTGAGTAATCTGTTCTAGTGTGCATTGTAGCTCATAATCTACTTTTAAAATAGAAAGCACTGCCCCAAATTGTATGGATTGTATCGACCTACCTTGTTCAACCATTTGTGCATCGGCGGTTTGCAGTATTTTTAATACCCGTGGCTCTGTCATTGCATTTAGCTTGCCTTTAGGAAACCCTTCAAGATTGGTATATTTCAACACAGTTTTATAATCCTTTTTTATCGTAGCATCGGCAAATATCCTCGCCTGAGCCCTGACATTTGTGATTTGTTGTGTGTACTGTGCGGTTCCTATGATACAGAAAGCCAAAAGTGAAACAAGGAATAAAAACGGCTTATTCATAATATTTATTTTAATAAACTAGTGAGGGAGCAAGTTACATTTTTTATGAAAGCAGAGAGTTTTATTTCTAATAATTCATATTATTAACGTACAATTTTAGAAAAAATTTGGTACTACCTTAGAATGTATGCTGCAATAAAGTGCTTACTCTCTGTTAATTAAATTAAGCAATATTGCCACAGAAGCACTGAGAAAACAAAGGAGAATAGAAAAATCAACGTTTTTTTCAGTGCATCTGTGGCAATAGAAACACACTCCAAAGAGGGGGATTTTAGTAAAGCTTAGATTGTAAATCATTACAAATAAATTTATTTGTGATGAAAAAGCAACTCAGTTTGTCGCAAACTGGTATCAGATTCCGACAAACTGATGTCAGATTCTCGCAAACTGATATCAGATTTCTCTGAAAATAGGGCATAATTCAAGCAAAAAAAAGCAACCCAATCAAAGATTTCAAGCTAAAAGAAGTTGCAATTGTAGAAGAGGATGATTTTTTTCCAATAAAATCTTACAACTCTATCGTTTCTCCAACAGCAGGAAGTAACAATGTTTTTCCCGCATCTGCAAAAGTCTTTACAGCAGCTTCTTTGTCAATCTTGATAAATCCAAAAGTGTCATAATGCACTCCCACAACTTTATTTGTTTTCACAAAACCACTCGCATGCAACGCATCTGCAACATCCATTGTAAAGTGTCCGCCAATTGGCATTATGGCAAACGAAAGATTAGCCCAAAGAGGTATTAATTGCATGTCCATTGTCAACGAAGTATCACCAGAATAATAGAAATCTCCTTCAGGGGTTGAGAAAACAAACCCCATTGGATTACCAGCATAAGCACCATCGGGAGTAGAAGACGAATGGATGGCATTTACACCACGCACCTTGCCAAAAGGGAAGTTGATATAACCACCATGATTCATTGGCATTGCATTTTCGACACCTTCTTTGTGCAGCCAATGCGCCATTTCTGCGGGAACAATACAAGTGGCACCAGTACGTTTTGCAATACTTACTGCATCACCAACATGATCGGCATGACCGTGTGATAGGAAAATGAAATCAGCTTCGATGCTCTCTGGGTCAATGTTGGTTGCAAGAGGATTGCCCGTAAAAAAGGGGTCGAACAATATTTTCTTCCCCTGAACGTCTACACTAAATGTAGCATGACCGTAAAATGTAAGTTTCATATTTATTTATTTTAATAACGAAATAGATTGTACTGTTGCCAATAACAATGTTTCAAAAGCAATGTTATAGAAAGGAATTGATATTGAGAAATAATTATAAAAAGTAACAATGAGGAATGGATTAACTTGGTGGATAATAGCAGGCATCATGCTTTTATTGGATGTATATGTGTTTCAAGCGGTAAAAAATGTGAGTCAATATTCAAGTTCTTTAACTAAAACAATTATTCAATCTGTTTATTGGGGAATTACAGTACTTGCTTTGGCTAGTCTAATTTCACTTCCCTATATACAAGCATTGCAGACCAATAAAATATTCCGAAATTATGTTTTTGCTATCTTTCTAGGATTGTTTTTGGCAAAGCTTATAGGCTCTACTGTCTTTTTATTGGATGATGTCCGACGCTTGTTTACGTTAATTATCAAACAGTTCACCGCTCCAAAAGCAGTTATGCCTGCACCAAATGCTATTGATAATGGTATCCCCCGTTCAACATTCCTTAGTTGGATGGGAATTGGGCTAGGAAGTAGTTTGTTTGGTACGTTGTTATATGGGTTCAGTAATAAATATAATTACAAGGTAAAAAGAATCTCCCTTGCCTTCCCCAACCTGCCAAAGGCGTTCAAGGGCTTGCGGATAGTACACATTAGCGATATTCATAGTGGCAGTCTCAACGACAAAGCCGCAGTTAATCATGGGGTCGATATGATATTGAAGGAAAAAGCAGACCTGATATTATTCACTGGCGATTTGGTGAATGACCGCCACGAGGAAATGTTGGAATACAAAGATATTTTTAGCAGATTGAATGCGCCAATGGGGGTATTTAGCACATTGGGCAACCACGATTATGGCGATTATGCTAGTTGGGAAAGTGATGCTGCAAAGAAGCAAAACCTAGAGAACCTGAAACTTATAGAGAAGGGGATGAGCTGGCGTTTGTTGATGAACGAACACATTATTTTTGATAGGGGAGGAGACAAGATTGCCTTATTAGGCATAGAAAATTTCGGAGCAAAGGGACGTTTTCCTAAGTATGGAAGGATGCAGGATGCTTATCCCGGAACGGAGAATATCCCTTTTAAGATATTGATGAGCCACGACCCTAGCCATTGGGATTATCAGGTAAAAAAAGATTATAAAGACATAGACCTGATGCTAAGTGGACATACGCACGGTATGCAGTTTGGTATAGAGAACCCATATTTTAAATGGAGCCCTGTGCAATGGATGTACAAACAATGGGCTGGGTTGTACGAAGATGGTAGCCAGAAACTTTATATAAATCGTGGCTTTGGATTCATCGGCTATCCTGGTAGGGTAGGTATTATGCCTGAGATTACAGTGATAACGCTTAGTTAGATTGTAGATATTAGATATTTTCTTGTGGGATAGTGATTTAATAAAAATGTTCGTGCAAATCACAGCACGAACATTTTTTTATTAAAAAAATACTTTTCTATACGAAACCTCTTTTAAAATTTGACCCCAAGCGTCAATTGAAGCCAAGCATTCTTGTACTGGGGTGTATTCGAAGTGCCATTGCCATTATTGTCTTGAACATCCCAACCAACTCTTGCCCCGATAATTGCTGGATTAAAATTAAAGTCCAACCCGCCCACAAAACATAGGATATTCTTTCGTAGGTTTCCATTATTAAAATCTGTTTCTTGACTACTGCTGTATGCGGTAGAAACAAAGTTGTCTTGTTGTGACATCAAATACGAAAACTGCGGCCCTGCCAAGATTGTAACCGATGAAATGGGTTTAATGGCAAGAAATATCGGCACATCGATATAGTTGGTAGTGCGGGTAAAATTGTACTGCTGCCCCAATGATGTACCAGACCCCTTAAACCCTTTTTGCGAAAACAATACTTCTGGTTGTATGCCAAGGTATTTGCCCAACGGGATAGCCACAAACATTCCTCCCGCAAAACCAAACTTAGCGTCGGCACTAAAGTTTTGTGTTTTAGAGTCATATATGTTGGAGTGGTTAAACCCCGCCTTTAGCCCAAATTGCACAGCATTTCCGCTGCTGCTCTTACTTTCTTGTGCCCCAACAATGCTTACTACAAAAACTGTTACGATAACCAATGCGATCAACTTTTTCATTCTAATTAATTTAGTTTGTAACTACATTGTTACGCTGCAAAGTTGCTGAGGGGGAGGGGTTGGGGCATTATACAATTGTATGAATAATTTGTATAATTCACAGGTTTTGAGATTGTGGGTGGAATTTATTGTACAAAAAAACGCTGTGTCATATTTTAGTTTCTAAGGAACGCAAAGGTGCTTTTGCTTTAGTACATCTTTATAACAACCAAAACTATTATCTTCACACTATGAATCAGCGTTATTATTCTTTGGATGTATTCAGAGGGGCTACGGTTGCTTTGATGATTTTGGTAAACAATCCTGGCAGTTGGGATTATCTGTATTCCCCCCTCGACCATGCGCCTTGGCACGGATGTACCCCTACCGATTTAGTTTTTCCTTTCTTTTTGTTTGCCGTTGGCAATGCGATGGCTTTTGTGATACCCCGTTTCGAAAAAGAAGGCACTGCCTATACGCTGAAGAAAGTTTTCAAGCGCACTTTACTCATCTTCCTGATTGGGTTGTTCCTTAATTGGTGCCCTTTTATAAAGTGGGACAATGATAATCTCGTTCCAAAACCTTGGGAATTAGTTAGGATAATGGGCGTTTTGCAACGGATAGCCCTTTGTTATTGCAGTGCTTCTCTCATCGTCTATTTCCTCAAAGCCCGTGGTGCATACCTTGTTGCTTGCATCACCTTGCTATTGTATTGGCAGGCATGTCTTTGGCTAGGTAATGCACCCGACCCTTACAGTTTAAGTGGCTTTTTCGGTACAGCCATAGATACAAAATTGCTTGGCGTAACCCATCTCTATAAAGGGGAAGGCGTTCCTTTCGACCCCGAAGGATTGGCTAGCCTTCCTGCGGCCATTGTACAGGTATTGTTTGGTTATTTGATTGGCAATTACATACAAGCAAAAGGAAAAACATACGAGATGCTTACCAATTTATTCGTTGCTGGAACCATATTGGTTTGTGCGGGATATTGCTGGGATTATGTGTATCCTATTACCAAAAAGACTTGGACTAGCAGCTACACCGTTTACACAACGGGGCTTGCAACCCTGACGCTTGCAATATTGATTTACTTGATTGAATTTAAAAATGCCCGTGGCGGCTGGAGCAAGTTCTTTGATGTATTTGGCAAAAACCCTTTATTCATATTTGTATTGAGCGGTTTTCTGCCAAGGGTATTGGGATTGATTCGCTGGGTTGATCACCTCGACCCCGCTGGCAAAATAGTCTACACCACTCCCTTCAATTGGTTTTATCTACACGTTTGCAAGGACATAGCCGCAGATTTACGCATCGGTTCCCTCTTTTATGCCTTGTGTATGATTGCTTTTTATTGGTCTATAGTTTTCTTTTTGGATAAAAAGAAGGTATATGTAAAGGTGTAATGGAGAAAAGCTACAGTAACTAAACGAAGTAAATCTGTAACAAAATAAACTTATTCATTGACTAAATAAACTTATTTAGTGGCTGAATAAACTTATTCTTTGACTAAATAAACTTATTTGGTCACTAAACAAACTTATTTAGTGGCCGAATAAACTTATTCTTTGACTAAATAAACTTATTTGGTCACTAAACAAACTTATTTGGTGGCTGAATAAACTTATTCTTTGACTAAATAAACTTATTCGATGACTGAATAAACTTATTCGATGACTGAATAAACTTGATTATTATAAAAATTACTCATTATCACACCTGAAATCTATTTTATAAACACTAACTCCTATTTTTACCAAATGAAATTTTATTCACTCATTCTGCTGGCTATCATCATTACGGCCTCTGTTACTTCCTGCAAAAAAGATACTTTTATTACTGGACCCAATGCCGTTGTGACCCTATCTACAGACACGCTTTACTTCGATACGTTGTTTACCAATACTGGGTCCATTACAGGAGTTTTTAAGATTTTCAATCAGAATAACCAGAAATTATTGTTGAGTAATGTTCAACTGATGGGGGGCAATAATTCTTATTTCAAGCTCAATTTGGATGGTTCACCCGGCACTGTTTTTAATAATATAACCATCCTTCCCAATGATAGTTTGTATGGTTTTGTTACCGTTAGCATTAACCCAAATGACTCTGTCAAGCCTTTTGTAAAGAGTGACAGCATTCGGATTGTTTACAATCACGACACTGTTTATGTGCAATTGAAAGCTTATGGACAAAATGCTAACTTCGTTCGAAACGCCGTCATAGCAAAGGATACAACTTGGACAAATGCCCTTCCTGTTGTTGTTTTAGGAGGACTTACTGTAAATACGGGTGCAACACTTACTATACAAAGTGGAACAAAAGTGTATGTAAATGCTAATGCAAAAATTACTATAAACGGCACATTGCAAGCATTAGGGACCAACGATAGCAGCGGGGCAGTCAGTTTTCAATGCGACAGGTTGGATGCACCCTACAATACCTTTCCAGGTTCGTGGAAGGGGATAAATTTTAGTGCAAGTAGCACCAACAACCTCTTGCAATATTGCAATATCTACAATGCCATTCAAGGAGTTTCGGTACAAGGGCCTCCTGCTAATGGCAACCCGATTCTTACCTTGAACAAGTGTATATTGAGTAATATTTCAACCATTGCCATTGGTGGAACAAATACCAGTATCACGGCAACAAACTGTTTGGTAAGCAACTGTGGCAGCAATATATCGATAACGAGTGGGGGCAGTTATTATTTTAATCAATGCACCATTGCCAGTTACGATAATAGTTACGTTTCACACATAAGCCCAGTTGTAAGCATTAGCAACTCAGACTCAAACAATGTGGCTTATCCTCTTAATTGCACTTTTATAAATAGTATTTTATTCGGTTCAGGCAATTTAGTTTCCAATGAAGTTGTCTTGAAAAGGAATAGTAACGCAGCATTTAATGTGACCTTACAGAATGTTCTATATACGGATGCAACCCCAATTGATGGCGTAGCAACGCTAACAAATTGCTTATCCAACCAATCACCCGTTTTTGATAGCATCAATGTTGGAAGTTCATATTTCAATTTCCATTTGGGAGCAGGCTCCCCTTGCATTGGTGCGGGAATAGCTAACCCATCTGTCACCACCGATTTGGAAGGTTTGTTTTTAAATAATCCTCCGAATATGGGTTGTTATCAAAAATTACCTTAAACACAATTTGATTTTTCAACTAATTAGAATCAATTTTGTTGAGATAAAAAAATTACAACATGAAACAATTACTCTCCATTGCGGCAGTAGCCCTTTTTAGTGCATTTACGCTGGTTCCCATTCAGTCTATTCATCAGTTCAAGGTAAAAAGTATTGATGGAGGCACAATTGATTTTGCCAAGTTCAAAGGCAAAAAGATTTTAGTAGTAAACGTGGCATCCAAGTGTGGATTTACTCGCCAGTATGCAGGTTTGGAGAAATTGTATGAAGCCAACAAAGACAAATTGGTAATAGTGGGCTTCCCTGCAAACAACTTTGGCTCGCAAGAGCCTGGCAGTGACAGCACAATAGTAGAGTTCTGCAAGGCTCGTTTTGGTGTAACTTTCCCAATGGCAAGCAAAGTAAGTGTGAAAGGGGATGACACTGCGCCTATCTACAAATGGCTAACTAGCAAAGAACAAAACGGGGTATTGGATGCAACTATCGGTTGGAATTTCAACAAGTTTTTATTGGATGAGAATGGTAAAATGATTGCTTATTTCCCCAGCAAAGTAGAACCAGACAGCGATGAGATAGGAAAGTACCTGAAATAAAATTCAGTGAGCAGTTATCAGTAAACAGTATTTTGTTAAATTGAATGCATTATTCTTACTGTTTACTGATAACTAACTAATTCTTACTTTCACAGCATTGGCATGTGCATCTAATCCTTCCGCAGTTGCCATTTCTATAACCGTTTTGCCAATTGCCGAGAGACCTGCCTTGCTTACTTTCTGAAAGGTTATTTTCTTAACAAAACTATCTACACTCACCCCGCTGTATGCTTTTGCAAAACCATTTGTAGGCAACGTATGATTGGTGCCACTTGCATAATCTCCAACACTTTCTGGGGAATAATTACCAAGGAACACAGAACCTGCATTCACTATCTTTTCCCCAATTTCCGCAGCATATTGGCAACTGATAATAAGGTGTTCTGCTGCATATCCGTTTACTAAATCAATGGCTGCTGCTATATTTTTTACAATGATAGCTTTACTGTTTTCTAATGCTTTTATGGCAATATCCTTTCTTGGCAATAACTCTACTTGTTTTTTTAGTTCTTCAATCACTTCTTTTACTAACTCTTCTTCGCAGGTAACCAACACAACCTGACTATCCACGCCATGCTCTGCTTGACTCAACAAATCGGCAGCTATGTATGCTGCATGGGCTGTTTCATCTGCCAAAACACACACTTCACTTGGGCCTGCGGGCATATCTATCGCAATTCCTTCCTGTTGAATCAATTGCTTTGCACAAGTAACATACTGATTACCGGGACCGAATACTTTAAACACTTGAGGAACAGTTTCTGTGCCATAAGCCATGGCACCAATGGCTTGTACGCCGCCTATCTTATATAATTTAGTGATACCTGCCACCGATGCGGCAAACAATATGGCTGGGTGCAACTTGCCTTCCTTGTTAGGTGGGGAACACAACACTACTTCTTTGCAGCCTGCCAACTTTGCTGGTATTCCTAACATTAATATCGTAGAAAATAAAGGGGCAGTGCCTCCTGGTATGTATAACCCGACCTTTTCTATTCCTACAGATTTGCGCCAACATTGTACACCGGGCATTGTTTCTACAACCTCTATGGGGCTAATCTGCTTTTGATGGAAAGTGCGGATATTGGTTGCTGCTTGTTTAATGGCTTCTTTCAAATCATCCGTCAATAATGCAGCGGCTTCTTCTATTTCTTGATTGGATACAGTAAAATCTGACAATGATACACCATCAAATAGTTCAGTGTATTTAATGATGGCAGCATCCCCATCTTTTTTTACATCTGCTAAAACAGATTTTACTTTTTCCTGCAAACTAGTGCTGTCAAAAGCAGGGCGTTTAATTCCCCAATCACCATTAGGCGGCATGGGTATGTTTCGTAAATCAATTATTTCAAGCATCGTAAGGGAGATAGTAGATAGTAGTTATTAGATAGTAGATATTAGTAAGAATTTGCCGTACTAATATCTACTATCTAATAACTACTATCTGTTTTAAATAATCATCTTCTCAATAGGCACCACCAATATTCCTTGTGCGCCGAGTTCTTTAAGTTGTTCTATTATTTCCCAGAAGTCGCTTTCTTTTATCACGGTATGAACGCTGCTCCAACCCTCAGTGGCAAGGGGCAAAACGGTTGGGCTTTTCATTCCGGGCAATAAAGCTACTATTTTTTCTAGATTATTATTCGGTGCGTTCAATAATACATATTTATTATTCTTTGCCTTCTTTACCGACTGTATCCTGAACACTAATTTATCCAACAGCTGTTGCTGTACTGCTCCTAAGTTCTTGTTTTTGATCAGTGTCGCTTCCGATTTCAGTATCACTTCCACCTCTTTCAAGCCATTCATAAACAAGGTAGAACCACTGCTTACCAAATCGCAGATGGCTTCTGCCAAACCAATACCTGGCGCAATCTCCACACTTCCACTAATCTCGTGTATGTCAGCCTTGATACCGTTCTTATCCAAAAAGTCCTGCACTATCACGGGATAAGAAGTAGCAATCTTTTTGCCTTGCAGGTATTGGCAATCAGGGTATTCTTCATTTCTGCCAACGGCAATACTTAGCCTACATTTCCCAAAGCCCAGACGCTCCACTTCATCCACTTTTTTCTTCTTTTCAAACACCACGTTCTCACCTACAAAACCAATGTCTGCCACGCCATCCTCCACATATTGCGGAATATCATCGTCCCTCAAAAAGAAAACTTCCAACGGATAATTGTTGGCATCGGCCTTTAGTTTATTTACGCCATTGCTAATGTCTATGCCACATTCTTTCAGTAGTTTTATACTGTCATCGTGCAGCCTGCCACTCTTTTGTATTGCCAATTTCAGTTTGCCTGTCGTACTCATCTATTTTTATTTTTAATACTGATTGAAGAATTGTGATTGAATGATTTAAATGATACAATGATTTTATACTTAATCATTTCATCATTCAAATCATTAAATCATAATTCAAATCACAATTATAAAAAAGGCTTACCACTAAGTAGTAAGCCTGAAAATATGTTGCACAATACAAACACCCATTGCTTACCCGTTTGGTAACCCATGATGATGATGCAGTATTGCTGTTTTATTCATGCCGCAAAAATAGGGGGATTTTAGATATTAGATAGTAGTTATTAGTTATAAAGAAGCCCCTAAAGAAATTTCTTCAGGGGCTTCTCTCTTTCATTAACCATTAACAATTAATCATTAACAATTAACAAGTGATACTTGCAACCAAGCTAATTAAGCCTACAGCCACATCGCCCACCATATAAAATGCCTGATATTGCCGTTCTTCGGCTTGCCCAACGACTAGGTTGGGACGGGCATCTACATAAGAAGTTTTTGTAACCATAGCCAATAACGTGAATGCAGTTTCTGTGCCTCTTTTGCTGTACAACAAGATTCCTTCGGCGTGGCCACGCACATAGTGTACGTATATCCAACCACCAGAGGTATCCAGTTTCAAGGTAGGCTTCAACGTTGCAAAATTGACTACAAGCTCTGCTCCAATCACTCCAAGGGCTTCACCAATTGTTTCTGTGTACAAGGCATTTTTCTTTAATTGACCTACTAAAAGGTTAATCCTATCAAAAATACCAGGAGGCACAGGCGTTGGCGCACCAGCGGGAGGAACAAATACAGGGAAAGCTTGTGGGATAGACGTTGAGACACCATCGTTCAATGCGTCTTTCGAAGCCGTGCTGGTAGTTTTGAAACTTACAGCAGCAGCCAGAAAAACAAGACTGTACCTAAAGGCGTTCTTGTCATTTTCTACAGAAGTTAACTGTCCAGCCGTAATTCCCCAAGCAGTTGTCAACGCCAAAGTTGAAAGTGCCGTGAAGAAATTAGTCAGCCATAGTTCCCTTTCATTGTCCCCATCGGGCAAATAAAATTCATGTACCATATTGCTATCTATTATTCCGTGAAAAAATAAGTACCTGTCTTGGTGTGCCGCCCTGCTGTTTAAAGATAATTTCATTGGCTAATGATACCGTATAGCCTCATCTCGCGAGGTGTTTTGCTGCCGGATTCCGATTTTTTTGTATCTAAGTAATCGAAAACCTAACAATATCTTGCTTTTTTCAGTCACTGAATAAACTTATTTGGTGACTGAATAAACTTATTTGGTGACTGAATAAACTTATTTAGTGGCTGAATAAACTTATTCACTGACTGAATAAACTTATTTAGTGACTGAATAAACTTATTTAGTGGCTGAATAAACTTATTTAGTGGCTGAATAAACTTATTCGGTGACTGAATAAACTTATTTAGTGACTGAATAAAGTTATTTATTGATTAAAAGAACTGATATTCTTATCCTGTGAAGCCGCTGGAAGTCCCAATTAGTGTGGCAAGAAGCGTTGGATAACCAAAAGAGAAGAGAGTGGGTGACGTTTATAACCTATGAAAACAATCGTGTTATTTAAAGTGGTGAAGTTAGTGGGGGAATTAGGTTTTGAGGGAAGAAATATATATTTTTGGGTACTAATAAGTAAAATCTTTAAAATGACTAACGAACAAATTAAAGCCTCGATAGAGACAAATGAACTCAAACTTTCATTTGGAGACAAATTCGCCCATTATTTCATTATTGTTTTTCTCCTCTTTATGCCTATGTTTTTGATTTCTTCTAAAATATATGACTATTTCAAAGGAATAAGTAATCCAATTGAAGGAGAAATTTGGTTCATAATCATACCCACAGCACTTGCGCCATTTGCCTATGTGTTACAACGTAATAGACTTAAATTTTTAGTGGTTGAAAGTAATTTGCCTAAAGAAGAAATACATAGAATAATTGAAAAGGTTGCCAAGGAGCTTGAATGGAAAATTTTTAAACAAAATGAAAAAATGGTATTAGCAACGACATCTCCAAGTTTTTTTTCAGGTAGTTGGGGAGAACTGATTACAATACTTTTTGACAAGAACAGAATATTAGTAAACAGTATTTGTGATCCTGGCAAGAAAACTAGTTTGGTATCTTGGGGAAGAAACAAAAATAATATGCTATGGTTAATTGATGATATTAATAAAGCGAATCAACTTATTAGTCAAATTTCTTAAGCTAATAATTCCAAATGCCTTCTCTCCTCCTCAAAAACAATAATCCTGTCCCATTGAGTTTATCGAAGTGCCAAGTGGCTACACCTAAATTGTTTGCACTTCGGCAAGCTCAGTGAGACAATCACGCTGTTATTCGATATATCCAACAAACTTTCTTAATTCTTCCATTATAAAATAAGTTGCTGGCGGCGAACCTCTTTCCACGTGGCAATCAATCCACTCAAAAAGATTTGGATTATTTAATAGTGATTGAAATTCAGAACGAAAATAATTTTTAAGGGCTTCATCGGCATGATGCATTTCATCCCAGACTGTTTCCCGATTTTCCAACACATAGACTATATCTTCAAAATCATGACTGGTTCTACCATCATTTCCACCCCGACTTTTATGTGCCTCTAGTTTGGTAGCAATAAAGTAGGGAGCAGTCAATATTTTTAGTGTTAGGTCATCATCAATCTTGCAAGCGACTGCATTTGTAAAACCTTCGGGATACCATTTATTTGCAAATCCTATAGTGGTGTCATTTGTTGGCATTATATCAACAATAAGTCCTTCTATCTTATATCGACAAATTATGGTTTCCACAGAATCAATATCATGATTAAAGCCGAGAGACCTAAGCTTTTCTTCCAACTTATTTCTCTCAGCATAACTCAAAATTTCTATGATTATATCTACATCACGGCTTTTATTCTTACAACATTAGTATGATGGCTCACTTAAGATATCTTTTTTCAATTCACTAATTGCATACTTCACCTCCCTAACCTTGCCCACTCTTATTACATCCACCATTGCCAGCAGCTTGTAATAAACTTCATCTTCTTTTACGGCTTCTACTTGTCTTGTATAAAAGGGTTCAATTATCAGCCCCATTGTTGTGCCCTTGTTATCTGGCCATACATAGTTTATATCGCTTTTGAATATTTCTTTCATCGCAGGGTGTGAATGGGCAGTAGGTAATCCCCTAGCCATTGCTCCGGGTTGTTGGGGGAAAACATAACTGACACCATGCTCAAGAAACTCGAAGAAGTTTTGGCGACTTACATTTTTCTTGTTGTAGTCTATCAAATTTGCAATTCTACTTCTATTCAAAGATTCAGATATTTCTGAGGCACTTATTCCCAATAAGTTAGAAAGCCCTGCCATTTGCCAGCTTTTACCTTCAAGTGAAATAATTTTTAACAAGATAGCCACATCTTGTGGGCGCATTCCATTATGTTTTCTCATGCTGCAAACATAAATAAATTATCTTCAATTCGCAAATCGCGAATCGAGAATGTTTTTTATATTTGCTTTATGCAATTGCAAATCATTCATTTGAAAGAAAGAAAAGATAGGTCTTTGGTAAACAAAGGGAAGTTTATTATTTGCAATCCGTTTGTGGCTATACAGCAAGACGGATACAGCGACAATAGTAAAAAATATCAGAATTACAATTTTTACACACAAAATAGACAGCTATTCTAAATTAGGGATAAAAAGATAAAAGGGATATTTATATCAAACAACTTTATATGAGAATAGGAACGTCTGAAAACCCAGTACTCTAATTGCTGCTGAATCGTTTATAATTTGTTGGGCATGAACCTAAAAGCGCACAATTTACGGAATACTAATATTGATTCATATCCGCAGGTAGTTGCTGCGGCTGTGCTTTTTTCTTTTTGGAACTCTTTTTTTCGTCTTGCGATTCTTCGTCCTGAAGTGCTTTGTTCTTTTTAGTCAGTTCTTCCAGTTTTGCTTGGTTTACATTGCCATCATCATCAAGAATGGCATTATCCATCGGGAAGTTGCCATTGCCAAGAGATTGGGTAGGTAGTTTAGAGATATGTTCCCAATGGTTATTGTTCCACTTGAAAGCCTCATAACTTCCATCTGGCACATTGGTATACAAATTTTCGGGTTCGTCTGTTTCACTTATCAGGTGATCCAAAACAATCTGATTGGTCTCTTTATCAAAAGTAAAGCGCATCCTAGCCTCCTTTTTATACTCAACATTGAACCTGAAAATAGGTTTCTTATCCTTAGTGGTGTCTTTGGGATTGGGTTCGAATCTAAAATAATCCCCACCAAAATGCGGAATCCCATCTTCATCAAAAGTTATAATGTCCATCCACTTTTTATTGCTACGAGGGCCGTTTTCATCATATCCCAACAGTGTATAAACCTTTTTGTTTCCATCCATGTTCATCAGGATTTTATAGTAAATAGCTCCAATCCAGTTCTTTGTATCCCTGATGGAATCGTTGGGGGCATTGGTAAAAGAAGAGGCATCAAAAAGAGGAAATAGTCTCAGGCTGCCATCTTTTGTCCGCATCTGTATGGCACCACGCTGCCGATAATAGGTGTAATCCCTCATCATCTGCCAGGTATATATCCTAAAACTACTATCGGGGGCATAGAGTTTAGAAACAGTCGTAATGGAATCGAAGGGATAATAAAAAGAATTGCTGACCTTTAATGCCCTTACAAAACCACGGGTAAAAAGGCTATCAGCCTGAAAACGAAGGAACCAATGCTTGCCATTAATCATCTCATCGGCATATCCTTTAATCTTGCTTTCCATTGTTTGGAGTTCGTGATAACTCTCTTGAGGGGGAATAACAGGTTGCGATTGGGCGATGCCAATGCAAAAGGCGAGTAGTATAATTAGAAAGAGTTGCTTCATTGCGTGGGTTAAATATGGGACTAAGTTAGGTATTTGGTTAGTGGCAATGTGATTTCTTTTGGGTTAATGATAATTTTAAGATTTCATTAATGCTGTGGCGAACGAAAGCAAATCATCAAATCTTAAATCTATGGAGGGATGTGGGAAGGGGGTTTCGGGGTTTGTAGTGGCTACAAACACAGTAAAGATGTTTGCATTGCGCCCAAAATTCATGTCACTAAGTTTGTTGCCCACCATGATGCTTTTAGAAAAATCAATAGTAGGGAAATCATTTTTCGCCTGATGAGCCATTCCGGGATTAGGTTTACGGTTATGGGCGGTATCATCCAATTCGGCACAGTAATAAATCTTATCGACCCTGCCATTGTGGTTTTCAATTGTCGATAACATATTTTGATGGATGCCATCCAAATCATCAACAGTCATCAATCCTTTTCCAACGCCTTTTTGATTGGTGACCATTACAATTACTCCAAACTTTTTATTGAGTATTTCCAATGCTTCCAATACACCGTCATAAAAAGTAAATTCATCCCAATTCCTTATGTAATCAGCTTTCTTTTCGTGGTTAATAACACCATCCCTATCAAGAAATAATGTCCAGCTTTTATCTATTTGTTTAAAATCTATCATAAACTTCTTTGTAACATTTACATTGTGGCAAAATCTTTTTGAGCTTGTAGATAATCTTGTGGAATGCCAATGTCAATGAAGTATGCATCTTGTATCAAGCCGCTCATCTTTCGTTTTAGATACAATGCTTCCATGTAATCTTTTTCAAAAGAGAATTTTTCAGGGAATGATTCTGCAAGGAAGTTCGTAACATTCAATACATACAAACCACCGTTGATGAGACCAGTTTTATAATGTTGCTTTTCTTTGAAAGAAGCAATTGAATAATCATCATTCAGTTCAACAACGCCGTACCTATCAAAGTCGTGCATTGGTTTTAGGGACAAGGTGCAATCCGAACTAGTTTCATTATGCCTATCAAGTAGGGCATTTAGATTCACATTAAACATTGTATCCCCATTGGTAACAAGCACATTTTTCTCTGTTGCCTTAGTGCAGGACAAATAAATTGCACCACCTGTACCCAAGGGTTCTTTTTCAATTGCAAACTGAACATTTAATGCAGGGTAGTCCTTGTTGATGTATTCAATAATTGCTTCACTTTTATATCCAAGTGAGAGAATAAATTTATCTACACCTTGCTTTTGGAGATAATCAATCACATATCCAATGAATGGTTTTCCATTTACTGGAGCCATACATTTAGGCAAATCGGGAACCGCACTACGCAAGCGTGTACCCAAACCACCTGCAAGAATTATCGCTTCTTTCATTATCCAAATACTTTTTCCTCTACCAATTCGCAGATGATATGTCCAAGTAATATGTGGCTTTCTTGTATTCTAGGCGTTGTGGTAGATGGCACATTAAATAAATAATCACATAATGGCTTCATGTTGCCACCACTTGCCCCTGTCAAACCGATAGTCACAATGCCTCTTTCCCTTGCTACTTCAAATGCTTTTATGATGTTTACAGAATTGCCTGAAGTGCTAAAACCAAGTATCACATCGCCTTTTACGCCAATGCCATCCAACAAACGAGCATAGATAACATCATAGCTATAATCATTTGCCACCGCTGTTAGATAGGAAGTGTTGCAGTGCAAAGCCTCTGCGGGTAATGCTTTTCTATCTTTATAAAACCTTCCACTAAATTCCGCTGCTAGGTGCTGTGCATCGGCGGCACTCCCTCCATTGCCACAAAACAACACTTTATTTCCCGCAGCAAAGGCATCGCTGATTACATTTACAACTGTTTCTATGGTTTGAAGCAGGTTTGCATCATTCATTAATTTTTCCTTCACGCCAATAGAATCTTGTATCAGACTCTTTATCTTTTCACTCATATTGCTCCAATTATGATTAAATGATTTAAATGAAAGAAATGATTTAAACCATCTCCTGTCTTTTCTTAAATTATCAATTATCAATTACTTCTTATTGCGTCGTCCAAGTAGTCAAACCCACTTGTGTCAGTTGGTAATTTTTTACTTCACCACCAAATTTCAGAAGGGTATCTATCACTTTATATCTATTATTACCCGGACAATAAAACGTCATAAATCCACCGCCACCTGCACCACTTATTTTGCCACCCGTTGCACCAGACGCTTTTGCGGCAGTATAAATTTCTTCTATCAAGCTGTTGCTGATGCTCTTGGCCATTAGACGTTTTTGCTCAAAACCATAGTCCAAAATCTCACCAATTTCGTTCAACCGCCCTTTCAGCAATGCTTCTTTCATCATTCTGGATTGCTCTTTTAGCTGGTGCATGGCATCTACCGAAGCAACATTTTTCTCCTTTACATTACTCTGTTGTTCTTTTATTATCGTTGCACTTTCCCTGCTTGTTGCTGTATAATAAAGCACTAAATTGTTTTCCAATTCATTCAAATACTCTTGCCTGATGCGCAATGGATTCACGATTACTTTATCCCCGCCATAAAACTCCATGAAGTTGACCCCACCAAAAGTAGCAGCATACTGGTCTTGCTTTCCACCACTTAATTGAAGGTCGTTGCGCTCAATATCATACGCATAATGTGCAATATCGTAATCGCCCAAAGGAAGTTTGAGCATCTCCACAAAAGCACCAATTATGGCAACAACCAATGTAGATGAAGTTCCCAAACCACTGCCAGCGGGGGCATCCACAAAAGTACTTAGCCTGAAACCCTTTTGCGACAAACCATAATCTTTTTGAATGCGATTGTAAACCCCTTTTAGCAAATCGAGCTTGCCATTTATCGGTAGGGTAGTAGCCCATTCGTACCGTTCCTCTTCTTTTCTATCGAGTGCGTGAATAATTATTTCATTTCCATCAATCGGCTCGATGCAAGCATGGGCGTATAAAGAAAGCGTGGCGTTGAGAATGGCACCACCAAATTCGTCACTATACGGACTAACATCTGTGCCACCGCCAGCCAAACCAATGCGTAAAGGAGCCTTACTACGATAAATCATTTTGTCTTTTTTATGTAACCAATTGC
>Ga0164296_1001734_pt1 | contig 22536 bp, 23 predicted proteins | sample GEODES057metaG_FD_113533 | JGI IMG/M metagenome (GOLD analysis project Ga0164296, IMG submission 113533) | Dystrophic lake water microbial communities from Trout Bog Lake, Wisconsin, USA - GEODES057 metaG | ecosystem: Environmental > Aquatic > Freshwater > Lake | place: USA: Trout Bog Lake...
GGGTCGTGGTCGTCGTCGGTGCGTGATGCGTCTTTGTTGTTGTCGTCGTCACTGGCGCTTGCGCCTTGTTCTTCGACGAGGAGCCCGAAGAACTCCCAAGAAAGATCCCGATAACGGCGAGCACAATCAGGACTGCTATCGCTCCAGCCGCCGCGACAAGTTCACGATTATGAAGAACATGACGATTCGACATTCTCGAAATCGCCCATTCAGGATCATCATGATGAAAATGGCTTCGCGTCTGCGCGACGGGATACTCAATGGGTTCCCCATTGTCATCAAAGACCAAGTCTCGATCGGCTCCTGATGGAGGGCTCAGGCGAGGTGACCGTGGTGGCTCTGATCGGATCACCGCTCCAGGGTGGGGCTGACGGAGTTCACGAGCGTCGTCAGCAGAAAGAATCTTGACGGTTCGACCAGATGGTGCGCGCATGTCGTCGAGCGTGGTGAGCGCGTCACGATAGTGATTAATGGTGTGGATTTCGTCTTTTTCGCGGCGTCGCAAAAAGTAGACGGCGACGCCGGCGACCACGACGAGAATCATGATGGTCCCTATAACAAGTTGCATCAGATCACATCACTTCGCGAGCCAAAAAGAACCAACACTGCCCTTAGGGACGCAATCCCCACCGGGGACGAAGCGCATCAGGGATCGTCGCAACCGTGGGGTTCTGCCGATCGCGTTCTGAAACCACTGGATCCTCAAGACCCCAATCAACCCCGAGAGCCGGATCATCAAAGGCGACACCGAGTTCATCGTTGGGGTTGTAGTACCCATCGACGAGGTACCACAGCAACAAGTCAGTGTGTGCGGCAAATCCGTGCGCAACTCCTGGCGGAATGAACAGACCTCGCTCGACGTCGCCATGAAGGTCAATCTCCATGGTTGCCATCTCCGTTGGGGAGCCAACTCGGAGGTCGGCCAGTACGACTCGAGCCGTACCGCGCAAGACATACCAGTAGTCAGCTTGGTGCAGGTGATAGTGGAGACCCACCAAAGAGCCTGCGATCTTTTCGGAGCGATTTCCTTGGATCATTTCTCGACCCTTGGGGAGCCATTCGCGCCGGTAGGTCTCGACAAATCGCCCTCTGTCGTCCCCGAAAGCTTGGGGTTCGATCAGTTCGACGTCTTGAATGCTTGTTTCGTGAAACTTGGGAGGCATGCCTGAAACCGTACTTGCCCACCAGGCCCTCCGGGGGCCTTCTCATTCTTACGCTTCGAATCCCCCGAAGCCGCCTCGATAGAAGAGCAGAGGCGATCCCGAACCGACCGCCAAATCGACCACTGCTGCAGTGACAAGTTCGTGGTCACCTGCATCGGCGACGGTGGCAATGTTGCAGTCAATCCAGGCGAGGGAGGACTCCAGACGAGGAGCCGCCGTGGTGCCTGCGTGCCATCCAACTGCAGCAAATTTGTCTCGATCGGATTCAGCGAACTGCCGCGCCAGCGCTTCTTGGGCCGATTCAAGAATGTTGATACAGCAGGTACCGCTTGCTCGAATCTTTGGCCAACTTGTCGACGTCTTTGCTACGGCAAAAACCACCAGCTGTGGGTCGAGCGACAATGAGCTGAAGGCTTGGCAGGTAAACCCTTGAGGACCCTGCTGCGACATACCCGTAATGATCGTCAAGCCAGACGCGAAATGGCCGAGTACTTCACGAAAGTGTGCTCGCTGAAGTGGTGTGGCGTCCGGCATCGTCCCTCGCTACGCGTTCAGCGAAACCGTCGAACCTTCACGGGCCGCAAAAATCATTGACACAGCGTCCGATCCCGGCAAGGTGTTCGCCAAGGTCTCGAGAGCTGCAAGTCGGGCATCGTCATGACTTGGATCGTGGTGGAACAACGCGAGTTGCCTAACACCAGCTTCTGCTGCGACGTGCACTGCATAGGCAACTGTTGAATGGCCCCAGTCGGACTTTGCGGCAAATTCGATTTCGTCGTACTGCGCATCGTGAATCAACAAATCGACACCTGCACACAGGTCCAAAACCGACGGTGCGATGGCTTCGCGATCGAGCGGCGCTTGGTGGTCAGGGAGGTAGGCAACACTTCGCCCGCCTGCCTCAATTCGATAACCAAGCGTTGTTCCCGTATGGGGTATTTGTGCCGCGCTCACACGAACCCCATTGAGTTCGACTGGCTCGGAGGGCATGTCCATTAGGCGAACCTCACCTCGAAACTCTCGAACAAAGACAGGGAAAAACGGTGGCTTGACGATGTCATCGATCACGCTGGCCAACGGGCCGCTGTGTTGGCCAGGGCCGTAAATATCGATGCATGCCCCCGGGTCTTCGAGTGGACTGAAGAACGGGAGACCCAACAAATGGTCGTAGTGCAAGTGCGTCAGGAAAATGTGCCCCCGAAGCGGTCGGCCCTGTGCGACGAGCTGTGGTCGAAGATAGGCACCGAGTTCTCGCAATCCCGTTCCCGCATCGAGCACGATGGGTTCGTCACCGCCTGCATCAACTAGAACGCAGGACGTATTTCCACCAAAGCGCGTGTAGGCATCTCCGGCACAGGGGCACGAACCCCGGGTCCCAAAGAAGGTGACGTCCACAATCCCAAGTTAGCCCTGTCGCGCAGGGGCTACGTTTGGTTCGTGCAGACGTTCGAGATAGAAGCCAACGGCCTCTGGTTTCGGGGCCACGAGACCGGTCCGAGCGATGGTCCTTTGGCGCTCTTGGCGCATGGCTTTCCTGACACCTGTGACACCTGGCGACACCTTCTCGCCCCGCTCGGGGCTGCGGGGTACCACGCTGTCGCACCCGCACTTCGTGGCTATGCGCCAAGCGATATCCCCACTGACGGCGCCTACCAAGGTGCGGCACTAGCGAGCGATCTCATAGAGCTGACTCGTGCGTTTCACGGCGATGAGCGCGCCGTGCTCATCGGCCACGACTGGGGTGCACTCGCTGCCTATGGCGCGTGCACGCTTGAGCCTTCACTCTGGCGGCGACTCGTCACACTCGCCGTGCCACCTCTCGCTGCAAGTGCCCCGGCCTTCTTAAATCCCGCTCAATTGAAGCGGAGTTGGTACATCTTCTTCTTCCAGACGCACGCCGCAGAATTCGTACTACCTCACGATAACTACGCGCTGATTGAGCAACTCTGGGCCGACTGGTCACCTGGGTACCGGGCAGACACCGATGTCGAACTTGTGCGCCAATCCCTCAACACGCCTGAGCGCATTTCGGCAGCAATCGGCTACTACCGAGCCCTTCTCGACCCTTCGAACCACCTTCCTGCGTACGCAGATCTCCAAGCTCGATTGAGCAATCCCCTGCTTGTGCCGACCTTGTACCTCCATGGCCTCAATGACGGCTGTATGGCTTTTCAAGATCTTGAAAATCCAGAGAACTTTTTGCCAGCAGGCTCAAAGATCCATGTGGTTGAAGGAGCAGGGCATTTCTTGCACTTAGAAAAGCCGGCAGAAGTGAATGCAGCAATTCTCGACTTCTTAGAGAGCGACGACTAAGCGAGCACCACCTCATCGCCACGCGTTGCGAGCAGCCCTTCTGCAACGAGAGCGTCGAGGCACTTTGTTATGCGCTCTGCACCGAAGATGCTCTCAAGTTCTGGTTCCCACTCCCGACGAGTTTGCTCTTGACGCGCCGCCGCAAGGAGTCGGCCTCGCAATTCTCGATCAGAACCTCGAAAGCGAGATTGCGGCCGAGAGGTGCCTGCAGTTTTTCGAGCAGGATCAGGGTCACGGAAACCACTCCGCGCCCACGAACAAGAACGTCGCAGCACACATTCCGCACACGATGGCCGAGCGGTACAGTGCTCAGCACCGAGATCAAGTAGTGCCTGATTCTGCGCCCAACCACGCCCCGGACTCATGACAGCGTCGGCCAGGGCTTGGGTTTCCTTTGTCGTCATCGGACGACCCGCCACTGCCCGAGACAGGACGCGTGCGACATTGGTATCAACAACCGCCACATCTTGTTCAAAGGCAAACGCCAAAATTGCACGCGCGCTGTAGGGCCCTACCCCGGGAAGGGCCAAGAGTTCATTGAGCGTTGCGGGTACCGCTCCTTGGTGAACTTCGACCATCACTTGAGCGGCGGCATGCAGCGCGACAGCTCGCCGGTGATACCCAAGCCCTTCCCATCTCCGAATCACGTCGGCTCGGCTCGCTTGCGCACATGCTCGCGGAGTTGGCCAGTCAGCGAGAAACGCGTTCCACGCAGGAATCACTCTGGCGACTTGTGTTTGTTGCAACATGGCTTCTGCGACATAAATCGCCCAGGGATCCCGAGTATGACGCCAAGGAAGGTCGCGGGTTACCTCAAGCCGGTCTCTGAAACGCTCACGCCAGCGCCGAAGTGTCGCTGGCGTGAACTCAACTCCAGACGTCGTCGCCGTAGGGCCGTCGGCGCTCAGGGGCGGCGTCACGCTTCCAGACCAATGCCTTGCGAATGAAGTAACAAACCTCGAGGCCGTCTTGGTTGAATCCTTTGGTCTCAACCTTCACGATCCCACGATCGTTCTTGGACTTTGACTCGACTTTGTCGAGGACTCGCGTCTCGGCGTAGATGGTGTCGCCGTGAAACGTGGGGTTCTTGTGCTGCAAGGTCTCAATTTCAAGATTGGCGATACACGAACCCGACACGTCGGGAACACTCATGCCCAACACCAAGGAATAGACAAGGTTGCCCACAACGACGTTGCGCTTTTGAACGGTCTCATGTTCGGCAAACCACGCATTGGTGTGCAGGGGGTGGTGATTCATGGTGATCATGCAGAAAAGATGGTCGTCATATTCGGTCACGGTCTTGCCTGGCCAGTGCTTGTAAATATCGCCAACTTCAAAGTCTTCGAAGTAGCGACCAAAAGGTCGATCGTAAATAGTCATAGTCCTTATCGTCGCGGTTCTCGGGCGCTCGCGCCACCCCGCTTAGAGCGTGGTGGCCGCCGGGCGAGTGGAAAAAGAAAGGGAACCCCCGGGGAATTGCTCACCATTGACGATCAAGCGCCAGGTGAACCTGGTTCCAGGCTCAAGGGGTAGGGGGCCCAAATTGATCGCCATCGGCACATCGACCGGCGTCCCTTCGATGATTCCTTCGGGCATCCCTACGGAGAGTTCCCCTCTGATCTCAACAGGCTGGACACCGTCAGGGGTGGGCACCAACACGGGTCGACCATCAGCATCTTCGAGAAACAGTTCCCAATGATGCTCCCTGCCGATCTCGTTCCAACCCACTTCGAGCTTGATTGCCACCGCAGAAGGTGCGGGATCCGGCCCTGTAAGGGACCATCCACCTCCCAAGATGTACAACTTTCCGTCGGCAACTTGTGCCGCGTCTGCAAGAAGCATTGTCACGTCCATGGCGCCGACCCTAGAAGCCCTTGACCCGAGAGGCAACCTGACCACGTGATCGCGTGACTGTGACAGGCTTGGGGGTAATGAGTGCTGCCCCTTTTGATGACTTTCAATTGCTTCGCGATGACGTCTATCGACGTCCGCTCACGACGGCGTTGACACGACTTGGCGTTGGGCCGGGCTGGCGTTGTGTCGACGTGGGTGCGGGAGCGGGAGACGTCGCCATTGAGCTTGGGCATCTCGTCGGTCGCGAAGGTCGGATTTACGCAGTCGATGTCGACCCGGCCGCCCGAGACTTTGTGGCAGAGGCCGCTGCGGCCTATGCCCAGGTCATCGCACTCACACAAAGCGTCGAAGACCTCTTGCTTCCTGAAGCCGTCGATCTCGCTTACTGCCGCTTCCTGCTCTTGCACGTTCACGACCCGCAGCAAGCGTTGACGTCTATGGCCACTGCAGTGCGTCCTGGCGGTTGGGTAGTTGCCCAAGAACCGATCACTTCGGCCGGTCGAATTGATGGCACGCCCTTTTCAATGGCTGATGCCCGCCACCCAGACATTGGGGCCTTGTTGCCTAGTCTCGTTCGCCACGCGGGTTTGGAATTAGTTGATGCGTGGGGTGAGTCGCCCGCAGGCGCCGGCCCCGGACCAATCCGTGACTATCTCCTGGAGTTGACCGAGGTTGATCCCGGCGATGCGTCAGTCGTACTCCCTCCATTAGTCACTGTCCTCGCTCGCCGGCCTGCTACCAACTGACTCACGGGTCACTTTCTCCGAGAAGCCCGCTACATTGGCGTCCATGGCCACTCTCGCTCTTCCAGATCTCACCGCTGCGGCTGATGCTGTCGCTCTCGGACAGAACATCGTTGATCAAGCGATCGCCACTGTTCGGGCGCAAGGAGGGATTGATGCCAACCAAGTGGTCGTCTATGACCTCGCGCATGCCGCCTCTGCCATAGCGACTGCCCGTGCCACGCTGGACTATGGCCAGAAAGGCGAAACCGAGGCTCGGATCGCCTGCGCGTTCATTGCGGACGCACTTCGAGACTTAGGCCAACGTCTCTTGGGGCGTGAAGCACTTTTTGGAGCGGCGCCTGACTGGATGACCCCTGCGGCGTCATTTGTCGCCAACTTTTGTGATCCTGCCTTTGTCGCGAGTCTTGCCGGCGTCACAGGTCCCACGCACTTAGACGAATCCTTCACGTTGGTCGCAGAGACATTCCGACGCTTTGCAGAAGAGCAGGTTCGCCCGCTGGCTGAACACATCCACCGCACCAATGGCGACATCCCCGAAGCGTTGATTTCGGGACTCGCAGAAATCGGTGGGCTCGGGCTCTCTGTTCCCGAGGAGTTTGGCGGCTTCGCTACAGGCGGCGATGAAGATTACGTCGGCATGGTGGTTGCCACTGAAGAATTGACGTGGGGGTCCTTGGGTAGTGGCGGCTCGTTAATAACTCGCCCCGAAATTTTGACTCGGGCGCTGGTCCGAGGCGGAACGGAAGAGCAAAAGCAGCGCTTTCTCCCAAAACTCGCAACAGGCGAAATTTTGGCTGCCGTGGCCGTGACGGAACCAGACTTTGGCTCTGACGTCGCCGGAATCACGACGAGTGCCACCAAGACCGACGGCGGCTGGCTCATCAATGGCACAAAAACGTGGTGCACCTTTGGGGCTCGAGCAAACGTCTTGATGCTCCTTGCGCGCACCGATCCAGATCGCAGCAAAACCCACCGTGGACTGTCGCTCTTCGTCGTTGAAAAGCCCGTCGGGGAGGGTCATGGTTTTGCCTTTACCCAGGACGCCGGCGGCAAAATGGAAGGGCGTCCAATTGACACCCTTGGGTACCGCGGAATGCACTCGTACGAAATCGCCTTCGACAATTGGTTCGTACCTGACGCCAACCTTGTTGGCGGCGAAGACGGCCTCGGCAAGGGCTTCTACTTCCAGATGGCGGGCTTCGAAAACGGACGAATTCAAACAGCGGCTCGTGCGGTCGGTCTCATGCAAGCCGCCTATGAAGCCGCCTATTCCTACGCAGAAAATCGAGTTGTCTTCGGCTCGCCGATCCTTGACTATCAACTTACCCAAGCCAAGCTCGGACGCATGGCCATCATCATTCAGGCTTGTCGCCAGTACTCACTCGAAGTCGCACATCTCATGGCACAAGGCGAAGGATCCTTGGAAGCCTCAATGGCGAAGGCCTACGTGTGCCGAGCGGCCGAATGGGTGACTCGCGAGGCGATGCAACTTCATGGAGGAATGGGCTACGCCGAGGAATACCCCGTGAGTCGCTATTTCGTCGACGCTCGGGTCCTCTCCATCTTCGAAGGTGCTGACGAAACCTTGTGTCTCAAAGTCATCGCCCGTCGCTTGCTCGAACAAGAGAACTAAGCCGACACATTTGCACCGCAGAGTGCGTCGTGGTCTAGTTTTAGGACACTGATTTCGACCTCTCGAAGGAGCGCCGTGACACTCAAAATTGACTCCACCTTGATGGGTGCCGACATCACGACGATCAAGGCGTTGGCAGGAAGCCTTGAGTCAGCTGGCTACGACGGCCTCTGGGTGGGCGAAACCGCTCACGACTCGTTTTTGCAATCGCTCCAAGCCATCGAAGGCACGTCGGCGACGTCAGTTGGAACTGAGATAGCCATTGCATTCGCTCGGACCCCAATGACACTCGCCTATTCGGGCTATGACCTCGCAAATTACAGCGGAGGTCGCTTCATTTTGGGACTTGGAAGCCAAGTCAAGGCACATATTGTTCGACGTTTCGGCATGCCCTGGTCTGAACCTGCAAAGCGGATGCGCGAGTTGATTCTGGCGACCCGTGCGATCTGGGATTCGTGGCAGAACGAGACGCCGTTGGACTTTCGAGGCGACTTTTACAGCCATACCCTGATGACCCCATTCTTTGCCCCTCGCCCCCATTCCTTTGGTCCCCCTCCTGTCTTTGCAGGCGGCGTCGGGGCCATCATGACCGAAGCAGTTGGTGAAGTCATTGACGGATACTTCTTTCATCCCTTCACCACGGAGCGTTTTGTCCACGACGTCACACTCCCCGCACTTGCACGAGGCCGAGCGAAGGCTGGCAAGACACTCGAGGGCTTGGTCATTGCGGGACCTGCATTCGTCACCGTTGGTCGCGACGAAGAAGAGCTTGCGGCAGCAATCACTGGCACAAAGAAACAAATTGCGTTCTATGCATCGACGCCGGCCTACAAAAGCGTGCTCGAACTGCATGGCATGGGCGAATTGCAAGATGAGCTCAACCGCTTGGCTCGTGAAGGTCAGTGGGACGAAATGGGAACTCGTATCCCCGATGAATTGCTCCACGCGGTCTCACCGGTCGGGAGCCCCACGGAAGTTGCCCAAGATCTGAACCGGCGCTGGGGCGATGTGGCCGAACGCATCACCTTGTACTTCAACTACCCAGTAAGTCCAGAATTGCAATTAGAACTCGTCGACAAAATCAGGTCATAACGATATGGCGCGTTGAGTGCCATTGAAGCGAAAGGTGTGTTCAGGCCGCCTGTCGCGCGCGCAGGACTCGACCTGGGCGATTTCCCGTATCGTTGCCATTCTCGCAAGTGACTTCTCCATTTAAGATCGTCATGCGGAACCCACCGGCTGGCCTGCGAAGTCGCTTGTCGCCACCGGGGAAGTCATCGAGAAACTCGTCGTTCTTCCACTCGAGTTCATCGAGAGAAAAGATATTCAAGTCGGCGCGCAGGCCTTCTGCCACAACACCACGGTCTTCCAAGCCCAAGAGTTCCGCTTGACGTTGTGTGAGGGCATTGATTGCAAACTCAATTGTCATGTCAGAACGGTCTCGCACGAACCGGCTCAACAGCAGCGTGGTATCGCCCGAAGCACACATCATGCCAAGGTGCGCCCCTGCGTCTGAATTCGAGATAAACGCTGCTGGATGCGTCAAGACACCTGCGACACCTTCAGGATCGCTGTTTGAAACGCCGACGCCAAGAATTCCAGGGACGAGGTCGTTTTCGGCGACCCAATCAGCGAGGACGTCCGAAGGGTGTCCGCCTCGTTCGGCGACCAGATCAGCCAAAGTCTTGCCAACCCAGCGTTGGTTTTCTTCTCCGACTGCATCAAGCAATCGAATTCGCTCAGGGTGTCGATGTGGGATGAAGTTATTCCCCACCTGATCCCACTCTTCTCGAGCAATGCGTCGCCACTCAGGGTCAACGATGAGGGCGGCTTTTTCTTCGCGCGGCGTCTGAACGTAGCGCATCCAGCCTTGTTCAAGTTTGGCAAAACCCATGCCGCCATCCCAGTTCGCTCGGATGTCGAGTTGGCGAGGTGACACCTGGGGATACAGCCGCACACCGCGATCTTGCAACTCTTTGGCCTGGTCGAGAAACATGGTGGCGTTCTCTGGTGCCTCATTGACATGGAAAATACCGATGTAGGTAGCTCGCAGTCCCCGCGGTTCTGCGAGCGCGGCGACCTTTGGAACGGTCGTAGCAAGCGCGTTGGAGCTGAGCCCTGGGAGGAACTGCAGTAAGCCGTCATGCTCTGCCAAAACATCACAGAGCGCTTCGAGTTCAGCGTCGTCGGCTAGGCGACTGGGCACTGGGCCAATGACGGGATGCGTGTCGAAACCCATCGAAGACGACATGCCAAAGGCGCCCTGATCGAGGCAGTCTTGAAAGGCCGCTGCAATAGCTGCGCGTTCTTCATCGTTTGCTGCGCGCTCCCACGCGGCATCTCCCATGCCGTAGAGACGCAGAACCGAATGACCAACAAGGGTCGCGACATCAACGCCAAGGCCATCGCCTTCGAGCGCAGTGAGATAGTCGTCATAGGATTCCCAATCGAAGGGAATCTCCGTGGCAAAGGCCTCGGTGGAGAGGTCTTCGATGTAGCAAAAGGTTTCAGAGAGAACTTTGACGTGTTCCGGGCGCACCGGCGCAAGCGACAAACCGCAATTGCCCGCCAACACAGTGGTGACGCCATGAGTGGGAATTGGATCTGCGTAGGAATCCCAAAAGAGTTGTGGATCAAAGTGTGTGTGGGTGTCAATAAAGCCCGGCGTGACGAAACAGCCCGTGGCGTCAAGAAGGCGCTCGCCTCCCACGGGTTGCAATTCTTCTGAAATTTCGACAATCAACCCGTCTCGCACCCGAAGGTCTGCTCGTCGAGCAGGCGCACCAGTGCCGTCAACCACGAGTCCCCCATGAATCAGCAGCGCCGACATGTTTCCCCCTCTTTGTTTGCGACCACCCCTAGAACGAGCGAGTCTGAGTTACTTCGAGCGAGTCCGACCCGCGCGCTCGCCACGTGAGACGAACTTGATTGCCATCTTGCGACTTGCTTCATCGATCATCTCATCGCCAAACATGACTGCGCCTTTGAGGTCGCCTTCCGTTGCCTGCTTGTAGGCATCCAAAATGTCCCATGCCTTGTCGAATTGTTCCTGCGTCGGTGAGTACACCTCATTCAACACCGCTGCCTGATCTGGGGTCAGCGCCCATTTTCCGTCATAGCCAAGGACTCGAGTGCGCTGCGCGAATTCACGCAAACCATCCATTTCACGAACCTTCAGGAATGGTCCATCGATGACTTGGAGTCCGTTGGCACGACCAGCCATGAGAATTTTGGAAAAGACATAGTTGAAGTGATCGCCGGGGTATTCAGGAATCGCAACGCCACCCGTCAAGACAGGCATCTCCATAGAAGCGGCAAAGTCAGCAGGTCCAAAAATGATGGTCTCAAGCCGAGGGGATGCTGCACAGATTTCTTCAACGTTGATCAAACCACGCGTGGTTTCAATCTGAGCTTCGACGCCGATGTGACCAACCGGGAGCCCGCAGTTCTTTTCTACCTGCGTCAATAAGAGATCCATGGCTACAACTTCGGCAGCAGTCTGGACCTTGGGCAGCATGATCTCATCAAGGCGAGGACCTGCGGTGCCAACAACTTCGATGATGTCGCCATAGGTCCATTCCGTGTCCCATGCGTTCACGCGAACGCACAACACCCGATCTCCCCAGTCTTGGGTGCGAATAGCCTCAGCCACCTTTGCACGGGCGGCAACCTTTTCCAGAGGTGCGACAGAATCCTCAAGGTCGAGGAAGGTCATATCGGCCTCAACAGTGGGTGCCTTCGCCAGGAACTTTTCGGAAGATCCAGGCGTCGAGAGGCAGGACCGGCGGGGCAGATGACGTGAGCGTTCAGACATGGGGCCGAGTTTACCCTCGCTTTGAAGAACCGACCCCGAGCATCTCCTAGCCGAGTTGCTTGTGCAAAAAGGCCACGGAGCGATCCCACAGTTGCGCAGCTGCCTCTTGGTCATAGACCTCGGGGCGATCTTCATTGAAGAAGGCATGCTGCGACTCTGGATAGATGTGGAGTTCCACTTCCTTCCCAAGACCTTGCAAGGTTTGCGCCAACTGCTCGGCGGCTTCGGGGGTGAAGAAGTCGTCCCTTCCCGCACAGTGGATCTGAGTGGCCGCGGACATCTGGTCATAGACGGGATGTGCCTCGGGCCAAGGGTGGACGCCGTAACAAGGAATGACTGCTGCTACTGCATCGGGGCGGTTTGCCGCGAGAACCAGCGCCAATCCTCCCCCCATGCAGAAACCAAGAACGCCCACTTTGGTGGCTCCTGTCCGTTCGAGGAGCAAGGCCACCGCTCCGTCAAGGTCGCCAGCGGCGCGGTCAAGTTGCATCGACATCATCGCTTTGGCGGCTTCATCAGGTTCCTCCAAGGGAACGACTCGTCCTTCGTAGAGGTCGGGGGCGAGGGCGACGAATCCCGCATCGGCAAGTCGATCGCAGGTGTGCGTAATTTGGTCGATCAACCCCCACCATTCTTGAATCACGACAACTCCAGGACCGGATCCTGAAGCTGGTAGTGCCAAGTAGCCACTGACCTTTCGGCCGGTTTGATCGTGAAATTCAATGCGTTCTCCCATGAGATGAGGCTAGCGAAGAACTCACACGCGTGGGATTTGTTTTCTTTTTGTGAAATATGGCTCTGAGCAGGGATTTCTAAACCAAAGACCGGGGCCCATCATGGCTTTTTGGTGGGGGTGCCTTGCCCTGATGCGTCGAAGCATGAGAGGATTTACGAATGGTGAACGACGCCGAAGGTGTAATGCACCACATGACGCCGAAGTCGGTAGGAGCTAAAAAGTGGTTCCGCCGGACTGCAGGGCTTCTCGCCCTCGCCACAGTGCTCCCCAGTGCTGTGATTGTTGCGACGCGCCCAGCTGGAGCAGATCAACTCTCGAACGATAAGGCTCAGGCCGCTCAAATTGCGAGTCAAATCAACATTCTTCAGGGAAAACTTGCCGTCTTGGGCCAAAGTTATGACGAAGCCCAGTACCACCTTTCTCAAATCAATGGACAAATTGCAGCGACGAAATCGGCTATCGCTGCAGCGAAGGCGCAGGTGACCGCCGATACATCGAACCTGCGCAGTTCGGCGATTGACGCCTATATCGATGCTGGGACCGAGCAAACGTCGAATCCGCTGTTCGCAACCGATCAAAAGACGTATGCAGCGCGCAGTGAATACAACAACGTGGCTGGTTCTCAACTCGCGTCCGATGTCGCCAGCCTGACGGTGGCTCAAGACTCCTTGAACGCACAGCAAGCGCAATTGCAAACGCAACAAAGTGCAGCGCAGGCTCAAACGGCTGCTGCTGCGTCTGCAGTCAGCCAAGCGAGTGCTCTGCAGAGCCAACTCAACGGTCAGCTCAGTCAGGTAAAGGGACAAATCGCCACTCTTGTTGCTCAACAGCAGGCAGCCGCTGCTGCTGCAGCAGCAGCGGCTGCAGCACGTTCCGGCGGAAGTGGCGGTGTGAGTGGCGCTGGCCAAAACATCCCGAACCCTCCCTCCAATGAAGGTCTCGGCCAGCGGGCGCTCGCCTATGCCGCATCTCAAGTGGGCGTCCCTTATGTCTGGGGTGACGCCACGCCTGGGCAAGGTTTTGACTGTTCGGGGCTGGTGATGTGGGCCTACGGCATGGCCGGGGTTTCACTTCCTCACTTCTCGGGAGCTCAGTGGGCAGCGTCGACCCCAATTTCTGAAAACGATCTCGAACCTGGCGACTTAATTTTCTTTGGTTACGGCTCGCCAGGCAATGAACATGTGGCGATCTATGCAGGTGGCGGCTCTGTCCTGCAAGCCCCCGAGACGGGTCAGAACGTGGGCTACACCTCACTGGGCGCAATGATTGCGTGGGGCTCGAGTGGCGGTGCCATCATTACTTTCGGCCGCATCGGCTAAGCCGGCGATCCTGCGGCTAGCGTGAGTAGGCCATGAGGCCGATCCCCACTTCCTTTCATCTCGGACCTCTCGAGATCCATACCTACGGCATTGGCCTGGCCATCACCTTTTGGTTTGGATATCGCTATTTCGAACACCGCCTCGCGAAACGTGGCTACCCCACCGACTGGGTAGCGAGCATGTTTGTCTGGGTCATCGTGGCGGCCATTCTGGGGGCTCGCGCCATGCACGTGCTTTCGGAGTTGAACTACTACTCGTCACACGTGGGACAAATCTTCGCGATTTGGCAAGGTGGGCTTGCCTCCTTCGGAGGCCTCATTGCAGCGGTGCCTGTAGCGATCTTTATCGTGCGCAAACGCTGTCCACAACTTGGCGTTCTCGAAGGGCTTGACATTGTGATGCCCGTCCTCTTGGCCGCATGGGCAATGGGCAGACTCTTAGGGCCACAAATGATGGTCGGTGGTGGTGGCCATCCCACGAATCAATGGTTCGGCATGTATTACGACGGCCAAGTTGGCAAGCGCATCCCCGTACCTCTCATCCAGGCCACTGAAGATTTCAGTGTGTATCTGATCTTGCTCTACACCGAAAAACGGCTCCGTCATTGGCCAAATGGCATCCTTCGAACCGGTTACCCTGCTGGCATCGTGACTGGCATCGGGATGATCTTGTGGGGCATTGAACGTTCACTCGACGAGCGACTCTGGCTTGGTGAAGACGGAGCCTTGGGATCGATGCTGGTGCAGCTTGCCGGAGTAGCACTGGTGATCGGAGGGGCCATCTTGCTTGCTCGCACCATTCCGAAATGGAAAGCGTGGCGAAACGCCCAAGAAATGCCCGCTTCGCTAGAGGATCCAGCGAACGCCTGATCAGCGAAGTGTGGCCTTCCAGTTGGTCACAGAACTTCGTGCCTCGTCAGGGCTGAGTCGTAGTGCTTCCTCTGGCACTGAGTCCACCAGAACTCGCTGTGCTTCCCAGCGATGGGACACCGCTTGAAAGAGGGGAAGGCGATATGCCACAAGATCGTCTGGTGCGTCGACCAGGAAGCCAAAAATTCCGAGAGCAACCTTGAGGTCGTAGACCGAAGGCGCTCGACCATAGAGCGATGCTCTGCGGGCTCCAAGCAGCGCCGTCCCCACTTCCACGTCGTGGAGACTTTCTGATGACTGCAGCACAATCTCGCTCTTGAGACCATGTGCAAGTTTCAGCGCATAGCCCTGGTCTGGTCCAGGCTTTCCAAATCCCTTCCCGTGTGGCACGACAGGCTGGCGAAGTTCACTCGGCCGGCCGGCAACATAGGTTGGCGTGGGCTGTTGCATAACCGCACGAACCTGATCGGCTTCAGTGATGGGGACAAAACTCGGTTGCGCCATGTTCTTAAACCTACCCTGTCCCGCGCTGCTCTCAGGAGTCCTTGGCGTGGAGCAAGCCAAAAAGAATGGAGTCATAGAGCGCTTGCCAACTCGCCTCAATGATGTTTTCGGAGACGCCGATGGTGGTCCACGTCCGCTCTCCATTGTCCGAATCAATTAAGACTCGGGTGACGGCACCAGTGCCAGTTCCAGTGTTGAGTACACGAACTCGGTAGTCCGTGAGTCGCACATGGTCGAGGGCCGGGAAACGTTCACCGAGGCATACCCGGAGCGCTGCATCCAGCGCATTGACCGGACCGTTGCCTTCTGCAGTGGCAACGAAACGCTCTTCATTCACATGGATCTTCACCGTTGCTTCGGTGCGAGCCACGCCGAGTTCGTCGCCTGTGTGATCGGTGATGACGCGGAAGGATTCGACTTCAAAAAAGTTCGGCACCCAGCCAGTGGCACGGCGAAGCAGAAGTTCCAAGGAACCATCGGCCACCTCAAAGTGATACCCCTCGTGCTCAAGCCGCTTCAAATCATAAAGAATGCCGCCGATGACTTCGGCATCAAGTTCGATGCCAAGTTCTTCAGCCTTCATGACCAAGGTTGCGCGACCTGCCTTGTCCGAGACAACGACGCGGGTTCCATTGCCCACCAGGCTTGGGTCGATGTGTTCGTACAGGTCTTTTGATTTCGCTATTGCAGACGCGTGCAACCCTGCCTTGTGCGCAAAGACTGATGAACCAACATACGGCTGCTGCGGAGAAGGAGCTCGATTCACCAATTCTGCGATGTGATGCGCCACTGGGGTCAGGAGTTCTAGACGCTCCAAAGGAATGGTCTTGATCTTGAGCTTGAGGCTCAAGTCGGGAATCGCTGCCGACAGGTCGGTGTTTCCCGTGCGTTCGCCGTAACCATTAATGCAGCCCTGCAGCTGTGTGACGCCAGCTGCAACTGCAGCCAGCGAGTTGGCCACTGCGACTCCAGCATCGTTGTGGCAATGAATCCCAAGACCAGTTTGGGGAATGGCGTTTCGTACTTCCAAGACGGCATTGGTGATGTCCTGAGGAAGCGAACCCCCGTTGGTGTCACACAACACAAGACTCTCCGCACCAGCTTGCTCGGCAGCATGCAAAATACGGAGCGCGAACTCTGGGTTGCCGCGGAATCCGTCAAAGAAGTGTTCTGCATCAAGAAACACCCGCTTGTCGTGCTCGGTCAGAAATTTGATCGAGTCTTCGACCATGGCGACAGCTTCATCGAGCGAGGTCTTTAATGCTTCTTCGACATGGCGATCCCATGACTTGGCCACGATGCAGACGACTTCAGTGTTGGCTTCGACAAGATGACGAAGCACCTCATCTTTTTCGGCGAGCGCTCCCGCGCGTCGGGTGGAACCAAAGGCGACCATGGTCGACGTCGACAAATTCAGCTCATGGTGAAAGCGCTCGAAGAACGCAGTGTCAGTCGGATTCGCCCCGGGCCAACCACCCTCGATGTAGGCAACTCCCAGATGATCGAGTTGCTCGGCTACCCGGATTTTGTCTTCAACAGTGAGCGACAAACCTTCCTGTTGCGAGCCATCTCGAAGAATGGTGTCAAAGATGTCCACTTTCTCAGGCAAGTGAGGCATGTCGTAGTGGTGCGAGGCCATTGAGTGACCGTGCGCATGCGCGCCCCCTACATGCGAATGAGTATGGCTGTGCCCTGCCCCGTCGTCATGACTGTGTTCGTGGCTGTGTTCCGTCTCAGACATGACTGAGCCACTTGGCATAACGGGGGACTTCCCCGCGCACGGTTGCAAGATATGTCTCTTGAATGCGCTTTGAAATTGGACCTGGGGTTCCGTCACCGACGAGTCGATCATCGACTGAGGCAATGGGAACAATTTCAGCCGCAGTACCGGTCAAAAAGGCTTCGTCAGCCAAATAGAGGTCTGTTCGAATCAGTGCCTCGCGGCGGATCTCGTAGCCGAAGTCCTTTGCGATTTCAATCACGGTGTCCTGCGTGACGCCCGCCAGCGCTCCTGCTTCTGAACTGGGAGGCGTGGTGATGACGCCATCATTGACCACAAAGAGGTTTTCACCCGTGCATTCAGAGATGCGACCGTCATTGCCCATCATGATGGCTTCGTCATAGCCCGCCTTGAGCGCCTCAACTTTTGCTAGTGAAGAATTCACGTACGCACCCGTAATTTTTGCCGCAGTTGGAACTGCATTGGGGTCGTGGCGGATCCACGAGGAGATCTTCATTTTCACGCCGTTTGCCATGCCGTCATCGCCGAGGTAAGCGCCCCATGGCCACGCAGCAATCGCCACGTTGACGGTGCACGGAAGTGGGTTCAGGCCCATTTCGCCGTAACCGAGATACACCAGTGGACGGAGATAGCAACCGTCAACGAGGTCATTCTCACGGACAACTGCAAGTTGCGCCTCGACGAGTTCGTCCACACTGAAGGGGACGTCCATCATGAGCACCTTGGCTGAGGCAAGGAGACGTTTGGTGTGCTCACGGAGCCGGAAAATAGCGACACCTTGCGGCGTCTTGTAGGCACGAACGCCTTCGAATACACCCGATCCGTAGTGCAAGGTGTGGGTCAGGACGTGCACGTTGGCCTGGTCCCAGTCGACCATTTCTCCATCCATCCAGATCTTTTTCGTCGGGGTGATGGGCATCTCTACAGCCTTCCTGCGATGGCATCGCCAATTTCAGTGGTCGACGCTGTTGTGTTGGGATTTTCGTCAGCAAATGCACGAACCGCGGCGGTTATGCGCTGTGCGGCGTCTTCGTCGCCGAGTTGGCCCGCCATGAGCGCTGCCGAAACGATTGCCGCCAAGGGGTTGGCCTTGTTTTGACCAGCAATGTCGTGTGCAGCTCCGTGTACGGGCTCGAACATTGACGGGGCAGACTTATCGGGGTTCAGATTTGCCGACGCAGCAAAACCTATCCCGCCGCAAACGGCACCGGCGAGATCAGTCAAGATGTCGCCAAAGAGGTTGTCGGTCACGATGACGTCGTAATTCTTCGGGCGTTCCACCATGTAGATACACGCCGCATCAATGTGGTTGTAGTCCGTTGTGACGTCGGGAAACTCAGCCGCCACCTCTTGGAAGACCCGTTGCCACAGGCCTCCAGAAAAAGTGAGCACGTTGGTCTTGTGAACCAGGGTGAGTTTCTTTGCCTCGCGTCTCATGGCGAGGTTGAAGGCAAACCGGATGCAACGCTCAACGCCAAAGCGGGTGTTGACCGAGCCTTGTGTCGCAATTTCATGGGGCGTCCCCGCACGCAACAAACCGCCTTCGCCGGCATAGGTTCCTTCTGTGTTTTCACGAATCACCACAAAGTCGGCCCCTTCAGCAACGGAGCCTGGGGTTCCAAAGAAGGGGCGCAGGTTGATGTACTGATCAAGGTCAAAACGCATCTTCAACAACAGGCCGCGCTCGAGAGTGCCGTTCGGGATACGACTGTCACCAATGGCGGGGCCAACTGCGCCGAGGAGAATTGCGTCAAAACTACGCAACTCATCCAAGGTGGCGTCTGAGAGTACTTCGCCATCGCGAAGATATCGATCAGCGCCCAGGTCAAAGGCGACCGTCTCAAGGTTCAAGCCAGCCGCAGCAAGCACTTTCAAGCCCTCGGCCGTGACCTCCGGACCGATGCCATCGCCGCCAATAACGGCGATTTTGTGTGTCGTGCTGCCTGCCACTGCTCACTTCTCCTTCTCGTTGTCTTGCGTCCTGTGGTGCATGTGCGAATTCAGAGGGGGACTTTCCCCTAACAAACGAAAAACCGCCCACTCAGTGGACGGTCAGAATCGGCACGCGGGGGATCCCCACGTGCCCATCAAATAATCGTTACAGAATGGCTCGGCATCACAGGCTTCTATTGTCCCCCAAGGCTTCGAGCCGGTCAAGGCCGGCCTGTTGGGGGACCAAGATTGAAGCGGTAGCCTTGAAAGGCGCTCTTCGGGCGCGAAAGGAAGATTTCTCTCGTGACTGACACTCCCACAAAATTGACACAGGCCACCTATGACCGGCTCACGGCTGAGCTCGAGGACATGACCACCCGGGGCCGCATTGACATTGCCAACGCAATTGAGGCGGCGCGAGCTCTTGGCGACTTGAAAGAAAACGGCGATTATCACGCCGCAAAAGACGCTCAGGGGAAGATGGAAGCCCGTATTCGGCAGCTCGAGGCCATGTTGAAGACAGCCCAGATCGTGGAAGGCGCTGATGATTCTGGCCTGGTGGTCGAAGGTTCAATTGTGACGATTCGCTATGAGGGTGACAACGAAGACGACACGCAGGACTATTTCGTTGGCTCCATCGAAGAACGCCAGGGGGATCTTCCGGTCGCATCACCTTCAGCCCCGTTAGGCGCAGCTCTCATGGGCAAAGCAGTTGGCGACACCGTTGAATACACAGCACCTGGAGGAACCTTGAAGGTTGAGATCGTGAGGATCGGTTCATGAGTCCACGCACGTTGGCAGAGAAGGTCTGGGACGCACATGTCGTTGCCGCGCCACCCGGTGAGCCCGAATTGCTCTTTATTGACTTGCACCTCGTCCATGAGGTGACGTCACCACAAGCATTCGATGGCCTCCGACTGGGCGGTCGATCGGTGCGACACCCGGAACTGACCCTGGCCACGGCTGACCACAACGTACCCACCAAAGACATCGACAAGCCTGTTGCAGACCCCATTTCTGCCAAACAGCTCGAAGTCTTGAGTGCGAACTGCAAAGAATTCGGCATCACCTGCTATCCCATGGGAAATCACAACCAGGGCATCGTCCACGTCATCGGCCCCGAGCAAGGCTTAACCCAGCCAGGAATGACCATTGTCTGTGGCGACTCTCACACCTCCACCCACGGAGCGTTTGGCGCACTCGCCTTCGGCATCGGCACTTCTGAGGTCGAGCACGTCCTCGCCACCCAGACCCTGCCCCAAACCCGGCCCAAAACTATGGCGATCGAAGTTGAAGGCGAGCTCCCGGCCGGAGTCACCGCAAAAGACATTGTGCTCGCCATCATCGGAGAGATAGGAACTGGCGGCGGCATTGGCTACATCGTCGAGTACCGAGGCAGCGCCATTCGTGCCCTCTCGATGGAAGGCCGCATGACCGTCTGCAACATGTCAATTGAAGGTGGAGCTCGAGCTGGTCTTATCGCTCCTGACGAGACCACCTTTGAGTACCTCAAGGGTCGTGACCATGCGCCCAAGGGTGCCGAATGGGACGAAGCACTCGCCTATTGGAAGACGCTTCCGACGGACGAGGGTGCGGTCTTTGACAAGACCGTGACCATTGATGCCACCACCCTGGTCCCTAACGTCACTTGGGGAACGAACCCAGGACAGGTCACTCGCCTCGATGGCGCAGTTCCAGATCCTGCGAGTTTCGACTCTGACTCCGAGCGCGACGCAGCGGTTCGTGCGCTCGAGTACATGGGTTTGGTACCTGGAACACCCATCAAGGACATCAAAGTCGACACGGTGTTTATCGGTTCGTGCACCAATAGTCGTATCGAAGATCTTCGCTTGGCCGCCTCGGTCGTGAAGGGAAGAAAAGTCGCTGACGGCATGCGGACCCTCGTTGTCCCTGGCTCCTTTCGCGTCAAGGATCAAGCAGAAGCCGAGGGCCTCGACAAGATCTTTCTCGACGCAGGTTTCGATTGGCGAGAGCCTGGATGTTCGATGTGCCTTGCCATGAACCCTGACAAGCTCACTGTTGGAGAGCGTGCAGCCTCAACTTCCAATCGGAATTTTGAAGGACGACAAGGACGCGGTGGACGGACGCACCTCGTCTCCCCTGCCGTTGCCGCCGCTACGGCCATCGCGGGCCACTTCGCCACACCGGAGGATCTCTAAATGAAGCCAGTGACCGTCATTACAGGGCGAGCAGTCCCACTCGATCGTTCCGACGTCGACACCGACCAGATCATCCCCTCTGATTGGCTGAAGCGGGTCGAGCGAACGGGCTTTGGCGCAGGCCTTTTCTCAGAGTGGCGAGATGACCGCAACTTCATCCTCAATAAGGATGAGTACCAGGGAGCGGTCATTTTGATCGCTGGTCCAAATTTTGGCACGGGATCTTCGCGAGAACACGCTGTCTGGGCCCTCACGGACTATGGCTTCGAAGCGGTTATTTCACCTCGGATCGCGGACATTTTCAAAAATAACTCAACCAAACAAGGTCTCTTGCCTGCTCAAGTAGATGAAGAGACCGGGCGGGCGCTCATGGATGCAGTGCTCGCCGATCCCACCCTTGAATTCACGATCGACGTTGCGAAGGGAACAATTGAAGTTCCCTCTCTCGGACTCAGCGCAGCGTTTCCGCTCGACCCATTCACTCGTGATCGCTTCTTGAATGGATGGGACGACATTGGTTTGACCCTGCGCCATGAAGATGAAATTGTCGCTTACGAAGACGCTCGGCCCGCCTTTAAGCCGACGACTCGATAGCCATCATTCGGCTGTACTCGCTGGCAGCTGTAGGGCGCCAGAGAGCATGTCGGAGGAGCGAGATTTCTCAGTGATGCACGTTATTGGTGCTGGTTTGCCATGTGGATCCGGGCTGGCAACTTCCGAGGTACGAGTTATCACCGTTGGACTGGAAGTCGCCAGAGAAATCCACGCAGAAGCTTTGGGGCGTCGGCGGCGGCACAGACATTCTGCAGACGCCCGTACAGTCCTGGGGCACAAGCCCCTTGAGTTCAAACGTATATGCGTCGGTTCCGAGTCCTAGGTTCACATTGTTTGTCTGCAGAGGGTTGTAGTTCACGCAAAGTGGCACAGTCCATCGCTTGATGTCGTTGCCGTTTTTATAGACCTCAACGTCTCCCGAGACATCAGCAGCACACACATCTGTTGCGTAGCTATTCAGCGCCGAGGTTTTGGTAAACGTGGAATTCAATGCGACGTGCCACACTGCGATATGTGGGTAATGGGACGCACCCGCCGTGTTGACGCCAACTGCAAGTGGCGTCAACACAATCGCACAAACTACGAATGCGCTGAGTAGCTTTGCTTTGAGATGTTTCATCTTCGTCTCCTTTGAATGATCGAAACCTTGTTGCGAAAAAATTCTCCGAGCTTTACCCATCACGCCCTCGACTTTGCCGAAGCACTGAGGGCATTTGCGATCAAGAGGAGTTCGAATCCAATCAACAAGTATCCGATTCCAAAGCAGCCAAACATTAAAAAGGGTGCCCACGTCGTGTTGTTGGCAAGGCTTGGTGAGATCAAGAAAGGAAATGCGCTCAAGCCCCAAAACGAGAACGCCAGAATTCCAAAGGTGATGCTGACCCGACCGATGTACTTCGCCATTTGATCCATAGTGACGAACATCACGACCGCAATCAGAAGTGGGCCTGCCGCTTGGAGAAACGTCGACAGCCTCGTTCCTTGGGGATATTTCCCCTGAATGAAATATCCGATGGAGAAAATAAACGAAGCCAGTCCCGTCGCCGTCAAGGTTTGAATCGCACTGGGTTTGATGGAGACTCTCAGCTTGTGAGTTCGACCAGCGAGGTTTCGCTGACGGTTGCATCGTAGATTGCCTCGAACTCGACTGGCGGAACGTCGTCGAGATAGCTGTGCA
>Ga0164296_1001736_pt1 | contig 22523 bp, 10 predicted proteins | sample GEODES057metaG_FD_113533 | JGI IMG/M metagenome (GOLD analysis project Ga0164296, IMG submission 113533) | Dystrophic lake water microbial communities from Trout Bog Lake, Wisconsin, USA - GEODES057 metaG | ecosystem: Environmental > Aquatic > Freshwater > Lake | place: USA: Trout Bog Lake...
ATCTAAACTTGCACCAAACTTAGTGCCACCGTTGTGTTGTCCAATATTAGCAACCAATGTAAATGTGTGGTTGTTTGCAACGTTTGATACAAATGCGTATACATTGCCTGTGTTTAGTAAAGGGCTACTTGCTGCTGCAAATGCACCGTTGGCGCTGATTGTGCTGACTGTACCAAAACCAGTACCAGTGGCATAGCTGTTGGCATCTAGTTGCATACTTGTGTTAAAGATGCTGACGTTACCAGACCATGGGCTAGATTTGTTGTATACTACCCAACCATTTGTCTGTGCATCGTTGTCTACCCATAACTTGTCGTTGTCTATCCAACCGTGTGGCGGAGTAATGGTGTTTAGGTCTGTGGCATTTTGAATACGAACACTTTGTAGCTTGTACAGTGTACCAGTTCCAGCAATAGTGATTGCTTGCTTGACCTGATCTGCTGCTTGTCCGTAGAATACTACGCTAAAATTGTACGCATCCACAACATTGTAGACACGATAGAAAGCGTTTACACGAACATCAAAACTTTGTACAGCAACAATATCGCCGTAGGCAACACCGTGTGGTTTGTTGGTTGTAACTACGCCAATGTTGTCAACAGAGTATTTGACCTGTATAACGTTTACATCAGTTTCGTTTACACGATAAACGTTCCAGTTACCTGTTAAATCTTTTGCGCTCCAGACAGTAGATCCAATGCCAAAGCTATCGATATTTGCGCTTAGGTCAGCAATGTTTGCTGTCAGGTCAAATACAGTAGCGTCTACGTCATTGATGTTGACATAGCCAGCAGTTTGGATGTCATTCTTGTAGTTACTGCTTGCATCACGATTTACGTAGATGTTTGGAGTATAGTCACCCTCAGTCTTGTACAACTGATTTGGCTGTACACCAATGATACCAGTGATGCTAGATCCATTATTTGGCAATAGAGTGAATGTAACTGGATCACCGTTGAATGTGCCTTCAGTTAAGATTAGGTCAACGCTGCGATTATTGTCAAGCGCACCGTATTCACCAACACGCATAGCCCATTCTTCATAGACATTAATATCGCTGGTAACACCGTTTACACCAGTAGCAGTAAATGCGTTGATGGCATTCATTGTACCTTTTTGACGAATATAGCCTTGATAGAACTTGGCCTGTGTTACTTCATCAATACCAAATTCTGTCAGATATTGACGTGGTTGGAAACCAATTGCGCTGTCACTGTACAAGTGGAAATCGCCCAACAACTCTGGATTATCAACGTCATTGAATCTGTTGAATTTTTCTGCGTTGTAGCTAAAGTTAGGCAACAGGCCTGTTTTAAGTTCTTGCGTTGTAAGCTGTGCCCACTTAGTAAAGTCAAATGTTGTTGCCGCAGGAATGTCTTGCAAGGCTGTGTAGTTATTGCTCTTATACTTGACGATTGTGCCCATCAAGTAGTCAGTGCCCTGTTGCCAAGCATCCACTGTGGTGTTGTTGAATACGAATCCAGGAGGATTCATAGCACCAGTCCAAGAACCAGTTTTCTTACCAACAAGTTTCAGACGATACTGTCTGTTGCCAAGTTCTGGCACATAGATAACGTCATTGAAAATGTCTTCGTTGTCAAAGATCATCACGTGTTCAAATTCAACCAGACTTAGTTTAGCCAAGCCCAGTGTTTGACCAGCATTCAGTGTAAGATTACATGTATTGCCCGTAGCTGTGTTTTGTCTGTTAACACTCATCTGACTATATTTGATGATATTATAGCCAGTGTCAAGCACACAACTTTCATTGACTTGATTTAGGATTTGATCCACGACACCGGATTTTGTGAACAAGGTCAAATGATTCAATACTGGGCTAAGAACAATAACGCTGCTCGAACCCCAGCCCTGCTGCGCCCAAGTCATAAATTCTTTGACGCTCAATAACCAATCACGTTGAGTGCCCAAATCTGGATCAGAGTCTGTGAATTTGAAGCCAACACCACGCAAGTAACGTTGATAGCTGACCAAGAAGTCTACAACTTGTTGACGAGTAGTGAACTCGTAACCATAAGGGATAGTTACTTTGTATTTTTGATAATCCTGATAGATTACCGCAGAGTCTTCTAACACTGGTATGCTATAGCTCTTGTTATTTGCCAGACTTGGGATAATTGTAAAGTAGGGCGCTGTGTTATCATAGCCGCTTACTGTGTATCCATTGCCAGTTCTCTCTACAATAACTGCACTGTAAGTAACAGTGCTGACAGGAGTAGATTTGTATAACTCAATGCTGTAACTCTCGTTAGGAATTACAACGCCGTTGTTTTTACTTGTTGGACTACTTTGTTCAGCAATAACTTGTATAAAGCTCTGGTCAGTAAAACCTGCCATTTTGTATGCAAGCTGAATAGAAACGTTTTCCAAATAGCCGTTCAACTTGGTGCTTGGGTCAATGCCCTGGCTGCGTAGGTAGTCTGCGATCCAGTTTAAGTATCCAGCGCCACGAGCAATTTCGTAGCCCTCATAGTCTGCGTCCACTACACCGTTGATATCAACATCTAATGGGCTGACACGTTGCAGAGTTTCGTCAAAGATGGCCTGACCCAGATCAGCATTGTAATAGTAGCCACCGATGTCCATCAATGTACCAAAATAGAATGCTGGTTTAGCCAAAGCCAATGCCTGTTGGAATGCGAATGGAAAATCGCTGCTGCGTCTCCAAGCTGTTTCAACTGGGCCTTGGTCACCAATTTTGAAATCACCGCTGGCATCACGTTGATTGAATGTTTTGACCAGAATGTCTGCTGGTGCTAGTAGAACACCAGTGTAGTCTACTGGAATAATTTTTTGTAAGCCAGGACGAACAAAGCGTTGATCGACATAGGGGCTACCACCGTTCCACACAATACCCGCAGCCATATCGTCCCAAAGAACCATGTTACCGCCAGTGTATGGTGCAGAACCATAACGTGCTTCCCACCAGCTGGGCTGCTCAGTAAGACCGATCATTTCCCAAGGATTAGTATGTGGGCGGTCTGTGTCATAGAAGTATTTGTAGATGGCTCTCCAGTAGCCCGGCAATTTAGCACCGTTAACTGTGTCAACAAACTTACCATAGTTCCAAGTAAATTCATTGCTGGAAACAAAAGTAGAGTTTGTGATGTAATCAACACGATTAGAGCCTACCCAAGTCAAGAAACTATCTGTAAGCAACTGAGTAAATTCACTGTTGCTGTACTCTGTGGTTCTGAACTTGCCTGGCAAGTAATCATAGATATCAAGAATGTTTTTAGCCTGATTGACTTTGATGTTGTTGTAAACACGTTTTTCAAACTCTAACAACAAGTCATCTCTAAAGTCGCCAAATGCAGGTGTGATGCTACCATCGTGACCCTGTATCACATAGATAGGAGTAGCGTAAGTAGTATCGTAGTATTTTGTTGGGGTGAATTTTGGATACAAGCCCAACTTGCTGGGAGTTTCTGGAATATAGTTACCGTCAGTGTCACTGTATTCGTAGATTGTAATACTGTCACCAATAGTCAATGGGGCAGTGATTGTTACACCCGCACGATTTGTATCAAACACATAATCTTGACCCTTGACCAACTGTACATTGTTCAAGTAGACTAGCACAGCCTGATTGCTCAAAGTTGTGTCACTGAAAATGCTGCTAATTTCATAGTCAACAATCTCTGCACTCTCTACTGTGTAGTTGATTGTGTTTTTGGTATCACCGTAGGGTACCATGTCGCTGTAGTACCAAGCAAACGACTTGTTTTTCACAGCGTTGATATTTTTTAGTAATGTATCAAGCAGTGCTGGAATGTTTGTGAAGTCCAAACCGCTGGTGCGCATACTCAATTCAACAATCTTGTTCTTGAGTTTGCTGTATTCTCTACGAGCTAGGTCTAGGCCTTTGATGAAGTTTGCGTTCTCGTCAACCAAGAACAATGCGCTGTACAACACAGGACTTGCGTGTTGTAAAATACTACCGCCCTGACCCTTGATGTTCAGGTCACGTAAGTTACTAGCACCTGGGAAACTACCAGTAACCTGATTGCTGTTAGCAACCATAGTGCTGATGTGATTACGTAGCTGACCCAGTGTCAGAGTGTTGAAGTTTTTGTTCTCACTGTTATAGTCCAAGTTCTTTGGAACTTCGTAGTAGCCAAGCTGACTGACCTGACTGCTGTTATAAATCAAAATATCAATCTGGTCACCAGTAGTCAACGCAGAGTCTGTGATGTGAACATAGTTCAACACCCCAACTGTTACAGTTTCCCATCCAGTAATTTGTATAGCATTTTTGTATACTCTGAAATAAGGGACTGTAGCTTCTGTGCTTGCAGCCAAGTCAATTTTAAAGTAGCTGTTCTTACCATCATAGATACCGCTGATAACTTGGAACTGCTTTTCTTTTTCAACATTGGTATTCCAGCTGTTTTTGATTACAGTAGTTGAAATATCTTTGTTCTTTTGTAGCCAGCCGACACTGTTAATATCAATGCCGCTTTGTGTAGTTCCGTTACCGTCTACATAAGTGAATGTATCTGTGTCAAAGTTGTTATCAAATTGAATGTCACCAATCTGATTAAAGTTTCTGTAGGTTAGCGGGAAACCCAATATTGGATCTGCTACTGCTCCTGTTTTTGTATTAGGAGTATAAGAGAAAATCTTTGTACCAGCAAAAGTACTGTTAGTGTATGTTGAGATACTAACCCCAGATGCGTCAAAAACATCAAACAAAGGAGCCTGATTTAGCTGAGTTTTCTCTTGACCTTGTATCCAGTTTGAGCCATTGTAGTAGTATTGTACGCCTTGGTATGGGCCAGAGAGCACAACAATATTGTTATTTGCAACAACTGTTTCTGTTGACGGTACCAAGTTAATTACATTGTTACCCAAAGATGCAATGTAAACTACATTGACTTCGAATATTTTGCCTCTGACTGTGGGGTCAAAGTCGTTGGCAAATACGATGCGCATACCCTGCTCTAGTTTGACACCATCTACGTGTACACCATAGTTCTGCAACTCGATGGCGTTTCTGCTGTCTGTAATATCAAAGTTAATCAGATCGATGGGAGGAATCGCAACACGACCATAGTTGAATAGTTGTGTGTCTGCTTCAAACTCAATGATCGGACGACTTGCACGTAAGTTTTGATCAAATACTGCTGTTGTATTGTTGTAGGCCGCTGCTGCGTTAATAACGTCAACGTGGAACCAACGATTACTACGAGACCAAGGGTTCAAGTCAATGCTTGAACGGTTGATAGTGATATAATCCTGTGTGCCCAACCCGTTGGCTGCGAATGCTTCTGGATTAATCAATGTTGTCACATCAATCAATCTGATTGATTCGCCCACACCTTCTACATAGTATGTGTTATTTTGATATGCTGCTGGAGTTGCAGTATCGTCAAATGTGATTTTGAGACCATTGGTAAATGTTACACCATTTGGACTTTTGTATCCATTGGCGCCCAAAATAGTGTTTTCAACATCTATTACGCTGTTAGTTGCCACAAGTAAACTGAATGGTCCAACCATTGCTGCGTTAGAGTTATCTTGATAGTAAAGAGTAGTCAAAGGCGCAGTAATATCTGGCATTTGATTGAACAAGTTCAATTGTAAGTAATCAGGAGCAAGATAGTACGTAAACTCTGCACGAGACAGACCGCTACGCACAAACACTTTTTGCAAAGATCCAATCGTAAATGCCTGCAACAATGGATTCAACGTGACGATTGGGTCAGTGTCGTTGCTCAAACTAATTTGCCAAGCGTTTCTGCGATTGATTGTAGGCACAGTTGTGCCGTTCACAGTCCAAGAAGCGTCATCTAGGTCTTTGTTAACAAAGATCAGAGACTTCAAATTGATTTGGTTGATTGCGCTAACGCCGTCAAAGCCGTTTTCACCAGCTGACTTGATGGCACTTAGGCGTTGACCTTGAACTTTATTGTAGCTCAGTGCAGTACTTAGGTCAGCACTACCAGCCAATGCCATACGTACAAAGAAATCTTGTGCTGTTGGTTGTGGAACTTTAAATGTGATTGTACCAACATCTGTACCGTTGTTAGTAACACCCAATACATCACGACTAGAAAGTTTAGTCTGATTGTTTTTTGTACCGCTTGTGCCAGGATCAGTCTGAATCCAAAATGGGTATCCAGGTTGATTGACGATGAACTTGTATGTACCACCGTAGGCAAGTTGAATCTGTGGGTTTTCTACCCCAGCTGCTGTGCTGAACTTGTAGCTTCCAGTCGCAGGATCACGAGTTACTGTAAAAGTTTCTGATGTGGGAATTTCACTAGCATAGACACTAACTGCCTGCGGGCCATTTTCTAGCCAGTAGTACTGGTTGAAGTTAATGAATTTGTCAAAGTCAAACAAACCACCATAGCTATAACTCTCGCCGCTGAACAGGCGTGTTTGATTGTTTGTGAATCCGCCGTAGTGACCGATCTGTTGCAACAAATCAATGTAACTGCTAAAGAAATCTGTGTTACCAGTAATTTTGTTTTTTACAACAATGCTAGGTTCTAGCTGATAGTTTTGACGCAACGCTGTGGGTTCAGGTTGATAGTTGTCTGTACTTTTAAAAGTAGGAGCAAACTTACGACCCACATAACCATTAATATTACGCAGATCAGGTTGTGTTACCAACTGATCTAGCGTAGCATTTAGAAACTTTTGATTGGTCTCAGTTCTAAAGATTTCTGGTAAGAAGTTGCTTGTCTTAATTTGTGCCATATTAAATTACGATTCCCAATCCTGCTAAGGTTTGATTAATTTGTGCTGCTGTAATTGCGCTGATAATCTGTACGTTCTCTGCTGTTGCTGCGCTGACCATGATTTCATCTGGGTTACTATTGATTTGCAATAGACCGCCAAATGCAATATCTGTACTTGATGGAACAATGATAACACTGGCTACGTTTGGAGCTAGTGCATTGTGCAAGTATGTGCTCAATTCACTGAAATAGAATGTATCACCAAAGCTCCAGTTTGCTGTATCAAAGTAGGTATTCAATGCAGAAACGACTCCACTGATAACGTCATTGTCGCTGACGTTGGCATTTGGATTCTTAACTACCTTGAATGTTGCTTGCAGACTTGGATCTGCTTTAGCACCAAACAATGGCTTATATTTGCCAGTGTTGTAGACCAGAGTGTCGCTGATTGCTTTGTAGTTTTCTAGACTTGTTGTGCCAGTACCATACTCTGATTTCAAATCATCGTTGGTTGGCAAACTTGGTTCAGTAACAGTACCAGTTGTGTCTTGAATCCACGCCAAGTAATCCTGACTGTACTGTGTAGTCAAGATGTACAAGTCGATCAAGTTGTTTGGAGCTGGATCGATACGACGGTCGTTTGGACTGCTGTGACGATATTGGAACTGTAAATTCTGACGACCAACTTGTGCAACGTAGTTAGACAACAATGTCAAACTTCTGCTGTTAGTGCTGCTGATTACTAGTTGATAGAAATTGTTTTCGCCGGTAGCGTAGAATACTTGTCCGTTTAAGTACAAGTTCCAGTTAGCAGTGATTGCACTCTGAGTTGCATAGATACTGACCACAGTTGAGTTATCCACTGGCACTGTGGTCAAGAAGTTGTCTGTACCAGTTAGTTCTTGAAAATAGACATACTTGTAGGTTGGGTTCACTGTGGGGTTTACAATGTTTGTAAACAGATCAGGATCATCTGGCACACCGTCATTGTTAGTTTCTGGGAAAGTAACTTTGACCTGAGTGTTATCTACGTAGCCATCCTGATCGATAACTCTGTCATAGATGTACCAAGTTTGATTTTGACCCAGTGGCGCTGCACTGTCAGATTGTGTGTTTGTTTGCAACACTGTGATTTGATCATTGATGGTTAGGCCAGTACTACTGTCAAATGTTTTAACATCTGGATCAAAGTAGAAACGAGTTTCTCTGTTACTTTGGAAGATGTACTCAAGCCCACGCTGTGCAATATTGTAGTTAATACCGTTATAAGTGAGTGCCAGCATCCAGCTGCTGTCAAGTCCAGCACCCGAAGTATCGCCCTGATTAGTTAAACTAAATGCGCCCAAATTCAAGTTCTGTGGCAAGATGATTTGCCAGCTTTGCGTGCTGTTGTTGTAGCCAACCCCAACGTTTTGATAACTTTGTAGCAGTCTAACAAGTTGTGCAACAAATGCGCCAGTTGGCAATGCATTTTTAAACACTGGAATGATACTGGCTACTACTGCACCAGTTGGGATATTCTGACTTAGTTGTGCCTGATAGCCAGCGTTAGCACTGACTACACTGGCCCACAAATATGTCTTTTGATTTGCATATTGTGGAGTTCCAGTTTGAATATTATTCTGTGCGTCAAAGTAGTTACCAGTGCCAGCAGTAAACTTAATCAATGCGCCAGCAGTGATGTATTTTAAGTTCGAGCTTACACCTGTACCAGTTTGCTGTACAACGTTGCTACCATTTACAAAGTAACCAGTGCTGCTGTTGCTAGAGGCGCTGCTCTTGCTCCAAGTAGTACCTGCAGGTGCTGTATAGCGTGGGAAGTTGGCATAGTAATACTGCAACATTGGAGTGCCAGCAACTATGGGAGCAACTGTGTTATAGATTGCCTGATAAACGTCCTGAGCAGAGTTAAAGCTAAATGTAGTAGATACATTTGGTTGTTGTTCGTACAAGATACCATCAGCACAGAAAATGTTTGTGCTGCTATACTTGCCAGTAACGTCAAGCACATCCAAGAATCTACTTGTGCCTGAACTTGTGCGGTTAACTGCTTTGGCTTTTAAGATGCTGCTAAAGTTAGTGTATGGGAAAAGATTGTAATCTTCCCCTGTAACCATACGGTTTTGTGTGTAGTACTGAGCAGGAGCTTTAGCACGAATATCATCAATACTTTCACGAGTTTGTGAGTTTGTAACTGTGTACTGTAGACTTGCAGTTACTGTCAGAGTTTCGACTGTATTGTTTCTGCTGACATAAGCAAACGATAGAACAACGCTTTGCATTTCGTCAGGTGTAATCTTGTATTGCAAGCCATTGCTAGTTCTGTAATACAATCTAAAGATGTTTTGTGGGATGTTGGCAAAGCTACCGTCACCAAACACTAGATCAATCTGATCGTTGGTACGACTGTTGATTTGATATAGGTTACGATTTGTACTTTGATTGTAGATAACGTTAATACCAGCCACAGCAGGCACAGCAGACCAAGCTGTCGCTGGGTTACCGTTTACATCTAGCTGATATAGCCAAACATCGTTGTTGTTGATGTTGTTGTAGTTAACGCTGACTACACGATTTGGCAAACTCTGAGTCAGATTAAAATCTTGTGTAGCCAAGCTGCCCTGTTTGAAGAACAAGAAGTAGCCAGTGTTTACACTGTTTACACCTAAGTTGTCATTTTTATACAAGATGTTGAACTTGCCAGCTGGGATTGGATCTGGTTCATAGATATAATCTTGACCAGAACTAGTTGCACTGACTGCTTCAAATGGCATACTGCTGTTCTCAACAACGGCATTGAATGTCTGTCTTGGAATAACACCAGGGGTTAAGTTGATTGTGTATTCGTCATTTTGAATACCAGCAATTGTTTTACTATTACCTGGTTTGCCAATGGCCTGATTGTTGATAAGGGCAGCGTTCAGTACTGTGGTAAACTGCTCTTGCCAATCAGCATTGGCCATATCATTCCAGTTGATTTGGATGTTGCTTAGATTAAGACCGTTACTGTCAAATACGTTTTCAGTTGTGCTAACGCTGTCAAACTTTAAATATCCGCTTGCACCAATGTTACGTTTAGGGTTGTAACTAATTAGACGAGCAAGTTTAAGAATGCTGTCACGGCGTTCTGCTGTGTCAAAGAAGTTTTCACGGGCATTCATATCCGCGCGGAACGACAAACTCTGACCCAAGAATGCTATAAGATCGATTAAGGCAATGAACTCACTGCTTTCTGTGAAATCGTTGAAATCTTCTGGATAGTAGGTACGCAAGTAATCAATCATGGTCTTGCGTAGAGTTTCAAAGTCGTAACTTTGGAAGTCGGCCTGCTTAAATGTTTGGTAAACCGTTGTCCAGTCTTGGTTTACGAGTAGGTTAGTCTGACGAGTTGTGATTGACATTTAAAATACATCCGTTATGATGTATTTATCAAAATCAAAATGTGCGTAGTTTATTAATATGTGCCGCCAGCACTCAGAGTACTAGAGTTAGAGTCAAATTGCAGACTCATTTTTGACGCCTGATTGGTTGGGATATAGACTAAATCCAGCTCAATTTGTAGCCCATAGTCCTGAGTAATCACTGTGATGTTCTGTAAACCCAATCTAGGATCATAGCCTACAATGCGTTTTACATCATCAACAATCACTTGATTGATATGATCATCCATGGGTTCAAACAACAAGCTCCATATGATGCTACCAAAGTTTGGCTGCATCAGTTTTTCGCCCTTACGTATGCTGAAATGATTCAACAAGTCTTGTTTAACCAAATCAAAATCGTTAGCACGAAACTTCTTGCTGCGATTTACTGTACTGAACCCACGATATAATATTGCCATAGTCTAGTATTTATTGCGATGCATTTGCTAGTTGAATGTGAACTGCGTCAGGTTTAGTAAATGTACCGCCCCAACGTAGACCATAACTTGGCAAATCAACTGTTCTGCTGATCAATGGGCATTGTGAGCTATCGATAGCCACGCCACTGTTATGTGGGCTACCTTTGCCACCCTGACTCAATGGTTTAGCAGGAGTTGTGATGCCGCCCGCTGTTGGGTTGTTTGGTCCGCCACCCGCTGCTAGCCAGCGTTGATAGATTGCATCCTGATCTGCTGGGCTACGATATGCACTGGTGATCGTAACTTTACTACCAGATTTTGCTTTGAAGTCTTTTGCCATTTTTAAGATAGCATCTTTGAATGTACCATTCAACTGATCAAAGTTTGCACGAGTTCCGCTTGCACCGCTGAACACAAACACATCATCTGGGTTAATACCTGTAGTGTTTTCTCCGCTGAGACCAGCAGTTTGTGCTACGCTGCTTACTGCGCCACCTGCTGCTAGAATGTCAATAGCATATCTGCCCTGATTATACATCACAGAACCAGTCAGTGATGGGTCCATCACATTGCTAGAAGATATAGCTGCGTCGCCTTTATCACGCCATTGTTTTGCTGCGGCTGCTGTGCGTAGTTCGTGTACAACAAACATCATACCTGCTGCGGTACAAACATCGTCATCAGATTTAATACCACCGTTGGCAACTAGTGCTGTGTAGCTGGCGGTGAACTCATTGAACTGAATAGTATCTTGTACATTTGGACTGTTAAAGAAGTCGTCTTGACTCTGAATACCGTCACGACCAGTCCAGCTGTTTGTATTGCTCAGAGCAGAGTTGCCGTACTGTTTGACAGCATCTGGTTTAATATAACCAGCATCTGCTAGATATTGTGCGTCTACTGCATACTTACCAATCAGACCACCACCGCCGCTGGTATAGCTGTAGTTGAACTGACTCAAGAAGTAGCCCAACTCTGCCATCATGGCTTTGGCCTGCTGTGTGCTTAGATTTGGAGTAGTTGCTCCAAAATTGTTAGCTGGGGCGTATGTTGTTGTCTTGGCCAAATACTCTGCTGGACAAGTTGGCTGTGCAACTTCTTGTCCACTGGCGTTAGAGATACCAATGTCTGTGGCTGCTGCCCCGCTCAGAACTGGGTTGCCACTGCCATCTTTAATAGCATTACCTGAACCGTCTGTGATAGCACCTGCTGGAGCTGCTGGAGTTTGGCTTTGAACACCAGCATTGGCTAGTGCTTGCTGTATGACCGGCAACCATTTAGCTGCCGCTGCACCTACTGAGGCACAAGTAATGCTACCATCCGCAGCCTGCAAAGATTTATTCTGTGTTGCTTGTTTACTACCAGCTGGGTTAACAATGTAGCTGTCTGGCTTACCAACTGCTGCGGGCCAGTAGATACACAAATACAAGTCTTGTAGTTTAGGAGTAGGAGCTTTTTGATTTAGTCGCTGTGCTTGGAAGAACTTCAAGACCCAGTCCATCTGATCAACTCTGCTCAGTGTTTTTAATGTTGCTGTACTTGTGCCAAGACCTGTAGCAGTCGATGACAAGAATTGAATAAGACCTGTTGCACCAATACTGTTTACTAGTCCAGGGTCAAATGTAGCCCCAGTTTCGTTGGCCATACAAGCCAACAAGTCAATATAATTTGCGTTTATGCTGGTTGCAACACTCTGAACTTTAGCAATAAATGCTTTGTCAGTTGACCACGGAGTTGGAACTCCGTTGACTTTACCCTTATCGTTGCTGTTGCCATTGGCTGCTGGTAAAGTATAACTGCCAGGAACTCCGGCTGTTTTAGGAGCACACACACTGCTGCTTACAGATTTAGTTGTAGGAGCAGGAGTGCCTGTTCTGACCCAGGGTTCGTGACTTGGTAAGATTGTGACAACGCTGTCAACACTTTGTGGCACACTGTACCATAGTTTAGTTGTCTTATCGTCAAATGTTGTATCAGCAAGTTTGTTCTTTTCCAGCGTTGGCATACTGATACTGTTACCACCGCTGCCACCATTGATATCAATAGTACTACCACTTACTGTCATAGCACCACCACTGCTCACTGTTAGTTTACCATCTGCACTCATAACAAGTTGTCCAGAACCAATGCTGGTCTTGTTGCCATAGATCAAGAAACTCTCGCTACCGCCAAGATTGACTGCTGCACTGTTCAAGTTAAATGCAGTTTCACTGACCATATTGATTGTGCCACCGCTTTGAATATTGATATCTTTGTCAGCGTGTAGGTTAAATGTGCCTTCTGCTCTGACACTATAGTCGCCAGCAGTATACATTTTGATACCAGTCTCGTCAATCTCTGCCCAGCTTGTGCCATCTTTGTGAGCAATGTAAATTGTAGACTTGTCATCGTTCATCAAAATCTGATGACCGTTGGCAGTGCGTAAACGAATCAGTTGATCTACTCCGTTTATGTCACCGTCATCCATAACAAAGCTGTGACCACCTTTTCTGGTAGGCACTGCATATTGATCTTCTGGGATATTACCCGCTGCTACTTTGGCAGCATAGCCTGGATCATCTGCTGGGTCTTTGGTCAGAGCACGACCCGGAGTCGATATACCAAACACGTGGCTAGGTGTTTCACGCTGTGCGCTACTGCTGATTGCTCCACGAGTAGGATCTCGGTCTAGACCCTGCTTGAATAAGATGTTGGCCTGAAACTCGTGTATGGGTTTGTTGTTGTTAAAGAATGTGCTGTTGATATTACTTTCAACATTTTCATTAAATTCTGCAACAGGCAAGACCTGAGGAGGCACATTGGTATCTGGCAATATGCTGGGTTTTATATCTGCGCTGACCGTGGTCTTGTCTACATTGGCAGCACTGGCGCCCACTGCTGGCAGCATCCAGTTGCTCAGATTAGCTGGCGCACAGGCAAACCAAAAGCCTTTTTCTGGGTCACCGTTTACAAAAGTACATAGAACTTGACTGCCAATGTCAGGAGTAACCATCCACATACCATATGTGTGTTGTACACCAGTGAATGTATTGTTCTGACTAGACTGTGGTTGATATGTAGAGCCAAGATATGGGCTTGCGTAGTTTACTGTTCTCCAGAATAAGGGATTTTTCTGATCTCCGCCAAACTCTGGAATCCAAACACGCAATCTACCGTCACGAGCTGGACTCAGATTGTCCACAACTATGCCCAACTGCGTCGCTGTCTCATATCTGTATCCAGGTACCGCATCTCTGTTATAGAACTTTGACGGTTTTGAACCTTGAACTTTATCCTGTGCCATTTATTATCCCGTTGTTATGCCAATATTGGCGCATCTTGAATTGGTACTATGCTGCCATCACTGCTTGTTGCCTGATCTAGTGTAAGCGTCTCACCAGCTGTAACTACATCTGACAAATCTTGTTCTTCGGTAGTGGGTGCTTCGTAGTCATAGGCAGCATCTAGATCAGATCCTTGAGTTGTTATTACCGCCGTTGACTGCGGAGGTTCGTAATCATAGGCAGCGTCTAGATCAGCCCCAGTTGCAGTGACTGCTGCTGGTGCCGGTTGATCTGGAGTTTCTGTTGTAGTTGCTGGTTCTTGACCAGCAAACAAGTTAACCCCGCCTTCACTGCGTTGTGTATCAATAGGATCACTCTGAGTAGTAGCGCTTGCGTTGGGTGAATCTTGTTCTGGTGAACGAATCATATTCAGAGTCTGAGTAAACTTACCGCCCCTAAATTCGCTGTCTACAGTAAGAACTCTGTAATATCCGCTGAACTCGCTGACCTGATACTTGTTAGTGCTTTTCAAATCATACATACCAGTCTCGTCATTGAAGTCCTTGGGAGTTCTAAATGTGACATAGCAATAAATCTCACCGTCATCCATATTCAGACTTTGAACTTTGTCAGAGACAAATAAACTGGGTGCGTCTGAAATTGCATTGTTTGCAATTGGGGGAGGTGCCATAAACAAATCGTCTTGCTTGATAAAATGCGGATCTCCTATGATCTGCAATTTCAAGTTAATCATATCGCCGCTGGCGCTAGTGTACACACTTTGCAGCGCACTCTGTGCATTTTGTGTTTCGTTTCTGTTGTTAGAACCACCCACACCAGTCTGCATAGTGCTACCAGTATTCTGTTGTTGTGTGGGCCCAATAGTTTTCTTGTTGCTGTTATTCTGTGGTGCGTCACTATCGCTGGTCTCGGGGTTGGCCTGCGGACCAGCAGTCTCTACGGTATTGCCTCTGTCAACCTGAGATGCAGTAAAGTATAAAGCGTTGAAATCAATGTCAAAGTTGATAATGGCATTGTTTTTACCAGTGTAAAAATAGTCATAGCGTTTTGCTGGCTTTGGAGGCGGACTCTTTGGTAGTCGTTTATCACGTTGTTGATAGACTTCATATTGTCTGATATAGAAAGTGATGTTTCTGCCCCAAACATTACGAGCAGTATCAAACTCACCCAACTTTAATTTAGGTACAATCTTCCATACTTTCAATGTCTTTGCTTGCTCTTGTGTAGCACTATCGCTGGTTGTATTGTTTTCAACCTGTGTCTTGCCCTCTTGAGTTGAGTCCTTGACTTGATTCAAGAAGAATTCGCTGTTTGGAATAATAGCGTTAATAATTTCATTCACCGAAGTACCAGCTTCAAAACTATGCACCACAGTGTTTGTATTCACTGCTACAGCATCTTGCCCTTGAGCGCCCGCTGCTGCCTGTTGTGCTGCTAGATTACCGGTTCGTTTTACTGTGTTCTTTTTTGGATCAACAATTTTTGAATTTGCAATTGCTGGGTCTATGTCAAATGCAATAGTGTCAGCATACTTGGAATCTTTTGTTTTTGTTGTTGCAATGTTCCAAGCGTTGTATGCTGCTGTAAAGCTGGTCGTTTTAAACGGCCCAGGAGTAGTTGCATCTGGTACAGAATCTACCCCTTCTTGATTGCCAGAGGTACTACCCAACAAACGAGGGTCTTTATACCCAGGAGTTCCTTGTCCACCACCTGCACCACGCTCACCTGATTGATAAGCATATTTTTCTGAGTTCTGTCTGTAGCTGTCAACATCTGTTGCAACTTGAGGGTCGCTAGAATTAGCAAAGAAATCATTAACTGTGGTCGCAGTTATTTCCATTCTGGTCTTCAATGCCTGAATAGACTCTAAGTTTGCACCGTGATTGAATGGTACTGCCTGTATCGTGTACTCAGAACCCTTCACACTGGCTTTTATTTTAAAGTTCAAGAGTTTGATTGGGAAACTTTTGGTCTGACTGGTTATCTTTTGCAAATTACCTGCATCGTCTGCACCAAAGAATTCAAGTACTAACAAATAAGGAATATCCAAATAGTTCTGTGCAGTCAGTTCATTTAAAGAAATATCCATGATACGATCAAGCAGTGTCATACCAAAAGGTTCAATGATGGTGAACTCCATATTGATGGCATTAGTGCCACGAGAACCAGCACTCATACCTATCACTGTTGAAACTTTGAAACTATCAAAATAAAAATCTTCTTTGAAATGCGAATCACGAACATCCTGATATCTGCCAGCGCTGCTGATCAATGCCTTTGACGGAGTAAAGTTTTCTGGATCATCAACTAAATTATTGTAGTCTTGTTTAGTTAAAGCAAATAGCGTAAGTCCGTAGGTATAACTTGCGTAAGCATCCAATGGATTTGCGGCAGGGTCCGCAGCCGTAGTCTTGTTGCTACCCACTTGAAGATTTTTAACAACCGCAGGGGCTTGCCCAGCAAACAAGTTTGTACCAACTTCTGGCTCAACATCTGTGGGCACATCTGCTGGAACTTCATCGTATCTTTCTTCTGCATCTAAACGACTTTGTTCAAATGGATCTTCGTCTTGTACAGTGTCGGCTTGATTTTCTTCCTCATCAGTAGACAAGGGTTCTTCATCTGGTTGATCTGGATCTTCTGCTAAATTATCTTCTGGATCGACTGTGATGTTAGCTTGTTGATTATTGAATTTATTAGCAATACCAGTAAGTGTATCTCCAGGGACAACTGTGTAAGTAGATCCGTCGGGCAAAAATACACCCTGACCAGGATAGATCAAGTTAGGATTTGCAATCTGCGGGTTCAGTCCCGCTAAATCTTGCCAAGTTGTTGCCATTTTATAGTCCCAAGTTACTTACTAGAGTAGTTTTCTTGGGTATCATAATAGTGACCCCAGATTTAAAATCGAATATAGGATCGTCTATGGCGTTTGGGTTACGTGCTCTGAACACCCACCACAACGCACTGTCACCATACAAGTCAAAGGCCAGCAAGTCTGGACGAAATTGATAAATCTTGTCAATAGTATAGACCACATCGTCTGGTTGTTTTTCAATGGGTCTGTTGACTAGAACGTCAAGATACTTGTTGGCAAAAGTGTTGGTCTTGAAATAAGGACTTGCCTTAGAATACTGTGCTGTCATAGGAATCCACCATTACCCTTCAATAAATGTCCTTGACTGAATGCTGTAAGTGACATATTGTTTGCGATATTTTTTCTACTGTAGATAGGTTGAACTGTTACAGTGATCTGACTGGTTGTTGGTAATCTTGCTACTTGTTGATTTGCACTGCTGATTGTAGGCCCAGAGCCGTCGCTATACTTGACTTCAACGTAGTCAACTTCTGCTGGCATAGTGTGCTGAAAACTTGTCACAATACAGGTTACGTGTGGGAAATAGAAATCACCATACCCGTCAAGATAAACGATCGGAGGAGGATTACCTGCATCAGCATCGCTGCCCCAGAACATCTTGGTACAGCTACGCAAGAAAAATATGCTGGCCAGCAAGTAGATTGCGTCATCGTGATTTTGAACAGTGAAATCACCCTGTATTTGAATAGCAGATACATCGCTGCCTTCATAGAAATAGTTTTTGTAGTTGTTGTGTGTCAGTGCTTGTTCTTGATATCTGGCTGTATGCGTAACACTGATACTGGGAGTATATGGGAACACAAGACCGCTAGGTCTGCCAGGCTGTGAAAGCACCGATAACAGTGCATTGCTTGTCAATAATGGGCTTGATGGTGGTAGACTTAATCTAACTCGCCAATCTGATTTTAGTGGATTGTTTGGATCTGTAGCATTGACAATATTAACTGTTGGGCTACTCGCACGATTAAACAGCGAGCTAAGTCCCCCGTCCAGCAAACCAGAAATTTGTTTTCTGATATTTGATGGGTCAATGAGGTTCAGCGCATTGTTCAACGCTCCGGTCTGCTGTCCGTTGTTTGGACTTGACTGAGTTTGTCCAGCTGATGGTAATAATGCCATAAGTAAATATATCCCGTTTCTTGTATTTATGAATAGAAATAAAGTGCTTACTTAATAAAAAAGCCTTGACATTTTTGTATTCATTTGCTATTATTACTTTAGTTTTAGGAGACCGAAAATTAAAACCAACTATCTCAACAACAAGGATATTCTTAAAGAAATCCACAAGAGCAAGACTACTTACTGTTGTTTCACACAGCCCGAATACGCTGACTACGATATGATTTTGCCAGATTACAGCAAAATCAACAAGAAAAATACACTGGAAGCACGCAAGTTGCGTGCAGAACGTTTGGCAAAAATTGCACACGAAGCAGCAACTGCTGATGGAACCAAGCGTAAGTTGGATGAATTTGAAGTCAAACTCAAAGACGTTAAAGACACTGACGTAGTTTTCCGTGTAATGACTTGGGACCATATTCCCCTAGATGATGCCAAGACCAAGAAAGCCCGTATGGCTGCACTAGAGATCGAAGATGAAAACGATCCCTTGATTGAAGGATTTGACGAGAACGACACTGAACATAACAAGTACGTTAAAGTCAATTTTCCTCCATTCCAGCATTTCAAACTAGACGAAAATGGTGAACCCTACTGTGTGGGTAAGTCACACTGGAGAGGCGATTTGGACTCTGGCGAATTCAGTAAGGATCACGGTAAGATGACCAAAACTCTGGCCAATATGTATATCAAACTATGTGAACGATATGGTACACGTAGCAATTGGCGCGGATACACTTACAATGATGAGATGAGAGCACAGGCTCTACTTCAACTGACTTATATTGGATTACGCTTTGATGAATCAAAATCGCAGAACCCTTTTGCTTATTATACTGCCGCTGTTACTAATAGCTTTACTCGTGTTCTAAACATTGAGAAACGCAACCAGAACATTCGTGACGATATTTTGGAGATGAATGGTCTGAACCCAAGTTATACCAGACAGGGTATGGGTAGTAGCTATGCTGGTAGCACAGAATCGAGTTATGACGACTGATCAAGTCAGACAGTTATTTGAGAAAAAATATACGGTTGGTGCTTTTATCTTTATCGAAGATTTAGAGCAGAGAAATCAGAATCCAATGGTCAAACTCAATGTTTGCGTGACTGTTAGCATACAGAATGTATTGGACTTACCAGAAACTATCGCAGAGTTAAAGAGTATTGGGCTAGATGTTTACTATATCAACATCGTAAACAGTCCCGAGCAACTGTCAATTGCCAATCTGACCCCCAGAGCAAAACAACTGGTATTGGACAAATTGATTGCCAACCCAGATGATAAATTTCAAATCGTCATTGATACCATACTTAAAGGCAGAACAAGCAATGGCCAGAGCTTCTGTGACTTTATACGGCATAAAGACCTGATACGCAACACCAACTTCCTGGACACTCATAGAGAAATCGGTGAGGCTATGGGTTACATTTACAAACACAATCTGTTATAATCAAACAATGTCTAACCTATTCAAAAAAGCAGCGCTATTCACAGATATTCACTTTGGCCTAAAGTCAAACAGTCAACTACACAATGAAGATTGTTTGAACTTTGTCAAGTGGGCAACAGCCAAAGCCAAAGCAGAGGGCTGCGAAACTTGTATGTTCTTGGGCGACTGGCACAACAATCGTGCCAGCATCAACATCTTGACTTTGGGCTACAGTCTCAGAGCATTGGAGCACTTAAATGAAAATTTTGATCGGGTCTATTTCATTCCTGGCAATCATGATCTATATTATCGTGATAAGCGGGATGTCCAAAGTGTTGAGTGGGCCAAGCACCTCCCTAATATACAGATATGCAACGACTGGTTTAGTGACGGCGATGTGGTTATCGCTCCTTGGCTTTGTGCTGACGATCATAAACGTTTACATAAGCTAAAAGGTCAGTACATCTTTGGTCACTTCGAGTTGCCAGGCTACTTGATGAATGCAATGGTAGCAATGCCAGATCACGGGGAATTCCGCACTGACGACCTAAGTCATTTCGGACACGTGTTCAGTGGACATTTTCACAAACGTCAGACCAGAAAGAATGTGACTTATATTGGTAACGCTTTCCCACACAACTATGCTGATGCAGGAGATGATGAGCGTGGTCTTACTATCTTAGAGTGGGGCAAAGAACCAGAGTATCATGCTTGGCCAGATCAGCCCAAGTATCGTGTGTTCAATCTGAGTGATATCGTTACGCATACTGAAAAAATGTTGCATCCCGGAATGCACGTTCGTGTGAACTTGGATGTAGATATCAGTTATGAAGAATCGTCTTATATCAAAGAAAAGTTCACATCTGAATATGGGCTACGAGAACTTACCATAATCCCAGCCAAGACTACCGATCTTACTGATTATCAAATACAGGGCAACATTGAATTTGAAAGCGTGGATCAGATTGTTACTGGTCAGCTTACCAATATTGAAAGCGATAAATTCAACAAAGCTCTACTCTTGGACATTTATCAAAATCTATGATCTTGGGCTGCGTGGATATCAGCATTGACTCCAAAGAGTTGTATGAACAATTACTAGAACTGCATCGTACAGAGTTTGGCGCAGAAGACGTTATCATACTTGAGTACAATGCCGATGAGTTTGACTACGAGGGCAAGCCAGGTAAACGTTTAACCAAAGCGATAGAATTTCTGAACAAGATAGACATACCTCTATTTTTTGTGCAGATTAGCACAGAGTATGAGAATATCGTCGGCGACCTGTCACAGTTAAACGCAGAAATAAAGACAATAAAAAGCAATGTTGCGTTTAACTATCAGTCTGCAACTGCCAGAAATAGCTTTTGTATTCTACCTTGGATTCACTTGTATGTGGGACCAGATGGTAACGTATTGCCTTGTTGTATAGCAGATATCACAGAACCAATTGGCAATATAGATACAGCATCTGTACAGTCTATCATAAGCTCTGACCGTGCGGTACAGCTTAGAAAAAATATGCTCAGTGGCAAAAAATGCTCAGAGTGCAAGAGTTGCTATGTCAGAGAAGATGCTGGGTTGCCCAGTGCCAGAATTCGTGCTAATACTCTTTGGGCAAAATACTTTACTATAGCCAATGATGCTGAGATAAGAAATTTTAGTCCAAAATATTTGGACATACGAATCAGCAACTTGTGTAATTTAAAATGCAGAATGTGTAGCGACTATTATAGTAGCAGCATAGCACAAGAAAACAAACAAATATATGGGCAGTCAAACAAGATCATAAAGATAGAAAAGACTGCTGCACTAGAAAATATTAGACCATACTTAGAATCTGCTGAAAAGATTTATTTTGCTGGTGGCGAACCATTGCTAATGGCTGAACATTATGCCATTCTGGATACACTGATCGAATTAGGTAATACAGACTTGGAAATTGTTTATACCACAAACTTTACTAATCTAGAATTTAAAAATCGCAGTGTACTAGAATTGTGGCATAAGTTTAGCAACGTTACAGTGGGCGCAAGTCTGGATGCAGAAGGCACGGCAGCAGAATATCTTAGACACGGTACGGTATGGACAGACATAGAACATAATCGTAGACAACTCAGTGAGCTATGCCCGCAGGTTGGATTTACAGTCAACTCCATAGTTCATATGCTCAACGTTGAAAGTTTAATTGAGTTACAACGCAATTGGGCAGATGTTAGATTTACTATGATTCCCTTGATTAGTCCAGATCATATGAGTTTGACTGCTCTGCCAGAGCATCACAAAAATAGATTGGCATCACTGATTGATAATCATATCAGTTGGTTAAAGGTACAGGGTGCCATTTTACTTGCAGATGAATGGCGAGAAACTGTAAAATACATGTTCAGTTCCAACTCTAGTCATTTGTTAAAAGAATTCCAAAGAGTCACCGCTGAATTAGATGATCGTAGAAAAGAATCATTCATTACAGTATTTCCACAATACAAAGACCTATTAGATGTTTAAAATAAAAGACCTTACAGTTAAAAACTTTATGAGCGTGGGTAACGCCACACAGGCTATCAACTTTGACCGAGACGATCTAACACTGGTACTGGGTGAAAACCTAGACTTGGGTGGGGATGACAGCGGGGCACGTAACGGAACTGGTAAGACTACGATTATCAATGCCCTAAGCTATGGCTTGTTTGGCAATGCGCTGACCAACATCAAGAAAGATAACTTGATTAACAAGACCAACGGCAAGGGTATGATGGTCACAATTGAGTTTGAATGCAATGGGGTCGAATACAAGATTGAACGTGGTCGTAAACCAGGTGTACTCAAGTTCTTTGTAGACAACCAAGAACGAGAAATAACAGACGAAGCTCAGGGTGATAGTCGTGAGACTCAGGCAGAGATTGAACGTATGCTGGGTATGAGTCACGAAATGTTCAAACACATTGTGGCTCTGAATACCTACACAGAACCATTCCTGAGTTTAAAAGCCAATGATCAGCGAGTAATGATCGAACAGTTGTTGGGTATCACACTACTCAGTGAAAAAGCAGACAGACTCAAAGAGCAGATTAAAGATACCAAAGACTTGATTACCAAAGAAGAATTCCGTATCAAGGCTGTGGGTGATGCTAACAAACGTATACAGGATCAAATCGATGCACTCTTACGACGCCAGAATTTATGGAACAGCAAAAAGACAAACGATGTTGCAGCGTTGCAGACAGCTTATGATGAACTTGCTAAACTCGACATTGAAGC
>Ga0164296_1001737_pt1 | contig 22520 bp, 18 predicted proteins | sample GEODES057metaG_FD_113533 | JGI IMG/M metagenome (GOLD analysis project Ga0164296, IMG submission 113533) | Dystrophic lake water microbial communities from Trout Bog Lake, Wisconsin, USA - GEODES057 metaG | ecosystem: Environmental > Aquatic > Freshwater > Lake | place: USA: Trout Bog Lake...
TGCAATTGGTGCGTGGCGAATGGCGGGCTTTTAATACCGAAAGAAATCCGGTTAATGTGATTGCAGATCCAGCTATTATCAACCCACAGCTTGATAATTCGACCATCGACGTAGAGACGGTTAATATTGAAGAAAATGGCAATCGTACTCCTATACCTTATGTGGTACCACCCGGCATTTCACGTCAGCGCAATTACAATAATATCCAAACCAATACGCAGTTAAATGAGCAATCGCTTTCACTCAATTTTACTTCATTGCATGATGGTTACTCACGTGCTGCGTTTAAGGATTTTAATAATGATCTGCGAAAATACAAACGCTTGCAGATGTTTATTCATGCCGAGGGTAGTCAGTTAAAAGATAATGATGTAAGTGCTTTTTTACGGCTAGGCATTGACTATACAGATAACTATTACGAATATGAAATACCGATGAAAGTAACTTCATCGGGTACTAACGATCCCAACGCCATCTGGCCCGCGGGCAATGAACTGGATCTGCAGCTGAGCTTACTGGTAAATGCCAAACTTGCCCGTGATAATGCTAAATTGAATGGCTTACCATGGCCATTGACCGTGCCATTTACTATAAGTGATGGTAAAAATAAGATAACTATTAAAGGCCAACCCGATCTGAGCCGGGTAGCTACTGTGATGCTGGGCGTACGTAATCCTTACAAAGGCAACGTGTCTTCGGCTACCGACGACGGGCTTGATAAAACCGGTATTTTGTGGTTCGATGAGCTTAGAATGACTGATTTCGACAATAAAGGAGGTTGGGCGGCAACCGGTCGTTTTGATGCTAAGCTGGCCGATTTTGCAAATATTACCCTTACAGGAACCAAAACTACGGTTGGCTTTGGCACATTAGATTCACAACTGGCTGACCGGAGTATGAGTGATACCCGGGTTTACAACGTATCGGGTAATGTTGAACTTGGCAAGTTTTTCCCGGATAAAAGCGGGGTGCATGTTCCGCTTTATGTCAATGTCTCGCACCAGGTAAGCCTGCCCGAATACGACCCTGCTCAACCCGACGTTACGCTGAAGCAAAGTTTGAATGCCGCAAGTAGTACCAAACAACGCGATTCGATACAAAACGCAGCTGAAGATTACACCCTGCGTAAAAGCTTCAACTTCACTAATGTTCATAAGGCGCGTACCAGTGCTAAGTCAACTCCACATGTTTGGGATATCGAAAACTTCAACGCCAGCTATTCTTATGTGGAGTATGATCATCATGATTTTACTACCCTTAACGATTTTGAAAAGACTTATCACGCATCAGTTGCCTACAATTTTACAACGACGCCGAAGTATTTGGAACCGCTTGAGAAAGTTATAAAAAGCAATACGCTTGCACTTATTCGCGATATCAACATTGACCTGATTCCTTCAAGGATAAACTATAGTATCAATTTCGACAGATTTTACTCCGAAAACACCCTGCGTAATAATGATCCGGGCAATATTATAACAATACCAACAACTTTTAACAAGTCATTCAATATAACTACATTGTATGGGTTGGGATGGAATTTGACCAAATCATTGTCGTTGGATATTGACGCTACCAACCTGGCTACAGTTGATGAGCCGGCAGGGCGCCTTAATGGCCTGAAGCGCGATACGCTTTGGGAAAATATCCTCCACCTCGGTCGGACTACAAATTACAATCATACGCTTACTTTAAATTATGCAGTACCTATCGCTAAAATTCCTTTTATGGATTGGGCAACTTTGGTGGCCCGGTATACTACGCATTTTCAATGGCAAACCCAACCGCTTTTTGCAATAAACGATCCGGCATACAACGTAGGTAACAGCATCCAAAATTCGCGAACTATACAGCTGAACCCCAGCTTTAATTTGGTTACCCTTTACAATAAATTCCCTTTGCTGAGGCGACTAAATGAAAAGCCTGCCCCAGGTAAAGAAGGTGAAGAAATTTCAGGAATAGGTAAAGTATTACTTGGATTACTTACCAGCGTCAAGAATCTGGGTTTTGCTTATACCCGCACGGATGGAACTTTTCTTCCGGGCTATTTACCTAATAGTAGTTTTGCGGGCGAAGACTTTAACTACAACGCGCCTGGTATAGGGTTCTTGCTTGGTAGTCAGGCCGACTTGCGCCAAAAAGCCGCAAAAAATGGCTGGCTGACCCAGGATACACTGCAAAATCAGCTTTATGTAACTACGTTGAATGAAGATCTGCATTTTAAAGGAACACTTGAACCTTTCAAAGATTTCAGAATAGATATCATCGCTTTTAAAACGCAGGATCATACCTATCAGAGTACATTTAAGTACCTATCGTCTGATAATTCGTTCCAGAACCTGACACCAACTACAACAGGCGATTATAATATATCTTATTTTTCGCTGGCAACTGCATTTTCGAAGATCAGCGGTATCGACAATTCTTCGCCGGTTTTTACAAAGTTTGAAGCTAACCGTACCGTTATATCTCAACGCCTTGGTCTGTTGAACCCGAACTCAGTTAAACCACTTAATGGCACTTATGCTGATGGCTATAGTGCAAATTCGCAGAATGTTATCGTACCCGCATTTTTAGCTGCTTATACTGGTCGGAATGCAGCAACCATCAGCCTAAGCGATTTTCCAAATATCCCGATACCTAACTGGGATATGCGCTATAACGGACTTAGCCGTGTGCCTTTCTTCAGCGAGTTATTTGAATCGGTTGACTTGAGGAGCGGCTATCGCTCCACATTCACCGTTGGTAGTTATACTACTTTGCCGCAATATTCTTTAGCCAATGGAGGGGTTAGTTCGCGCGATGAAAATAACGACTTTTTGCCCCAGTATCAGTTCTCATCAGTTACCATCCTGGAGCAGTTTGTTCCATTATTTGGTATGGATGTTCGGTTTAAAAACAACCTTACTGCAAATTTGGAGTACCGGCAAACGCGGACTTTGAATATGAGTTTGATAAATAGCCAGCTGGCGCAACAAAACGAAGATATACTGGTTTTAGGCTTTGGTTATAAGACCAGAGATTTCCGCTTCCCTTTTGGTTTGTTCAATGGAACTAAACTTAACAACGATCTTACCTTTAAACTCGATTTTTCCCTGCGTAATAATAAAACTTTGGTTTACCAGGCAGATATACCTGGCGCTCAGATATCATCCGGAGCGCAAAATATTACCTATCGTCCCGAGATCGATTACGTGATCAATCAGCGCTTCAACCTGAGTCTGTTCTACGATTCAAATATCACTCGTCCATTTACTTCGCAAACGTTTAACACTGCCTTCACCAATTTCGGTATTAACCTTAAATTACTGTTACAGTAAACACTGATCTTTCCTGCTCACGTAATTGTTGATTTTTAAACTGAATGCCCTGTCGATGAATTGCTTACTGGTACGGTAATGAGTCAGGAGGCTTTTTCTATGGTAAAAACAGTCATCCTAACGTCGGTATTTTTCAAAACGTGACAAAGTGTCACCTTAAATCTAAAAATTATGTATTTTTGCAATCCAAATATCAGGAAATGTTAGATTTTGCTATCACCGATAAAACACATGACGAAAGCAGGCAGGGCGAGGCACTAGTTTTGACGCCCTCAGGCGATAAAGCAGCGCGTAAGCTTTATATTGAAAGTTATGGTTGTGCCATGAATTTTTCTGATAGTGAGATCGTAGCTTCAATTCTTTCTGAACAGGGCTTTGAAACCACTGCCGATTACAACCAGGCAGATGTAATATTTATCAATACTTGTTCGATCAGGGAAAATGCTGAACAGCGCGTTCGCAACCGCCTGCGTGAATTTACCATAGCCAAAGTGAAAAATCCGGGCTTGGTAGTGGGTGTATTAGGTTGTATGGCCGAGCGTTTGAAAGCCAAATTTTTGGAAGAAGAAAAGCTGGTAGATGTAGTTGTTGGTCCGGATGCCTACCGCGATTTGCCTAACCTGATAGGCAAAGTAGATGAAGGTCAAAAGGCAGTAAATGTATTACTGTCGCGCGAGGAAACCTATGCAGACATAAGTCCGGTAAGGTTGAACAGCAATGGTATCAATGCTTTTGTTTCGATCATGCGCGGTTGCGATAATATGTGCTCATTTTGTGTTGTCCCTTTTACCAGGGGCCGCGAGCGCAGCCGCGAGCCGATTTCCATAGTAAAAGAATGTACGGATCTGTTTAACCGAGGCTATCGTGAAGTTACGCTGTTGGGCCAGAACGTAGATTCGTACAAATGGAATGGCAGGGAAATTGAAGGACAGGAGCAGGAAAATGTTAAAGTGGTGAATTTTGCCAATCTGTTAGAAATGGTAGCGCTGATCGATCCGGAACTTAGGGTACGGTTCTCGACCTCACACCCGAAAGATATTACGGATGAAGTGCTGTACACGATGAAAAAGTATGAAAACATCTGTAACTACATTCACCTTCCGGTACAATCGGGCAATAGCCGGATACTTGATCTGATGAATCGTACATATGACCGCGAATGGTATTTGAATCGTGTTGATGCAATTCGCCGAATTATACCTGAATGTGGTATTTCGACCGATGTAATAACAGGGTTTTGCACCGAAACGGAGGAAGAACATCAGGATACCCTTAGTATAATGGACTATGTGCAATATGATTTCGCCTATATGTTCATGTACTCAGAAAGACCGGGTACGCTTGCTGCCAAACGTTTTAAAGATGATATACCTGAGGCGGTAAAAAGCAGGCGCCTGAAAGAAGTTGTTGCCAGACAACAGCAATATTCATATGCACGTTTGCAGGCACAATTGGGTAAAGTACAGCGGGTTTTGATAGAAGGCTTTTCTAAAAAATCCGATAAGGATTATTGCGGGCGAAACGACCAGAATGCTATGGTAGTTTTCCCGGTGCATGAAAATTATAAACCAGGCCAGTATGTAAACGTATTGGTTGAAAGAACAACTACGGCCACATTGATCGGCGTAGTGGTGTGATTTTGAGTAATTTGGTATTTTGAAAATTTGGTAATTTGAAAATTGAGGCAGCATCTTCAAATTTTCAAATTCTCAAATTTTCAAATCTTCAAATTCTCAGATTTTCAAATTGATTAAATGGAATTACAGGAAATAAAACAACGTTTCGGAATCATCGGCAATTCGCCTTTGCTTAACCGTGCGATCATTATAGCCAACCAGGTTGCACCAACAGATATTTCGGTATTGATAACTGGTGAGAGCGGGAGTGGAAAAGAGGTATTTTCGCATATTATTCATCAGATGAGTCCGCGAAAACATGGACCATTCATCGCTGTTAACTGCGGAGCCATACCGGAAGGAACTATTGACTCTGAGTTATTCGGACACGAGAAAGGTGCTTATACGGGTGCTGTTGGTGAGCGTAAAGGCTATTTTGAAACAGTAAACGGCGGCACGATTTTTTTGGATGAAATAGCCGAAATGCCATTAGGCACCCAGGCGCGTTTATTACGTGTGCTCGAGTCAGGGCAATATATAAAGGTGGGTTCGTCTAAAGTAGAAAAAACCAATGTGCGTGTAATTGCAGCAACAAACGTTGATGTTTATGAAGCGGTACGTAATGGAAAATTCAGAGAAGACCTTTATTATCGTTTAAATACTGTTCCGCTTAGAATACCGCCATTGCGCGAACGTAAAGAAGATGTTTATCTGCTTTTTAGAAAATTTACGGCAGATTTTACCGATAAATACCGTACACCCCCGATTCAGTTGGATGAAGAGGCTCAGAAACTTTTGGTCAACTATTCCTGGCCGGGCAATGTGAGGCAATTGAAGAACATGGCCGAGCAACTGGCCGTGTTGGAAACGGACCGCCTGATAACGGCACAGGTGATACTCAACTATATTCCACCGGAAGCGGGCCGCAGCAACCTGCCAATGCGAATGGAAAACCAGCCCAAAGAAGATATTTCTGAGCGCGATATACTTTACAAAGTGCTGTTTGACATGAAACGCGACATGGTGGAACTAAAAAAGCTTGTTGCTGATATTATCGAACATGGAGGCGTATCGGCAAGTTATGCCAATAATCCGCAGACACTTAATCAGCTTTATCGCGATATTGAGTTACCCGGAAATGCAGGTGATGGACAATTTACCATCCAGCAGCCCGTTAACAGTAATGTTCCATTTAATATTACTCATGATGCTGAAGAAGTAGAAGAATCACTTTCCCTTATTGAAAAGGAATCGGACCTTATTCGTAAGGCGCTTAAAAAACATAAAGGGAAACGCAAACTGGCAGCAAATGAGTTGGGGATCTCTGAAAGGACATTGTATCGTAAGATAAAAGAGTTGAATCTGTAATAATGAGAAGGACGATTATTCTGGTGTTTTTATCGGTAGCTGTATTGGCGACTAATTCCTGTAAGATCAGTTTGAGCGGCGCTTCGACTACCGGGCTCAAGACGATCAATGTGTCATATTTTGAGAATAATGCACAATTGGTTGTTAATTATCTTAGTCAGCAATTCACCGAATCGCTTAAGGATCGTATCCGTTCTACTACCAGTTTATCCATTGTACAAGGTGATGCACATGCGCGGTTGTCGGGATCTATTACAGGATACACTATCGAGCCAATTTCAGTTCAGGCCACCAATAATAATGTTGCACCTGTTGCCGGCGCCGAGCGTTTAACTATAACGGTAAGTGTGGTATACGTAAATACTGTAGATAAAAAGTTAAGTTTTACCCAGTCATTCTCTGAGCACCAGGATTTTACCGGCGATATAGCCAACCAGGAGCAAAAATTAGTAACAGCCATCAATAAGCAACTGACCGACGATATTTTTAACAGAGCCTTTGCTAATTGGTAAGCAATTCGTAGTTTCACCCCTTGTGGATCAAAACCTGAATAACCGGCAGAACGAGATTTTGTGGAGATTGCTGGCAAACCCGGCCGATAATGGCCAGATATACAGTCACAACCTTCAACAATTGGCAAATGACTTTCCGCAAAGCGGATTGTTTCAGGCGCTCTATGCACGGTCGGCAGGCGGTGAATTTACAAGTCGTGCGGCTGTTGCTTTTGACCCGAAGGCCCTTTATGTATTGATCAATGCCTACGAAAATCTGACTGAAGTCCCGGTAAGTAATATTATTCAGCACACTGGAAGCACTATCAATTATGCCGACCAGTCGCAGCTGGAAGAGACACAAGTTTATAACGATTTTAAAAATGGTGAACCGGAAGAAATTCCAGTTTTTGAACCTACTGAAGAAAATACCGGTAGCCCGGAAGTAGTTGAAGCCGCAGATAAAGTATCCGAAGTGGAAGCCATCTCAAGCCAGGTTGAACTGGAAGAGGATAAAGAAACTATGGAAACCTTAGCTATTCAGCCTGAGGAAGATCAACGAGCCGGGACGCATGCTGCTGTTTATGAAGAAGAGGCAGTTTTGCAATCGGTTATCCAACTTCATCAATCCGATACTGAAAATGATCTGGATTCAGTTGCAGAACCCGTTGTTCAGTTTATTAGCTTAAACGAAACTGAAACGCCGGAAGCTGAGCCCGAACAGGTATTTATAGAGCCTGCGTTAGCATCTACCGAAATAGCGGATGGACAGAATGCTGTGGCCGGGCAGTTTACCAATGAGGGGACAAAAGATATCGAAGATGAAGTGTTTGATGAGATCGTAGGTATAGATGATATTAGTTTTTCCCGGGGAAAGTCTGAACTAAAGGATGAGAAATCGCTTACGACTGAAACCGTGCCGGGCCCCGGTGCTTTTGATATTCAGCACGAAGAAGTTCTGTTTGAAGAAGAACCTGAGGCGCTGATACCGGAAAGTGTGGCACTTAGTGATTTTTTCGTTTTCGAACGTTCAGAGCAGATCAGCACAGCTACCGAAGCAGAAACTAATACTTTTATTAACGGACAGGAGCCAGTAAGCAATGCTGCGTCGGAGCAGGTAGAAACAGAAACAAATCATGTTTCTAAATACCATGATGAACAAATGCCTTATACCTTTTTATGGTGGCTGGATAAAACCCGTAAAGAACATGCAGGAATTTACCAGCCTTTTAAACTGGATACTTCACAAGCTATTAAGCATACCGGCGACGAGACATTACAACAGCAGTACTACGAGAATATTTTCCATGTAACTACGCTGAGTGAATTAGACAAGGGTACTACCGAGCCAGCCGTTGAATTTGACGAACAACGTAAAGAAGATCGCATCATCAGGAAGTTTATTGTAGAGGAGCCCCATATCAGTACACCAACTGGTGATAAACTGGATAATGAAAATAAAGCCAGAAGGAGCAATGAGGATCAGGATGAACTGGTAACGGAGACTTTGGCCAAAATTTATATCGACCAAATGCTTTATCACAAAGCAATAAGTACTTACAAAAAATTGCTATTGAAATTCCCGGAAAAAAGCCGTTACTTTGCCGACCAAATCGAAATGTTAGAACGAAAAATCAATTAATATAAAAAGAAATGTATTTACTCTTAATAATCCTGATCGTGTTGGTATGTGTGCTGTTAGGTGCGATCGTACTTATCCAAAATCCTAAAGGTGGTGGTTTGACTTCAAACTTCTCCAGTTCTTCACAACTGATGGGCGTACAAAAAACCGGCGATTTTCTGGAAAAGGGAACCTGGATATTAGCAATCGCTTTGATGGTATTTTCACTGGCTATCAATGTATCGGTTAAAACTGGTCCCGGTACCATTGATCCTAACCTTCAGAAATTAGAAAACAAAGTAAATAGTGGTGCATCACAGCAAAGTACTGCACCGCTGCCAGCAGCAACAGGTAAAAAAACTAATTAAGCTGCAGGCAAGTAAAAAATAGGAAGGCTTTGGCACGTTGCCAAGGCCTTTTTTGCGCAATAGCCAGCAAGCTCATACCGGGCTGACATGATGGCACATCAATATTAAACCTTCGTTAATTATAAAGCCATATAGGTACTAAAAATGACAATTTGGTCAGATTGTTATGACATTCTGTTGCTTGGCATAATTGATGAGGAAGGTGGATGCACAAAATCTAAATTATTTATAAAATTCAAATTAGTATAACTATGGCATTGAACATTAAACCTATCGGAGACAGGGTAGTAGTTGAAGCTGCTCCGGCCGAAGAGAAAACCGCATCCGGTATCATTATCCCGGATACTGCTAAGGAAAAACCACAGCGTGGAACGATCGTTGCAGTTGGCGACGGAAAAAAAGATGAGCCTTTAACCGTTAAAACAGGTGACCAGGTTTTATATGGCAAATATGCCGGTACTGAAATAACTTACGATGGTAAAGAGTACTTAATTATGCGTGAATCTGATATTTACGCAGTTCTGTAAATTGTTGAAAATTTGGAATGATGTAAAGTTGAAACGTTAGCGCTTTACAAACAATAACCTTCCAACATTACAACCTTAAAACATTCAAACTAAAATTAAAAGACATGGCAAAACAAGTTAGGTATAACGTAGATGCACGCGACGCTTTGAAGCGCGGTGTGGATATTTTGGCAAATGCGGTTAAAGTAACCCTGGGACCAAAAGGTCGTAACGTAATCATTGATAAAAAATTCGGTTCACCATCGATCACTAAAGACGGTGTAACTGTAGCGAAAGAGATCGAACTGAAAGATCCACTGGAAAACATGGGCGCTCAGATGGTAAAAGAAGTAGCCTCTAAAACTGCTGACATTGCAGGTGATGGTACTACTACTGCTACTGTACTGGCTCAGGCTATTGTAACTGCAGGTATTAAAAACGTAGCTGCCGGAGCAAACCCAATGGACCTGAAACGCGGTATTGATAAAGCAGTTTCGGCTGTTGTGAAAAGCTTGCAAAGCCAATCACAAACTGTAGGTGAAGACAACAAGAAGATCCAACAGGTTGCTTCTGTTTCTTCAAACAATGACGAAGTGATCGGTGCGCTGATCGCTGAAGCAATGGGCAAAGTTGGTAAAGACGGTGTGATCACTGTTGAAGAAGCTAAAGGAACTGAAACCGAAGTTCGTACTGTAGAAGGTATGCAATTTGATCGTGGTTACCTTTCTCCATACTTCGTAACCAATGCTGATAAAATGGAAGTAGAACTGGACAATCCCTTTATCCTGATCTACGACAAGAAAATTTCTTCCATGAAGGAATTGTTGCCAATCCTTGAAAAACAAGTACAAACCGGCAAACCATTGCTGATCATTTCTGAAGACCTGGATGGTGAAGCCTTAGCTACTCTGGTAGTTAACAAGATCCGTGGTTCGCTGAAAGTGGCTGCTGTTAAAGCTCCAGGCTTTGGCGACCGTCGTAAAGCAATGCTGGAAGATATCGCTATCTTAACTGGCGGAACTTTGATCTCGGAAGAAAGAGGTTTCAAATTAGAGAATGCCGACCTTTCTTACCTTGGTACTGCTGAAAAGGTAATTGTTGACAAAGACAACACTACGATCATTAATGGCGCTGGCCACAGTGAAGAGATCAAAGCTCGCGTAAGCCAGATCAAATCGCAAATTGATGCTACTACTTCTGATTACGACCGCGAAAAATTGCAGGAGCGTTTGGCTAAACTTTCAGGTGGTGTTGCCGTACTTTATGTTGGTGCAGCTACTGAAGTTGAAATGAAAGAAAAGAAAGACCGTGTTGATGATGCTTTACACGCAACCCGCGCTGCCGTAGAAGAAGGTATCGTTGCTGGTGGTGGTGTTGCATTCATCCGTGCAGTTGAATCGTTAGCAGGCCTTAAAGGCGAGAACGAGGATGAAAATACTGGTATCCAGATCATCCGTCGTGCTATTGAAGAACCATTGCGTCAGATCTGCCAGAATGCTGGTGTAGAAGGCTCGATCGTTGTGCAGAAAGTGAAAGAAGGTAAAGCTGATTTCGGTTACAATGCACGTACCGATAAATACGAGAACCTGATCAAAGCTGGTGTTATCGATCCTACCAAAGTAGCTCGTGTAGCCCTTGAAAATGCAGCTTCAATCGCAGCTATGTTGTTAACTACCGAATGTATCCTTGCTGATGATCCGGAAGATGACAAAGGTGCAAGCATGCCACCTATGGGCGGCGGCGGCATGGGCGGCATGATGTAATATTTTTAAGTCCTGAGTCTGAAGTCTTAAGTTCAGAGTCTGATTTAAGACTACTGCAAACTGTCAACCATAGATTCAGTACTGACAAAAAGCCCTGTATGCTTTTGCATACAGGGCTTTCTTTTTTTCTGAACCATCCAATTGTCATTGGGATGCAAGCGCTCTGTCATTAGTTAATCAAATGATTGATTAACTCTAAAAAATAGCCTGAACGGACCTAAATTTGTTAAAGATTGTTAAACGCCGAAGGATAGGCATAACAATTGGACAACTACAGGCATGAAAGCGATCAAAGAGCAAAGCAAACATTTTAGAACCCAGTTACTGGACTGGGTGCTCATTAAGGGGCCGCAATTATTTATCGCTATTTACGGCAAATAATTATTCCTTACTTTTGAGCTTTATGAAGCTTGAAGATTTTTATAAAGAATTTCAGCAATGGCTGGTTAGTCGCGGTCCTAATTATGTATCGGGCATACTTGTATTCTTAATCGGACTTTGGGCCATCCGGTTCATAAAGATCCGACTCCGTAACAGGATGAATAAGCGTAGTGTTCACTCTACGTTACGGCCTTTTATCTTAAGTTTAACCATTACCTCCCTTTATGCCCTCTTAACCTTTTTGGTATTTAATATCATTGGTTGGGAACTCAGCTTCCTGAGTGCGATCGTTGCCTCATTCGGCGTCGCAGCCGGCCTGGCATTATCCGGAACCTTTCAGAATTTTGCAGGCGGTGTGCTGATCCTTTTATTAAAACCTTTTGAATTGGGCGATAACATCATAGCGCAGGGACAGGATGGTATCGTAACCTCGATACAGCTTTTCTATACGGTATTGCTTACTGCCGACAATCGGACAATTATTATCCCCAATGGTAAGTTGTTCAATGAGGTGATCGTAAATATTACCCGGGAGGGTAAACGCCGTTTGGATTTTGAATTAAAGCTGGGGTACATTGTAGACGTTGAACAGGTAAAAGGTATTATTGAAAAGGCCATTCACTCAACTAAAGGGATCATCAAAAACCCTGCACCAATAATCGGGGTATTGGCATTAGAAATAGATGGGATTCGTTTTACCGTTAGGGTTTGGGTTGATCCTGCCGATTATCTGGATATCAAACTATTCCTGCAGGAAAAGATCGTAAAAGATCTGCGTAATGCGGATGTTAAACTCCCTACGCATCACCTGCTGCCAGGCACCTGATCAGATCGACTGCCTGGCTTTCAGCTCAAGATAGCGGTTGATGGTATTTACAGTAAGATTTTGTGGTGTGCTGAGTATAGATTGTATGCCATGCCTGGCCAGCTCCTTAACGATCAGTTTTTTATCGTAAGCAAATTTCTCTGCTATCGTTTTTATATACACATCTTCTACAGTTGTCGCAGGTTCCTCACTTAATTTTTGTAATTCGGTATTTTCAAAAAACACTACCAAAAGCAAATGGAAGCGGGCGATGCGTTTTAAAAAAGGTAGCTGTCGTTCCAGCGCTGACATGCTTTCGAAATTGGTAAAGAACACCACCAGGCTACGCTGCTTTAACACTTTGCGTATAGTAACGTAAAGCAGTTCCATATTGCTTTCCAGGTAGCGGGTCTTCTCTTTGTAAAGCACTTCCATGATTCGGTTTATCTGTACCGGCTTCTTGTCGGCAGGTACCACGGCTCCTATTTTTTCGGCTAGCGTTATCAAGCCGGCTTTATCTTCTTTTACGATAGCAACGTTTGAAAGCACCAGGCTGGCATTAATGGCATAATCAAGTAAACTCAAACCCTCGAATGGCATCTTCATCGCTCTCGATTTATCGATAATACTATACACATGTTGCGACTTTTCGTCGGTGTACAAATTGGTCATCAGGTTTCCCTGTCTTGCTGTTGCCTTCCAGTTTATGGTCCTGAAATCGTCGCCAGGTACATAATTCTTCACTTGTTCAAACTCCAGACTATGCCCGAGTTTACGTATTTTTTTAATGCCCACGTCGGTTAAGCGGTTAGATACGGCCATCAGCTCATACTTGCGCATTTGCAGGAAAGATGGGTAAACCGGCAAGGTTTCGGATTGTTCAAACGTGTACCGGCGACGTATCAAACCCAGACTGCTTATGACGAATACCCGGATTGCACCAAATTCATACTCGCCACGCCTGGTAGGTCGAAGCAGGTAGTTGATCAGTTTTTGTTGACGGGGCTTTAAACGGGATTTAAACCAAAGGTCGCGTTTTTGAAATTGAAAAGGTATTTCGTCAATGATGCCTACATTAATGTCAAAAGGGTAGAGGCTCTCTATATAAATACCCAGTTCGTTTTCGTCGCCATTACTCAGCCGTTCAGGCGCGTGTCGCCTCGCGAATACACCATTCTGAATATGATAGAGCAAAAGAAGATCTATTGCTAATAATGCCAGTACTATCCAAAAATATAGTTGCGGCAAAATGCCCATCCATGGGAAAAAGAACCAGGAAATAAAGAATACAGCTACACTACCCATCAGTGTAAAAAACCTGTTGGTAAAGAAAAGATCTTTATAAAATAGCCTGAAGAACTTTTTCACTGATTAACGTGGTATTTCTATTTTTTGAACGATCTGTTTGATGACCTCATCCGGACTAACGCCTTCCATTTCCTTATCTGGTGTAAGCATAATGCGGTGGCGTAATACGGCCGGAGTTACCCAGATCACATCATCAGGGGTTACAAAGTCGCGCCCGCGAATTGCAGCAACCGCTTTAGCTGCATTAACAATTGCCAGCGAAGCCCGCGGCGAAGCACCTAAATACAATGATTTGCTGTTGCGCGTTTCTGCTGCTATCCTGGCCACAAATTCCAATATTTTAGCCTCGACATGCAAGCTACGCACTTGCTTACGCAATGCTATAATTTCGGCTTTAGTTAGCACGGCGCTGATAGCGGCCAATTGTTCAGTGGCAACTTGCTGATGTTGCTGTGTGATAATAGCTACTTCTTCTTCAAAAGTTGGGTATTTTACTTCGATCTTGAAAAGGAAGCGATCAAGCTGGGCCTCCGGCAGTCGGTATGTGCCCTCATGTTCTACCGGGTTTTGCGTGGCCAATACCAGAAAAGGCTCCTCAAGCGGATAACGCTGGCCATCTATTGTCACCTGTCGTTCTTCCATTACTTCAAATAGCGCTGATTGCGTTTTAGCCGGTGAGCGGTTGATCTCGTCAATGAGTATGATATTGCCAAATATTGGGCCGCGCTTAAACTCAAAATCAACTGTCTTAGGATTAAATACCGAGGTTCCCAATACATCCGATGGCATCAGATCTGGCGTAAATTGAATGCGGGAATATTTGGCATCTATTGACCTGGCGATGAGTTTAGCTGTAAGTGTTTTGGCAACGCCAGGTACACCTTCAATAAGTATATGCCCATCGGCTAGTATGCCGGCTATAAGCAGATCAATTGTCTCATGCTGCCCTACAATGACCTTTCCAATACTGGCCTTGATCTGGTCAACAGCGGCTGTTAGCTTGCTCAGATCTGTTCTTTGTTCAAATATTTCTTCTTCTTCCATGTTCACCTGGATTTAATATAAAATTGTTCGATAAGTTGGTTCAGTTTGATCAGGTCCCGGTCGCTTACGCGCTGATCGGTAAGGTATTGCATATGCGCAACCAGTTCCTGTACAAACGTAATATCCACGCCGGTTTTTTGAGATAATTTTTCGATGAAGTCGCCGTCGAGTACATTCGTTTTGAGGTAATAGGCAGTGCGCAGATGCTCTAGAAAATAAAGAATTTTCTTTTGGGCAATATTGGCGTTGTTGCGCTGTTCGTAATAAACACGGCCAACAACACTCACAAAATCAACAGTTGAGTTAGCTGGAGTAACTATTATTGGGATGATGCGCTGGCGACGTTTAATTTCAAATAATATAAATAGTATCAGCGTAAACAACGTTATTCTAAAGGCCCATTTCAAAGGCTCATGCCGCAAAAAAACCCTCATTGAATTGTTTTCGCCCGACCTGCCCTGGGTATAAAACTCGTCCCATAATACATTATCCGTTTTTTTAATATAGGATAGCGCATATGAAGCATAATCAGATCCCTGCTTTTTTAACAAAGCGTAATTTGAAAATAACAATGGATTGGCGTTAAGATACAAGGCACCCTTGCCCATAGGATATTTTATAAAGTTGCTGTGCCCGTAATTGTTTCTTCCTAGTATTATCGCTTTTGTGGTATCAAATTCATTAAAATAATTGCTACAAATTTCCTTATCGAAAGTGTAGGCATAACTGGTATCCAATGAAGGGTTCAGTAACCTCGTATCTACTTTTTTGCTTTGCTCGAATGCAGTGGAATCCGAGTTTTCATACCCGATTTTGATATGAAGTTTTTTACTCATTTTTTCACTGAACAAGGAAGCGCAAATAAATACGTCATTGCCCTTATTAACGAATTTGATAAGTTTATCGACATCTTCGTTCTGCAAACTTACTTCGGGGGCAACAATTATATAGCTGGCATTTTTGAAATCATGGTCGGAAACCACATTGTATACCGGCTCGCGAAAATCAAAAACCTGCGAACCTTTGAAAATATCCGTTATTTGGTGGTGTAAAATATAGGTACCAAAAGGAATTTTATCATTGTCATTCAGCGTTTCATCCCATTTAACCGGCTTGGGACGATTCATTTGAGCAATAATGTAAAATACAAGCAGACCCGTAGCAATAAAAAGATATATTTTCAGGTCTCTCATGATAGCTTGTTTTTAAATTCGCCGAACAAAGCATCAATATTTTCAAATACTTCTTTATTTACCGGAAAGTTGCCATACCAAACATATTCAAAACGAAATGTTAAAGCGCCGAACAACTTTTTATATTCCTGATTTTCGAGCTCGCTCAAATAGGTCAGGTTAGTTTTTTCTAACTTCCATTTAATATAACCGGCATCATTTAATTGCTTCAGCGAACGGAGGTAAAGCAGTCTAACTGCCAGCCGGTAGTTTTTATCATTTATAGCGCTTGAAATGGAGTCATCAAAATCTATTTCATGAATGTTTTCGGTAAACTCGGAATAGGGTATAGTGTCGGTTTTTTGACGTTTTTTGAATAACCCGATAAGATCAATTTTTAACAATCGAAATATCAGATAAACAACGCCGAATGTTAGTGCACCTAAAACAAGATATTTGATAAACGAAACGGGGTTTCCACCAACGCTGGTACGGGGAAATAATCGGCTGATCCAGTACCAAAACCATATCCAGAATCTTTCCCAAAGAGAAAGCCGATCGGATTTTTCATAGGTATAATTAAAATCAGGGTCACTGCGATATTTTGCAAGAGCTGCACTATCAAGATGCCTTATATTAAGTTTGCCGCTATCGATTTTAAGAGTATGGCGTTGTGCTACGGTTTTTGCTGGAACTGCAGTAACATCTGTCTTCGCAAAAAAGATCAGCAGCAATAAAAGGACTATCCAGGACTTCTGCTTCATGTCGCCTTTAATATTGTTCAGATGATTGTCCGGCAGCCTTATCAGATCTGCCTAACTTTTGAATTCTGCTGATCAGGCTGATACCCTGTTTCTGATCGGATAAGCTATAATACAACAGCGCGAGGGCAATATAAGGAAGCACGTAAAATATCTGGGCCACGTTTTTTGTAATTGCAAATACTACAATCTCGGTTGAATTGGAGCTAATGCCCGACACCCATTCGGCACCTCCAACAATAGCTAAAGGTGGAATCAGAACGAGCGCATAGGCAGCTACAACCAAAACTAAAATGAGCAATATGATCCCGAATACCAACCACCAATTCTCTTTGATCAGTTTTTGGCTTTGTTTTAGCGCATATCTTAAACTGGTATTTTCAAGAATCATAATAGGTGCAACCAGCGCAAAAATGGGCGTCAAATAAATGCCGGGGATAAAGCACATTAAGCCAGCTATGAAATTGCAGACCAAAAGAAACAAATTCGCAAAAAATATCCTGAAAAAGAAATATTTGAAATATCCCCAAACTTCTGGCACTGTAGGTGGTACTTTTCCTTTCTCGTGATATAAGGAAATATAGCAGTTAACAGTAATCAAAATCGAAGTATGACTTAATAAAGTAAATAGCATTGATAGCCAAAACGAGGCGGTATATTCTCCGCCTGCAGTTGCACTTTCAAGATCGCGAAGTTTGGTAACTATCTCAACCGCGGCACCAGCCAGCATAAAAAAGCCGCAAATAGTCAGAAACGCTTTAATAAACGGTACAAAATTTTGGCGGAAAAAGAGTATCGTGTCGTTAATGATATCGCCAAACTCCCGAACCCGGTGCAATTCAAGTTTTTCTTCAATCATTGAGTGTGACGTTTTGTTTTTGGAACAATATTCTCGGATAGATAACTACATACCAGATAACAAATAAAAAAGACGAGGCTAAAATGAGGATACTCAAAGCAGCTGGCATTTCGGTATGCCTTGTTACGAAACTTTCAAAAACAGCGGCAGTTAAAACCATAGGTACAATACCGAGCGCGATCTTTACGCCATTTAATGTGCCTTTTTTAAAAGATTCAAAACGTTTATAGGTGCCCGGAAATAAAATACTGTTGCCCATAACCAGTCCGGCGCCACCCGCAATAATAATGGTTGATATTTCGAGCGTGCCATGGATCCAAATGACGAGAATCGACTGCCAACCTAAACCTTTTGCGATAAAAAGGTATTGAAATGAGCCAACCATGAGGCCATTTTGAAACAATATAATTACTGTTCCGATAGAACAAAAAATACCGCTTACAAAGTTCAGGAATGTAACATAGAGATTGTTTTTTGCGATAAGGAAAAACATCAGGAATTCATTTTCATTTTTATAAACACCAAATGGGTCGCCTTTTGCGATATTCTCATTAGTCATGTTAACATAGGCGTCGCCAAGAAAGAACCTGGTAAAATTGTGGTCATAAATAGAGGATACAATACCGATAAGGAAAAAGGTTAAAAAGAATACAAACGAATAAAATAATTGTCGTCGATATCGGTAAAACAATAAGGGGAGCTCAAATTGCCAGAAATAAATGATCCGGTTGGTTTTGCTCTTTTTGTTACTGTAAATATTTTGATGAAAAGTGCCCGCCAGCCCATTCAGATATTCGGTAGTTTTTGAGTTTGGATAAAATGTTTTCGCATAACTAAGGTCATCGGTAATAGTTATAAATCGATCTGCCAATTCATCACTGTCCGCAGTTTTTACATTTTCACTCTGCTTCCATTTTTCCGAATTCTGCTTAACAAATAAGGCTTCGCGCATAAAATAGCGTGTTGGTATTTTTGTGTTAAAATAATAACAATTATTTAAACCCTGAACATAATTTGTCCAATGCCCTAATTATATTTGTTTGGTATGCAATCAATAAAAATCACAACATCTCAGAACATCGACATCGAATATGAAGTAGCATCCCTTGGCGACCGTATATTAGGTCGAATTGTGGACTATGGGGTGTTGTTAGGCTTATATTATATTTTTTACATTATCGCTATAGTTTTTTTTCTAAGCGATTTTAAAAATATGGGGAATGGAGAGGTCCCTGTATTTCTGATAGTAGTACTTATCATATTCTCACTCATCAACGTTTTTTACGACCTGGTTTGCGAACTGTTTTTCAATGGCCGTAGTTTAGGTAAATATGCACTAAAGATGCGTGTAGTGAGTCTGGATGGTGCAAGGCCAACCGTTAGTCAGTTTTTGTTAAGGTGGGTTTTCCGGCTCGTTGATTTCGTCATAACTTTAGGCATTGGGGCTCTGATATCAGTTGCTGTTTCCTCACGAAAGCAACGTATAGGTGATACTGTTGCAGGGACAATTGTGATAAAAACTACACCCAAGGCAAATCTGGATCAATTATTTTATAAACCCACGGATGAAAATTATGAACCCAGATTTCCTCAGGTAACAGAGCTTACGGATAACGATATGGGTTTAGTATATGAAGTGATCACCAATTTCAGAGCAACCGGAAATAGCAGTGTTGTATATACGATGGCAGTACGTTTACAAGATCATTTGCACATACAATGCCCTGCCGACCTTAACGATTTTCAGTTTCTCCAGAAATTAGCCGAAGATTATAATTATTACACTTCTCAAAGTAATAGCTAAATCCAGCCTGGTTTCATGCCGGCCATCTTTAATACGTAGGTGATCAGAATTATTGACCCTGTAATTATTAGAGAGGTTTTTTTGATGATATCATGCTGATCACGTTGATACCTGCGTGGTATTAAAAAATATATTGCAGTGAGTAGTAATGGTATTGTACCAGGGTATAACTGGATACTCTTGTTAAAATTACCCTCAATTAGTGATAACAGGGAGCGCTGGAAACCACAGCCTGGGCAGTCGATGCCCGTAAGTAATTTAAATGGGCAGGGTAATAAATGATTTTGCAGCCATTTGATCAGGATCAGATGGCTGCAAAATCCATATGCTACATACATATCAATTATGCTTGCGGAGGGGTAGTATTATCAAATGGTTTTTGATAGTCTGTTGCACCAAACCTATTGATCTGGGCTTCCTTAGCAGTTGGGCCAATATATTTGGCGTCGCCCAGGCCCAATATCAATGCAAATACAGGGTTTAATAAAACCAGCCCAACGGTATAGCCTTCGCTTTTACCGAAGCTTTTAGAGATTAGGTTAGCAACCCAAATTAAAAAAACAAAGTTGATACACGGACAAAGCATAAGCAGACACCACCAGGTAGGCTTACCAACAATTTCACATGCCACAATATAATTGTAGATAGGTATAATGGCTGCCCACCCTGGTTTTCCTGCTTTAGTAAATATATTCCACCAGCCAATGATCATGGCTCCAAGTATTATAATGTAAAATATTGCTATTCCAATTCCCATGTGAAATGCAGTAGAAGCTTCGTAATTGTCCATGTTTGTTTCAGGTTTAAATTGTTAAAAGGTTAATTATATGCAAATTATAAATTATTTTAAATAAGCTATAACGATTTATAAATTATTTAGCGAGTACCACATTCATATAGAACGATCTGAACCTTTTATCCTTAATTTTACCCCATGAAGCGCGAACAGATATCCGTTTTTGACATATTTAAGATCGGCATCGGCCCTTCCAGTTCGCATACACTGGGGCCATGGCGTGCAGCCCAGCAGTTTGTACATAGTTTGGGTTACCAGTTGACTCAGGTAGAAGGTATCAAAATTCTGCTTTATGGTTCGTTGGCCAAAACCGGTAAGGGCCACGGTACGGATATCGCCATCCTGCTGGGGTTGAGTGGCGACGACCCGGTTACTTTTGATGTTAGCGCTATTGACGATAAGATAGCTGATATTAAAAGCTCCGGGCAGTTATTGCTAGGGGGGGTGCAGGAGGTCGCATTTAATGACAGCGATGATCTGTTGTTCCTTTATCAGGAGCAGTTGCCTTTTCATCCAAACGGGGTAACTTTTCAGGCGTTACTTGCAAACGGGCGGGCAGTTTCCGAAACTTATTATTCTATTGGCGGTGGCTTTGTGGTGCAGGAGGGTGAGGCATTGGGAACCGGTAAACCTGAAGTCGACCTACCGTTCCCTATCGAACATGCCGCCGACCTGTTGCATTGGTGCCTGAAAACCGGACTCAAAATATCTGAAGTTGTGCTCGAAAACGAGCTGGCCTGGCGAAGTGAAGCGGATACCAAAGGTGGTGTAATGAATATTTTCCGGGTGATGCGCGAATGTATTTACCGCGGTTGCCATACTACAGGCTATTTGCCGGGTGGGCTAAATGTTGCACGCCGTGCTGCCAACCTTAACAAAAAACTTATCGGCAATATCCCTTATCAGGATTATAGCGAATGGGTGCATGCAATACGAGAAACAGGAGACAGTTTTAAAAACACACTCGACTGGGTGAGTTGCTTTGCTTTGGCTGTAAACGAAGAGAATGCATCCTTTGGTAGGGTTGTTACGGCACCCACCAATGGGGCTGCAGGTGTTGTGCCTGCGGTATTGCAATATTTCATCGTTTTTTGCGATGGTTTTAGCGACGAAAAGATCGTCCAATTCATCTGCACCGCCTCCGAAGTGGGCAGTATATTTAAAAAAGGAGCTACCCTCTCCGCCGCCATGGGCGGCTGTCAGGCCGAGATCGGCGTTTCGTCAGCCATGGCCGCCGCTGCATTGACAGAATGCCTTGGCGGCTCGCAGAGGCAGGTACTGATGGCCGCCGAGATCGCTATGGAACATCACCTTGGCCTCACCTGCGACCCCATTGCCGGGCTGGTACAGGTGCCCTGTATTGAACGCAATACGATGGGTGCCATTAAGGCCATCACAGCCTCACAACTGGCCCTGCAAACCAATCCCGATAAAGCTAAAGTGAGTTTGGATGCCGTTGTAAAAACCATGTGGCAAACGGCCCTCGACATGAACTCGAAATACAAGGAAACATCTGACGGTGGCCTCGCCATCAATATACCGATCAGTTTGCCGGAGTGTTAGTTGGTCATTTGCTGCGCGTCATTTGCTACGCGTCATTTGCTGCGCGTCATTGAGTCATTTGCTACGCGTCATTGGGTTATTTGATAAAATACTCTGACTAAAGTATTTGTTAAATCTGTGAAATCAGCACAATCATCTTAAATCTGTGATTAAAAATGACTCAATGACCTAATGACTCAATGACCATCTTTACTATCTTAGAGTATTAATATCATCATACAACAAGCATGAAAGCATTCTTCCGTTCTTTGTTCCGTCACCCGATATCGCTTATTTTTTATGCGGTATATACCTGGGTTTGTTTGGGGGCTAATAGCGCAAATTTAAAATTTGCCAAATGGCTTGAAGCTAACGCCAATCAGACAGCGATCACTGCCAACGAGGTTGCTTTTTGGCTGACCATTGCCATAGTGGTGATCACACTGTTATTTGCTTTAGTGCTGGCTATTAATGCTGCCTTACGTAAAGGCGATAAATTTTATCTCTGGCTACTTAGCATCGTAATCCTTCAGGGCGCTTTAACACTTTATTTTGTATTGAATTAATTTTGTCATTGCGAGGATCTGTGTAGGGGAGAGCGCAGGGCAGCGACGAAGCAATCGCAAGTAGGACGGTACGGTGGTTGGTAATGCGCCGAAACCTCGACTACAAAACGGATCTAACGGCATACCTTGCGATTGCCGCGTCATTTCATTCCTCGCAATGACAGAAAAAATTGTCATTGCGAGGAGCTGTGTAGGGGAGAGCGCAGGGCAGCGACGAAGCAATCGCAAGGAGGACGGCACGGTGGTTAATAATGCACGGAAAGCTCAAAAGCAAAACGAGCTTAAGGGCATGCCTTGCGATTGCCGCGTCATTTCATTCCTCGCAATGACAGAAAAAATTGTCATTGCGAGGAGCTGTGTAGGGCCGAGCGCAGGGCAGCGACAAAGCAATCGCAAGGAGGACGGTACGGTGGTTGGTTATGTACGGAA
>Ga0164296_1001738_pt1 | contig 22498 bp, 20 predicted proteins | sample GEODES057metaG_FD_113533 | JGI IMG/M metagenome (GOLD analysis project Ga0164296, IMG submission 113533) | Dystrophic lake water microbial communities from Trout Bog Lake, Wisconsin, USA - GEODES057 metaG | ecosystem: Environmental > Aquatic > Freshwater > Lake | place: USA: Trout Bog Lake...
GCATCCAGCACCGCCGGCAGCCGGTCCAGCGCCACGTCCACATTCACCCCCAGCGCCTGCAACACATCCGCCGCACCGGTCTTGGAACTCAGCGCCCGGTTGCCATGCTTGGCCACCTTCACCCCGGCGCCGGCCAGCACAAACGTGACAGCGGTGGAGATGTTCAAACTGCCGGACGCATCGCCGCCGGTGCCCACCACATCAATCGCCCCCGGCGGCACCACCACACGGGTCATCCGGCTGCGCATCGCCCGCACCGCACCGGCAATCTCGGCCACGGTTTCCCGCCGCACCCGCATCGCCATCACCAGCCCGGCGATCTGCGCCGGCGTCGCCTCGCCGGACATGATAATGCCGAACGCTTCCTCGGCTTCGCTCTCGCTCAAGGTTGCCCCGCTGGCCACCCGGTTCAGCGTCGGTTTCAGATTGCCACTCATTTCGATCAGGCTGCCTTCGCTGGTGAGGTAAACGCGCGCGCCATCGTCAGAAAATTGGCCAGCATCGTATGGCCATGCGCGCTGGCGATGCTTTCGGGATGGAACTGCACGCCCCAGATCGGCAGCGTCCGATGCGCCAATCCCATGATCAGCCCATCCGCGCTTTCCGCCGTCACCGCCAACGCCTCCGGCAGCGTCTCGCGCTGCACGATCAGGCTGTGATAGCGCGTGACCGCCACCGGGTTCGGCACCTCCGCGAACAGCCCGCGGCCCGCATGCGTCACCGCGCTCACCTTGCCATGCATCGGCTCCGGCGCGCGGATCACCTTGCCCCCAAACGCCTGCCCGATTGCCTGATGGCCCAGGCACACGCCCAAAATCGGCACCCGCCCGGCCGCCGCCGCGATCAGATCCAGGCAAATCCCCGCCTCATCTGGCGTACACGGCCCGGGGGAGAGCACAATCGCCTCCGGCGCCAGGGCCAGCGCGGCTTCCACCGTCAGGCTGTCATTGCGCCGCACATCGCAGCGCGCCCCAACATCGCCGAGGTAGTGCACCAGGTTGAAGGTGAAGCTGTCATAATTATCGATCAACAAGATCATCGGCTTACCCTGCGTTACGATCGGTCAGGGTGCGCCGCACCGCATCCTGCCATCCCGCATACAGTCTGGCGCGCCGGGGCGCATCCATTATCGGGACAAATCGGCGTTGCAACGCCCAGGTTTTACCGAACTCACCCGGCGCCGGGCACACGCCCACCGCCAGCCCGGCCAGATAGCCGGCCCCCAGCGCGGTGGTTTCCAACACCGCCGGCCGATCCACCGGCGCATTCAGCATGTCGGCCAAAAACTGCATCGTCCAGTCAGAGGCCACCATGCCGCCATCCACCCGTAACACCGTCTCGCCGCCGGTCCAGTCCGCCTGCATGGCGGCCATCAGGTCTCGGGTTTGATAGGCCACGCTCTCCAACGCCGCCCGCGCCAACTCGGCCGGTCCGGTATTGCGGGTCAGCCCGAACATCGCCCCGCGAGCCTCGGCGTCCCAGTGCGGCGCCCCCAGCCCGGTAAAAGCAGGCACCAGATAAATCTGCTGGTCCGGATCCGCCGCCGCCGCCAGCGCGCCGCTTTCCTCCGCGTTGGCTATGATGCGCAGCCCGTCGCGCAGCCATTGCACCGCCGCCCCGGCAACAAAGATCGCGCCTTCCAGCGCATAGGTCCGCACCCCGTCCAGCTGGTAGGCGATGGTGGTCAGCATGCGGTTGCGCGACGCCACCGGCGTGGTGCCGGTATTCAGCATCATAAAGCAGCCGGTGCCGTACGTGGATTTGGTCATCCCCGGCACGAAGCAGGCCTGCCCGATCGTCGCCGCCTGCTGATCTCCGGCAATGCCGGCAATCGGGATCGCATGGCCGAAAATCGCCGGATCGGTGCTGCCAAACACCCCGGCGCTGTCGCGCACTTCCGGCAACAGGCTGGCGGGAATGTTGAACAACGCCAGCAGGTCGGCATCCCATTGCCCGCTGGCGATGTTCAACAGCGCGGTGCGGCTGGCATTGGTGGCGTCGGTGGCATGTACCCGCCCGCCGGTCAGCCGCCACACGAGCCAGCTATCCACGGTGCCGAACGCCAACCGCCCGGCCTCGGCATCCGCCCGTGCGCCGGGCACGTTATCCAACAACCAGGCAATCTTGGTGGCGCTGAAATACGGGTCCAGCAACAGCCCGGTACGCGCCGTCACCAACGCCTCATGCCCCTCGGCCCGCAAACGGGCGCAGAGCGGCGCGGTGCGACGGTCCTGCCACACAATCGCGTTATGGATCGCCTGCCCGGTATCGCGCCGCCAGATCAGCGTGGTTTCGCGCTGATTGGTAATCCCAATCGCCGCCACATCGGCGGCCACCGCCCCGGCCTGCGCCATCGCCTCACGCAAGGTGGCCACACTATCGCGGAACAAATCCTCCGCATCATGCTCCACCCAGCCATTGGCGGGGAAATGTTGCCTCAGTTCGCGTTGCGCCACCGCCACCGGCGCCAATCCCGGCGCCCGAAAGGCAATGCTGCGCGTCGATGTGGTGCCCTGATCGAGCGCCAGGACCAGATCTTTTGCCATATCGCCTCTCCCCACCCCGCCAGCCGCCTACTGGGCCAGCTTTTGCATCTCCGCGTAGAGATCGGATTTGCCCTCGAAGCCGATGCCAGGCAAGTCCGGCATGGTGATATGGCCGTCCTCCACCCGCACCCCATCGGGAAAGCCGCCATAGGGCTGAAACAAATCCGGGTAGCTCTCATTGCCGCCCAGCCCCAGCCCGGCGGCGATATTCAACGACATCTGATGCCCGCCATGCGGAATGCAGCGCCGCAGCGACCAGCCGGCCTCGCGCACGACCTGCATGGTGCGCAAATACTCGCACAACCCGTAGGACAGCGCGCAGTCAAATTGCAGCCAGTCCCGATCCGCTCGCATCCCGCCATAGCGCAGCAGGTTGCGCGCATCCTGGTGGCTGAACAGGTTTTCCCCGGTCGCCATCGGGCCGGGATAAAATTCCGCCAGCGCCGCCTGCAACTGGTAGTCCAGCGGGTCGCCGACCTCCTCGTACCAAAACAGCCCGTAATCGCGCAGCGCCTTGGCATAGGCGATGCCGGTCTCCAGGTCGAACCGCCCGTTGGCGTCCACCGCCAGCCGCGCCGTGCCCCCCAACTCGGCCAGCACCGCCTCAATCCGCCGGCAATCCTCGGCCAGATCGGCGCCGCCGATCTTCATCTTCACCACGTTGTAGCCCCGGTCGAGGTAAGACCGCATCTCGCCGCGCAAGGCAGACAAATCCTTGCCGGGATAGTAGTAGCCCCCGGCGGCATACACGAACACGCGCGGATCGGCCTGCACCCCGTGCCGCTCGGCCAGCAGCCGGAACAACGGTTTGCCGGCTATCTTGGCCACCGCGTCCCACACCGCCATGTCGATCGTGCCCACGGCGACCGATCGCTCGCCATGCCCGCCCGGTTTCTCGTTGGTCATCATCGCCGCCCAGACCTTGTCCGGGTCCAGATTGTCGCCGGCTGCATTCAGCAGCGACGCCGGCGCCGCCTCGGTAATCCGCGCCGCAAACCGCTCGCGGATCAATCCGCCCTGGCCGTATCGCCCGTTGGAGTTGAACCCGTAGCCCACCACACGCTTGCCGTCGCGCACCACATCGGTCACCACCGCCACCAGGCTGGTGGTCATCTTGGTGAAGTCGATATAGGCGTTGCGGATCGGCGAGGAAATCGGACGGGTGACTTCCCGCACGTCAACAATACGAACCATCGTGCTATCCAAACTTGCCAGATTTCGGGAACCCGTTGGGCGGCAGCTTGCCGGCCTGGCCGCGTTCGCCCAGCCACGGGCGCAGATCGCTCTCGGTCCGGGTTTTCTCACCCAGCTTCCAGGTCAGCCCATCCGCGGCACGGAAGGTTTTGATGTCCTTCATCCCGCCATCTTTATATTTTTGCAGCATCACCCCGAGGCCGCGCGCCATTTCCGGGATCTGCTCCAGCGGAAACACCAGCAGTTTTTTGTTGTCGCCGATCACCGCCACATGGTCGCCGTCTACCTTCTGGCAGAACGCCGCCTCCTCGCCCGGCTTCAGGTTCAGCACCGTTTTGCCGGTGCGCTTTTCCGCCAGCAAATCCTCGGCCTTGGCGATAAAGCCGCGCCCGGCGGAATTGGCCACCAGATATCGCATGCCCTCGCGCCAGATAAACAGCGCCGTCACATCGTCCTCGTTGGTCAACTCGCCCAGCAACCGCACCGGCTGCCCGTCACCGCGCCCACGCGGCAACTCGGACGCCTTCAGCGTGTACGCCCGCCCGTTGGTGGCGAACAAACACAGTTTATCCGTCGTCTCGCAGGTCACCATGATCCGCAGTTTGTCGCCGTCCTTGAACTTCAGTTCGGCGCCATCGGCCAGATGTCCCTTCAAAGCCCGGATCCAGCCTTTGTCGGACAGCACCACCGTAATCGGCTCCCGCTCCACAAACGCCTCGGTGGCAATCGCCACCTCGGTCGGCGCTTCCGCCAGCCGCGTCCGCCGGGCGCCCAGCGCGCCACCGCCGAACTGCTTGACCATGCCCTCCAACTCGCCGGAGATTTTCTGCCAGCGCAGCGCCACATCGGCCAGCAGACCGCGCAAATCCTTGCGCTCACCGCTCAGCGCCTTGTGCTCCTTGCGGATCTCCAACTCTTCCAGCTTGCGCAAACTGCGCAGCCGCATGTTCAGCACCGATTCCGCCTGCAACTCGGTTAGCCCGAAGGTTTTCATCAGCACCGGCTTCGGCTCATCCTCGTTACGGATGATCCGGATCACCTCGTCGAGGTTGAGGTAGACGGCCAGGAACCCTTCCAGGATCTCCAACCGCCGCTCAATCGCCGCCAGCCGATGCTCGCTCCGCCGGCGCAGCACCTCCTCGCGATGCGCCAGCCATTGCCGCAGCACCTCGCGCAGCCCGAGTACCTGCGGCGTGCGGTCGGCGGTCAGCACGTTCATGTTCAGCGGAAAGCGGGTTTCCAACTGGGTGGCGCGGAACAACGTCGCCATCAGCACGTCCGGCTCCACCCCGCGCGTCTTCGGCTCCAGCACCAGCCGCACCGTCTCGGCACTTTCGTCACGCACGTCGCCGAGCAGCGGCAGTTTCTTGTCTTCCAGCAGTTGCGCGATCTGCTCGATCAGCCGCGATTTCTGCACCTGATACGGGATCTCGGTTACCACGATCACCCAGGTGCCGAGCCGCCCGCGCTCGATCTCCCATTTCGCCCGCAGCCGGAAGCCGCCGCGCCCGGTCTCATAGGCCTGCAATAGCGACGCTTTATCTTCCACCAACGTGCCGCCGGTCGGGAAATCCGGCCCCGGCATATGCGCCAGCAGGTCGGCGGTGCTGGCGTCGGGGTTAGCGATCAGATGGATGGCGGCGGCGCACACCTCGCCGGCATTATGCGGCGGGATGGAGGTCGCCATGCCCACCGCGATCCCCGCCGCCCCATTGGCCAGCAGGTTGGGAAACGCGCCCGGCAACACCAGCGGCTCGGCTTCCTCGCCGTCATAGGTCGGGCGGAAATCGACCGCGTTTTCGTCAATCCCGGCCAGCAGCGCCTGGGCAACTTCGGTCAGCCGCGCTTCGGTGTAGCGCATCGCCGCCGCATTATCGCCGTCGATATTGCCAAAATTGCCCTGGCCCTCGACCAGCGGATAGCGGGCGGCGAATTCCTGCGCCATCCGCACCATGGCGTCATAGATCGAGGCATCGCCGTGCGGATGGTATTTACCCATCACGTCACCCACGATGCGGGCGCATTTCTTAAAGCCCGAGGTCGGGTCAAGCCGCAGTTGGTGCATGGCGTAAACCAGCCGGCGGTGCACCGGCTTCAGCCCATCGCGCACATCCGGCAAGGAGCGGGACATGATGGTGGACATCGCATAGGCGAGGTAGCGCTCGCTCAACGCATCGGCCAGCCTTGTCTCCTCGATCCGTCCGGGCAGGTCGTCAGGCGCCATGCTGGTCAGTCTCCATCATCAATGCGACGCGGTCGTATAGCGCCATGCGTGGTTGCGGCAACGGCAGATGGCGCAGACCAAATGCGTCGCGGGCGAGAAAATGCCCGGTCAGCCGCAACCCGTCGTGCCAGGCCTGCGGATCGCCATCATCATTGCCGCGCAAATCGGCCAGCAACAGCCGTGGCAACGGCAGCAATCGCTCCCGCCATTGTCCCGCCGCCTCCTCGCTCACCGCCCGCCCGGTGCGCGGCGAAACATAGGCGAGATGCGCGGCATCGCCGGTCACGGCGCAGGATGCAAGATCCATCCCATAGCCCAGCCCGGTCAGCAAATCCGCCTCCCAGCGGATCAGCGCGCCAAGCTGCCGCGCCCCCTCGGGCAGCATCGTCAGCAACCGCAGCAAACCCTCGAACACACGCGGGTGCGCCTCCCGCTCGGGCAACGCGCCGGCCGCCAGGGCGCAACTTGCCGTCAACATCGCCAACGCCAGCGCGTCATCCAGCACATACGCCGCCGTGGCATGCACCAACTCGGCGGAAAACCCACCAAGCTGGTCGGACAGCCGCCCGCTCCAGCGCAGTTGTAGCAAGTTCCCCACCTGCCAAAGCGCCGCCGAGCGCGACTGCGCTCCCCGCGCCATCCCGCGATGCGCCCCATGCTCGGCGGTCATGACGGTGGCAATGGCGTCGCTTTCGCCAAACGGGCGCGTTTCCAGCACAATGCCGGGGGCGTCCCATTCCATGGCGCTTCAGTCGAACTCCGCCGCCAACCCAGGATCGCGGAAATGCGCGAACATCAGCCGCAGTTGCGCCGCCGTGGTCCGGTCAATCGAAAGGTCCGTCGGCAATTCGTCCTCGGCGAAAAATCCGATCTCGCTGGTCTCGTCTGAAACCGTCGCTTCGCCACCGATGATATCGCACAAAAAGAACAACTTGTAGACGTGGAACGGGGCAGGGGTGTGCCCCTGGCGGGTGCGGTCCAGAGCCGCCACCAACTTGCGCGGCGTCACGATGAAGCCGGTTTCCTCGCGCATTTCCTTGGCAACGTTTTCCGCCGGCGTCAGCCCCACATCGGCCCAGCCGCCCGGCAAGGTCCAGCGATGGTGATCGGCCACCTCGCGTACGAGCAGCAGCTTGCCATCGCGGAATGCCGCGCCGCGTACGTCTGCCTTCGGGGTCGCGTAGCCCCATTCAGCGGCGAACAACGTTTCAATCCGGGTCGCGGCCACATCGCTGCGTGCCGCCAGGATACGCGCGGCCAGGCGCTGCAATTGCTCGTAGCGCCCGCGATCATAGGGGTTGGGCTCGAACGCCAGCCCGGTTTGCGCCACCGCCTGGATTTCATGCGCCCACTGCACCCAGTCCGGCACCGTCCCGCTCATGCGGTATCTTCCAGCCCGATCGCCCGCAACCGCGCGCCTTCCTCATCCCAGCCGGCGCGTTCCTTCACGTTCAGAAACAGATGCACCTTGCGGTCCAGCAGCCCCTGCAACTGGCTGCGCGCCCGTGCCCCGATATCGCGGATGCGGGTGCCGCCGGCGCCGATCAAAATCGCCTTATGCCCAGCGCGTGACACATACACCGTCGCCTCGATCCGGACCTCGCCGTCCTTCATCTCCTTGAAGGATTCGGTTTCCACCGTGCAGGCGTAAGGCACCTCCTCATGCGTTTGCAGAAAGATCTGCTCGCGCACCAGCTCCGCCGCCAGCAGCCGGTCCGGCAGATCGGTCAGGTCGTCTTCCGGATACAAATAGGGCGATTCCGGCACCGCCGCCGCCAGCGCATCCAGCATCGCCTTAATGCCGTCGCCGGTGGTGGCGGAAACCATGAACGTCTCTTCAAACGTCAACTCGGCGTTCAGCGCCGCGATCAACGGCAACAGCCGCGCCGCAGGGATCAGGTCGGACTTGTTCAGCACCAGCCAAACCCGCCGCCCGCTTGCCTTCAGCCGATCCACCACCGTGCGCACACCGTTGGTGAAGCCGGCTTTGCTATCCACCAGCAGCAACACCAGGTCGGCATCATCCGCCCCCGTCCAAGCCGCCGCCACCATGGCGCGGTCCAGCTTACGCTTCGGCGCAAAAATGCCGGGCGTGTCCACCAGCAGCAATTGGGCACTGTTGTGCATCATAATGCCCAGCACCCGAAACCGCGTGGTCTGCGCTTTCGGTGACACGATGGACAGTTTTGCCCCGGTCAACCGGTTCAGCAGGGTGGACTTGCCCGCATTTGGCGCGCCCACCAAGGCGACGAAACCACAACGGGTCATGCCGATAATTTCCCTATCAAGTCTTCCGCGGCAGCCATTTCGGCCGCACGCTTGTTGCCGGCCCGGCCGGTGGCGGTTTGCCCGGCCACAGTGACCGAGATCGTGAAGTCCGGCGCATGCGGCGGACCATCACGCGCCACGATAACATAGTTCGGCAGCGGCAACCCCCGCCCTTGCGCCCATTCCTGCAATGCCGTCTTGGCGTCTTTCGGTGGCTGCGGCTGGCTTTCCATCGCCGGAGCGAAACTCCGACGCACAAACAGCCGCGCCGCTTCCAGCCCGCCATCCAGATACAGCGCCCCGATCACCGCCTCCATCGCATCCGCCAGCACCGTCGCCCGCTTGCGCACCCCGGCCCGGGATTCGCCCGGCGCCACTGTCAGCACCGCATTCAACCCGGCCTGCTCGGCGATGTCCGCCAGCACGGGTTGCGAGACCAGCAACGCCAGCCGCCGTCCCAACGCGCCTTCCTGCTCGCCGGGAAACCGCTCTCCCAGCCATTCCGCCACCAGCAACCCCAGCACCCGGTCGCCGATAAACTCCAATCGCTCGTTAGACCCGGTACCCTTCGGCACACCGCGCTGGCCATGCATGGCCGACCGGTGCGTCAACGCCTCCTTCAGCAGCCCCGGTTGCCCGAACCGATGCCCGAGGATCTGCTCGGCTTGTGCATACATCGCGCTCAGCGGATCCGGCTGAACAAGCGCGACCAGCGCACTTCAAACGGCCATTCCCAAACTTGCCACCACGGGTCGGACGCATCGATGGAGAGCCAGATAAACTCTGCCCGACCGATCAGGTTCTCCATCGGCACATAGCCCACGCCGCCAAACGGGTCACGGCTGTCAGAGCTGTTGTCACGATTATCACCCATGGCGAAAAAATGCCCCGGCGGCACCAGAAACTCCTGCGTGTCGTTCAGCCCACCCTGGTCGAACATTTTCTGCACGATGTGCTCACGCCCGGCCGGTTCGCCTTCCACCGGCAAGGTCTCGATGAAGCGGCGCACCTGAATACGAATCTGCGACTCGGTGCTGATCGACTCGCCCACCGGCCGACGCGAGACCAGCTTGCCGTTCAGATACAACTGCCCCCCCTTCATCTGCACCGTGTCGCCGGGCAAGCCGACGATGCGCTTGATGTAGTCGGTACTCGGGTCCCGCGGAAAGCGAAACACCGCCACATCGCCCCGCTTCGGCTCGCTGGCGAAAATCCGCCCGGAGAACAGCGCCGGCGATAACGGCAGCGAATAATGCGAATAGCCGTAGCTGTATTTGGACACGAACACATAGTCGCCCACCAGCAAGGTGGACTCCATGGACCCGGATGGGATCGTGAACGGCTCGAAGGCAATCGTGCGCACCCCCAGCGCGATCAGGATCGCGTAGACGATGGTCTTGATGTTCTCGACCAGGGTGCCGGTGGGGCGCCGTGTCATGCTGTTATTGGCCATGGAGAATATATGTCCGGAAGGGAAGCGCCGACGGCAGCGTCATGCCAGGACTTCAAGCCCCGCGCATCCGCCGCTGTCAAGCAACAAGCGGTTAATCTTGCGGCGATGTCGCCGGCATAGGCTCGGCGGAAATGATCACCTGGGCATAGGCGTAGGGGTATTCGTCGGTCATCGTCAGGTCGATGCGCGCCCGCATCCCCGCCGGCGTCAGCTGCGCCAGCCGCAACGCCGCGCCACCATGCAACTCCATCGTCGGCTGCCCGCCGCGCTGGTTCACCACCCGCAGGTCAGACATAAACACCTGCCGGCGGAACCCGGTGCCCAACGCCTTGGCACACGCTTCCTTGGCGGCAAACCGCTTGGCATACGTGCCGGACCGGTTACGCCCATCTCGCCGATCCGCCTTGGCGCGCTCCAGCGGGGTGAACACCCGCAGCAGAAACCGGTCGCCAAACCGCTCCATCGACCGCTCGATCCGGCGGATATCGCAAATATCCGATCCCAGCCCCAAAATCATCAGCCGCGCGCCCGTTCCACCTGATGCACACCCTGCACCGCGCGCAGGCTGGCGATCACATCCACCAATTGCCGCAGATCGCGCACTTCCACATCAATCAGCATCTCAAAAAAATCGGACTGCCGGTTGACGATGCGCAGATTGGTGATGTCGCCATTCTGCTTGGAAATCGCGTTGGTGATGGTGGCGATCATCGTCGGCCCATGATCGGCCATCACGTTAATCCGCCCGGTATGGCCCTCACCCTTGGGCACGCCCTTACCGCCTTTTTCAACCGCATTGGCGAACGCGCTCTCCGCCCAATCCACATCGAGAAACCGCTCCGGCGTGGCGGCGAAGCTCTCCAGCGTCGGGCAGCCGCGCGTGTGGATCGTCACCCCCTTGCCGGTGGCCACGATGCCAACAATCGGGTCTCCCGGCAGCGGATGGCAGCAGCCGGCGTAGGAAATCGCCATGCCCGGGACTAGCCCGGTGATAGGCTGGTTAAAATCGCCCCGGTTGGATTTCGCCGGCCCCGCCGGCAGCAAGCGCGGTGCCCGTGCCGCCTGCCGCAACTCCGGATATAGCGCGACCACCACATCCTTGGGGCCGAGATTGCCGTTGCCGACCGCGACATACAAATCATCCAGGCTTGCCACTTTCAGCGCCTTCAGCCCACCTTCGAGTGCCTTTTCGGACCCATCCGCCCCATCCTGGCGGAACGCCCGCGCCAGCGCCGCCCGCCCGGCATCGCGATAGGATTGCCGCTGCTGCGCCTGCACCCAACGCCGAATGCGCGCCCGCGCCTTGCCGGTAACAACAAACCGCTCCCATTGCGGGCTCGGCGTGCCACCGCGCGCGGTCATGATCTCGACCTGGTCGCCGTTCGACAGTTGATGCCGCAGCGGCAGGATGCGGCCATTCACCTTCGCACCCACGCAGGTGTCGCCCACCTGGCTGTGCACCGCATAGGCAAAATCCACCGGCGTCGCCCCACGCGGCAACTGGATCAGGGTGCCCTTCGGGGTAAAGCAGAACACCTGGTCCTGGTAGAGTTCGAGCTTGGTGTTCTCCAGGAACTCGTCCGGCGTTGAGTTCTCCAGAATTTCCAGCAGATCCTGCACCCAGCGGAAGCGCTGCGCATCCTGCACCGCGGCATCGTGCTGCTTATAGGCCCAGTGCGCGGCCACGCCATATTCCGCCACCTCGTGCATTTCGCGCGTGCGGATCTGCACTTCAATCTTCTGGTTGCGCGGCTCCCGCAGCGTCACCCCGGTGTGCAGGGACTGATAGCCATTGGATTTCGGGGTGGAGATGTAGTCCTTGAACCGCCCGGCAATCACCGGATAATTCGCATGCACCGCCCCCAAGGCGGCGTAACAGGCCTCCCGCGTTGGCACGACGATGCGGAACGCCATAATGTCGGACAACTGCTCAAACTGCACATTGCCGCGATGCATCTTCTCCCAGATCGAGTAGGGGGATTTCTGCCGGCCGGTAACCTCGATCACCTCCACGCCGGACTCACGGCACACGCGGGCCAATTCCTCGCGCACCTCCTCCACCACATCGGCACCCTGGCCGCGCAGAAAGTTCAACCGCGCCTGAATGCTGCCATAGGCGTCCGGGTCGATCTGCGCGAAAGACAGCGTCTGCAACTCGGTCTTCACCGCGTCCATGCCGATCCGCTCGGCCAAAGGCGCGTAAATCTCCATCGTCTCGCGGGCGATGCGGGTGCGCTTATCCTCCCGCGCCCCGCCCAGGGTGCGCATATTGTGCAAACGGTCCGCCAGCTTCACCAGCAGCACCCGAATATCGCGCGAGAGCGCCAGCACCAGCTTGCGGAAATTCTCGGCTTGCTTGGTGCGGTCGGAATTGATCTCCAACCGGGTGAGCTTCGTCACCCCATCGACCAGCGCCGTCACCTCGGCGCCCACTTTGGCCGTCATGGCCTCGCGGGTTACGCCGGTATCCTCAATCACGTCATGCAGGAGCGCCGTCGCCAGCGTGCCAGCATCCAACCGATACTGCGCCAGGATTTCCGCCACCGCGAGCGGATGGGTGATGTAGGGCTCGCCGTTATCGCGCTTCTGCGGCTTATGCGCCGCGTCGGCCATCTCGAAGGCCGTGCGCACCAGGGCCACATCGGCATCGGGATCGTAGCTCAGCAGCCGGGCGATCAAACGCTCGGGGGAGGGCGCCGGCCCGTCATAGGCCGGCGGCTCAGGTCGCGTCGGCGTCGCGGTGCCGCTCATGCGAGCGACACCTTGGTGTCAGCGGAAGGGAATGCCGCGTGTCGGGGCAGGGGCGTTATCGCCGACGGCCGCCGAGCTCTGCCTCGATGGCCGATTCGAGCTCGTCGGGCGACATTTCTTCGTTCATTTCCGGCAGGCTCATCGCCTCTTCGTCGTTGCTAATATCCTGCAAGCCGAAGATGTTCTGGTCGGTCGGGATCAGGTCGAGCACTTCCTCGTCCGCCGGTTCCGGCTCGGGAGCGCGCGACAGGGACTTCACCAGGTCGAGCTCGAGCTTTTCGACCGAAATGGTTTCGTCCGCGATCTCGCGCAGCGCCACCACCGGGTTCTTGTCATTATCGCGGTCGACGGTCAGTTCCTCACCACGGCTCAGGTTGCGCGCACGCTGGGCGGCGAGCAAAACCAGTTGGAAGCGGTTGGGAATGCGTTCAACGCAGTCTTCGACGGTCACGCGCGCCATGCGCTCAAGCTCCGTGGTCTAGGGGAATACGCTTGGCTGAACGTCAGCCGAACCCGCTACCTACGGTGTAGGCAGCGCAAAAGCAAGGCACATTGCTGCGCTGCACAGATGCGCCGGACGCCGGTTCTGCTAAAGCGGCCGCGCGGCCGTGGCAGGCAACTCGGCCAGCAACGCCGCGACCGTGGCGCCAGACACCGGATGGCGCCATCCCGGCACCAGATCCGCCACCGGCCGCAGCACAAAGTCGCGCTCATGCGCGCGCGGATGCGGCAAAATCAGCTCCGGCGTCGTGCTGACCAGTCCGTCGTAGTCCACAATATCCAGATCGAGGGTGCGCGCCGCATTGGCGACACTGCGCTGCCGCCCCCCTAGGGCCTCGATCGCCTGCAACGCCCGCAGTAATGCAATCGGCGCCAGCGTCCCCGCTAACAACACCGCCCCGTTCACGTAATCCGGCTGGTCCGATGGCGGCCAGGCCGGGCTGCGATACCAGCGCGACACCGCCATCAGCCGGCACCCCGGCAATCCCCGCAACGCCTCAACCGCGGCCCGACAAATCATGACGGGACTATGACCCTGCCCATCTGGCAGATTGCTGCCAATTGCGATAATAATTCGCGCCAAGGCTTGCGAAGGTTCGCTCATGCCGGAAGGATATCCTCAACCCCGTCAGACTCTTGACTTATGGCGCAAATCGCCACATTCCAAAGACGTTGACATTATCGTGATCTGATTGGGCGCGGTCCGCCTGATTTGCAAGGTCGCTGTTGAAAGGCCGCGGTTTTATGAACTTTTTGCCCACCGAGCGTGTGGCGCTCTTCATTGACGGGGCAAACCTGTACTCGGCATCGCGTAACCTCGGGTTCGATGTCGATTACCGTAACCTGCTCGAATTCTTTCGGAAAAAAGCGCATGTCATCCGCGCCTATTACTATTCAGCGGTGCTGGAAACGGAAGAATACTCCCCCCTTAAGCCGCTGACCGATTGGCTGGCCTATAACGGCTACTCCCTGGTCACCAAGCCAGCCAAGGAATTTACCGACGCCACTGGCCGTCGCCGCGTCAAAGGCAACATGGATATCGAACTCACTGTCGATATGCTGGAACTGGCCGACCACGTCGACCACGTCGTGCTTTTCAGCGGCGATAGCGATTTCCGCCGCCTGATCGAGGCCGTGCAGCGCAAGGGCGTCCGCGTTTCCGTCGTCTCCTCTATCCGCACCTCCCCGCCGATGGTCGCCGACGAACTGCGCCGACAGGCCGACCAGTTCCTGGAACTGGCCGAAATCGCCCCGGAATTCACCCGCCGCCAGATGGAACCCCGTCCAACTCGCCCCCCTTTGCGCATGACGCCGTCGGAGCCGTACGCGGACCAGACCGACCTCTAAGCCAGCGGCAACGCGGTTCGAAAGCCAAAAGGGCGAGGGGTAACCCTCGCCGTTTTGGCTTTTGTCATCCGTTCGGCACCAACACCTGGCGCAACACGCTGCCAGCCGCCAGCCGGTCGAAGCCGGCGTTGATGTCGTCCAGCCCGATCGTCCCGCTCAACAGACGGTTCACCGGCAGCTTGCCGCGCTTGTACAGCGCCAGATAGGCGGGAATATCGCGCTGCGGCAGGCAACTGCCCATGTAGCTGCCTTTGATCGTCTTCTCGTCCGATACCATCGCCGCATGCGGATAGGACACCAGCTTGTTCGGTGCCGGTAGCCCGGCGCTCACCGTGGTACCACCCCGGGCGGTAATCGCGTAGGCCAGGTTCATGGCCTCCGCCACACCCGCGGTTTCGATCGCATATTCTACCCCGCCATGCGTGGCCTCGATGATCGCCTGCACCACATCGGCATTGCCGGCGAGGAAGGTATCCGTCGCCCCTAGCTCCCGCGCCAACACGAGCTTGTCCGGGTTAGTATCCACCGCGACGATCCGCTCTGCCCCGGCGACCACCGCCCCGAGTAGCGCGTTCATCCCCACGCCGCCCAACCCGACCACAGCGGCGGAACTGCCTGGATGAATGCGCGCCGTGTTCAGCGCCGCCCCCACCCCGGTGAGCACCGCACAGCCAAAAATCGCCGCCTCGACCAGCGGGATATCCGGATCGATCTTCACCGCCGAACTGGCGGAGGCCACACAATATTGCGCGAACAGCGACAGGCCGCTGTAATGATGCACCGGCTCACCGCCCAAACGCATCCGTCGCGCACCGGAGAGCAGCGTGCCATCCGCCCGGCTCGCCGCAGACCCGGTGCAGATATTCGGCCGGCCGCCATTGCAGTAGCGGCACTCGCCGCAACTTGCCACGAAGGCCGTCACCACATGGTCGCCCACGGCAAGCCCGCGCACACCCTCGCCAACCGCCCGAATGGTGCCCGCACCTTCATGCCCCGGCACCGTCGGCAGTTTGCGCGCCCGGAGGCCTTCGATGCTCGACAGATCGGAATGGCACAACCCGGCACCACCGACCTCGATCAGCACCTCGCCCGGCCCGGGCGGGTCGAGGTCGATTTCCTCAATCGTCATCGGCCGGGACTCGGCATAGGGCCGCGGACGGCCTTGTTCCCATAAAACAGCGGCTTTGACTTTCATCGGCGGTTCCTCGTTGTTCTTAGGGGCGATAGACCAACCGTTGCAGCGCGATCAGCCGGTCCCCCAACGATGATGGTAGCAGCGCCAGCACACGCAGCAACAACCCCAGGCGCCAGGGAATAAAGCTCCGCCCCCGCCCAGCCCGCAGCGCTGCCGTCACCCGGTCGGCCATAGCCGCCAGCGGCATCGTCATCGGCTTCCTGCCGGTCCAGTGCGCATCCAGTGCCGTGTCGAAATAACCGGGCAACACCAGGCAAACCTTTACCCCGTCGCCCCGCAACGCCGCGCGCAGCGCCTCGCCATAGGTGAACACCCCGGCCTTGGCCGCGCAATAAGCGGGATGGTCCGGCATGCCGCGCAAGGCGGCCAACGAACTAATCAATCCAATCCGCCCCCGCCGACGCGCTTGCATCAGCGGCAACAGCGGCTCCACCAAATTCATCGCCCCGAGCAAATTGGTCTCCACCAGCCGCCGCGCGCCGTCTATCCCGTCCATCGTGCCATCCGCCTGCCGCCCGCCAGTGACCCCGGCATTGGCAATCGCGAAGTCAATCGGCCGCACCGCATCCCAGGCGTTGAGCAGCGTCGCCATCGCCGCCCCGTTGCGCACGTCCACCACCCCCACCCGCGTCGTCGCCCCTTTCGCAACGCAAATCGCCGCGACCTCGGCCAACGCCACCGCATCACGGCCAATCAAGCCGATATCGCACCCCGGCGCCGAAAACCGTGCCGCCAACGCCGCGCCCAATCCGCGCGAAGCCCCGGTGATAACGATATTCATGCCGCTCGCCTTGGCCCCAGGCTGAGCAGGAAATCCCGTACGGTTTCAAAATAGGCCGGCCCCGTCATCGGCCGGAACCCGTCAATATCCTCGCGCAGTCCGGCCAGCGCCGCGTCGTCGGCTGCCAGTCGCGCAATCGTCGTCACCCATCCCTCCACATCGTCCGGCCGCAGATAAATCCCCCGCCCGCCGGCCGCCTCCCGCAACGCCGGCAAATCGGACAACACCACCGGCGTGTCCAGGGTCAGCGCCTCGATCACCGGCAACCCGAACCCTTCGGCCAGCGATGGAAACACCAACGCCCGCGCATGCGCCAGTAGCCGCCGCATCGCCGGGCTGCTCAGGCCGGACGCCACCAGCACATAGGGCCGCAGCGCCCCACAATTCTGCAAAGCCCGCATCACCGCGCCGCCGGCGGCCGCTGCCGAACCAGCGATGATCAGCCGCGGCGTCGCCGTGCCCATCCGCGCGTACAGCCGACGCCAAACCTCCAGCAGCAGCAGATGGTTTTTGCGCGGATCAATCGCGCCGCAATAGATGAAGTAGCGGTGCGCCGACAGGCTCGGATCGGCCGCCTCACGGCTCAGAAACACCGGCGCAATCGGCAACGGCACCGTCAGCGTCACCGGCGGCGGCACTCGGCCCAGTTCGCGCAACACCGATCCATGCGCCGCCTCCGTGCTCAGGATCAACCCGGTCGCATGTTCCCGCACCACATCCAGCATCAACCGCGCACTGCGTAGCCCGGCCGCGGTGGTGAATTCCGGATGCTCGATCGGAATAACGTCATGCACCAGAAAAATCGCCTGCATATCCGGCCGGCGTCGCAGCCACGGCGTCGTCATCGCCGCGGCAAAGCCGATCTGCCCGACATTCAGGTAAATCGCCCCGCGCGGCGCCCCGTGGATAGCAGACGCCCCTAGCGAAGGCCCGGTTGCCAGGATCATGCCGATCTGCTGCCACAGCGCCCGCAGCCCGCCATGCGCCCGCCGTGCCGGCGACGGCCCGGGATCCTCCCCCGCCAGTCGTCGCAACACCCGGCTCAGCGCCGGATCGTGGTCGGCATCGCCGCGTTCGCGCCAATGAGCATGTAAAAATGCCAGCGCCCGCGCACTGCGTTGCCGGTCGAACAGCCGCATTCCCCAAGGCGTTGGCAACAGCGCGAACACCTCACCCGGCCAGATTTCCAATAAATGGCTGGCATAGTCGAAATCCACCCGATCAATGCCACGCGGCGTGCGCGACGCTGCGCCGATAAACAGCCGCGTCGCGTCATACACAATCGCGGGGGCCGCTTGCGGCAAGGTCAATCCTGGCGTTGGCCGCGACTGGCGCGGTCCAACCCATCCAGCCGCCGGCTCTCAACCCAAACCATATTGAGGTAGAGCCCAAACACGCCCGCAAACAGCACCACGCTGAACATATCGATCACCGCCAGTGGCCCGAGCCCAAAATCCAGCTTCAAGTTGCCGAGCCCGAACATAGCCAGGCTATAGGCCGCCAGCGCGATACGAATCTCCGTCGGCCCAATGCCGAAATAGCTGATCTGAAACATCCCAATCGAGACCGCGCGGATGAATGTGTACAGCGATGCCACCCAGTAGCTCAGCAAACACAAACACGCCGTGTCGAACCGCATATAGGGCGAGAGCCCCAGCCCGAAAAAAATGAAAACCTGCGACATAATGTCGGTGTTGTGGTCGATGAAAAAACCGTATTGCGGCCGCTCGATCTTACGCACCCGCGCCAGGCTGCCATCTAGCGAGTCGCCAAACCAATTGATCGCGATGCCCACACACGCCACCAGCAAGCCCATCCGCGACCAGTAGGTAGCGAGATACCCCACCCCGCACAAAGCCGCCCCGAACAATCCAAACCCGGTCAAACCGTCTGGCGTCACCCAGCCCGGCAGCCGGCTGGCAATCCAAATCAGCAGCCGTCGTTCAGCCGCCGCCAACCAGCTATCGTGTACCCGGTAGACAACTTTAGGTTCATCCATGTTCGGCAATCTATCCCTTGTCGCACATTCATACGGCCGAAACGTCGCTGCGGCTATCCCGGCCCGCGCACCATGCGGTGATGGTCGCTCACATGGCCCCGCGCATTCGCGGCGCCGCACTGCCGCGTGGCGGTAACCCGAAAGCCGAACCCGGCGTAAAGCGCCTGAGCGCGCGCGTTTCCGATCGCCACATCCAGCACCGCAATGCGCGATCCGGCCCGTTGCAGCATATGCGCCACCAGCGCGGCCCCGATGCCTTGCCCGCGCATCGCCGCCACCACCGCGAGGTGCCCAATATAGAACTCCCCCCGAACCGGTGGCCGCATCACCCGTTCGGCCCGCAATCCGCGCGCAATCACCCCGGGCGTGGCGATCGGGCCGAAGAAGCGCAGAAACTGCCAGCCCGCCGCCAGCGCGAAGCCAACATTCTTCCGCGCCGTCCAGCCCACACCCACCGCGACAATCCTGCCATCACGCTCGCCAACGCTATGGTGCCGATAGCCAAACCGCCCCATCCCCTGCACGAACGCATAACGCAGGAACGCCAGCGCATCAGGCAGCACATAGTCGAAATCCGCCGGCCCGCTGAGATGGATCAGCTTCACCGCCTCATCGGCATCCTCCGGGCGGGCAGGGCGGAAGGTCACCATCACGCGCACGCCTCCAGCGTAAACCGACGCCCCATACCGCGCTCACAACGAAGTGCAATCCTCCCCCGCATACCCCCAAGCCCCCCGCAACGTGACATCGCCCCCGCCCTGCGCTACGTCATGCCCCCTTCCGTCCGCAGCACCAAGGGCCGCGCTCCAGCCATGACCAGTTCCAACGACATCCGCGCCACCTTCCTCGATTATTTCCAGCGCAACGGTCACACCGTTGTGGAAAGTTCGCCTTTGGTCCCGCGCAACGACCCGACCCTGATGTTCGCCAACTCCGGCATGGTCCAGTTCAAGAACGTCTTCACCGGCCAGGAAAAGCGGCCCTACACCCGCGCCACCACGGCCCAGAAATCCGTCCGCGCCGGCGGCAAGCATAACGACCTTGATAACGTTGGCTACACCGCCCGCCACCACACCTTCTTCGAAATGCTCGGCAACTTCTCCTTCGGCGACTACTTCAAGGACCAGGCCATCCACCACGCCTGGACCCTGCTCACCAAGGACTTCGCCCTCCCGCAGGAAAAACTCCTCGTCACCGTCTATTCCGAGGACGAAGACGCCGCCGCCCTCTGGCGCAAAATCGCCGGCCTGCCGGACAGCCGCATCATCCGCATCCCCACCTCGGACAATTTCTGGCGCATGGGCGATACCGGCCCCTGCGGCCCCTGCTCGGAAATCTTCTACGACCACGGCGACAAAATCCCCGGCGGCCCGCCTGGCAGCCCCGATGAAGACGGCGACCGTTTCATCGAGATCTGGAACCTCGTCTTCATGCAATATGAAGAAGGCCCCCCCGGCACTCGCAACCCCCTCCCGCGCCCCTCGATCGACACCGGCATGGGCCTCGAACGCTTCGCCGCCATCCTGCAAGGCAAGCACGACAACTACGATACCGACACCTTCCGCGCCCTCATCCTCGCCAGCGCCGAAGTCACCGGCCAGGACCCGGATGGCCCGCACAAAACCAGCCACCGCGTCGTCGCCGACCACCTTCGCGCCGCCACCTTCCTGATGGCCGATGGCGTGCTGCCCTCCAACGAAGGCCGCGGCTACGTCCTCCGCCGCATCATGCGCCGCGCCATGCGCCACGCCCACATGATGGGCGCCCGCGATCCGGTGATGTACCGCCTCGTCCCCGCCCTCATCCGCCAGATGGGCGCCGCCTACCCGGAAATCGTCCGCGCCGAAACCCTGGTCACGGACACGTTGAAGCTGGAGGAAAACCGCTTCAAATCCATGCTCGATCGCGGCCTCGGCCTGCTGGCGGAAGAAACCTCCGGCCTCGCCACCGGTCAGGCCCTCCCCGGCGACGTCGCTTTCAAACTGTATGACACCTTCGGCTTCCCGCTCGACCTCACGCAGGACGCCCTGCGCGAACAAGGCCGCACCGTCGATACCGATGGCTTCAACGCCGCCATGGCCGAACAACGCCGCCGCGCTCGCGCCGCCTGGGCCGGCAGCGGGGAAGCCGCCACCGAACACGTCTGGTTCGAACTGCGCGAAAACCTCGGCGCCTCCGAATTCCTCGGCTACAACACCGAAACGGCGGAAGGCGAGATCACCGCCCTCGTCGTCGCCGGCCACCCCGTCGCCCGCGCCGAAGCAGGCGCCCAGGTCGCCGTCCTCCTCAACCAAACCCCGTTCTACGCCGAATCCGGCGGCCAGGTCGGCGACCACGGCACCATCCAGGGCCCCGGCTTCAAAATCCTGATCACGGACACGCAAAAGAAACTCGGCGAACTCTTCGTCCACATCGGCCACGTCACCGAAGGCGTCGCCGAACTCGGCAAACCCGTCGTCGCCGTGGTCGATCACGTCCGCCGCACCGCCATCCGCGCCCACCACTCCGCCACCCACCTGCTGCACGAAGCCCTCCGCCGTCGCCTCGGCACCCACGTGCAACAAAAAGGCAGCCTCAACACCCCGGACCGCCTGCGGTTTGACGTCTCCCAGCCCACCCCCATCACCCGCGAAGACCTCACCTGGGTCGAAGCCGAGGTCAACGCCCGCATCCGCGAAAACTCCGAAGTCACCACCCGCCTGATGACCCCGGATGCCGCTGTCGCCGAAGGTGCAATGGCCCTCTTCGGCGAAAAATACGGCGACGAAGTCCGCGTTGTAGCCATGGGTAACGGCGACCAGGACCGCAAAGCCTGGTCCATCGAACTCTGCGGCGGCACCCATGTCCGTCGCACCGGCGATATCGGCCTGCTGCGCATCGTCGCCGAATCCGCCGTCAGCGCCGGCGTCCGCCGTATCGAAGCCGTCTGCGCCGACGCCGCTTTGGCCGTCATCGCCGAAAACGACCGCCGCCTGCTGGAAATCGCCACCACCCTGCGCGCCGCCCCGGCCGAACTCACGGACCGCATCGCCACCCTGATGGAAGACCGCCGCAAACTCGAACGCCAGGTCACCGAGCTGCAAAAGAAACTCGCCACCGGTGGCGCCGCCGCGGACATCGAAGACCTCGCCGGCCTCAAACTCGCCGCCCGCAACCTCGGGGACGTCGCCCCGCGTGAACTCAAATCCCTCGCCGAAGCCATCCTCACCACCCTCGGCTCCGGCATCGCCGCCCTCGTCAGCACCGCCGAAGGCAAAGCCAGCATCGTCGTCGCCGTCTCGGCAGACCTGACCGCCAAACACAGCGCGGTGGATCTCGTCCGCGCCGCCAGCGCCGCCGTCGGCGGCAAAGGCGGCGGCGGCCGGCCAGACATGGCCCAGGCCGGCGGCCCCGATGGCGAAAAGGCGGACGAAGCCCTGCAAGCCATCAGGGCAGCCATCCAAGCCTAACCCGTTCTTTTTGCGAACAAAAAAACCAAAAAATCCCTAAACTTCCCCCTCTCCCCCAGGGAGAGGGCCGGGGTGAGGGCCCGTCCACCAAATCAACTAATTACGATATCGTAACAAAAACGACAAAAAACCACCCCACCCAACCTACCCCGAATTTTCCTTCGCCACCCAAAACGGCCGGATCGGCCCCGGAGACCACGGCTTCTCCCGCCGAACCCGCGGCCTCCGCACCCGCGGCGCATGCACCCTCGGCGCGCGCACCCGCATCGCCTTCGCCACCACCACCCCAGCCGGCGCCACGCCCAGCATCTTGCACAACGGCCGCAAAACCCGCCCAACCGCCGGCGCCGCCGCCAAAATCGCCGCCATCTCTGGCTCCGCCAACAACGCCTCAAGCTGAGACCCGTAGGCCACCGCCTCATACCCCAACGCCCGCACCAGCCACCCACGCCCCGCCGGCAACCGCAACCGCGCCGCCCGCACCCGCGCCGCCACCTCAGCCGGCCCCGTCACCCGCACCCGCACCCGCCCAGGCCGAGCCACCGCCCGCCCAAACCGCTGCACCGTCCGGTTCAACCAACTCCAAAGTGCGGGAATCAGCGCCAAATACCGCGGCTGCCGCAACAACCCCCGCGCCACCAACGCCGCCAACCCACCCAAAATAATCCCAAACCGCCGCGCCATCTCCGGCGCAGCGTCAAAACAGGGCAGGGAAGGGGGCGCAGATCGCATGGTAGAAATAATAACTTATTTCGCCACTCCGCTGCAAGTAAAATCACGAAACAAAGCC
>Ga0164296_1001739_pt1 | contig 22494 bp, 22 predicted proteins | sample GEODES057metaG_FD_113533 | JGI IMG/M metagenome (GOLD analysis project Ga0164296, IMG submission 113533) | Dystrophic lake water microbial communities from Trout Bog Lake, Wisconsin, USA - GEODES057 metaG | ecosystem: Environmental > Aquatic > Freshwater > Lake | place: USA: Trout Bog Lake...
ACTGCGACCGCGAAGACGTTAACTATCGGTTAAAGCTAGCTAGTTTTTACAAACCAGCCTTACATGCTGCAGCAAGTGCTTTGGTTGAAGCGGCAAGTGTTGCAGCTGCTTGAGCGCTTCCGCCACCTGCACCTGTCAAGGTAGCAAGTTGAGCATTGAGTGTTGTGAGATTTGTTTGAGCATTCTTCAATGCGCTATTAAGGATATTTTGCTCGTGGGTGAGAACACCAATCAACGCGTTACGTTGAGTAATAGCTGATTGCCATGCTGTCTTATCTGCTGTTGAAGTTGCAGCAGCAAGTGCGGTCTGATCTGAAGCAACTTTTGCTTGAAGCGCTGTGATCGCAGCAGCTAGACCAGTCGCATAAATCTTGGTCTTTGTTGTTTGATCGGTCGAAATAAAGTATTGCTTGGTATTGGCCGCCGCAAGTGCGTTTTGAGCATTGGTGAGTTCAGTCTGGTTTGTGGCAATGGCATTTTGTACTTGAGTCAGAACGCCGTTGCTTGTTGAGCTAGCTGATTGGGCAACCTTGTAAGCAGAACCTTGGTTGATGCAATTTGAGGTCAACCAGATGAGCTTGGTGCTTGTTGCTGAAGCTGGGTTGGTACCACAGGTATAAGTGGTGGCGCCGTTCTTAGCCTTGGCACCAGCAACAGCGCATGATGCGCCTTGCTTAACGCCAGCGGCTTGGGCTGGAGCGACTGTCGCGATAGCAGTTCCGGTAAGGAGAGTTGCAGCGAGTGCAAGCCCTAAGACCTTCTTAGCAGAAATTTTCATATGCGTTCTCATCCTTTTTCTGGCTCTGTACTGATTGTGAGAGTTCACTTCAATAATCGCATTCTAGGCCTGCTGGGCTGCGGGCTTGGGGAATTTGGGGCTCGCAAACGGTGAAAATACTGTGAATTTAGGCTGACCCTCGATGATTTAATACCTCATGGAGACATCATGGACGTGACCAGGGAAAAGAACATCTTCGAGCCGCACCACGACGGCAGCCCGCTCTACGTGAGCGATAACGCACCGGTTATCGGCCAGCGCGTGCAGCTACGAGTCTGGGTGCCCGAGGGTTACCTCGTCGATGAGATTTACCTGCGGATCTATCAAGACGGTGAGGCGCGAACATTTGCGCTCACCGGGCACGGTCAGTGGTGGGGCATTGAAATTCCTGTTGTGAATCAGAGCAACTCCTATCGATTTTTACTTGTGCACGGCACCACTCACAGTTGGCTGACCGCCGCGGGAGTGCGCAGTTTTGAACCAAATAGCAACACCGACTTCGTGCTGCTTGCTACACCTAGCTATGCGCCGTGGATTTCGCGCAGCGTCTTCTATCAAATTTTTCCTGACCGTTTCGCAAGCTCTGGAAAAAAGCGCGAGCTACCGGAATGGGCCATTGAGCGTTCGTGGAACGAACTTCCTCAAGGTTCAGGGCCGCATGTGTCACAAGAGTATTTTGGTGGGGATTTTAAAGGCGCTGAAAGTAAGTTGGAATACCTCAAAGAACTCGGTGTGACTGGGCTTTATTTCACACCAATTTTTCCGGCGCGCAGCACTCATAGATATGATGCAATCAGCTTCGACCACGTTGACCCGCTCCTGGGCGGCGATAAAGAGTTTCTGCATTTTCTTAAAGGTGCTAAATCTCTCGGCTTAAAAGTGATGACCGATCTGACTACAAATCACGTAGGCGTTGGTCATAGTTGGTTTCAGAAAGCTCGCGGATCTAAGTCGGCGAAAGAGCACAAATTTTTCTATTGGGATAAGCGAATTGAGTTTGGCTATGTAGGTTGGTTTGGCCTGGCTTCGCTACCTAAATTGAACTTTAGTTCACAGGAGTTACGTAAGCGCCTCTATCTTTCCAAGAAGTCACCATTTCAAAAGTGGTTGCTATCACCGTACTCACTTGCTGGTTGGCGGATCGACGTTGGAAATATGACGGGGCGTAATGCCGAGCAAGACTTGCACGACGAAGTGGTGCACGAACTTCGCCAGACCTTCGACGAAGTTGCGCCTGCTGGTTGGCTCGTTGCAGAAAATGCCGACATGCTTCCGGTAGATCTCAATGGCTTTGGCTGGCAAGGAACTATGAATTACCAAGGCTTTACCCGCCCACTGTGGGCCTGGATCAATGAAAACGCCGATGTGAGGTCTGGCGGCCAAGGCTTTGCAGGTTCGATGCCGAAGATTGCAACTGCAGATTTCATCGCCACGCTTCGTGAATTTAATGGTGGAATTCCTTGGCGCTCACTCCTTGCAAGCATGAATCTGCTTGACTCACATGACACGGCCAGAATGCGAAATATTGTTGGTGGAAATCGCGAGCTCCATTGTGCAGCGATGGCGATGCTGCTTACTTATCCAGGAGTTCCTTCTATTTTCGCAGGCGATGAAATTGGAATCCAAGGTGCGTGGGGTGAAGATGCCAGACGCACCATGCCGTGGGATTCACCCGAGAGTTGGGATCACGAGTTCCTAGCGACCACGCAAGACTTAATTGCTATTCGAAAATCTTATGAGTCACTCGCTATCGGCGGAATTAGATTTCTAGAAATTGGCGAAGATCATTTCAGTTACCTGCGCGAACTAGCCGAAGAGCGCATCATGGTGCTGATCGCGCGTAAACCAATTGCAACTATTGAGGGATCGGCTGCGCCCGCTACTCCAAAAGATTTCGGATATGAAGAGTCGAAGGTGATTTTCAGTGCAACGCACGCTCAAATTTGGCTTATCTCGTAACGGCGTAAGATTAGGGGCACACAAGTCCCAGTAGCTCAGTGGATAGAGCAACCGCCTCCTAAGCGGTAGGTCGTCGGTTCAACTCCGATCTGGGACACACTTGTCCCTTTAAAGAAGTTAACTCAGTCTCGTGAGAGAGACTTCAACATCCGTCTTTCGACTTGCTCCGCCACTAAAAATTCCTTTGAGCGGTGAGACATCGTGATAGTCGCGTCCTTTTGCAACCACAATGTGATCTTCTGCAACGGGGCGACCATTTGTTGGATCCCAAGGAAACCAATCGCCAACCCAAGCTTCAACCCATGAGTGTGATTCGCCTACAACTGTTTCACCGATATTTCCATCGCCCGTGTAGAGATATCCCGAGATGTAACGAGCCGGAATTCCCGCTGAACGCAGAATCGAAATTGATGCGTGCGAGAAATCCTGACACACGCCCGCACCTTTCTGCCAGGCTTCTGAGGCAGGTGAGTAAACGTGAGTCACACCTGCCGTGTAGGTGATTTTTTCGCGCATAATTGAGTTTAAGTACCTGAGCGCATCCATAGGTGTTTCTAGCTCTCTTAAATTAAAACCTGGAGTAATTTCGTCGACCAAGCTTGAGTGATGTAGGTACTCATTGAAATTATCTAGAAAGCGATCGCCTGCTAGTTGCGCCCAGGAAATTTCTTTAGGATCCGGTTTTTGCCCATGTGTTTCAACAATGCTGTCAACGACTATTTTGAGAGTGGTATGCGGTGACTGGACATCAAACGCCTTCACATGAGTCTCGAAGTAATCGCTATATTCATAGAGCGATGCAGTAGGAGATACTTTAAATTTATGTTGAATTAAATATTGCCCATCAGTATTGAGTGGTGTCATACGTGCTTCGTTGAACGAGGCAAGGACCTCTGATTCATATTGAAAACCTGTGGAGTGAACCACATGTAGACGCCAGGCCATTAATTACTCCAGACGATCGAACCAACCGGACGGAAGTAGCTCGCCTTGATCGCAAGTGAGGTCTCCTCGACGGCGTGAGGTGTTGAAGCAATAATTCGCAGTATCTCATCGGGATCATCTTTAATGAAATGAATTTGACTGCCCAGTAGACCAATAGGACGAAGGGTGGCTTCTGATGGCGAGCCATTGATTTTTGCAATATCCATCAGCGCAGATTCGGCCCGCCGCCCAGATTCAGAGAGTGAGCGTGGAAATGCGACATCTTTGATTAGGAAGGAGCGGACTCGGTCGGAGGTCATTGGCACACGAGCTCGCAAGAAGGTGCTCAGTCCTCCTACCGCGCGAAGGGTTGTAGCAGGACCTTGCTCCCGCCATTCCTTTTCTATCTCCATCGAAAGAAGACGACTAACGAGATCCATTCGCTCGAGGTTTCGACCCAATTCAAAGAAGCGAGAGGCCTCATCTGAAGGAGCAAGCCACTCATAAATACCGTGCGAGACGGCAAGGCGATCAAGAATCTCTTTAAGAGAGCGGCCCGGGGATGCGAGATCAAAGTTTTCAGCAGCTAGATGAAGTCGATTGATTGATTCATAAAAATCGGAAGGCAGTGTGTCTCGGATTGATCGAGCATTCGAGCGCACGCCATGCAAAGCTCCACGGATCGTCGATGGATTTAATTCATCGCCATACACAGTTTCCACAAGAGTCCGAGCGTTAAATGACTTAGTTTCAAGTCCCAATCCGTGAGTGAGAAGGGCGCAACCACGAGCAATGTGTGAACGCTGATCTTGAATGAGAAGTTGGTGGAATTCAACGAGAAGGCGGCTCAATCCTTCAGAACGTTCAAGATATCTACCGAGCCAGAAAGATGATTCTGCTAAGCGACTAAGCATCGCGCATCACCGCCATCATCGACCCCACCTGTTGTTGTTGTTCTTCCTGCTGTCGCATCCGACTTGGTGGTAAGACCTCTGGTCCAATCTCCTGTGGAACGATGTCGCGCGTCAAAGGATCTTGCAAGGAGCCGTGATCAGAAAGATGAATAGTCTCTTGCTCATTTACGAGCTCATCAGCAAGCACCCACGTATCTTTACTTCCACCGCCTTGACTCGAGTTCACCACGACGTTTCCTTCAGCCAAGGCAACTCGTGTTAAACCGCCGGGAAGTACCCATACATCTTTTCCGTCATTGACAGCGAAGGGTCGAAGGTCAACGTGCCGCGGTGAAAGCGAGCCATCGTCTTGAATCGTGGGGATAGTAGAGAGCGCAATGAGTGGTTGCGCAATCCACCCACGGGGGTTGCGAATAAGTTCGTCAGCAACGGCAGCCAATTGGACCTTGGTAGCTTGAGGGCCAATTGTGATTCCATAGCCTCCCGAACCTGCGACTGGCTTAATTACAAGCTCATCTAAACGCGAGAGTACGTCGTGGAGCACATCTTTATCTTGAAGGTCAAAGGAATCCACATTTGGCAGGATGGCTTTTTCGCCAAGGTAGTACTCAACGAGTTGAGGCACATAGGAGTAGAGGGCTTTGTCATCGGCGACGCCATTTCCAACGGCATTTGCAATAGAAACGTTATTTGCCCGAGCGGCATTGAGAATTCCGGGAATTCCTAAGAGGCTGTCAGGTTTAAAATGAATCGGGTCTAGAAAGTCATCATCGATTCGTCTATAGATAACGTGAATCTCTTCTGATCCTTGGGTTGTGCGCATAAATACTTTGTTATTTCGGCAATAAAGATCTCTGCCTTCCACTAACTCGACGCCCATCCGCCGGGCTAAAAAGGCGTGTTCGAAGTGAGCAGAATTATGAACTCCGGGGGTAAGCACAACGATATTTGGGTGAGAAATTCCTTGTGGCGCAGCGGCAATGAGCGCTGCGATAAGTCGCTCGGGATATTCATCGACAGATCGAATCGAATAGCCATTAAAAAGCTCAGGAACGACATGAGCCATTGTTCGCCGATTCTCCATGACATAGGAGACTCCAGATGGTGAGCGTAGATTATCTTCGAGAACTCGCAGCGTTCCATATTGATCCCGGACGAGATCTACTCCAGCTACGTGGATATGGACGCCATTGGATGGTTTTATCCCATGAGCTGCACGGTGATAATGCTCGGAACTTTGAATGAGAGATCGGGGAACGATGGCATCACGAAATAGATTTTGTTCCCCGTAGACGTCGTCGAGAAAAGCTTCCAGCGCTTCGATTCTTTGCTTTATGCCAGCTTCTAGGTGCTGCCACTCTTGAGCCTCAATAACTCGCGGGATTAAATCGACAGGCAGTGGGCGTTCCACTCCAGAGAGAGTGAAAGTAATGCCCTGCATTGATAGATAGAGATCTCGCTGTTTGGCGCGAGATATAAAGCCAGCTCGGCCGATAGACGCAATGGTCTCCCACAGGTGAACGAGTTCAGGGCGAGGAGCGCCTTCAGCGAGGTACTCATCGAGCGGGTTGAGAGGTGTAGTGGCCGCCATCGGCTATGTCTAGGCCCCGTTTATTTCAACAAAGTAAAGAAGGGGTATCAGCCGTGTAAACCATCGGCCTTGGTTAAAAAGCTATTTATTCAAAAAGCTGTAACCAAGCGCAACTACGCCAACAAGTAAGGAAATCAGAGTGCCGGCGCGTGATCGAAGAAAGCGTTGTGCAGGCTTAAGGAAGGTGAGTCCCAACAAGATAAGGCCGGGAAGAATGATGGCCAGGCTATGGAGCGCTACATGTGGTTGGGCGCGTTGGTAATCCCAGTTTAAAAGGCCAGTCGCGATCATGGCGTAGGCACCCATGCGATAGTTATTCATTTATAGCCCACCATTCTGATCTGAATCTGATCTGAAAATGTTTCAAGACAAAACAATAGCGGGAAGAGTTGCCTCTCCCCGCTATTGCCACTTCCTATGAAACTACCGAATTAGTGATCGTCTGCCATTCCTTCTGCAGCAGACTTCATGCGTGCAATACGGAAGATTGTGATACCGAATACGCACTTTGCAAGCACGTCAGCGATTGTGTAACCGATCTGACGATCTGTGAAGAGGTACGCCATCTGATTCATGCTTGGGTTCTTCACCAAGATTGGAATCAAGTATGAGATTGGGTATACACCCCATGTTGCGATCAACAATAGGCGCAAGCGACCAACTGAAGCAGCGACTCCTGCTGGTTGACGCTCGAGTGACTTGCCAAGCTCTACGAACAATACGTAAAGGATGTACAAGAAAGGAATTGTTGAGAGGATACCGAAGAGCACCTTGGTGCCGTTGTTTGATGAGATCTCACCTGGATAACCAAGGATGATCATCGCTGCTGAAGCAGGAACAAGGCGACCGATGAGTGACTTTGAAGCTTCCTTTGCAATTGCAAGTACTGCAATTGTCTCAACGAGAAGTAGTGGAACAGTAAGGATCCAGTCAACGTAGCGATACGCCTCGTTGAATGCACCTTGCTGAGTTCCGATGGTCACAGCATTTGCGTGTGAAGCATCGTTGAATGAGTTAAAGATACGGAAATAGTGGTAACCAGCAATGAATGTGACCATTGATGACATTACAAGCGCGCTGCGGTACTTAGGAAGTACACGGTTCTGGCCGACCAATGTGAAAATGGTGCAAGCCAGCATTGAGATAAGCCCGAAGGAGAAAATGTTGTACAACGAACTCCATTGGCCGTTTGACAGTTGAAGCATGTGAAATGTCCTTCTGAAAAGGGAGTTATAGAGGGGATCCGGGATTGCCCGGTAAATAACTCGTTGCCTTAAGTGTTAGGCATGGAGGAGCGTTCTGCCACCCCAAACTCAGGTTTTTCTCAACTTATTTTTATAACAATTTGTTGTAATTCAGTGCGCGCCGATCAAAAGATGCGGTTGTGAGCATGTGTGGAATTGTCAGGGCCCAGACGATCACCAAGGTGGACCAGAGCAGACCAGAGCCGAACTGTTTTGAATCCCAGATCATTAAGGCGCCAGCGACAAGCAAAGTACCGGCAATCGCATAGAGCCCAGGAATGATCGCAGCCTTGTATGCCCCTGCAATTCGCCCAGCTGTGGCGGCGAGCTCTGCTGCAGGAAGTTTGGGAACAAGTCTGGCGGTGTGGCGAATCGCGTGCCAGCACCCAAAGTAAAAAGCAAAACAGAGTAGCGGTGGCGCAACTAACGATAAAAGCGCGATCAGAAGTAGATCGAGTGCAAGTTTATAAATTTTCGACCCAAGCACAATCAGAAATCCCGCTACCGCAAGTGCTAACACCAACTCTCGTATGAGGCTCGTATGAACTCCTGCCCATGTGCTTAGGGCCGGATGAATTCGATGGAGCGCACTCAGCGCGCGACTGTCAGTGAGCGGTAAAAGTACTGGGAGTAGTCCAGCTGGCAGTGCGTACGCAAAAATCGGGAGTAATCCGATTTTCTTCCGACCAGCGAAAACTCGCCACTCGTTTTCATACGAAGCATCGCCGAAGCCGAAGTGGAGTGAACTCATGATGACCACAAGCTGAAAACCCAATACGTTCCACGTCGCGATCATCACGCCGCCCAGAATTGCGATTGCCACATAACCAGCGATAAATGCCACAAACTTGCTACGAGGGTTCGCAGGAATTGAGATCAGATGATCGATCGCGCCATGCGGGATACCAAGCGTCAGTGCTACGAGGGCGAAGACGACCTGAACGTTTAAAGAGATTGTTACTCCAAAAAGATGAAGGAGCCCAGAAAAAAGCGCGCAGGCAAATATCGCCACTCGCGAAAAACGCTCGGCGGCGAGATAGACTTTTGAGAGCCCCTCATTCATAGTGAAAGCGTATGTGATTCCTTGACTCATCTGCATTACGCCTTTGTTCTGGCCTTCATCGTGTTGTGTGCGATCGCGGTCTCGTTGGGCTTTCGACTCCGGGTAGCTAGATTCTGGCGTATTTTCTTTTATACCGACCTGGCAATCATGGTCGTCTACCTTGCGTGGGACTTTTGGGCGGTGGCCAATAAGAATTGGAGCTTCGATCAGAAGCAAATTCTCGGTGTGAGGCTACTCAATCGGGTGCCGATCGAAGAAGTGGCATTTTTTGTGATAGTTCCGCTGATGACCATCATCACTTTCTTGGCGCTAAATAAATTGCTAGCTAAAACAAAGTTTGTGCAAGAGCCATGATCTATTCAGATATTGCCCTCGACGCCGTACTTCTTGCAGTTCTCACCGACCTATTTCTCTTGCGTACACAATTGCTGACTCGCGGTATTTTTTGGATTACTTATGGATTGATCTTGCCGTTTCAGCTACTTACTAACTGGTGGCTGACTTCAAAAAACATTGTGACTTATTCTGCGACAGAAATTATTGGTAAGCGCCTTGCCGGTGCACCGATCGAAGATCTGCTCTTTGGATTTTCAATGATTCTGGCAACTTTGAGTCTGTGGGTTTTTATTAGCAAGAAAATTAACCCTGGAAAACAACAGTCCGATCGCCCACTCTAAAAATTCGATCTTCGGCGTAGAGCTTCACTGCTTTTGAAAGTACGCGACGTTCGATGTCGCGACCGAGTGCGACTAGATCTTCTGGCCTAGCGCTATGAGTTACGTGCGCAACATCTTGTTCAATGATCGGACCTTCATCGAGATCAGGTGTTACAAAGTGAGCGGTTGCTCCGATGATCTTCACGCCACGTGCGTGCGCTTGATGGTATGGCTTGCTGCCCTTGAAGCCAGGCAAGAAGGAGTGGTGAATATTGATTACGCGACCAGCCAATGTTCGACAGAGTTCAGGGGAGAGAATCTGCATATATCTGGCTAGTACAACGAAATCGATCTTTTCAGATTCAACGGCGGCCAAGATTTTTGCTTCGGCTTCGGCCTTATCTTTTCCTAGATAAACAAATGGCAAGCCATGTGATTCAACGAGCTCGCGCAAATCTTCATGATTAGACATCACAACTGGGATCTCAACCGGTAGTTCGCCAAGTTCTTGCAGATAAAGCAGGTCGCGCAGACAGTGGCTTTCTTTAGTGACTAAAACTAGAGCGCGCTTTTGTGATGAGCTCTCGCGTATAGCCAGAGTTGGATTGAGGTGTGAGAGGCCGGTTGTGATCGCGGCGGTTGCTGCAGCGAGTGATTGATTGGTTTCAAAGCGTGTGCGCATAACAAAGATATTGGTATCAGCGTCGGTGAATTGCTGATTTTCGATGATGTTGCCCTCGGCCGCTAAAACTGCGCTGGTCATCGAGTGCACAATTCCTGGCTGGTCTTGGCACTGCAAGGAGACGATCAGATCCATGAGGCCAGTTTAGTCGCTACTTTTTTGCTCGTCACAATTAGGACCGGGGCAATTAGAACCGGCGCAACAACAACCGGCACTACAATAATCATGTGGAAAACACCGAGAAGATCATCCCGCTACGCACCAGCGATGAATCCACACCAGACCCACGTGATTTCGAGGATCAGAATTCTCGTGATGCTCAAATAGCGGCAGATAAGCCGCCGCACCACGGTTAGTTCAGTTACTCCCCGCCCGATGGGCGAGAATCGGTTTTATAGAAACCAGAGCCTTTAAAGACAATTCCCACATTTCCATAGACCTTCTTTACTTCACCGTTGCACTCTGGGCAGTTGGTCACCGGGGCATCAGAGAAGGATTGGACCAATTCAAAGGCGTGGTCACATTTCACACAGGCATATTGATAGGTCGGCATGGTCTAAGTGTAAAGAAGTGAGAGGATAGGTTCTAATCGAAGGGTCTTCCCGGCTGAAAGGGTGAAAATCTGTGAGAACCAAAGCGCTATCTGCCCAAACTTCCACTGTATTCGTGGCTGCTGTGGCAGCTCTCCTCCTTCTCTTCGGATTTAGCGCCACCCCGGCTTTTGCTAACGCAGTCGCCTCCACCTCTCCGACTGTTGGGTCTGTCCTTACGGTTGCCCCCAATGCGGTTTCGGTGACAGCAACTGGCTCGCTTTTGGATCAGGGCAATTCAATGATGGTGACCGATCCTTCAGGAAATGAAGTAGATGATGGCTCACTTACTATCAGTGACACAACGGCTGTGATCGGACTCAAGCCGCTGACTGATTCTGGAATTTACACCGTCACGTATTCACTCTTGAGCGCCACCGACGCACCGCTCACTGGAAGCTTCACATTCTTATTTAACGCACCTTCGACCTTGAGTTCACCGAGCGCAACTCCAACTCAGTCTGCAACTGGCACAACCACAAGTAAGCCAGTGAAGCCAGCCGGAACTTCTTCTTCAGCAACAATTGCAGTCATTGTGCTCTTTGTTGTTGCTACCTTGGTTGCACTCTTCTTGCTCTGGTATGCGCGCATGATTTTGATTGATACTCGCAAACAAAAGCGCCGCAAGAAGCGCTCTGCTCCAGCTAAAAAGAGCCAGGAATAGTTTTGGCTAAAAAGTGCACTCTGTGATTCCGATTCTGATTCCAATTGTAAAAACTCTCAATCTTCTCGCTTTTATTGCTGCCATTGGCATTTTTTATGCGATGGGATTTCTTATCCCTGAAGATAAAGGAAAATTAACGCCAGAATCGATCAAACTTCGAGCGCCAGCTTTTCTGGCAACAGCCGGTTGGTTTATCACACTGGCGCTGAGCTTTGAATTACAACTCGCTAACTTACTAGGCGGTGGAATTACTAGCGGCTTTGATTTTGGCGCGGCCAAAGATTTCATCGTTCACACGAGTTTAGGCCGGGATTATCTTGCGCAGTTCATTATCGGAATTGCAGTACTCGGTAGCACCAGAGCGCTTAATAAAGTGCGTGGAGTCTATTTTTCACTAGCCCTGACTTTGATTGCCATTGCACTTCCAGTCTTTCAAAGCCACGCGAGTAATGCCGGAAATCACGAGTTGGCAATTGGCTCATTGTTGTTCCACGTTGTTTTCGTTTCGCTTTGGGTAGGCGGCGTTTTTGGTTTGCTGCTAGTTGCACCGGTTACACGAGAATTTGCGATCTCGCGAGTGAGCTCGATGGTGCTTTGGGCAGCAATCATCGTGGGGCTAAGCGGCGCAACCAATGCCTGGACTCGACTTAATTTTATGAGCGGGTGGCACACTCGTTATGGCTGTCTTGTCATTATCAAGGCCGCACTCTTTGTTATTTTGGTAGCAATCGGTGCAAAGCACCGCAGTTATATCCGCGAGCTCGCTGCGGGTAGCGCAAGCACAGGTAAAGCGATCCTCCGGTTGTTGCTCAATGAAATTGTGATCCTGAGTAGTGCTGTCGCAATCGGTGCGTGGCTTGGAACAATGAATCCACCAGTATCGCCATCAGCACTTGCCCTAGAAGCAGACCCTGTTGTTTTAATTACTGGTAGTCCGATGCCGCCAGCGCCTAATCTCACGAGACTACTTACCGCGTGGGTTCCAGATGGAACTGTTATTGGTTTTCTGTTGTTAATTACCTTTTTATATATCAAGGGTGTCCGAATTTTGACTAAGCGCGGAGATGCATGGCCAGTGGGTCGAACTATCTCCTTTGCGTTAGCAGTTGCCGCGGTGGATTTTGCGACCAGTGGCGGCTTGGGTGTCTATGCTCGAGTGGCATTTTCTGATCACATGATCGCTCACATGATTCTAGGAATGATTGCGCCAATCGGTTTCGTATTGAGCGCTCCCATGACCCTTGCGCTACGCACCTTGCCGCAAGGCCGCACTCCGGAAGAACGTGGATTGCGCGGAACTTTAATTGCACTTATACATTCTCGTTACTCAACCATCATTACAAATCCAATCGTGGCGCTTGCGCTATTCGACGGTTCACTTTTTGCACTTTACTTAACGCCGCTCTTTGGCAAACTGATGCAGAGCCATAGTGGCCACCTATTGATGGATCTGCATTTTCTCTTAGCTGGCTATCTATTTTTCTATGTGATTGTTGGCGTAGACCCAAACCCGAAAAAGATTCCACATATTGTTCGAATCATTATGTTATTCGCGGCGATGGCAATCCACGCCTTCTTCTCGGTTGCGCTGTTGTCGGCTAGCACCTTGCTAGATGGTGGTTACTTTGCCTCGCTCCACCGTCCGTGGGCCACAAACTTGCTCGCCGATCAGCACACAGGCGGCGCGATTGGTTGGGCCATGGGTGAGATCCCGATTTTGATTGCGCTCATTGCAACCTTTATCCAATGGGTTCGCGATGATTCTCGTGAAGCCAAGCGCAGTGATCGTGCTGCCGACCGCGCCGCTGCTATGGGTGTCGATGATGAGCTCGCCGCTTACAACAAATATTTAGCGGCACTTAACGCTCGGAATAAAACCGAGTAACTAGATGAGGGGTCGAAGCAGCATCTAATTTTTGATCGTGTAATTCTGCAGGAAGCGGGGTTGCGCGCAGTTCACCCGCATAAATTAATCCAACCTTCCAACACGAATGGGACAGGCGAGCGAGTGCTCGGTCATAAGACCCGCCACCTTGACCGAGCCTGGTACCAGTGCGATCAATGCAGAGCGAGGGTGTGATTACGACATCGATGGCACTCTCATCGGCAAAAATTTGCCCAGTGGGTTCCAATACTTTGCCGTTCTTTTTCAAAGTGGAGTGGTTTGCATCCCAATGCACCCATTCAAGATCATTATTTTTAAGAGTCCGCGGCAGAAGTAATTTTTTTCCCTGAGAAATTAGCGCGAGATTGAGATCACTCGTTTCGGGCTCGACTCCATAGGAGATATAAGAAGCAATGACTGATGCAGCTTGTATCTCCTTGGCGCTAAGGAGGTGAAGCCATGACTCTTGTGTGAAAGTGGTAGCGCGATGCGCGCGCAATTCTTCGCGTAACTTCTTTTTCTGGCTACTGATCTCCACGACGCTAGCCTAATTTACTTACGCTTTATTAAGGCGGCCCCATCTGGCTTCAATGCCAACTTTTCTAGCAGCAGCCAAGTAGGGTTTGGATATGGAACTTTCGGCGCAACCTATAACCGTTGCTGCCATGGCCGAAGCACTTTTGGAGCTAGCCGCGCCTCTTGAGCCTTTTGATATGCCACTGCTCGATGCACACGGTGCAACTCTGGCGCAAGATATTTATGCCGGTGAGCGGTTAGTTCTTCGAAAAGGCTCGCGCATTCGCTCCACCCAAATCGGACTTGCAGCGTCTATTGGTTTAGCTAGCTTGCCAACCCAGCCTCACCCACGAGTCGTCGTGATCTCAGCTGGTGATGATTTAGTAGAACCAGGTCAGCCGCTTGTTGCAGATGCCGAAGAGTTTGAAGCTAATTCGTGGCTACTCACCACAGCGGTAAAAGAGGCCGGAGCGGTGGGGTATCGAGTCCATGCGATTCCCGAAAACCACGCTCAACTCAAAAATGTGATTGAGGATCAACTAGTGCGGGCCGACCTTGTCATCATTAGTGGCGAGAGCCATGATGGTTCAGTTGAATTGATTGAAGCCGTACTGCGCGAGCTTGGAACGATTACGAGCGTGATTCCAGCACTCGAAGGAGCTGCTCGCCATAATTTTGGAACGATTGGTGAGGATAAGACGCCGGTGCTGACTCTTCCTGGCGACACTGTCTCAGCCTTCTTGTCGTGCGAACTCTTTGTCCGCCCCATGATTCGCAAAATGATTGGCGCGCAGGCGATTTATCGCCCCACTATTAAGGCGCGAGTAAAGCAGGCAGTCGAATCTCCGATCGGTCAGACCTCACTTGTTAGAGCGCAGATTGAAGATTCAAGCACGGCTGATAGCGATGGAATCCGAGTCGTCAGGGCACTTGAATATCAAGATGAAGTTTTTACTCTCTCTGATGCACAAGCGCTCATCGCAATCCCGTCCGATTCTCCGGGAGTGCTTGCGGGAGAAGTGGTAGACGTCTTACTTCTGGATCGAAACAGCTAGGGCAGTTGTAGAAAAAGTGATGAGTTTTGCCGGCTGGCCCATCAAGATTCAAGACCGCGAGCTCATCCTTCGCCCACTGCGCCTGCGCGATAAAGCTCAATGGGAATATGTCCGCGAGATCAATCTCGATTGGCTCACGCCTTGGGAAGCTACAAGGCCACCAGTAGACCCACAGCAATACACCCCAACTTTTGCAGGAATGGTCCGACACTTTAATCGGGAAGCACGAGCTGGCCGAGCGCTAGCCCTTGGGATTTTTATAAAAAGTGAGGGAGTCACTCATTTTGCCGGGCAGATCACTTTGGGGGGAATAGTTTTTGGCGCATATCGCGGCGCGCATATTGGTTACTGGATTGATCAACGGTGGGCCAATCAAGGCTATACAACTCGAGCAGTACGTGCGCTTACATCATATGGATTTTCAGAGCTGCAGTTACATCGTATTGAAATAAATTTGCGACCAGAAAATGTCGCCTCGGCACGAGTTGCACAAAAGAGCGGTTATATTTTTGAGGGAGTGCGACCTCGCTACCTTCACATTGCCGGCGATTGGCGAGACCACCTGACCTACGTCGCCGAAAACCCTCATCTCTAAGTCGAGAGTTACATCGGGCGAAAATACGCTCAAATCCGACGATTTACCCTAAATCTCACTTACAGTTACATTCCATGGCGTCGGGTTTGATTTATCTCATCATCCTAGGGATGTGGGGCGCCTACTTTATTCCGCGGTGGATCTCACAACACGATTCTGCATCTGGTCGCGCAACACAGCGTTATAAAAGTGCGATGAAAGTCGTTGCATCGACACCAAATATTCCTGATGTGATCGATCGCGATGTGAAGTTACGTCAACTTCGTTTGCGCCAACTTATTACAGCAGCTCTTGGTGTACTCGTATTCCTCACCGCATCACTTGCGCTTGCTGGAGTTTTTTCCTTCTCATTTATTTTGATTCCACTCAGCGCGACTGCAATTTACTTCGTTCACATTCGCAGACAAGTTGTTGCCGCTGCACTGAAAAAGCGCAGACTTCAAGCGCTCGCTCAAATCACAGCCGCAGAAGTAAAACGTGATCCTTCAGTTCGTATTTCACTTTCACCACGCACAGAGTCAAACGATCACTGGATTCCATTGTCAGAGCGGATCACTGATCGCACCGAATCAGGAACGATCACAGTTATTCCGCGTGAAGATATTGTTAAACCAAGCGTTGCATCTGCAACTTGGTCTCCAGTTGAAGTTCCAAAGCCAACTTATGTAACTGCGCCAAAAGCGATTCGCTCACAACGAACCATTGATCTCACTGTTCCTGGCGCATGGAGCGCTGAACAAGAGCGCCTTGCTGCTTTAGCAGAGCCAGTTCGTGATCAGCTCTTTGATCAAGAGTTATTTGACCAAGAGCTATTTGATCAAGAAGCGCTCGATCAAGCAGTTAACGAATAAGCCACTCCTCATATAGACATCACATATAGCTAGATTTAAATCCAGGATGGGAACCACATCATGGATGACCAGTGGCTATAAGTAATCACTTCGCCGGTAAAGAGCGGTAAAAAGTAGAAGAAATTAAGGCCTATCACCGCGATCAGCGACCATGCAGCAAACATTCTATTTTTCGAAGCTGGCCCGCTCTTGTCGGGTTCCAGAAACTTGGCCAGCGCATACACAATAAGAAGAACTACAAATGGTTCAAACGCGATCACGTAGAAAGTAAAGACCGTGCGCTTTTGCCACAAGAACCACGGTAGATAACCAGCAGCAAGTGAGAGCAGAAGTAACCCACTCTGCCATTCGCGCCGGGCAATCCAATAACCAAAAGTAATCGCAATGGCAATCACTGCGCTCCACCATAACAACGGTGTTCCGATTGCAAGAATTTCCTGCGAACACGTTTTTGCGTCGCACGTATTTGGAGCTTGATAATAGAACGAAGTTGGTCTGCCCATAATGAGCCAACTCCACGGATTAGCTGAGTAGGTATGTGGAGTTGTTAAGTTGGTGTGAAAGTTGAGAATTTCTGATTGATAGTGCCACCAAGAGCCGAAGATATTTTTACTCCACGTGCGATCCCATCCAGTGCGAGTAAGAAACCAACCACTCCACGACGCTACATAAACTCCAATTGGGATGATCAGATATTGCAAGAACCGTTTGTAGAGAGTGGTTTTTGCGACGGTTCGAAGCGGTGCCTCGTTCTCAAGTGCTAGTTGGGTGCGATAGTCTGCATAGAGCGTGAAGATTAAATATGCTCCCAAATAATAAATTCCACTCCATTTGGTCGCCGCAGCCAAACCCAAAGTAATTCCAGCGAGCCAATGCTGTGAGCGCAGCAAGAAGAAGAAACCCAGCAGGGTGAAAAACATCAGAAAGATATCTAAAAGCGCGGTCCGAGACATCACTAGGTGTATGCCGTCAAAGAGCGTTAACAAGCCTGCAAAGAGGCTGAGCAAGTAATTATTAAAGAGCAGCTTTGCGACATAGAAGATTAAAACGACGCTCACGGTTCCAACTAAGGCGCCCGCGATACGCCAACCAAATTCGTGATACCCAAAGAGCTTGATGCCAGCTGCGATCATCCATTTGCCGATAGGCGGGTGAACAATAAATGTGGCAGCGCCAGTCTTTGGATCGAGCTCTACGCCGTGGCGCAGCAATGAGTTGGCATTTTGGGCGTAATAGACCTCATCGAAGACAAAGCCCTTAGGAAACTGCAGATGCCAGACTCGAAAAAAGAGTGCGACTAAACCAAGTGCAAGAACGGTTAGTCGTTCTCTGCCCTTAGAAGCAATAGCGCTGGAAGTGATTGCACCGGAAGCCATGAGCGTCATGGGAAAAGAGTAAGGCCTAGGCAGTTGAGATTGAATGTCACCAGATCACTAACAAGTAGGGGAGAATACGGGGGTGCTTATCCTCGCCTGCGCCCCACTCGGAAATCCTGGCGATGCAACGACCCGCGTGCGCGAAGTCTTGGAGAGTGTGCGCTTTATCGCCGCTGAAGACTCCAGAAAGTTATCGCGGCTCTGTGCCGATTTAGGTATCACCCATAGCGCCAAGGTCATCTCTTATTTTGAAGGCAATGAAGTTGCTCGACTAGATCAGCTGACAGAAATTTTAGTATCTGGTGAAGATTTATTGGTGATCACAGATGCTGGCGCACCTGGTGTGAGTGATCCTGGCTATCGACTCATTCGCGCCGCGCTTGAAAATTCAATTCCAATTTCGGTACTCCCCGGACCAAGCGCTGTCACGACCGCGCTGTTGCTCTCTGGGCTACCGAGTGATCGATTTAGTTTTGATGGATTCCCACCGCGGACATCTGGTGCTAGACAGAGCTGGTTTGCTGACTTAGCCCAAGAGACTCGCACCATGATTTTCTTTGAAGCTCCACATCGACTCAAAGAATCTTTGGCTGATGCGATTGCCGCCTTTGGTGCCGACCGCGGAGCAGCTATCTGTCGCGAAATGACCAAGCGCTATGAAGAGACGATCCGTGGTTCACTCGGTGAGTTACTGGAGTGGGCTAGCTCAAATGAAATTCTTGGCGAGATTACATTGGTGGTCGCTGGCTTTGACTCGACGTCGCAGAGTTTCACCGATGAGGAGTTAGTCGCTCGGGTAGCAGCCAGAGAGAGTGGCGGGCAACCACGCAAGGATGCAATTGCAGAAGTGGCGCACGAACTCAATCTGCCTAAGCGCCAAGTATTCGATGCGGTTGTCGCCTTTAAAAATCGGTAGGATTGCGGGATGAGCGCAGAAACTTTTTACCTCACGACGCCGATTTATTACGTCAATGATGCGCCCCATATCGGCCACGCTTACACCACTGTTGCTGGCGATGTTCTTACTCGTTGGCATAGACAACGTGGCGAGCAGGTCTGGTTTTTAACCGGAACAGACGAGCATGGTGAAAAAGTATTAAATACGGCCAAGGCAAATAACACTTCACCACAAGAGTGGTGTGACACCCTGGTTGAAAATAAGTGGAAGCCAGTCTGGAAAGCCCTCAATATTGCTAACGATGATTTCATCCGCACAACCGAGCCGCGCCATATGGAGCGGGTGCAGCGCTTCATGCAACAACTCAAAGATGCTGGCCACGTCTATGCCGGCAAGTTTGAGGGACCGTATTGCGTGGGTTGTGAAGAATTTAAGCTGCCTGGCGATCTCGAAGACGGTAATTGCAAAGTTCATGGCAAGCCGTGCGCGATGCTCTCTGAAGATAACTGGTTCTTCAAACTCTCAGCCTTCGTTCCCGCACTCCTTGAACATTACAAAAATAATCCAGATGCATGTCAGCCAGAGAGTGCGCGAAATGAAGTTGTCGCGTTCCTAGAAGGCGGCGTACGCGATCTCTCTATTTCTCGTTCGACTTTTGACTGGGGTATTCCAGTTCCGTGGGATACCGATCAAGTGATCTATGTCTGGTTTGATGCCTTGCTCAATTACGCAACCGCGGTTGGTTTGGGCGATGAGCCAGATTCAGTTGGCGGCAAAAAATTCGCAGCGACCTGGCCCGCAAATGTTCACCTTGTTGGTAAAGATATTTTGAGATTCCACGCAGTTATTTGGCCAGCGATGCTGATGGCTGCCGGTTTGCCAGTACCAGGAAAAGTATTTGCTCATGGTTGGTTGTTGGTGGGTGGCGAAAAGATGAGTAAGTCAAAGCTCACCGGAATTGCGCCACACACTATTACCGATCACTTCGGAGTCGACGCTTTCCGTTATTACTTCTTGCGCGCGATCCCATTTGGTAGCGATGGCTCTTTCTCTTGGGAAGATATGGGCGCCAGATACACCTCCGAATTGGCAAATGACTTTGGCAACCTTGCTTCGCGTTTGATTGCGATGATCGAAAAATATTGCGATGGGGCGATCCCAGCTGCTACTTCTCAATCAGAACTTGCCCCACTTCTTGCGCAGACCGTTACTCAGGCAGATTCTGCGATGGGAGCCTTAGATTTCCAAGGCGGCATCAATGCAGTCATGGATTTTTGCAAGCGAGTCAATGGCTATGTCACAGAACAAGAGCCATGGGCTTTGGCGAAAGACCCAGCAAACTCTGAGAAGCTCAATGAAGTTCTCTATAACACCGCTGATTCACTGCGCGCACTTGCCGTTCTCTTGCACCCAGTGATGCCAGAGACCACAGAAATACTTTGGCGAAGCCTTGGTGCCGATCTCACACTCGGCCCAATTGCCGAACAAACTATTAGCGCCACTAGCGCCTGGGGTCTTTTGCCAGCAGGTTCTCGCGTTATTAAAGGCGCGGTGTTATTTCCACGTTTGGAAGAGAAGCCAGAATAGATGTCGATTCAACCAGAGACGGTCAGTCGTCATGGCTTAAAAGAGGAACGGGTCGCGGCCCCACTTCCTGAAAAACTTAACCACACGTGCATCGATGTTCATGCACATATGGAACTAATTGCCATGAGTGAGCCCGACGCCCCAGAAGTTTTAGCAATCCTTGATCAAGCAAAGAGCGTAGGCATCGATCGCGTTGTTCAAGTGGGTTACTCGGCAGATCAATCTGCGTGGGGAGTACGGTGCGCCGAAGCTTTTCCAGGACGAGTTCTTGCGGCGGTAGCGCTTCATCCAAATGAAGCACCAGTAGTTGCCGATCTTGAGGCTGAATTAAAAATCATTGAGCAGCTTGCCGAACATCCACGAGTGCGCGCTATTGGTGAGACCGGATTAGATTTTTTTAGAACCGAACCAGAACTTCGAGAGAAGCAGCTCTACTCGTTTAAGCGCCATATTGAAATGGCCAAGAAGCTCGGAAAAGCGCTGGTTATTCACGATCGAGATGCCCACCGTGAAGTACTTGATACCTTGCTCGAAGTAGGAGCGCCAGAGAAAGTAATTTTCCACTGCTATTCCGGAGACGCCGAGATGGCCAAGGAGTGCGTAGCTGCTGGTTACATCCTCTCATTTGCTGGAACAGTGACTTTTAAAAATGCACCAGCGCTTCGAGAAGCGGCAGCCCTTGTTCCGATCGATCAGATTTTGATTGAAACCGATTCACCCTTTCTAGCACCGACTCCACATCGCGGTGCTTTGAACACACCAGCACAAGTGGCAAACATCGTGAGATTTGTGGCCGACGTACGCGGTGAAAATGTGGATTATCTCTGTGATCGAGTGAGCGAAAACGCACTGCGCCTTTTCGGGAGTTTTGATTAATGGGACAACTTCTCGGGGCCGCGCAGATCCGTGAAATTGCGGCTGCGATTGGCGTTATCCCAACTAAAAAACTTGGCCAAAACTTTGTTGTCGATGCAAACACGTGCCGGCGAATTGTAAAAATTGCTGAACTTCAATCAGGCGATACCGCGCTAGAAATTGGACCTGGTCTTGGTTCCTTGACACTTGCGATGTTGGAAGTTGCAAAACACGTGGTGGCAATTGAAATTGATTCGCGTTTGGCTGCGCAGCTTCCTCTCACTGCTGAGCAGAATGGTTTTGACCCAGGCTCACTCACTGTGCTCCACGAAGATGCACTCACCACACAATCGCTTCCCATTGCACCCGATGTCTTAGTTGCAAATTTGCCATACAACGTCTCCGTGCCAGTCTTGTTACATTTTCTTGAGAAATTTCCAACGCTGCGCTCTGGTGTAGTGATGGTGCAAAGCGAAGTCGCTGATCGGTTAGTGGCCAAGCCGGGGAGTAAAAATTATGGCTCGCCTTCTGTCAAAGCCACCTGGTGGGCCGATATGTCAGCGGCTGGCGGCGTGGGCAGATCAATTTTTTGGCCGGTTCCAAATGTAGATTCCTCGCTGGTTCACTTTCTGCGCCATGCCCCAGCAGGCGATGAAGCGCAACGATTGCGGGTTTTTGAAGTGATTGACGCTGCTTTTGCGCAACGTCGCAAGATGCTTCGAAGCGCCCTTTCCGAACTCTTTTCAGCTCGTGGTCAAAAAGCCGAGGAGTGCATCGCGGCGGCTGGGGTCGACCCAACAGCTCGTGGCGAAGTTCTCATCTTGAGCGAGTTTATGGCGATTGCTAATACTCTAGCGTCTAGCAACTAAGCCAGTTGTTACAGATTCTGGCGCCAACGATTAAGAGAGCAGCATGCGACGCAACGGAGTAGTAGTTCGAGTTCCGGCAAAGGTGAACCTTCACCTTGCTGTTGGACCGTTGCAGAGCGATGGCTATCACGAAGTTACCTCTGTTTTCCAAGCGTTAGCGCTCTATGACGATGTCACAGTTAAGTACGCAACTCCCGGCTCTGGAATAAATATTTCAGTTTCAGGAAGTACCACTAAGGGCGTGCCAACAGATTCAAGCAACTTGGCCTATCGCGCCGCCCAACTGATGATCGATACCCACGATTTAGATTCTGATCTTGATATTCATATTAAAAAAGAGATTCCAGTTGCCGGGGGCATGGCGGGTGGTAGCGCCGATGCTGCTGGCGTCATTGTTGCAATCGATTCACTCTTTGATCTTGGTCTATCGCGTGACAGCATGGAAAAACTTGGTAGCCAACTTGGCAGCGATGTGCCATTTTCAATCACCGGTGGAATTGCAATTGGTCGGGGCCGAGGCGATCAATTAACCCCAGTTTTATCGCGCGGTACTTATCACTGGGTCTTGGCGCTTTCATCGCAAGGACTCGCCACTCCATCTGTTTATGAAGAGTGTGATCGATTGCGAACCGGGCTCGATGTCGCAAGGCCGCAAGTAAATGATGCGCTGCTGCAGGCCCTCAGTGCCGGCGATAGCGTGGCGCTTGGTAAAGCTCTCACCAATGATCTTCAAGCAGCGGCCTGCTCACTTCGCCCAGCGCTTCGCTTGGTCCTTGATGTCGGACACGACTACGGAGCCCTTGGAAGTATCGTTTCGGGCTCTGGCCCGACCGTTGCGTTTTTAGTTGCCGATGAAGAAAAAGCATTGGATTTAACTGTCGCCTTAAGTGCTAGTGGCGTGGTGGCAGGGGTGGCTAGGGCGAGTGGCCCTACTCACGGGGC
>Ga0164296_1001740_pt1 | contig 22494 bp, 22 predicted proteins | sample GEODES057metaG_FD_113533 | JGI IMG/M metagenome (GOLD analysis project Ga0164296, IMG submission 113533) | Dystrophic lake water microbial communities from Trout Bog Lake, Wisconsin, USA - GEODES057 metaG | ecosystem: Environmental > Aquatic > Freshwater > Lake | place: USA: Trout Bog Lake...
CCGCTACGCTCCGTCAACCGAAAGGCAACGCAGTTCCCCCAACCAAACACAACACCCAAACCAAGCCGTTAGCCACTGCCAGACTCTCATAGAAACTGGCTCAAACTCCGGGGGCAGATCATCCTGATTTGCCCGCCAAACGGGGGCATGAAGTGGGTGAATAAGCGACGCAGTCGTTTTTTCAAACTAGCACGGCTGCTGCAGTGGGTGGAGCACGCGCCTCAAAGTTCGTTTCAAAATCATCGGGTGCTTTTTCTGGCCTTCGTCATGCACGCGATGATTTTTCTGCTGGATGCCTTAACGATTTGGGTGGCGGCACGGGCAATGGGGTTTAGTGCATCTGTTGGAGGCGTATTTTCGAGCTTCATGGTTTCGAACTTATTTCGCACGATCGGCATCATACCGGGTGGACTGGGCACATTTGAAACGGCTTCGGTAATGTCGTTAAAAAGTATTGGCCTGCCGTTGCCGGTGGGCTGTCAGCGACGCTGCTCTTCCGTGGCCTGAGTTTCTGGCTGCCGATGCTTCCCGGTTTGGTATGATCAAGGCTTCTGCTGAGAAAACAGCATGAGAGGCTGGATTGAGATCAGCGCCAGCGTTTTGCGGCTTGTTCAATTCTGGCGAGGATGATGTCTGGGCTGCTTATGGGGATGGAGCGATGCGTCAGCATTGATCGCTGCTGTCAGCTCCGCGTCATAATGGAATCCAGTATGGGCAATGACGAGATTTTGCGTATGGACATAACCTGATAACACGCGCTTGATAGATGTGCGGAGCTCAAAAATGAACAAGTACGCCACCAATTTGGAATGCTCTCAGGCCTGTCCTTGGAAGGACACCTGCCTGTGTCTGCGACTCCTGGTGAAAGAGAGTGTCGTGCTGGGTGGCCATCTGGGCGGCGGGCAGCTCTCAGGGGTGCGGGCGATGTACTACCCGCATGAACTGCCACCATGTGTGAAGCCGAACGGCAGTCTGCACTGGGACAGCCGCGAAGACTATCCTGAACCATTGCTGCCGTACTTGGGCGATGATGGCCCTGCGTTATGAGGCGCGGGGCGGCTTGAGCAACTTCGTTGAGGGATGTATCCTTCCCGCTCAACGAGACCTTGGCGCATCCGTTTCGCAGCATATTTCAAAAGCTTTGAGAATGCCCAGTCCGAGCAGAACCGGTGGAAGCAGTCTGGTGGCGACGGTTGCCGTCATTCCGGCAAGCAGGCGTGGGGGAAGAATGTTGAGAAGCAGACCCGCGCCAAGTGCTGCAATCGCTGACTTCGTGGGTTCCCGCCGCACATAATTTTCAACGCGTTGCAGGGCTTGATGGAGGGAGATCTCGGCTGGGTGGGGTGGCGGTTGATGATTCATGGCTTTGCGGCATCAAATGAGTTTGGTCAGACTGGCGAGGTGATGGTGGCTCTTTTTATGAAGGATTGAGTGTATTCCTATCCGCAATCACGGCTTTGCGCATCTTGGGGATTCCTTGGCTGAAGCTGCGCTCTATTTTGACAGCCGTTCCAGCACGTTCTGCGTGATGCGCATCACGGCGGCATCTTCGCCCTGCAAGCCGTGCGCCCAGTCGGTGGTGGCGGCGGTGAAGACTGTGCCACCACGGGTATAAAGACCCAAGCAGGCCGCGCCCGTGCGTCCGCTTTCCCACTTCTCATACCATTCGGCGTCGTCAGGATGCCAGCGCACCGGACAGGTGGCGAGGACTTCAAAGGTCTTGGGCGTGCCGTCTTTGCAGGTAGGGAAAGGCAGGCCCTTCTTCCACTCAAGTTCGCAGCCGTCACACTCATAGCCAACGATGGTGTCCTTGCCGCCGAACTTGTCGCCACTCTTCAGCCTTGTACCGGCAAAGATCCAGTGATCCGGGCGGTGCACCTCATACTCCGCCGGTTCAGTCATGAACTGCCCATGGCTTTTACGGTAGCCGCCCCAGAGGAAGCCCACCCCCGTCATTTCGTTCTCAGGACGTTTCAGCAGATGGTGACTCCAGAGCGTGCTTACGGTTTTGAAATCATGTGACTGATACACAGGATCGAGGTGGTAGTTCTGCTTGCAGCAGGTGAAGGCTCGGCCGTTGTCCTCGGCGCGGATCTGCCAGCAGCAGGTGTTGCCGCTGAAGAAGGCCACGTTGCCACCTTGGCCGATCCAAGCTTCGAGGTTGTCACGCATGGGCGTGCTCCAGTATTCGTCATGGCCGACGCTGAGGACCAGCTTGTAGCTGGCGAGAATCTCAGGACGAAATTCCAAATCGTCATTGGCGGCAAATTCGAGCACATGACCATTTTTCTCAGCCCATTGTACAAAGGCCAGCTCCCATCGGCTGAATTGTGAAGGACCGGGCCGCTCGAAACTCACACGATGCCCCTGATTGTTCGAAAGACTGCTGTAGGCATACACCGAAAAACCGCCCCAGTTGTTGTATGCGTTATAGGTGTTTGTGCAAAGTTGCAGCAGCAGCTTTGAGGTTGTCCCCGGTTTGGCCTGACGTACGATGAACCACGCGCTGCTTTCCGCCGTGCGTTTGCCACGCTGTGTCCATTTGCCACCCGCATCGGCAGCCCGGAGAATCACCTCATAGTAGCCGGATTTCCAGGCAGCGCCGCAGGGCACGCGGATGCTTTCGGGCCAGCGGCAGCCATTTGCCGAGGCATCCTCCGGTACGGGATGGGCGACTCCTGGAACGTCGGATTTTTTCCACACGACCTCCCGCGTGGCACCGAGACGCGCGACTTCGATCTCATACTTCGCCGCCGTTGTACTGACGTGGATCGGGATTTCCTCACCTTGGGAAATACTGCGTTGTCCGGCGTACCCTTCGATGAAGAGCGATGCGGGATCTGCCGCATGCAGAGATGATATGGCTACAAGGAGAGCAATGGTGCTGCGCATGAGACGGCTACGGCGCTCATCTGCTGCGGCTTTCAGCCGCTCACTGCTCAGCCTCAGACAGTTTCGCGGCTTCGCGTTTCAAGATGCGTCCCACGCGATGCTTGGCGAGGTAAACTTGCGCCGCATTGACGCCCAGCTCTTTTTTCACGCGTTCGGGGCTCCAGCCTTTCAGGACGTAACAGGAGAATATCTGGAACTGACGTGGCGACACCAGCGCACGCACCCGGCGCAGCGCAATGTCCATCACCTTGTCCTGCCATTCTTTCTCCCAAAGTTTTTCGAGAGCTACGCCATTGGGATCGACGCAGCGATCAATTGGCGCAGTGCGACGTTCGTCGGTTTCGTCAGCATAAAGATTGGCTTCACGGCTCTGCTGTTTTTTACGACGGCGGAATTGGTCCAGAATGCGCCAGCGCGCTTGATTGAGTAGAAAGGATTTGAAGGAGCCGAGGCTGGTGTCGAACTTCTTCTTCTGCAGATTCTTGGCCACGCCGATGAAGGTTTCCTGCACGACATCACTGGCTTCATCGTCACTCAGGCCGGTCTTGCGGGCCACGTGGAAGACGAAACCGGAGTAGGTGCGGTAAAACTCATCCCAACTGGCCCAGTCATCCCAGTTGTCCAATTTTTCAATGAGCGTCTTGCGGGTCGGGGGCGAGCCGGAGGTCTCCTTGAGGAGTTCTTCAGTTTCAGCGACATTCGGGAGGTCGGACATGCGGGGACGAATAGTAACGGTGGCTTGGGTGGAGGCAACGAGGTTTTGCCATCTCTTCGATAGATCGACTTGTGGGGAGCGTATTGCTCCCCCCAAAAAAAACAATCATCCGGCCCAACCACTCCGATGCCGGTACGACCACCTATGCCAAAATATCGCCCTTTCCCACCTGCCGTAGCGTTTCTTTCGCTGCTGGTATTGGGTTTGAGCGCCTGTAGCACGGGATTTTACAAGAAATGGGCGGACAGGGAAACTTTTGGCATCCTGCGCAAGAAAGCCAGCAAGGTGCCGAATTCCGGGCAGGACTTCCTGAACATTTCGCCGCCGCCGCCGGTCAGGATGGAGGAACTCCGCAAGAGCATGAAGAAGGAGGAGTTTCTAGGGGACCGGGCCTTCGTTGAGGAAAACGCGCGCATCCTCAACCTGGCCAAGACCCTGGATCTGGCGGTGCACCGCAATCGTACCTACCTGACGCAAAAAGAGACGGTGTATCTGGCCGCGCTGAACCTCACGCTTATCCGCCAACAGTATTCCCCCGTGATGTCTGGCACCGGATCAGGCACCAAGTCCAGCACCCTCAACGTCAACGGCGTCAATAACCTGGTGCGCACCTCCACACAGACCACCACTGGAAATCTCGGGGTGTCCGCGCTAACCCGTACCGGGGCGCAAATCGCCACCAATCTGACCACCAATTTTTTGCGTTTTCTGACCGGCGGCGGAAATAATAACGGACTCTCCCAGTTGGGGCTCTCGCTGACGCAGCCGCTGCTTAGCGGGGCTGGCTACCTTTCCGCCTCAGAGACTTTGACTCAGAGCGAGCGCAATGTGCTGTATGCAATCCAAACCTTCGCGCAATACCGCAAATCCTTCGTCGTCAGCATCGCCTCACAGTATTTTAGCACGATCCAGTTGCGCGAGACCGCACGCAACGCCTACCTGGCGTACAAGGGGTTTGATTTCGTTGTGGCACGTGAGACCGCCATGCAGGCTGAGAATGCAGCTAACAGCACCAAGTCCTCGGTGTATCGTCTCGTGCAGTCGCGCATTGTGTTCCAGCGCAATTGGATCAATGCGATCCAGGCCTACGAAGCGGCGGTGGACAATTTGAAGATCAATCTTGGGCTGCCGGTAAGCGAGCGCATCGTCCTTGATTACAAGGACAAGAACGATCTGAAAATCCTTGATGTGCCCGGTACGCTGGAGGAGGCCATCACCGTGGGACTGAACAACCGTCTCGACATCTGGAGTCTGCGGGATCAGGTGGAGGACGCCAGCCGCAAGGTGCTGATCGCCAAGCAGCAGGCGCTGCCGACGGTGAACGCCCTGGTAAACTACAGCGTCTTAGACAACCCAGGACGTAAGCAATTCGGCCTGGAGCCAGAGAACCGCAACTACAGTATGAGCTTGAATACTGACCTGAACCTGAACCAGAAGCCCGAGCGCAACACTTTGCGCGCCGCCATCATCACGGAGCAGCAGGCCAGACGTGCGCTGGATCTCGCCGAGGAAACGGTGACCAGCAGCATACGCGCCGACTGGCGTAATCTGCAACTTGCGCGCAAACAGTATGATCTGGCTGTGGCGGGCATGGCCCTGAGTACTTCCCGTCTGGAGGTTGAGGAGGCTTTCAACGCTGAAGGCATCGGCACTGCGATCAACCTGGTGGACGCCCAGAGCGATATGAACACCACGCGAAACCTGATGGTTTCCACCTCGATCAATCACACGCTGGTTCGGCTCCAGCTGTGGCTGGACATGGGGGTGCTGTTTATTGATAAAGACGGCGGGTGGGTTGACGTATTAAAGAAGGAGCAGCCAAAAGGAGAATGAAGAAGTCAAAATCCAGCAAGAAAATATTAATCATTACGGGGCTCGGCATGCTGGCCGTTGTCGTCTGGTGGCGGATGTCCAGCGGCGGCACCATGACGGAGAAGGTGCCCACGTTCATCGTGCAGCGCGGCCCGCTGGAGATCAATGTGCTGCAAGGCGGGGAAATTCGAGCCCTGGAGAATTATGGGGTGAAAAGTGAGATCGAAATCCCCACCAAAATCCTCAATCTCATTCCTGAGGGCTACATGATCACCGAAGACGACATCAAAGACGGCAAGGTCTTGATCGAACTCGACAGCACCGACCTCAAAACAAAGATTGAGACTCATGAGATCGAATTCCAGACTACGGTTTCAAGCTACATTGAGGCTGATGAGAATCGTGAGATCCAGCGGAGCGAAAATCAGACTTTGGTGCGCGACACCAAGCAGGTGGGATTGTTTGCCCTGATGGATTTTGAGAAATATTTGGGACGGGAAGTCACCGGAGCTATTCTCAAGGCGGCCGGGCTGCCGCCGGATGTTGAAGCCTTCGAGAAGTACGCGGACGTGCTCGAAACGCAGGCCAATTCCATGCCCAGATCCGAGGAGGCCGTCACCAAACGGGCGTCTTCTGTTAAGGATGGCACCGTCAAAAAAACGCTGGCCGCCATGCCCGCCAGCGAGATGATTGACTTCTCCCCCTACCTCGAGCAGAAGGCCCAAAGCGATGGTGAAGCGCAGCAAAAGCTGCGGCAGTTGGAGGATGACCTGCTGCTGCACCGTTCCGAACTGGCCCTGGCCAAACAGAAGGTGGAATCCTCCAAGCGTCTGGCGGAGAAAAAATTTGTGACCGCTGCGTTGCTGGAGAACGATCAGGTGAGTTTCGACAAGGTCGAACTCTCAGTGAAGACCTCCGAGACGGCGCTCGCTCTGTTCAAAAAATACGAATTTACCAAGCAGTGCGCCACGTATCTCGCTGCCTATCGCGAGGCGCTGAACAAGCTGCTGCGCACCATCCGCGCCAACCGCTCTCGCATGGCTCAAGCCGAGACCAAATTCAGCACGGCCAAGCGGCGCTATGAAATGGAACTGGATCGCCGCGAGAACCTGGAACTGCAGCTCAAGGCTTGTGTGATCAAGGCTCCCCAGCTTGGATTGGTGGCCTACGGCGATTTGAACGCCAGCGCGGCCTACAACTACACCAACACCATTGAGGAGGGGGCTACGGTGCGCTTGCGCCAGACCTTGCTCACCATTCCTGACATGAGCCAGATGGGCGTGCGTGTGAACGTGCATGAATCCCAGATCAAAAAGGTGCGCATCGGTCAGCCGGTGAAGGTTCGTGTCGATGCCGAGCCAGGCAAGGAGTTGGATGGTCGCGTGGCCGAACTCGCCGTTCTGCCGGATTCCAGCAGCAGCCGTTTCACTCCCAATCTGAAGGTTTATCCCTGCACCATTCACATCAACGGCTACCACCCGTGGATGAAGCCGGGCATGAATGCCAAGGTCGAGATCATCGTAAATCAGCTTGCCGACGTGCTCTACGTCCCGGTGCAGTCCATTGAGGTCGAGCAGGATCATCATTACTGCTACATCAGCAGCAACGGTGCGCTGGAGCGCCGGGAGATCAGCACCGGGCTTTTCAACGATGAATTCATTGAAGTGCGCGACGGCCTGCTGGGTGGCGAAGCCGTGGCCCTCGCGCTGCCGAAGAAGGCCGAGGCCGACATGGGAGGACAGGGCAGGCCCGAATCTGAGGGCGGGGCGGCCAAAGCCAAACCACCCAAGACCAAAGACAAAGCCGTGGCGCTGGCCAAACCGTGATGCCGGATTCTGATCCCATCATCAAGCTGGTGGACATCTGCAAGAGCTACCAGATGGGGGAGACCACCCAGCATGTGCTGCAGGGTGTCTCGCTTTCCATCTACCCCGGAGAGTACGTCTGCATCATGGGGCCCTCTGGCTGCGGCAAGTCCACGCTGCTCAATGTACTCGGCTGTCTCGATCAGCCAACGTCTGGCGACTACTATCTAGGTGGTCTCAATGTAGCCCATTTGGAGGACGATGATCTTTCCGCTGCCCGCAATAAAAACCTCGGTTTCATTTTCCAGAGCTACAATCTTATCCAACAGCTCAGCGTTATCGAAAACATCGCCGTGCCGATGTACTACGGCGGTGCCAAAGACTCTGACATGATCGAAACCGGTGTTCGTCTCGCCACCCAGGTTGGTCTGGAACACCGCCTGCATCACAAGCCCAACGAACTCTCCGGTGGCCAGCAGCAGCGCGTCGCCATCGCCCGGGCGCTGTCAAACAATCCGCTCGTCATTCTGGCCGACGAAGCCACCGGCAATCTGGACTCCAAGTCGGGCAAGGAAATTCTCGATCTGTTCGACGACCTCAATCAGCAGGGCAAGACATTGGTCTTCGTCACGCATGACGAGCGCATGGTGCAGCGTTGCACACGGATCATCCGGCTGCGGGATGGTGTGATCGAACACGATCAGGCGGGGGCCAAGGCAGATCGCTTGCGCGGCAAGGTGATCGGCCCTCACTACAGCCTCGCGGCTTGAGCCGCTGGCTGATGGAATTGAAAAATGATGGTTGGCTTTTTCAGCGCTGGTGGCAATGATTCCGCCCATGGCTCAATACACTGTACAACCCGGCGATAATCCCTCCGAGATTGCGAATTCTTTTGGTATGACGCTCGATCGGTTTCAAGAATTGAATGCCGGTCTGGTCGATTATGGCACGGGTAATTGGAAGGTGTTGTTCCCAGGCCAGATCGTGAACGTGGACGGTGGGGGAGGGGACACGACCCCTGACACCGCTGCGAGCGCGCCCACCACCGCTGCCGCACCACCGCCATGGATGCAGATCGCCATTATGGAGTTGGGCGTGCAGGAGTGGGCAAGCGGCGACAATCCGCGCATTTTGGAGTATTTGCAGAGCTGCGGCATCAGCGGCGGCCTGCTGCACGAGCAAACCGCTTGGTGCGCCGCCTTTGTGAACTGGTGTGTGCTCCGCTCGGGCTATCAGCCACAGCACAGCGCCAGAGTGTCTGACTGGTGGGGGTGGGGCCGCCCCGTGGTGCCGACTTATGGTGCCATCTGCATTCTGCAGCCCCTCGTCGTGGATGAGGCCAGCAGCGGCCACATCGGCTTCCTGCATGCTGAAGATGACACCAACGTGTGGCTGCTCAGCGGTAACTCGCATAACCAGGTGCGCATCGCCGCTTATCCGAAGGCCAAGCTGATCGCCAATGACCCGTTTCGTTGGCCGTATTAAGCGGTGTGGAAAGCATCATTCCTGAAGGTTCGTGGCCATCAAAAGTTGGCTGTTGAGATTCACACCCGCACCAATCCCCGGCGAATCGCTTCTGCGGTGGCTTGGGCGCGGTCGTTGACTTTGAGCTTCATTAGAATGCGGCTGACGTGTTGCTTCACGGTGTCTTCGCTGATGCCAAGGATGGCGGCGATTTCTTTGTTGGCGTTGCCTTGAGTCACAAGGGTGAGGATTTCGCGCTCGCGTGGTGTGATCTCCGGTTCCGCGAGACGGTCTTTGAGTCGCTGCACGATGTCGTCCGGCAAACTACGTTCGCCTTTGGCGACGGTGCGGATGGCGGTGAGGAGATCGTCGCGGGAAGCAGACTTCTGCAGATAACCCAGCGCACCGGCTTTGAGCGCCGCTTGGATTTCATCATCCCGAGCAAAGGTGGAGAAGATGAGGACTCGTGCATCCGCATGATCGCGCAGCAAGGCCGCCGTGGTCTCGATGCCACTGATGCCGGGCAGTTGCAGGTCCATGAGCACGACATCCGGCTGTTTCTTGTTAAAGAGTGCGGAGGCCTCTTCGCCACGATCGGTTTCACCCACGACCTTGAAGTCGTCCTCAAGCTCCAGCGAGGCCACAAGGCCGCTGCGGACGACGAAGTGGTCGTCGATCAATAAGAGTGAGATGAGTGGAACGGACACGGCTGGGCGGGTCAAGATCTCAAGGCGTTAAATGGCAGGCGGACGGTGACGATGGTGCCTTCTTCAGGCTGACTGTGCCAATCAACGCTGGCGTTGATTTTGCGGCAACGCTCGCGGATGCCCATGCAGCCAAAGTGGCCGGGCTGGCCAGTCGTTGCGGTACTAGCGGCAAGCCCCTGACCGTTGTCGGTGATGCGGAGCGTAAGCGCAGCTGCGGTTGCGGAAAGTTGCAGAAGTATCTCCGTGGCCTGCGCGTGCTTGACGGCATTGGTGATGGCTTCTTGGGCGATCATGCGCAGGTGATGCGAGACGGGGCCGGGAATGGCAGGAAGGGAATGAATGTCGAGCGTGAGTGCCGGTGCATTCGCTGGCATGCGGAGCTGGATTTCACGCAACGCACTGGTGAGTTCCGGAGGTTGCCCGCTGTCGCGCAGATCGGCGACGAGGTTCCGTGCCTCGCTTTGAATGCGGGAGACGAGGCTGCGGGAAGTTTCAATGAGCGTGCGGGCTTTGTCTTCGAGCGGTCGCGTCGTGGCCGCATCCAACCGCAGGGAGAGGCCCGTGAGTTCCTGCTCCAGGGTGTCATGAAACTCGCGCGCGATACGCTGGCGCTCATCCAGCGTGGCCTGCTGTACGATGCGGCTGCTCAGAGCGCCGATCTGCCGCCGTTGCGCGGCGATCCAGATGAAGGCGAGCAGCACGAGGCCTGCAAGAATGCTGCTGGCGATGACCAGTCGTCCTGCTGTCCAAAAGGGTGCTGAATTGATCACAAGGATGTCGTCCGCCGCACGCAGCAGGAGTGAGGCACGCTCGGCCTGGGAGCGAAACCCTTTGTCTGTCGAAGACTCGACCAGACAGATGCCGGTAAGCTCCACCGTCGTACCGATTTCGAGCGCGGGTGCGTCTGACTGCAGCAGGAAGGCGCGCAGTGGTGTGCCCTGGGAGGTGAGGCGGAGTTCGAAGCCGTCCACCGTGCGGAAGAAATCATTGAGCACCGCTGGTGTGGTGAGGTGGGCGAGATCCGCATCGTGGGAACCCTGTTGAAATTCTTTGAGTGAAACAAGTGCCGCGACGGGTGATGCACCCGGCTCCGTGGTGAGCACGACCGCATCCGCGAGCGAGGCGCTGAATCCGGCCATGACCGGAAAGCCGATGATTTCGGCGTGATGACCGGGGGTGAGATTGACTGGAGAGAGGAGTCGGACCGCGATGGAGGGCGATTGTGACGTCCTGGGCGGTGCATCTATGGACGCTTCACGGGGCGGTGGCGGCGGTGTGGCATCGCGCAAAAAAACGCGCCCATCGGGGAATGACGCAAGCACGGTGCCACGGATGCGGGCACGATGATGGGGCTCGTCCGCAGCACCGAACTGCAGCAAGGTGACTACGGAGGTGATGGGCAGCGCAGCGAGTGCTGGTGCGGCTTTGGTGATCTCCACATCATTCCAATCTGTGACACGAATGTAGGGAAACACCAACTGGCGCCGGTCATTGATGCCACCTGCGGCGAGTGCGGTGATCCGCAGGCGGGCGTCGATGAGTGCAGGGGCGGATTCGACAGGAGCATCCACGCGCACTTCCAGCACCCGGCTGCCGATGGCGAGGCGCAGCAAGGAGCGGTTTTCATCCAGCGGCTTCAACGTGCGCCCAAGGCCCTCGACGATGACACGCTGGTAATGGAAGCGGCCCGTGGCGAGATCATCGTAACTGGCGGGAACGGCCACGGGCGGCACCTCATGGCCGAGGATTTGAAGCTGGGCGACATCCACACCGGGAAAGTATAAGCCGGCGGTCGTAGTGCCCTGGATGCGCACGTGATCGCCGACTCGCAGATCATTGCGCGTGGGTTTGAAATGCAGATGCGTGCCGGCGGTGTCATCTTGCACAAAAGCGGTGCCGCCGTTTTCGACGAAGCCGACCGTGGCGGTGAGATCGACCGGCAGTTTTTCCATGCTGCGCTCATACGGCAACATGCGGATGTCGATGGCACGGGAGAGGGGAGCGCCTGCGGCGAATGACGAATGCAAAATGACGAATGCTGAAAGTAGGACGCAACGCCAGAGACCTGATGCAGGGCCAGGCGGCCGGGCATTCGTCGTTCTCCATTCGACATTCGTCATTTCAATCATTCGTCGGGTCCACACCGCGTTGCAGTTTGCGCACCAGATCCTTCACTTCGTGGGCGCGGCGCAGGTTCTTGAACTGCACTTCGATGCCGGCATTGGCGGCGGTGGAGAAGTCGATGGTGCCGAGACCTAGCAGGCCACTGATGCCAGATTCGTACACGTCGATGCTGCGGATGTCGCAAATGCGCGCCTCTTTGGAGTTGCGGCCGATGAGGCCCCGGATCAACTCCACGCGTTCGCGCGTGACGATGTAGTCATGACTGTAACGCGAGATGCCGATGGCGATGAGTGTGGAGGAGGCACAGAGCAGGGCGATGATGGCATACTCGAACTGAATGACAAACAGCAGGCCGCTGGCAATCACCAGCAGCAGGCAGAGAAACAGCGCCTTGGGATAGCCCAGCCAGGAAGGATGCGCGTGGTGCAGGATGACCTCGCCACTGGGGGAGTAGTCGAAGGCATCATCCTCATCGTCCGCAGGTGTGGCCTCGTCGATTTCCTCATCTTCAGCCTCTTCTTCAGGTTCAGCTTCAGCCTCCTCGGGGTGCTCGGTATCGGGGCCGATCTCGCGGTAGGCGGGACGGGTTATCCGCGCTCGGCCGTTCATGGCACTGGGACGTCGCATGCCGCTGACCAGTTCCCCTACAGTGTGCGTCAGCCCGGTGGCCTCATCCACACACATTTCCCCACGGGCGAGGGAGCCCCGGGCCACGAGCGTGTAGAGATCCTCCTTGGACAGCGGATCGCTGAAAGCCGGGTGCTGCTGGAGTGTGTAGCGGGCGGACATGGAGAAGGCCTGTTCACAGCCACAAAAGCACAGGCGGGCGGCCTGTGTCACGTCCAATCACTCGGCATCGGGTGCCGGCGGGAGCAAATCCTCGCGTTGTATCAGATCGGCCACCTTGAGCAGCAGCAGTTCGCCTTTGGGCGTGTGGATGATTTCACCGAGGAACGGCGTGAGGCGGTCCATCTCCGCCACGGCGGAATGCACGAGGCTCGCGATGATACGCGCATCATGACGGTTCGGCGGGAACACATTGGTGACGCGGAACATCACCTGGCCGCTCTCCCATTCGAGCTCAAAGTTGCCGAGGTTCAGATCCTTGTTCGTGCGCATCAGCAGTTCGCACACCGGCAGGCGGTGGGATGCGGGCACCTGCAGCGTGGAGTTGGAGACGACGGTGATGATGTGCGTCTCGCCAAACACCTGCACATGCAGCGGGATCTTGGTGTGGTGCGCTTCAAAGTCGGCCTCGATGACGGCATGCTCTGGGACTTCTCGGTAGAGCCAGCCCATTTCCTTGAAGGTATTCAGGGTTGTGGCGTAGAGGGCAGACATGCGGCGGGATTGAAATCTGAGATTTGAAATCTTAGATGGTCGGGGCGGCCAGATTCGAACTGACGACTTCTTGCTCCCAAAGCAAGCGCTCTACCAGGCTGAGCTACGCCCCGAAGGTTGGTCCCTCATCCGCAACCGAACGAGGGGTCGCGATAGTGCCGCAGTCTGGGAAGGACGCAAGGAGAATGTCGCATATGAAGTGATGAATGAGTCAGCGTGTCGAGACTTTGAGCGACATCTTGCCGCTGAAAGTGCCGATTTGTTCGCGTTCCCACCATTCACCGGAGGCTTTCCGCACTTCCGGGCTGGTGAAATGGTAGCGGTAGGTTCTGGCGCGGATGTGGGAAATTTTTTCGATGGGGAAAGGCGGTGGCTCTAGCAGGTCCCACACGGGCTGCTTGTGCTGCAGCAGGGCGGAGCAGAACTGGCCAAACCAGTGCATGGGGGAGTTTGGGTTCGCATCGCGTTGCGGATCGTAACCGGGATAGAGCGCGGCGAACCACATCTGCCAATCCAGTCGTGGCTGATGCGGCGCAATGAAAGGCGGGCGGCGCTTGGGATCGCCGGGCTTGTACCTGAATTCCAGCGGCAGAAAGAGAGCGCCGTCGTCGCTGACTTCGAGGATGATCTCGGGCCGCTCCTCGGTCATGTCCTGAAACAGGCCGTAGGCGTTGAATGAGCGCGTACGGGCGATGGGGGCATCGAGTTTTTCGTGCAGCAGGGCGGGGAGCACCGGCTTGAAGTGGCGGATGCGCCCAGCGAGGAAGGAATCAGCGGCCAGCAGAGTGAACAACACTGCCGGTACGATTGCTGCCAGCGCAGGCCATTGCGTCCAGCGTTTGAAAGATGGGCGTGGGGACTCGGCGTCGATGCGCAGCCAGGTGCGGACGGATTGTGGCCACCAGCGATCATCCAGCAGGGCGATGGCGAGCGCTGCGGTCAGCAGGTTGAAGAAATTGTAATTCCCGGTGACTGAGATCATCGCCATCAGGCCGAGAAAGCCGCTGGCGGCGGCCAGGCGCCCCCAGCGGCCAAGGAAAATGGCGAAGGGCAGACCCAGCTCGATGCCATACATGATCCAGCAGCTCGCCACGTGAAACCAGCGCGGCAGGTGATGCGCGAACCACGACAGGCCATTCGGCAGCGGCTGCGTTTCGTAGTGGTAGAGCAGCGCGGTCATGTCCTGCCAGGGCAGGTCGCCACCGCCGATCTTCACATAGCCGGAAAGAAACATCAGGCGGAAGAGCAGCCAGTGCAGCAAAAAGACCGAGCCGCGTGGTGGTTCAGTCGGGCCGCGCCACGACCACAAACGCCACGGCGCGAGGAACAGCGCCAGGAGTCCAGCCTCCAGCAGCAGTGCGTCCCACTGGTAACCCATGAAGATGTCTCCCGTGGTGGCGAACGAGAGATACCCAAACCACAGCAGCGCCAGCAGCGGCCCCTGCGCCACTCCCGCCATCACTAGCACGGCCGGCACGCAGCAGGCTGTCAGGCAGCCATGCGCAAAAGCATCGCTGTAATGCCAGTGAAACATGCTGGGCATTTGCCAGAACAGCGTTTGGTGCTCGCGTGCCTCAAAGTAGCGTACGTTTTCGAGCAGACTCTTCGCTGGCATGATGCCGTTCTCACCCACCAGCCCGTCATACTGCACGCCCCAGGAGATGAAGGCGATGAGGTAAATCCCCGCCAGCAGGCGCGGAAAGAGCCAGCGGACGACGGTGTAGCGTCCGCGATGGGAGTCGAGCCAGGAGAGGGGGGCCGTCATGTTTCAAAGGATGATTGGCAATCTCTTCTTGGGCGCAAAAGTTTTAGCGCCAAAAGAAGCGCTGCAAGGATGTGTTCAAGTTAGCCGCACGATAAGTATGTTTATCGATTAGCCCTTGATCGCCAACCTCGGATTCACATCCAGCACCTGCCTCAAATCTGCCTCACTCATCCCCAACTCCGCAAACGCATTCGCCTTGATCCTCGGCACGGTGACGGTGCTTCCCACAAAATGCGTGCCGTCTGGGGAGCGGGCGACGAGGTCTTCACCGATGAGGATGTCCCAGCCGGCGAGGGTGTAGCGGCCGGGGCCGAGACGGGCGGCGGAAATGGCGTCGGTGACGAAGATGGTGCGCTCCAGGCCGATGCTGGTGAGCCAGTTTTTCAGCACGAAAAAGGGCACATGCACGCCATCGGGGATGAAGCAGAGCCAGAGGCGATCATGGAGGCTGAGGGCGCGCTGGATGATGTTGTCATGGCGGTGCATCTGGATGGGGCAGCCATTACCCAGGTGGGTGAACATCGTCAGACCGGCATCGCAGGCGGCGTTGAGCTGATCGAGCGAGGGATCGCAATGACCGGCGGAAATCGTGACCCCTTGGGAGGCGAGGAAGGCCGTGGTCTGGCTCCCGGCATCGTGCTCTGGGGCGAGGGTCACAAGTTTGGCCAGTCCCCCGGCAGCGGCGAGGAGGCGTTTGGCGTCGTCCACATTCGCGGGCTTCACGGCCTGGGGCGGGTGGGCACCCACATAGCCTTTGATGGGATTGATGAACGGCCCTTCAATGTGAACGCCGGTAATGAGGCGGCGGGCGAGTTCGTCCTGTTCCCGCAGTTCGACCAGTTTGCCAATGCGGCGCTCCAGGGTAGGGATTTCATCCGTGATGAAGGTGGCCAGGATGGCATCGCACCCATCCTCCACGAGGGCCTCACAGGCGTGGTGGAGGGATTCGGCGGTGAGATTGTCACCATTAAAGTCGGTGCCCGCGTAGCCATTCACCTGGAGATCGAAAGGTTTCATGCAGGCATTGGAGCGGGTTCGGGGCAGGGAATCAAGGCTGGGAGGTGATGGGTTTTGGTATGAATGTCACGTGGGAGGGCGCTCTGTGGGGTCTCCAGGCACCTCTTGATCTCAGCCCATCCAGTTTATTTCCAGTGTTTACAATCAATCAGTCTCGGCATAAAATATGCTTGGTATTTCACGTCTCCCGAACTGGCGTGGTCTGCCAGGCATCATTCATCACTCTCTGATTTTAGGCTCATGATAGATCTTATCTCCAAAGGCGGACCGCTCGTATGGCTCCTGATAGGGTGCCTGTGCTTCGCTGGAGCGATTTTTATCGAACGTCTGGCCTACTTTCATCGGGCGAGCATGAACGTCGGTGAGTTCCTGGCCGGACTGGCCAGTCTGATCCGCCGCAAAAACTTCGCTGAAGCCCTGCAGGAATGCGTGGCGACACGCGTGCCGGCCGGACGGGTGATCCATGCGGCGCTGCTGCGGCACCATGCGCCGCGCGAGCAGCTCAAAGAAATCGTGCAGGAGGCAGGACAGCTTGAAGTGCCGCGTCTGGAGCGCTTTCTCGGCATTCTGAACGCCATCGCGCACGCGGCACCGCTGATCGGCCTGCTGGGCACCGTGATCGGCCTGCTCGACAGCTTTACCAGTCTCTCCTCCGCCAATGGCGTCGCGACGCAGGCGGATGTGGCTCGGGGTGTGTATCAGAGCCTGATCACATCGGCGCTCGGTCTGGTCGTGGCGATCCCTGCCTATCTCTCCTTTGCCTTTCTCAGCGCCCGCGCCCGCTCCCTGATGCATGATCTGGAGCGCGCCGGTATCGAAATCGTGAATCTGATCGAAGACGCCAACAGCACTGAAAACATCGTGGAATTCCGCCCGGCGGAAACCGCGCCGCCGCTGACAAAGTCGCGTGGTCGCGGGATGAAAGGATAAGCGCCCGTAGCGCATTTTCGGCTGGCCCAACCACTTCGCGCCTCCGATACTGCGCTCATCGCCGTATCAACCATGAAGCTCGAGAGTCATCTGCCCAAGCAAAGCCCCTGGTTGTACACGGTGCCGTTGCTGAACACGATTCTGCTGCTGCTGGTGTATTTCCTCCTCACCAGCAACTTTGTGGTGCAGTCCGGCATCAAGGTGGAGCCGCCGCAATCGAACTCGCGGCTGACGGGTTTTGACCGCGCCCATATCATTACCGTTCCCGCCGGCCTGGAAAATGAGCTTTATTTTGACGGAGTACGCATAACTACAGGCGAGCTGCGCGAGAAGCTCAAGGCGAACCGCGAAGGTGAACGCCGTGTCATCATCCACGCTGCCAGACAGGCCACGCATGGCCGCGTGAGCGAGATTGGCAACATCGCTCTCGAACTCGGTTACGAAGTCGCGTATTCCACCGTGCCGCCCAAGTCCTAAAACGCCGATGTCCACGAAATCGCATTCAACTGCAACCGGGCTGATCTTTGCCTGGCACGTGCGCGATCATTCGATGATGCGGCTGGTCGTGGCGCTAGTGCTGCTCATGGCGGCTATGTCCGCTTTCTTTGTCATCTTCCGCATTGTGCATCCGGTGGCGCAGCGGCTGCCGGTCACGCCGCAGCATGTGATCTCGCTTGATCCCAGCAATCCGGCGGAGCTGGCGCTCATCCACCGTGCACAGGACCGCAGCTTTGCGCTGTTGAGCGACGCCGATTCCGTAGCGCCGGTTGAAAGTCCGCTTTTGGCATTTCACCCCTCCTTTGATGGACATGTGATCAAGCTGCGGGAGCTGGAGCCAGCCACCGCCGCCATCCACCAGCCGCGTTTGTTCACTGCTGCTGCGGATGTATTGCCGCCGGTGCCGCGACGTGCCGTCGATCTCGTGGCCGCTCCACCCGCCGCGAAGCTGCATGCCATCATGAGCCCCTCTCTGAAGCAGCGCGGACCTGCCAGTTTGGAACTGAGCGACGTCAAGCTCACCCAGCCCACGCGCGTGCAGTTCCGTGTGGCCATCGGCAGCGCCGGGCAGATCATTACAGCGCTGCCGCTGAGCAGTGTCGAAGATGCCGAAGTCATGCACCAATTGCAGGCGGCGGTCATCGCGCTGCGCTTCACGCCTTCCGATGTGCATCGAGTCGATTGGGGCGAAATATCCTTCCGCTGGGAGGGGGGCGATACGCCATGATTCCTATACCGCTCGGTGGTTTGATCATTTTGTTCATGGCCGTCGGGGTCACGACTGTCTGCGTGCTGTGGTTTCACAGTTTCTGGCGCGACCGCAAACGCGAGGTCTATCGGCGGCGCATCGCCATTCAGTGCCGCATCTGTGGCACGGCCTATTCCTGTGAGGCCAAGCGCAAGATCGCCATCACCATCTGCCCTGTTTGCCGCACCCCAAACGAGCGGAACAAACTGCAGCAGATCTGAGCGGTAATTTGTTGGCGGCAGTGAATGCAGGCTTGCTTTTCGGTCGGCCAATCGACGACACTTGCAGGCTACAATCCCACCCTCTCGTGTCCTCACGCGCATTTCATTCTCCTGCCGACGCCATGCTGCCCGCCACCACCGCTCTGCAAGCGTCCCAACAAATCGCAACCATCATCGAGCGTGTGTCGCAGATCATTCTGGGCAAGGAGAATGTCGTACGTCTTGCGGTCACCTGCCTGCTGGCACGCGGTCACCTGCTGTTTGAGGACCAGCCTGGCGTCGGCAAAACGATGCTTTCCCAGGCGCTGGCGCAGGCCTTGGGGTTGGGTTTCCGCCGGGTGCAGTTCACCAGCGATCTACTGCCCGCTGACATCCTCGGTGCCTCGGTGTATGACCGGGACACGGCGGCGTTTCATTTTCATCGCGGGCCAGTCTTTACTCATGTGATGCTGGCGGACGAAATCAACCGCGCCACACCCAAGACTCAGTCGGCACTGCTCGAAGCGATGGAAGAAGGGAAGGTGACGGCCGATGGCACCACGCATTCGCTGCCGGAGCCATTTTTCGTCATCGCCACGCAGAATCCCTCTTCCCAAATCGGCACCTTCATGTTGCCGGAGTCGCAGATGGACCGCTTTCTGATGCGTCTGGCGCTCGGGGTGCCGGACCGCAGCGCTGAACGCGCCCTGCTGGAAGGCCAGGAGCGCCGCGAACTCCTGCGCACGCTGCAGCCGGCCATGTCGTTTCTCGAATTGCAGCAGTTGCAGACTTGGACACGCGCGGTGTACGCCGCCCCCGCCTTGCTCGACTACCTCCAGGACCTGCTGGCTGCCAGCCGCGTGCAGGGACACGGGCTTTCTCCGCGTGCCGGTCTGGCCCTGCTGGCCGCCGCACGTGCTTCAGCCCTGCTCAATGGCCGGGTGATGGTGCTGCCGGAGGACATTCAAGCCGTCGCCGTGGTCGTCATGGGGCATCGTCTCGAACATGCGGCTGATGGCATGCGCGGCAGCGACCTGGCGCGGCAGTTGATCGCTGAAACCCCGGTGCCATAATCCCATGAAAGTGCGCGTGCGCTGGAATCGACACACGCTGGCGCTGCTGGCCATCGTGGCGGGCATGTGGTATGCGGCGGAGGCGCAGTCCAACGGTGCCGCGCATTTGATTGCGCTGCTCACTGCGATGATGGGCTTGCTATCCTGGTTGCATGCACGGGCGAATTTACGTGGCCTGAATGTCCGGTTGGTTGGTGCAAGGCCTGCTGCGCAGGATGCTGCCAGAGGCATCCCGGTGGAGTTGCGTGCCACGGGCGCTTTGCCGGTCTGTGGTCTCGAAGTATTCGTCATGGGTGCCACCACTCCCGTGTTTCTGGAACGCGTTCCTGCAGGTGAGGCGGTGCTCGTCGAACTGCCGCCGCCCGTGCGTCTTGCCAGCGGTGTCCTGCAACTGATGGTGCGCAGTGTGTACCCTCTGGGGCTGTTCTCCGCAGAGTGCGTGGTTGAAACAACGTGGGTGCGCCGCGTGCATCCCAAACCTGCGGGTGATCTGCCACTGCCAGCGCCAAAGGCTTCGCGGCAGGGCGATGCCGCCGCTGGATCCTCCCATCATGGACATGCCGGTGGTGGAGATGACTTTGCCGGTCTGCGCGAATGGCGTGCGGGTGATTCCCCTCGTCACATTAACTGGCGAGCAGCGGCGCGTGGCGGTCCGCTGATGGTCAAATCCTGGAGCAACGGGGTGCAAGGTGTCGTGGTGCTTGATTGGAACAACTTGACCTTGGATGAGTCGGCTCGTGCGGGGCAAATGGCGCGTTGGATGGAAATCTGTGAGAGTGACGGCAGGCCCTACGAACTCAGCCTGCCCGGCTGCATCATTCGCGCCGGTCACGGTCCGGCCCATTTGCGGCGCTGCCTGGATGCCCTGTCCGCGCAGTTGAGCGCGGATGCCGGCTCCGCACCGTCGAGTGAATTGCAGGCGGGGAAGGCGGACAGTGTCCTGAGTTCGGAGCAGTCCACTTTCCTGCCAGCACGACCGTTGCTATTTCTGAGTTTGGCGCTGCTGCTCGCCATCCTGCCGCTGCGTGGTTTTATCGCCTCCTCAAGTCTGGTGGTGTGTGCCTTGTGTCTGGTCTGGCGTGGAGTGCTGCGCATGGCGGTGCCGCATATGCTCATTCGTGTGGGTGTCATCATCGCTGGTGCCACGGCGGTCTATGTCGATTATGGCGAGCCTGGCGGCATGGAGCCGGGCATCGCGCTGCTGCTCGTGCTGGCTGGTGCCAAGATGCTGGAAAGCCGTACTCCGCGAGAGTTTCAGGTGCTCGCGCTCATTGGCTGGTTTCTCGCCTTCTGCGCGGTGCTGCTGGAAAACCACTTCGCTCGCTCCATGTGGACCGTGCTGGTGGTGCTGTGCATCACCGCGTGCATGGTGCGCTTTCGTCGCAGCATTCCTGGGGTGCGTGAGCCGTTGCGCGTGACCGTCATTCTGTTCGCCCAAGCGCTGCCCCTGGCGGTGCTGCTGTTCTTTGTGTTTCCGCGCGGGCTGCTTGATCTGGGGACCGCACTCGGGCGCAGCCGCTTTGGCGAATCCGGCATCGATAGTGTTCTTGATCCGGGAAACATCGCCAAGGTGGCCAAGAGTTCGGATGTCGCATTCCGCGTGCGCTTTCCAGACGGCATCCTGCCGGCGAACGACACTCGCTACTGGCGATGCCTCACGCTCTGGCACTGCGAAGGCCTGCGCTGGACGCGTGGTGGCCGTCTCGGATCTGCACCGCTGTTGCCGCGTCCGAAACCTGGCGGGAATGTGCGGCAGATCATAGATCTGGAGGCGCACGGCAAACGCTGGCTGCCCGCGCTTGATCTGCCGCTCATGGCGAGACTGCATGGGGAAGCGCTGGCTCCCGAATTCGATCAGTCGCTCGTTTCCCCCAGCGCTGTGCAGAACTCAGAGCGCTTCGAGGTCGTCTCTCACTTCGAATTGCCCACCGGGCATGACCAGGTGCGTGATTTACCAGGCAGCCATCGGCAAGCTGCTCTCCAACTGCCAACAGTCATCTCGCCCACACTCAGACAGCTCACCGACTACTGGAAATCGGTGACGCAAAATGACGAGCAGGTCGTGCAGATCGCTCTCAATTACATTAGTACGCAGGGTTTCAGCTACACTCTGGAGCCGGGTGACTACCAGGGACCCCAGTCGCTGGAGGACTTCTTTCTGCGCCGCCGTGTGGGTTTCTGTGAGCACTACAGCGCCAGTTTTGCCACGCTCATGCGCATGGCGGGAGTGCCGTCGCGCGTCGTCGTCGGTTACCTTGGCGGCGAATTCTCTGACCACAACGGCGGCTACCTCATCGTGAAACAAAGTGACGTGCATGCCTGGACGGAGGTGTGGCTGAAATCGTATGGCTGGTGGCGGGTTGACCCCACCGCCGCGCTCGCGCCTGACCGGTTGAACATTGACCTGGGGGCCTTTCTGGCCGGTGGTGCCGAGGAGGCGGAACGTCAGCGTCGTACCCTTTGGGGGCGTTCCTCGCTGCGCCTGCGGCTGTGGTGGGACAGTGTCAACTATGACTGGCAAAACCAGGTCATCGACTACAATCAGGAATCCCAACGCAGCCTGTTGGAGCGGGTCGGCCTGCGTCAGGGCAAACTGGTGCTGCTCATTCCGAGTATTGCCTTCGTTCTGCTGGGGGCTTTGCTCGTGACTTGGTGGCTGCGGCGTCCCGCCCGGCATGCCGATCCCTGGCGGCGGGTCTGGCAGATCCTGTGTCAGCGCCTAGCCAAGGCTGGCGTACCACCCTGCGCGGCCTGTGAGGGACCCCTCGCGTTTGCAGAGCGTGTCGCTACTGAGCATCCCGAACTTGCCGCGCAGATGGGGCGATTGGCTGAAATGTACGTGAGCGGCAGATACGGAGGAGCCGATGTCTTCGCTGTCTTTCAACAAGGGGTGCATGCCTGGCGTATCAAGCCGCGTGCGGTGAACCGAAAAATGGCTGATGCTGGCAGGTAAGGGGACTCAAGCGCCTTTCACGCTAAACCCCACGGCAGGTGGTGGGAAATAATCACCTGGGCATTGCCTCAGACGTTGCCGGTAAGCGTGTAAATTTCTGCTTATCAAAAGTTGGTTATTTAGCTAAATAAATAAAACTTAATTTAGCCGCATTATAAGATTTTCCATATAAATTTATATTGTCATAGCAGTCACACCGGCTGCTCTTACTCCACATATAACAGCGCTCCTGTTTTTTAACTCACTCAAAAACAATGACTCCCTCTCCCAAAAAAATCATGCTTGTTGATGATCATGCCATGTTCGCAGAGACACTGGGTCAATATCTGTGATCTGCTCCCCAAAAGCTGATCCACATGTTATGAGAGTCTGAAGTGCGCGAAGCGCACCATCAGACGACATGAAACGCAAGAGACACACAGCAGAGGAAATCATCAAGAAGCTGCGCGA
>Ga0164296_1001741_pt1 | contig 22483 bp, 25 predicted proteins | sample GEODES057metaG_FD_113533 | JGI IMG/M metagenome (GOLD analysis project Ga0164296, IMG submission 113533) | Dystrophic lake water microbial communities from Trout Bog Lake, Wisconsin, USA - GEODES057 metaG | ecosystem: Environmental > Aquatic > Freshwater > Lake | place: USA: Trout Bog Lake...
CACCCAAAAGAACAACCAGATCGAAGAATTATTGCCGCATCGCTGGCAACCCACTTCGCAGTAACACAAGCCCATCAAAATGCAACATGTGTTGGCTAAACGCTTACGAAGAAAAACTCAAGCTTAATACAAAACGGTAATCCCCCCTCTGGTTAACTGAATTTAGAAGTAAATTTCACCTTGAGGATTGTCTAAGTAATTGGGATATTACACAATCGATTTTTTTCAATCAGACATTTCCAATATTTAATATTTTTCAGTCATTCAATTTCAATCCTGACTGCTGAATAAGATTTCCCCATTTAATGGATTCCATTTTCATGATTTGCTTAAAGTCATTTGAACTTGAACCAATTGTTTCCATACCCTGCTGAAAAATAGACTGTTTAATGGCATTATCCGAAAGTATTTGCTGAACAGCTTTATGAATATCATTTATAACTGGCAGTGGCGTTGCGCTTGGCGCTACTAAACCGGTCCAACCTTGAATCACAACTTCGGGGAACCCCTGTTCTACTAAGGTTGGAACATCTGGAAATTGTTGCACCCGCGAAGGCGAGGCGATAGCCAATAAGTTTAATTTACCAGAGCGAATATGACTAATGGCAGATGCCAAGGGAACAAACATTAAATCAGTATGTCCACCCATTACGTCAAGCATCCCAGCAGCATCTCCACGGTTAGGAATGTGAGTTAGTTTAATATTTGCATTAGCAGAAAATAGCTCTGCAGCTAAATGTCCAAGATTACCAACCCCAGCTGAACTAAAGTTTAGAGAACGATCATTCTTTTTAGAAAATGAAACAAGATCATTGACATTTTTAAAAGGAAGTTGCGGATTTGATACCAAAGCAAAAATTATCGAAGTAGTTTGAGTAATCGGCGCTAAGTCTTCCAAAGGTCTGAATGGCATATTCTTATAAACGTGAGGGTTAACTGTCATTACACTAGGCACCACAAGTCCCAATGTATAACCATCAGCTGGAGCCTTTGCAACCAGATCAATACCAACAATACCATTTGCACCTGGCTTATTTTCAACGACTACGTTCCACTTGTATGATTCAGATAAACCAGTCGCTATGATTCGTGCAATCACATCGGCAGATGAACCTGCGGAATTTGCAACTACTAATCGAATCGGCCTAGACGGATATTTTTCAGCTGCAATTACCTGTGAGAAAAATAAGGTCAGAATTAAAAAAACACTTAACTGTCGAATAGTTTTCATTTCAACTACCTCAAAAGAACTTCAGGATTAATTAAACGCAACTTCTCTTTGTTCACATAACGAATAACCTGCTCGAAAGCTTCGCCAAAATAGAGCTCGAAGGTATCAATGTCAGCCCAGCCCAAATGGGGAATACAAACAACGTTTTCCATTTTTAAAAACGGGTGATTACCGTCAAGAATTGGTTCATTCTCATAAACATCTACACCCGCAAAACCAGGGCGACCAGTTAGCAAAGCCTTCTCTAATGCACCCTCTTCGACTAGTTCAGCTCGTGCGGTATTAATAAATAATGCCGTTGACTTCATCAAACTAAGATCGGTATAAGAAACTGAGTTAGCCGTATCTTTACTGTAGCGCAAGTGGAGACTCAATACATCAGCACGTGAAAATAAATCTGCTTTACTATTTGCAACCTCATACCCCAATTCTTTTGCCTTATTTACTGAGGCATCTCGACCCCAAATTAAAATATGCATACCCATAGCATGCGCAGCCCTTGCCACAATTTGACCAATAACACCTAAACCATAAATACCCAAAGTCGACCCAGCAAGCCTGTGTGACAGAGTAATTGGGAATTTACCTTCCTTCATTCTTGTGGCCTCAAGTACAACATTTCTTCTCACAGCGAGCATCAGAGCTAAAGTTAATTCAGCGGGGGCTTCCGGCGAAGAAGAAATGCCATGCGTCACTGCAACTCCATGCTTTGTACAAGCAGCATAATCAATCGTTTTACTATGTCGCCCGACCAAAGATATTAATCGAAGTTTAGGTAACTCTCTTAACAACTCTTCATCAATGGAGATCCGTTCCCGGATAATAACTAAAATATCGGCGTCCTTCAGGCGATCAATTAACTCATCACGATACTTAACTGGCTCAACATAAATTTTCACTTGATGTGCAGATAATAGCGAGTAGCACTGTAAATCTTTCACACAATTTTGATAATCATCTGCTATGACTATATTCATAAATTATCCCAATATCTATCAAAAAAACTTCAACAAAATTCAATACTAAAACTATCATCACTTTACAAAAGAATTTGTAGTAAAAGTTCCGCTATTAATTAAGTTTTAATAGAAAACTTAAAGTAAATCTATTGGGGTAAAACATGAGGAGCTATTGAGATAGCTTAATTAGGTCTTACTTTAGAAAATTTCCATCTTTCTTCAGACTAGCCTGCATGATTAACAGGTGAGTTATTGAGGATTTTCTTAAGTGTCCTCCATTGCGGCATATGTTGATCCATTAAAGTTACAAACCGACGATTGTGGCTCGGTTCAATGAGATGCATCAACTCATGGACAACAACATACTCAAGACATTCTTTAGGCTTTTTAGCCAGTTCTGAATTCAAACGGATAGAGTGAGTTTTTGTATTGCAACTCCCCCATAAGGTTTTCATTTTCTGAATCAACCATTGATTTGCCTTAACCCCAATAGATCCCTCCCACTTGGGAACCATCTCTACTAGTTGATTTCGAATCAGTTCACGATACCATGCGTCAAGAAATTTTAGCTTTTGGACTTGATTCCAATTGGATTTCGAGTAGTACATTAATTGGTTACCGCTCAATTCAATTCTTGGGGCTTTATCTATTTCTACAACATTTAATAAATAGCATTCTCCCCAGACATAGTGATTTTCTTGATTTAAAAACTCTCGCTGGCTTTCTTTTGGACGTTCTTTTATTTTTCTTTGTTGTTGAAGAATCCAATCAATCTTGCTTATCAAAAATCTACGAATTGTTTCTATCTCCATATGCATCGGAGCAGACAGAGTGACTCTTCCTTCTGGTTGGTGAACTCTTAAATGAATATTTTTAATTTTCTTAGGTCTTAATTCAACCCATATATTGTCATTAATTTTTATTAGAGAAGTCGCTGATAATCGCATTAAACTAAGATAATTAAAATGCTTCTATCTGTCAAATCATCTTGCAAAAAAGGATCTAACTTGACTACTAGTGCTGCAATGAAAAGAATATGGCATTAATTCAGAAAAGAGTTCGGTCTTTCAAGACTCGCCACGACCACCAGGCCAATAAAATTCCACTTATCGTAACCAAACCATAGCCAGTAATATGCTGAGAACTTAAAGAATATACATTACATAAACGCACCTCTGTCGTTGCAAAGTATAGTCCTAGCCAAATCATCATAGCAGTAAAGTAACCGATAAAAAATAATTGAATAGCTAGAGGTGCTTTGTCCAAAGCTTGGCCAACGCAAACACCAGCGATCATCATAGATATAACCTTGATTCCATCAACCCAAGGAATCACTACCGCCCGGTCAATACTGATGGGTAACATCCAATACACCAAAATCACTTGAGCCAACATAAAGCTCGTTAAGCCATAAACATTGATAAGCTCAATACTTAAAAAAAATTGAGTCACGCATTTAGTTTTACTGATCAACGCTCCACCAATAAATAATATCGGCAATTGAATCACCATTTGCAAGAACATACTTTGTTCTAAATACATTCTGAAGGGAGCAAACGATAAGCTAATAGCCATCACGATAAAAACGAAATTGATAGATTGAAGTCGATTGATTCTCATTGGGCGAGCCCTCCTCGGACCAATAAGGCTGCCTCTAAGGCTTTTTCAGCTTGGTTAATATCAATAATTTGATAGAGGTAATTTTTATTAACGATATGGAAAGCCGCATTATGTTCAAACTCATCTAAGGGGGCTGGTATTACCATAATCCCGAAAGTATTCAGTAAATTTTGTCGGTCTTTAAAGTCTTTTAGACTTAATACCTGCCAAACACGTTCATCCATCCGAAACCGCTGTTGATAGCGCTTCAATGCTTGCGCATCATCATTTTCTGGGTCAAAACTAATACTGAGTAAACCAATTTGATCTTGCAAGCCCCTCTTTATGAGAGTCTCTTGTAAGCTTTGAAAGGAGTTACCTAAAGCAATACATACTGTTTGACAACGTGTATAAATAAAATCCACGATTAAAACGCGTTGATTATTTTTTATAATTTGGTCAAGACTTAATTCTTGATCTGCTGCGTTTATAAATAGGAAATTAGGAATCTTTTTAGGATGATCACTTAATTCAGCTTGTCTTAAGGATTCTGTGGTTAAAGCCTGCCCTTGATAAGTGGAGTAAAAAAATAAAACAGCACCCAAAAGTGTCACCAGCAGACTTACCAAAAGCGTCGGAAGAATTGAGGTATTTAAAGGGTTATTGTTTTGCACAAACTATTTCTATTACGAACCTTCTTTAAGTGCCCGACCACCCTCATAAGGACCTGACTGATCCTTAGTTGCTTCCCTCTGGGCTTTAACCGTTGCCGAAGTAACTGGAGAAGATGCATTACCCCAGTCAGAACGAATATAGGTAATCACTCCAGCAATTTCATCATCGGAAAGCATGCCCCAAGCTGGCATAACTCCCTTATAAACTTTGCCATTCACTTCAATTTCGCCATTAATACCATGCAATAGAATATGGGTAAGAATCTTTTCATCACCATTCACCCATTCTGAACCTGCTAAGGGAGGAAACACACCCACTACACCAGCGCCACTGGCCTGGTGACAGCCAGTACATTTACCCGCATAAATCAACTTACCATCTACCTTCGAAGCACCACCAGTAATCACCGCAGGTCTTAAATCAGCAACTGTACGCTGGTCACCGTATTCAGTCAGCTCTCCTGATGGAGTGCTAAATATATTATTGAGCGACCACATAGCAATTGCGCCAATTAACATGATTAGAAAATAAGGAACAGCGCGAACATTTTCTTTCGGATCACTCTTTTCTCTTAAACCTTGTTCAGATAAAGGTTTTTTTTGATCTGACATCATCTACCTCCTGAAAGAGATTGCTCATCACCTTGTACCGGAATAGCAGGTAAAGGACTATAGGTGTGATCTAAAGACAATAAATAAGCAACTAAAGCATGCGCCTTAGGGGTGGTTACTACAGTTTGTCCAGCTTTGGCATACTCTGGAGGTAAATTTACAACTTCATCATTTTTAGTGACATCTTCGGTTTTTTTAACGTCAAACAGATAGGGATAGGAAGGCATAATTGAACCTGGAGTGTAGGCACGTGGTTGATACAAATGTCCGAGGTGCCAATCCTTACTGGGTTGTCTAGCTGCAATATTGAACAAGTCAGGGCCCGTTCTCATGGTTCCTAAGAGATGTGGAGAGTCATAGTAATAATCACCCGCAACGGAAACACGGCCCCAACCTCGTTTCGTATCAGGCGCTTGTTTTGCATCTCTAGGTTGTTGAGAGTGACAATAAACACACCCCTCTGAGATGTAAACATTCCGCCCTTCAGCCTCAAGTACAGTATAGGGTTTTAAACCCTTTGCAGGTTGTATCTGTTTGGTAAGGAAATAAGGAATCAATACCATAACGCCAGTTGCCAAGCTCAAACAAACCATTGCACCTATAACTAGGCTTTTTTCATCCATTTCAAATTTTCGACTCATCAGATGACTCCTTTTTTGAAATATTTAGCAACCAGCTCAGGGCCAATTACCGCTGCTCCTAAACGTCTAGGCCCCTTTCGCCACGCCATAATGAAAAAATGCACAGCAAATACAATATGACCCAAAGTCATGAGTGCACCTCCTATAGTCCTCGCTTGAAGATAAGGAATTGTTAGCCGCACAGAATCCATAAAAGGTCTTGCAGCATCCAACATCGCTAAACCTTGAAGCCATCCGCCAATAGAGAGCCAAATAATATAAATTGCAAAACCAATTAATACCAGCCAAAAATGTAAGGCGATCAAAGAGGGGTATGGCCATTCCCAGCTCATGAGGCGGGGCATAATATAGTAAATCGCCCCAAACATGACCATACTAAAAAACCCATACAATCCTAAATGAGCATGTGCAACCGTGAAATGCGTAAAGTGGGTAATGGTATTAATTGAGCGCAAGGCCTCAAAAGATCCTTGGATAGAAGACAGGACATACATAGATAAACCAAAAACAACAAAGCGCAGGGTTGGAGAATTCAAAAGTGCTCTCCAGTTCCCTTTGATGGTCCAGTATTGATTAATCACTAAAGCAACAACTGGAATAATCATCATGATGGACTGCGTAATCGACAAAGTAATAAACCAAGAAGGGACTGGACCACCAATCAGATGATGACCGCCAACTTGACTGTAAAAGAACGCTAAAGCCCAAAAACCTAATAAAGAGATGTTGTAGTTATGAATTGGGCGTCCTAAAACTTTAGGTACAAAGTAATAAATACTAGCTAAGCCAATCGGAGTATAAAAAAGTCCCAAAACATTGTGACCAAACCACCAATTAACCGTTGCTTGTTCAATTCCGACGTGTAAGTTCGGAAAATTCACAACCGTAAACAAAACTGGAAACCAAAGTAAAGCGGCGGCAATATACCAAACTGAAACATAAAGATGCTTAACTTTTCGATTGAGTAAAGTAAGCCAAAGTGGGATACCAATTAATGCTCCACCAACAACTAATAAGATATCAATTTGCCAAGGAAACTCAGCCCATTCCATACCGTCAGAATATCCATTAGCAATTGCTATTACTCCCAGAAAAACACCCAGTGACCACAGCCCCCCGCCCAAGATTGCCCAGCGAGCGCCAATTAAAGGTGATTTCAGTAAGCGAGGTAACATCCATAATGAAACCCCAATGCCAGCAAGTGGACACCAACCGTAAGCAACAATATTCAAATGAATCGGGCGAATCCGACCAAAAGTTAACCATGGAATAGAATTTAACCAGTCTGGTTCGTGTAATTTAATTGAGGAGATCAAACCAGCAAAAGAGGCCAAAATTAACCAGATTACGGCTAGAGTTAAACAAATTCCGACTACCAAATGGGTTGATTGATCGGCTACAGCTCGGGCATCTAACTCATCAGACTCTAAATCTTGGTGAAGTGTAAGCTTTTTACCTGCATCAATCTGCAACTGCTTTCTTTGTGAAGGGGTCGCTGCTGGATCTTCGGTATGACCCATTTCATCTTTATCGAAAATCATCTCAGAGGCAGGCTTCCCATCACCAAACATGCCATTGGACATACTGTAAATAAATAGAAATAACGCAATGATGGATACTAAGTAAGTTCCAAAAAGAATTGCAACGTTGAAGTCCATAGTCTTAACCTTAATTTGGTGTTTTAATTTTCTTTACATAACATTAACATAATTACATCAGTATTTTGAGCTTTGAAATATAAGTTCAAAATGCAGTAACTAAACAAGAAAAACTAGCTATGATTGTTAAACCTAGGCGCATTGGTAACCAATGTTTAAGCGAGTATTTGGGATAAATCTTGGCATCAATGAAAAAGCAAAGCCATAGTAAAGCTGAAGTTAACAGCAAGCCTAATTCTGGTTTCAACATCAGACTACACCACGCAAGCAAACTTGGAAACACTCCCCATAACAAATACATAGTGTTAGGAGTCTCATCACGCATCGTCAGTCCCCAATGAATTGCGCCAAGAAAACTAGAAATACTAGCTCCATATGCCAGTAAACTAAAAAGGATCATTGGTTTATAAGAATCCGGCATAAAAAAATCTGCTACCGCTAAGAAGATAAATGGAATTAATCCTGCAATACCAAGACTAAAACCGAATGGTGGGATGATTTTTTCTGTTTCCATAAAACTTAAATTATTTACAAGGGACCCATCATGGGTCAAATAACCAAACTAGTGAAAGACTAAGCTTCGGATAAAGTACCAAAAATATTATATAGATGCATCTTTTTTTCAATAATATCAAATCACATTAGAGCACTTTTTTGAATCTAAAATAACTATAAGTGATTTTGATTTTTTTACAATATTCTTTTTGGCAATATTGATAACGCCGCCTCAGCAAAAAGCGAAGTACTTTAGGCAATTATTTGTGATCTGGTATTGAGTTACTTTTATTTAAGCGATAGTTAGTTCGTCCATCTTACTTGTGCTTAATAATTCTAAGGCTTCATCAGTCGTTGCAGAAAGCCACTGATCACAAAACTCTATCCGCAGTGGCACAATTGTTCGCTTTTCTTCCCCAGGTTTGTGAAATTGATTCATCAGAGGATGTTCATCGGCATTAATGGTTAACAAAGAAAAAGACGTGATTAACTCACCCGTATCAATTTCCGTCCAGGTATCCCAAATAGAAGCAATGGCCAATGGTTCGAAATTCTTAGCGCAAATTGCTTGACGAACCGATTTTCCGGTTTGGTAGTTCGGTTCATAAAATGCATCTGCCAAAACTAATCCAAACTGACGGTTTTTCCAGGCTTTACGATAAGACGGTTTCTCACTTACTGTTTCAACTCTAGCGTTGTATGTTTTCTTGCCAAAACTAGAATCTTTTGCCCAAACCGGTAATAATCCAAATCTAGCTAATCCAATAGCCGTCCTATGTGAGATTTGGCTTCGAAGAATAACTGGGCTGGATTGAGTCGGAAAAGTATCTACTATTTGACTAGGGGGAAGATCAAGATTGAACTTTTTTTTAACCCAAGTTGCATTGGAAGTTGGAAGATATTGAACGCACATGAAATTATTAAAAAGATTAAAGATTTTATTGTGGAAATTAATTAGATTTTGACATCTTCCCCTAAATGATGGAAATTCCGACTTCGCTCACACTGCTAGAGCTTGCGTCGCTTCGGCGAGTTCCTGCTTCACGGAGTGGCCTGACAGCACAAATTCTCCACAGGCTAACAAGCGATGTCCTCGCCCTAAAATATTGATCGCACCCACCAGGTCGGCGTGCTTAATATAGCCACACCGTACGCACTCGAACTTGGCTTACGTCTTGCGCTTGTCTTTCGATACTTGACCACAACTCAGGCAGATACAGCTGTTGTTGAAAATAAGGCATTAGCTCAAATTGATACGCTTGAGGTCGCAGCATACTGTCATTCTATACAATAAAACGTATATTCACAAGATAGAAACGTCTGGGACAGACAGGCTGTCCGTGCTATGCATCCTCGCCCTGAACGAAGATGTTTTCCGCACGATTAGATAAATAATTTATTAACAATCTTTTAATAACCATGATATTAGGCTAGAATGTTTATAAATTCTTGAGACATTTTTTCTTAGAAAATGCTCAAATTTATATATTAAAGTTTAGTTTAAAAATTTAAGACCACTTACTAATAAAACTTCTAAAAGTCGTCGCTTTTATGTCATAAAAATTCTCTAGAATTAACCCATGAATAAAAACACTGCAATTATTGAAGTTGATGGATCTAAATTAAAGCTAGCAAGAGAAGCTCAAGGCTTAACTCCGCACGAGCTTGCTTTGAAAGTATGCCTATCCAAGGAGCACATTTCTCAACTAGAAAATAATAAGTCAGTTATTTTTTTTACAGCATCTCATAAAATCCAAGTCGCTAAAAAGGTGGGAGCTGCATTGGGTTTAAATGAAACTGACTACTTAATTAATCAAGAGTTTCAAGAAAATAGTAATTCGACAGCCTCCACTGCTGTGGACCCAATTACTTTAACACTGCCCATCAGTAATGATCTGTTTACTAAAGCTAATGTTAAGCCATCGACTGCTAAAAAAAATCCACTGATTAAACCTACTTTAGTTTTCAGTTCTATTGCAATCGTGGCTGGAGTAATTATCTTCTCGAATGATTTAAAGACAAATGACCTAATGCAATTAGTTCAAAAACCTGTACCTACCCAAGAGCAAAATGATCAAGTTGTTGAAACTCCCCCTATTGAAAAAACCGTTACAGAATTACCTAGCCCTGTAACTAATGAAGAACCTGAGCTCAAGAAGGTGTTGGTAAACAACGAATCCATCCCCTGCTCTTATCAAGGTCCAGGATCTGAAATTTATCGCACGGCAAATCCCAGCAAATCGGGTGAAATGGTTTACATTTTAAGTCGCGAACGCCAAACTGTTTGTGTAATGGATAGTCAAAATCAATCATTTCCTCTTGATCTAGAGGCTGGACAATCTCGCTCAATTTATGGCCAGGCACCATTTACAGTAATCAGCACTAACTTAAGTAAATTTGACATTTATTTTCAGGGCTGGAAGGTAAAGACACCGAATCCAGAAATTAAATCCATTCGCTTGGAAGCCACTGAACTTGCCCAAATCAAAGTAGATCAAATCGAATAACATTCCCCAAAAGGCTTCTACCGAAATAATACTTAGAAACCTAGAGTGAAGTAGTTCTTCTAACTGAAAAATACGCTTAAATTTTCAAACCTAAAACTCGAACAGCATTACCACTGAGTATTCCGATTCGCTCATCATCTGTCAGATCTGGGGTTTCCATAATATGATTCACAGGCTCTTCAGACCAAGGAATTGGGTGATCCGAACCAATCATAATTTGACTAGCTCCAACCTGCGCTTTTAAATGTCTTAAGGCCTCTGATGTAAAAACCAATGAGTCAAAATACAATTGATTTAAATATTCTGTCGGTTTTTTCTTTAAAACGATGTTCGGATCGCACTTCGTTGGTGACACCAAACAACTATGATCTGACCGGGGAGCGTAAGATGGTAAGTACCCTCCACCATGTGCCGCAATGATTTTAATATTCGGAAACTTATCTAAAGTCCCGTCAAAAATTAAATGCTGTAATGCAATCGTGGTGTCTAAGGGATTACCAATTAAGTTTGAAAGCCAGCCATTACCCTTGAACCTTGAGGCTAGTTGAGGCGTGCTCTGAGGGTGAATAAATAAAGCCACATTTAATTCTTGTGCCTTTGCAAACAAAGGGTGATAACGCGGATTTGAAAAATCATCACCACTTACACTCCCACCGATTGCCGCTCCGACTAAACGATATTTTTTTACAGCTTCCTCTAACTGCTGAACTGCAAGATCAGGGAATTGCATTGCAAGAGAAGCAAAACCAGCAAAGTGTTCAGGATTTTCTGCGCAGAGCTTTGATAAATTAACGTTATTGATTTTGCAAATCGCCTCTGCAGTTTCACGATCTTTTTTATACCAAAAGGGATTGATACTCAATACTTGCATATCGATACCCTGAGCTTGCATTGCATTCACACGTTCAGTAACGTTGATAAAATTCTTCGTTTGACCCCGCGTTGGGGCTAAAACAGACTTACCCTCTGACCCCATTAAATCAATCGCTTCCTGAAAATAACAATGCGCGTGAACATCAATCGCTTTAATCTTTTTACCGGCAATGATTACAGGAGGTCTTTTAATCGGCAAATTTTGTGCGTTAGCAATGTTTAATAAATGGCAGGAACAAAAGCTTAAACCACCAAATAATGCGCTACCTTGTTTTAAAAAATTACGTCTTGTAGACATCTCCAACTCCCTTTAGGAAATTAATTGATAACTTATAACTTAAACAGGAACTAAATCATTTAAATTAAAAATTTTTGTACTTTCAATAATAAATGTAAACCACCTCAGAGTAATAATTTTGAGAAGTTTAAACTTCCGTATAACTATAGTAAGATATCCGAGAAGTGAAGACATGCAGAGCACTTTCATTCAAAAAACCACCTCATAAATGCCTATAACAAAAGCCCGCTCTTGCCGAATTTTATTAACTCTAGTCCTCAGTTTCCTAGTCAGTTCCTGTAGTTCAATTCAAATAGCATACAACCAAGCTGATTTTCTCTTAAAGTGGTGGTTAGATGATTACATCGACTTTACAGATGATCAAGAAAAATTTTATGCTCAAGCAATTCCAACATTATTAAAAAAACACCGTCAAGAGGAGTTGCCTAAAGCGCTTCAAAAGTTACGTCAATTAAAAGCAAAAATAGATGGCCCTTTGAGTGAAGAAGAAGGAACTTTAATCGTTCATGAACTAAAAACTCTATCGAAGGAATCCATTTACCTTGCTCAAGAAGATTTGGCAAAACTTGCTTTAACTTTACAAGCAAATCAATTGCAACATCTACAGAATACTTTTAACAAGTCCAATATTAAATTTCAAAATGATTATCTCAAAGGCAGTCCAGACGACAGATTGAATAATCGTTTAGAAAAAATCATTGAGAGAACGGAGGCTTTTACTGGTAATCTCAGTAAATCACAAAAATCACAATTAAGAGATATTGCGAAAGAGTATTTACTTGATATGCAAATCATTTATCAGACGCGCATTTTTAAGCAACAACTAATGATGAACACTCTTAAGAAAATAAGCTCAGAGCAACCACCACTTCCTCAAGTAAAAACACTCTTAAATCAACTTTTTACTGAAATTGAACTAGGCAGCACCCCAGAGCAAAAAGAATTTGAGAAAAAGAGAGACTTGCACAGTGGCATTATTCTATCTAAAACTACAGAGTTACTAGATCAAAGCCAACGCAAGAAATCACAGGAAAAAATTAAAGCTTGGGAAAACGACTTACAAATTTTAATCTCGCAAAAATCTAAATAGTTCAAAATTTAGAGTTTCTATTAAGAGTTACCAAATAGCAAACTCTAAACTAGTCTAAATACCCATTTCTTTGAAAACTTCTTTCGCCAATCTAAAACTATCGATTGCTGCAGGAACACCGCAATAAATGGCAGTTTGTAATAGTACTTCTTGAATATCCTCTTTAGTAAGGCCGTTGTTGATAGCTCCTCTAACATGAAGTTTAAATTCATGGGGACGATTTAGAGCTGTAATGATTGATAAATTGATGATACTTCTTTCACGTCGTGGCAAGCCTGGACGATTCCAAATTTCATTCCAACAATATTCTGTGACTAACTCTTGCATAGGCAAATTAAAATCATCTGCATTTTTAATTGAATTATCGACATATTCAGAGCCTAAAACTTCACGACGAGTTTTTAAGCCTTTTTCAAACGAATCACGATTCATTTATATTTCTCCATTTTTAAATTAATTAAAGCGATTTATCAAAGACAATAAAGAGACCTTTTTCTTATATTTTCTTAATCATCCTCAGGAATATCTCCTGCCTTTAGACCCTTTTCACGAATCTCATCTCTTGTTGGAATAGCCTTGGAATATCGTTTACCTAACCATGCGTATTCGTTACCGTATAAGCGAGCAATTGGTGAGTAGTTTTCAGGAATCACTCTTCTCGTTGCTGGATCAAAAATTTGATCCTTAATATGGATCGATAATACTTCCCCTAAAACTAATGCTCTTCTTTCTGATAAATCTTTAATTTCAAAAACTTTACACTCTAAACTAACAGGAGATTCGGTAATCCTCATCACATCAACAACCTGGCTTGGACTCAAATGAATACCAGCAAAATCAATTTCACTTTCATCAGGTAAAAAATCTGCTGAAGCAATATGCATTGCACCAATAATGTTTTTATCAATCATATTCACAACAAATTGTTCACTTGCACGAATGTTATTGATCGTATCTTTACTTCTTCCATCAGGTCGATGGCTAAATCCCAATACAACTAAAGCAGGATCTTCAGAAAAAAGATTAAAAAAACTAAAGGGAGCAGCATTATGCTTACCCTCTGCATTCTTGGTTGTTACAAAAGCAACGGGACGTGGAATTACCAATGCCGATAAAAACTTATATCGTTCATACTGTGATAATTCGTTTATTTTTAAATCCATTAGAAACCTTGCAATTAAGAGTTATTTAGTTAGCTTGTTGATAAAATCTAAAACACATCTGGCACTTTCAGTTGGCTTTTCGATAAAAGGGATGTGACCACCATTTTTGATTTCAACATATTCTGAGCCTTCAATATTGTCTGCAATGACATGACTTAAGCTTGACGGTATAAAGTGATCATTGTCAGCACACATTACTAAAGTTGGACATTTAATAGCCTTAATTTGTTGCGTTAAAAGAGGCACCTCACCTCCTGGCACTCTTCGACCAAGTCGGAGAATAGAATCTAAAAATTTAATGTATAAGTCAGCGGGGTTTTGTTGAACATTTTTTTTACTAGCCTCTAGAACTAACTGTCCCTCGTCACTATCGATGAACTCTCTGGTCATAATCCATAAGCCCATAAACTCTGCCATTTCTTCACCCATTCCTAATTTAGGAATCATTTTTTTTCGTAAGGCATAGTTCATCTCTACCGACCTTGTTAATTCAGAAAAACCTCCAGCGATAATGAGTGATGCAACTTTATTGGGGTGTCGAACTCCCATGGCAAGAGCTACTGTACCTCCTAAGGATGAGCCTAATACATGAGCTTTTTCAATCTTTAAATGATCTAATAAGGCTGCGTAATCATCAGCCCATAACTCAGCAGTATATTCAACTTGATCTTTTCTTGACTGCCCAATTCCTCTCGGATCTACAAGGATCGCCTGACAATGACTACTTAGTAAAGGCTCTCCTAAGCGATAGTATTTATGATCAAGGCCAAGGCCTGGGATTAAAAGAAGTGGTTCACCCTCGCCCTTAATCTCGTAATATAACTCCGTATCATTCACGTTTGCAAATGGCATTTTTTGGTCTCCTTATTTTTTAATTAATTATTTAACTTGTTATCTTAATATAGCAAATTTTGTCGTTTTTAAATTTAAGGTATTTTTGTTCTTGATAACTCAAATTTATAGTGGATAACCCCTATTTATTTGTTCAATTCTAAAAAATTCTGATATTGTTAGAACATAATATTTTCAAAATAAAAAATAATGAGACAAAAAATGAATAGTAAATTGATACTCCCACTTACAAAATTACGTATAACTGCACTGGGTATTTTTTCTTGTTTGATGATATCCAACGTCAATGTCGTCGTAGCTCAAAATTTAACTCCAGTGAGAGTTGCCTACGTTCCAGTTGCAACCTGGCTACCAGCATGGGTAGCTAAAGAAAAAGAAATCTTTAAGAAAAATGGTTTAGACGTTAGTTTGACCCCAATTCAAAATCTTTCTTTACTCCCACCCACCATGGGCAAACAGTTTGATATAGCCGCATCCACTCCACCAGATTTAATTAAAGCGGCTGCAAATGGGATTGATGTAGTTGCAATCACTGGCGGTGTGGTTGAATCATCAAGCCATATGTCAATGCAATTCGTCGTAAAGAAAAATGCTGGTATCAACAGTATCAAAGATTTATCTGGTAAAACAATTGCTACCCCAACTATCGGTGCAATTATGCATGTGGCTACACTGACTTGGTTGAAAAAAAATGGTGTTGATCCTAATTCGATTCGTGCTGTAGAAGTTCCATTCCCCAATATGGTAGATCAATTAAAAGGCTCTAAAGTAGATGCCTTAGAACTGCTCCAACCTTTCGTTGGACAAATACTTAGCCAGCCAGACTTTATGACTCTAGGGGATCCCCTGTTAGCTGTTGATGATCCTGCGTTGTTTGTCATGTGGATAGCAAACGGTACTTGGGCAAAAAATAACAAAGAAACCGTTGCAAAATGGACGCAATCAATTAATGAAGCTAAAGAATTTATTGATAAGAACGGGCCAGAGACAAGGTCTATTTTGGGGAAATATACTAATTTGCCTCCTGCGGTTACAGAAAAAATTCCTCTTCCTTATTACGACTCCGCTATCAAACCATCTCAGATTGAGGTATGGGTAAAAGCTCTTCGTGACTTAGGTACTCTCAATTTACCGGTTGATGCAAATAAAATCGTATTTAAAAATTAAGCCGCTAAGTTAGTAGTGAAGTTTATTTACCAAATAGAAAATCTTTTTCTTGAGTTACCCATTGGTAACCCTGAAGAGAAACGCTCGATTTTAAAAAACATTCATCTCACAATTGAGGCTGGCAAGATTTACACTATTGTTGGTGCATCGGGATGCGGAAAAACCTCTCTTTTACGAGTAATGGGAGGTTTAACTCAAAAATCTTCAGGAAAAGTCTTATATCAAAATAAGGAAGTCTCTAGCCCTCCTGAAGGTGTGGCATTTGTATTTCAAGACTATGCCAATGCTTTATTACCTTGGCGAACTGTTGAAAAAAATATTTCACTCCCGATAGAAGATTCTTTAAGTGCGTTGGAGTGTTCAGCTAGGGTAAAAGAAGCCATTGCACAGGTTCACCTTACTGGCCGTGAAAATGATTACCCATGGCAATTATCTGGGGGGATGCAACAACGTCTTCAAATCGCACGAGCTCTAGCTACCAAACCCAACGTGCTACTAATGGATGAGCCCTTTGCAGCACTTGATGCAATGACTAAAGCAAGTATGCAAGATGAGTTATTAAAACTCAGAGATCAAACCAATATTTCAATAGTTTTTATTACGCATGATATCGAAGAAGCCATTTACATTGGTGACCAAGTTTCTATCATGCGTGGTCCACCCGGTGAAATATTTGAAGCCATTGATATCTCTCTGTCGCCCAATCGAGATCAACTCACAACAAGAGGACTTCCTGAATTTTTACAGTATCGTAAATTGATTCATGAGTCTATAAAGGGGCATTAATGACTTTTGTTAAAAATTCCTCCTTATCATTTAGAGGAATTGCTGGCGTTTTCCTTTTCCTGTTTTTTTGGGAAATTTTGATTCGATTTCTGATTCAGTTTGATAATTTACCAGCACCATCAGCTATCCTCTTTTCATGGTTTGATTTACTAACCCTGAAACAATACTGGGAAGAAATTGCTCATACTCTTTTTGCTGCAATGCTTGGTTGGACAGTTGCATCCTTTGCTGGCATTTTTCTTGGTCTTTTATTAGGGCTATCAAAGACTTTTTATAAATATACCTCTACAAGCATTGAGGTAATGAGGCCCTGGCCAGGAGTTGCGTTTGCACCAATTGGTCTACTGTTATTTGGCTTTTCATTAAAAATGGAATTACTTGTCATTATTTTGCCCGCACTATGGCCTGTACTTGTGAACACGATGGGTGGCATCGTCAACATTCCCAAATCACTTTATGAAGTAGTAGCTTCCCTTCGCTTAACTAACTTTGCAAAGATTTATAAAGTTTTTATTCCGAGTGCGAAAGCTTCCATCTTAGTTGGACTTCGTATTAGTCTATCCCTATCGATCATCATGGCAGTCGTCGCTGAAATGATTGGTAGTCCGAATGGTATTGGATACGCGATTATTCGTGAGCAACAAGCAATGAAGCCAACAAATATGTTTGCTTATATATTTACGATTGCATTGATTAATGTTTTTATCAATTATTTACTTAGTAAGATTGTGGACCGACTATCACCAGGCAAACCTACAAGCCGTCTCAATCAGAAGGTACTTGTTCAATGATGCCAATTTATTTAAAGTCGCTTTATCGAGTTATATTAGGATTACTTCCTATCATTAGTTTGCTAATGATTTGGCAATTATTTTCAGATGGTCCATCTCCACATTTTCCTGCACCGAGTTATTGGCTAATGGCGCTCGAACAACTTTGGAAAAATGGTCAAATTCAATTTGCCATCAAAGAGACCTTTTGGATATTTGGCATAGGTTTAATTCTCTCTACAACATTAGGATTTTCTTTGGGAATCATTATCGGTGTGAACCGAAAATTCAGAGAGTGGACCACTTACTCTTTTGAATCCTTTAGAGCAATTCCACCCCCAGTTGTCATTCCGATTGCAGTTCTCCTCATGGGATATAGCGATTCAATGAAAATTGTAGTCATTGTTTTTGCCACCATATGGCCAATTCTTCTCAATGTTGTATCAAGTATCGATAACATGCATTCTGGCTTAGTGGATATGGGTAAAGCTTTACATTTATCTCAAAAGCAATTAATTTTCAAAGTTGTGATTCCCTCAGTGATTCCCAATGCCATTATTGGCATTAGAGTAACGATTCCCTTAGCAATTGTCATTACTCTCTTAACTGAAATGTTAACTGGGAGTAATGGACTGGGCGGTATTATGATCGCTGGACAAAGAAATTACAACTCATCACAGGTATATGGAGTACTAGTTATTGTCGGTATTTTAGGACTATTCATTAATCTAGCAAGTAACTATTTAGAAAAATATTTCACTAAAAGTTGGCCACCGAAACAACAACTTTAATCAATCATCTAAGCTTAAAAGGTTTAACAGCATGAACCAATCAGGATATTCAAAAATTATTGAGGGAATAAGCAACTTCCCCGAGGGTGTTCAATTAACCAGGAACCAAGGAGTTATTCTCCTAACCATTGATCGAGAGGATGATTTCAACCGAATTAATTGGGATGTTCTAAAAAGAATGCAGTTCATTATTGAGCAATTGAAAGAAGACCAATCTGCGAACGTATTAGTTATTACTGGAAAAGGTCAAAATGTATTTTCTTTTGGGCTTTTAAATCCAAAATTAAGAGCAGAGATGTCAAAGGATGCTGTTGTTCAATTAGTGCGCTTTGCTAATGAGGTCTTTAATGCATTAGAGTCACTTCCCCAAATTGTCATCGGTGCTATCAATGGAAAAGTCATAGCTGGAGGCTTCGAGCTAGCGCTTGCGTGCGACCTTCGCTATGCGTCAGAAGCTGTATTGATGCAATTACCCGAAGCTGGTTGGGGCGGCTTTCCTGGAGCGGGTGCTCCATTTCGGCTTCCAACCATCGTCGGTGCTGCACGTGCATTAGAAATTATTTGTTTAGGAAAAGAACTCGATGCGACACAAATGAAAGCTTGGGGCATTGTGCAGGACGTTTTTCATACCAATGATTTTCATAGCCAAGTAATGGAAATTGCCAAGCAAATCAATGAAAAAGGTCCATTAGCAATTAAAGGAACTAAAAGCATCATTAGAACCAGAATGCAGAGTGGTTTTACTGAAGCAGCAGAACTTTCAAAAGTTTTAAGACACTCTTTGGAGTGGAGTCATGATGTCGATGAAGGCATTAAAGCACACGCAGAAAATAGAAAACCCAAATTTGAGGGCCGTTAAAAACGGACATCTGCGAAAAAAATCAATTCGAGAATTAACTATTCAACCTCAATTTTTCTATATAAACTTGCCACCCAAAGCCTGATGAAGAGATATCCTGTTAAGTAGATTTTCACTCTGTAATTTGATTAAAGCGGCTTGTGAATTATTAGTATTTAATTGCTGTTGAAGATATTGCAACATTTCCCCTTTCCCGACATCTTTTTGGATTTGGGCATACTTCACTGAGGACTGTAAGGCCTCTAATTGAGCTTGCATAGCGACTTCTCTTTGCTTCAAGATTCGATCATTGGCAAGTCCACCTTCTACCTCAGATAGGGCATTTAAAGCTGTTTTTTGATATTGAGCAAGGCTTTGAGCTTGGGCCGCAGTTTTCGCTTCTACTTGTGCATCTAATTGACCACCTAGAAAAAGAGGCATTAAGAGTTGGGCGGTCAGTGATGAAATAGGATTACTAATTGCGTTGGATAACTGAATAGCTGAGTTTTCAATATAACCAATTCCACCTGTGATTTTAATACTAGGTAATTTGGCTCTTTTAGCTGACTCAACATCTTGAAAAGACGCTTTAAATCTTTCCTCAGCGGCTAAAACATCGGGTCTTCTCGATAAAATTTGAGAAGGAATACCCGCTGGTAATTCACTAAGAGTTTTAGAAAATGATTGGGCTGCTTGAACTTGCGTCGCAGGATAGCGGCCTAAAAGAATTTCTAAAGCTCGCTTGGCATTCCCTAAAGATTGCTGATTTGCCAATAGCTGATTTTGATAATTTCTGAGAATCGATTCATTGAGCAACACTTCTTGTTGCGAATTACGTCCAACTTTTAAACCCACCTTCATGAGATCAAGCTGTTGATTGGTAATTGTCAGCATCTTCTCAGACAATTGAACTTGTTGCATTAGTTCGGTAATCACAATCCATGACTTCACTACTTGAGCTGCGATGGATTGCTTTGTATAAGAGGCGTCTAACTCCGCTGACATCAGTCTTGACTGAGAAGCACTTTGATCGGATCGAATCCTAGACCACAAGTCTAAATCCCATGAAGCAATAAGACCTGCTCCAGAAATCGCAGCAGTAGAGGTTGGAATCGTTGATGTCCCAGTTTGAGCTCCAATACCGATACTTGGCATTAGACTACCCCCAACAGCTTTTAATGTCGCCCTAGATTGATCGATTCTGGCCGAAGCCATTTTTAAATCCGCATTGTAGGCAATTGCCTCTTTGATCAAAGCCAATAATTCAGGGGACACCTCAAAACCGAGTGTCAGCTGATCGAACTCTCCCTGTGTCTTGCTAGACTGCCAGACTTCAGGCAAAGAAGTTTGATTAAACGCTTCTGCCACAATTTTTTCTTGCATTGGTGAAGTAGAAGTACAGGCATACAAACCTAGTAACATCAACATCTGAGCACTTACCAGAAGAAATCTTTTCATCGCTTCTCGTTATGGTAATTTAAAAATTAAATAATTGATCTTCGCGTCTAAGCGAAGAACGACCATTCTAAGAAGATGCAATGGCTTGATGTGTTCCGTATAAACAGCACCGACGCCCCGTGCACCCATCGCAAGATAAGGTGCATCTTCTGGATCTTCCTGATTTAACTTCAATCGTACAGCGTATTTCTGTGGCAAGGGAGCATGCAAATGTTCCATCGGTGTATTAGGTATCACTCCGGACTGAACAGATTGTCCACCGCCATTTGCCCAAATGATGGAATCTACTTTTGCAAATAAAACTTTGCCAGGAATCGTTCTCATCGCGATTTCAGCTTTATCACCTGGTTTGACTAAACGTAATTCGTTTTGATCAAAGAAAGCAATAATGCGTTGTTCATTCTCAACAAAACTCATCGGCGGTCTAAGCGGCATGGCAACTGCATAGTTACCTGGACGAACCACCACATTGACAGCGAAACCATCAGCTGGAGCTCGCACTATACAAGAATCTAAATCATATTGGGCTGCTTCTAACTGCGCTTTGACAGTGGCCACTGAAGCGTTATCTTCACCAACCATCGCGGTTAACTTCGAATTTGCTTTTACTTCATTTGCTTTAGATACATTAAGGGCAGCTAAGGCTTTTTGTACCTCAGTGCGATAAGACTCGACATCGTATTGATTGCCGGCTCCGGCATTAGCCAATTTAGTAGATTCCTCTAAACGAAGATTCATTAAATCTAAATGGGCTTTGGCAGCAGTTGTATTATTTTTGGCAGCATCAAGATCTTGTTTAAGATTATTGGCATTGGCTTGAACATCTGCTAATTGGGCTTTTAATTGATTTACTTTCAGACGATAGGGAGTGTCATCTATTTCAACCAAGATATCCCCCTTTTTCAGCATCACATTACCTTCTACAGCAACGCGTTTAACCAATCCAGGCACTCTCGTTGTAACTTCTGAAACCATATTAATGACTCGAACATCTTCAGAAACAGGCGTAATGACATTGACCGTAAAAATAATGGTTGCTGCTAAAAACAAAGCTCCTGCAACTGCACCCAATTGGGATTTAATATTCCAAGGTAATAGCTTGAGCTTAATGAAGACCAACCAAATAACCGCTGCATAACCACCAATAATGAGTTCAAGCATGATGTTCAGCCTTTGCTAAATTCAAGGATTGATTAGCAGAACGAATCTGTTTGATTAAGTCACGCTTTTGGTTCAGGCCTGCAAGTTTTTCTTCTAATTGCATAATTTCATCATTGACCATTGCTAAATCCACAGGCACACCTGCATGTTCTACTGCATGCTCTTTAAAGTACTCATCGGATTTATCTGTGCCATAAGCCATCTTATATAAGACGGGTTTCGAATACGCTAGCAACCAGGCCAGTGGCCAAAAGAGACCACCAAAAAGAATCGATAGAAAACATAAAACTTTAATCGTTTTAAGATGCGGATGGTGCACTTTTTCGGCATATTTTTCAGGCAGAATATGAATTTTCCAATATCCATAGATAAATGCAATTGGCATCACAATAATGATCAACCAAACCATTTTGTCAGCAATGGCTTCTTCCATTCCTTCCGCCATCGCAAAAGCAGGGCTGGAGATGAAGAATAAGGAAAGACCACTTAAAAAAGCTTGCACTATCTTTTTAGATTGATTCAACAAAATACACCTCGTAATGATTTTTTTGACAATTTTAACAATTCGTTATGCAATCGCTATTTTTCATTTAAAAACCTAAGGAAGGACCCCAAAGCAATAATCTTAAAGAAACAACTTTAAGGTCCTAAAGTGTTACTGTTTAATGGAGATAGATTTTAAGTTTAAGTAAGCTTCCAAACCTTCAATACCACCCTCAGAACCATATCCAGAATCATTGATGCCACCAAAGTGCATTTCCGGCCAAGCCATTGGGGGTTGGTTAACCCAAACCATACCAACTTGGAGATCTTGCGTAATTTGATGCGCATTTTTCAAGGATGAAGTAAAAGCATAACCA
>Ga0164296_1001742_pt1 | contig 22481 bp, 19 predicted proteins | sample GEODES057metaG_FD_113533 | JGI IMG/M metagenome (GOLD analysis project Ga0164296, IMG submission 113533) | Dystrophic lake water microbial communities from Trout Bog Lake, Wisconsin, USA - GEODES057 metaG | ecosystem: Environmental > Aquatic > Freshwater > Lake | place: USA: Trout Bog Lake...
CCACACGGGGACGAATCCTTCGTAGGGGTGGTCGAGCGCGAGCTCGATCGGAACCCCATCGGCTTCGCGTCGGTACTCCCACTCGAAGCGGTAGAGCAACGTGTGGACGTGATCGCGGTGCTCGAACATCCTGTTCTTGGCGTGCAGTTGTCGCACCTGACGCACCGACCACTTGTTCCACAGGTCGTGATAGCCGTCGAGAACCCAATAGACCCCAACGTACGAACCCTTACCCTGCTCTCCGGTCACCGCAGCTGACTCAGGCGTCCGGAGTGCCTTCAGGTCCTTGGTGGCGACGTATCGATTGCCGGCGAAGGTCCACGGACCGATCATGACGCCGGAGTAGAAGTGGTCCCGCTCGTACCAACGGTTGTAATCGACCTCATGCCCCTTGTGAGGCTCCACCACCGTCAGGAGGATCGACCCGAGCTTGATGGGCTCGGCATCGGCGATGACTTCAATCGGACGTGACTTCCTCGGCTCGTCGCTCATGACCCGGCACCGTAGCCGCTGGGCGCGGCCATTGCGACTAGCTCTGCGAGGGCATCTCATCCGTCAAGAGTGCGGACAAGGTCCGATGGACTGCCGCAAGCGACGCTGCGCTGACCCGCTCATCGGGGTGATGAGCCACGAGAGGATCGCCGGCTCCGAAATTCACCGCAGCGACACCCATCGAATCGAAGGTCGCCACATCCGTCCACCCGACCTTCCCGGCAACCCGACCACCAGCGAGCGCGACGAGCCGTGCGATCACAGGATCCTCGAGGTGGGGCCTGGCACCAGGTGCTGCATCGAGGACCGCAAGCGAATCACCCTGACTCTCGTCGAGCACAGTGGTCACGAGACCCTCGACCCAACCAAGCGCTTCCTCGACGTCGCGGTCGGGGGCAAATCGATGGTTCACCACCACGGTCGCCTTGCCCGGCACGACGTTGCCACCGGCACCTCCGCCTACCCCGACCACCTGGATCTGCTCCTCGAACGTCACCCCGTCGATCTCCACGATCCGGGGGGATGCGTTGGCGATCGCCTCGATGACGGCCGCGGCTCGATGCACCGCATTGATGCCCATGAACGGCCGGGCCGAGTGCGCCTCAATCCCGCCGACGGTGATCTCGACCCTGAGCGTCCCCTGACAGCCAGCTTCGACGGCGTCAGCAGTCGGCTCCCCAAGGATCGCCACGTCGCCCTCCAGCAAGGTGGGATCTGCGGCGGCGATCTCGAGGAGCCCGCTCTCAACGCGAGCGATCTCCTCGCGTGCGTAGAAGACCCACGTCACGTCATAGGCGGGCTCGACGAGCGATGCGGCAAGGTCCAGCATCACGGCGATCGTCCCCTTCATGTCTGCGGCGCCGAGCCCCCACAGCACATCGGCTTCGATCCTGGGCTGCGGAGCACCGGTCGAGACGGTGTCGAGATGACCAGCGACGACTACTCGTCGGGGGCGCCCCAAGTTCGTCTTTGCCACCAGATTGTCACCGATGCGAACGGTGACAAGGTGCGCCGATCGAGCCAGACGCGCCTCGACGAGGTCAGCAATCGCAGCCTCTTCTCGACTCGGCGACGCCATCGCCACGAGGTCCGCCGCCAGATCGAGCAGATTCGTCATGTGGCGATCCCATGGTCGCGAAGGACCTCATTGAGGTGCGCCTTGTCGTGGCGCTCCCCCTCCGTCAGGTGCTTCAGCACCAGCACGCAGGGAAGGTAGAACTCACCACCAGCGAACTCACGCCGTCGAGACGCTCCGACGGCCACCGTCCACGCAGGAACGTGGCCACGAGAGATCTCGTCGCCCGTCTCCGCATCGATGACCGGGATCGACGGGTTCAAGATGGTTCCCGCGCCAAGGACGGCACCCTTTCCGACGCGCGCACCCTCAACGACCATGCATCGGCTCCCGATGAAGGCATCGTCTTCGATCACCACCGGCACGGCATTGGCCGGCTCGAGGACCCCGCCGATCCCGACCCCACCGGCGAGGTGCACATCAGCACCGATCTGCGCGCATGACCCCACCGTCGCCCAGGTGTCCACCATGGTCCGCTCGCCGACGTAGGCCCCGATGTTCACGTAGCTGGGCATCAGTACTGACCCTGGGGCAAGGTACGAACCCCAGCGCGCTGACGCACCAGGTACGACGCGAACACCGGACGATGCGTAGCCTCGCTTGAGCGGGAGCTTGTCGGCGTACTCGAAGGGACCAGCGTCGATGGTCTCGATCGACCGAAGGCGGAACAGCAGCAAGATCGCCCTCTTCAGCCACTCATTGACCACGACCTCGCCCGAGCCCTCGTCGACGTAGGCCACACGCTCAAGACCCCGATCGAGGAGATCGATCGCCTCGAGGACAAGTCGCTCTGCCTCCTTGTCCCCTGGACGCAGCGACGCTGCATCCTCGTAGAGCGCGTTGATCGATTCCGAGAGGTCTGCCATGGGACGATCGTAGCGGGGGGCCTGACGCCTCCGAGTGCTCGCTCAGCCCTGTGCGAGCCGCTCGACTGCCAACTCGAGGACCTCAACGGGTTGCACCACCGCAACACGGACGTGATCGGCCCCCGCTGGTCCATAGAGGTCCCCTGGGCTCACCAACAGGCCTGCGCGCTCCGCAAGCTCGGCCGCCATCGCCCACCCATCGGTCAGCCGATCCGGCACCGGCACCCAGAGGTAGAAGGTCCCGTCAGGGAGCTCTGCGTCGTAGCCCGCTGCCCGAAGGGCACCCGCCATGAGTCCGAGCCGATCGGAATAGCGACGACGCTGCTCGTCGACGTGCGCATCATCACTGAGCGCGACCGCGCCGGCACGCTGGGCTGGGCCCGGGACCATCAGGCCTGCGTGCTGCCGCACGCTGCGCAGATAGCCCACCAGCTCAGGGTCGCCAGCGTAGAACCCGACACGCAGACCGGCGAGGTTCGATCGCTTCGAGAGCGAGTGCACAGCGATGACTCCTTCGAGTCCCTGCTCGAGGATCGTCCGTGGACGATCGGCCCACGTGAACTCGGCGTAGCACTCGTCGGAGAACACTGGAATAGAACGCTCCCGACCCCAGATCGCCGCCGCTTCGAGATCGTCGAGGTCCCCCGTCGGATTGGAGGGCGAGTTCGACCAGAGCATGAGGGCTCGTCTCGCCACCTGGTCGTCGATGGCATCGAGGTCCAAGCGGCCACCCTCGACCGGCACCGGAACGGGCTCGAGGCCTGCGAGTCGGGCTCCCATTGCGTAGGTCGGATAGCTGATCTCCGGAAACAGCACCACCTCAGCGGAGGGATTTCGAAGCGACAGATAGTGCGCGGCCGACGCCACGAACTCTTTGGTCCCGACGCATGAGGCGAGCTCCTCCGGATCGACGTCGACGTGGAACCGACGGCGCATCCAGCTCGATGCTGCGTTGCGCAGCTCCACACTGCCGGCTGACGTCGGGTAGCCCCGCTCCGCATCTGACGTGGCGAGTGCATGGACGACACTCTCGAGCGGTGGGTCACACGGCGTGCCGATCGAGCAGTCCACCATGCCCCCTGCATGGTGACTGGCAACCTCGGCCAGGACCTTGAGACGCTCGTAAGGGTACGGCGGTGGCGTGAAGGAAGACGTACTCATCGTGCGATCTCAAACGCTTCGAATTTGGCTCGTCCCGCCTCATCGAGCATGACGTGCAGCACGGTTGCCTCCTCATCGTGACGAGTGTCGACGACCTCTCCCTCTCGGTGTGCGGCCGCCACGACGTCGCCACGCTCATGAGGGATGCGCAGCTGGACCATGCGGTCCTGGGTTCGGAGCCGATCACCGATCGTCGTCAAGAGCCGCTCGATGCCGGTCCCTGCGGCGGCGGAGACCACCACGGAGCCCGGGAAGTTGGCTGCCAGCTCTTGCGCCTCGTGGGGTGCTCGATCCGCCTTGTTGATCACGATCAACTCAGGGATCGCCGAGGCGCCGATCTCGTCGAGGACGGCATGCACGGCATCGATCTGGGCCTGAGGGTCAGCGGCGGAGGCGTCCACGATATGGAGGAGGAGGTCGGCGAGCCGGACCGAATCGAGCGTGGACCGAAACGCCTCGACAAGCTCATGTGGGAGGTTGGCCACGAACCCGACCGTGTCGGTGACCAGCACGACCTCACCACCGGGGAGCGCCAACTGTCGAGTTCGAGGGTCGAGGGTCTCGAACAGGCGATCGGCGGCAGGGACATCGGCCTCAGTGAGCTCGTTAAGCATGGTCGACTTCCCGGCGTTCGTGTACCCGACCAGGGTTACGTCACGACGCCGCCCACGCTTGCGCTGCGCTCGCTGGGTCTGTCGGGTCTTGTCGACGTGCCGGAGATCAGCCTCCAGCCGATGCATGCGCCGCACCAGCCGTCGTCGGTCGACCTCGAGCTGCGTCTCGCCGGGACCTCGCGTCCCGATCCCACCCGCCTGCTGGGAGAGCCCGCCGCTCCGGCCTCGAAGTCGAGGCAGCCGATAGCGCAGCAGCGCGAGTTCCACCTGTGCGCGTCCTTCGGGTGAGCGAGCGTTCTGGGCAAAGATGTCGAGGATCACCGCCGTACGATCGATGGCAGTCCGTCCAAGGATCTTCTCCAGGTTCCTTTGTTGGGCCGGCGAGAGCCCCTGATCGAACACCACGGTGTCGACGTCATGAGCGAGGCACAGCTCATGAAGCTCTTTCGCCTTCCCGGAGCCGAGGAAGGTGGCGGGATCAGGCGCATCTCGACGCTGGATTACCCGGTCCACGACATCGGCCCCTGCCGTGTTCACCAGGGCTACGAGCTCATCGAGCGAGGCGTCCATTGCGTCAGGGTCGCTCCCCGGAAGGACCACGCCGACAACGATGATCCGTTCCCGGAACGACCGATCGATCAGCGTCGCTGGGAGGTTGATGGTCACTCGTCCCTCGCAAGGGTGACCGTCAGCTCCGCGATCAAGGTCACCTCACCCGACAGGATCGCTTCGTCTCCATCGAAGGACACACCGAGCGAGCCACCGGGATTGTCAACGACCACGGTCGCCCCCATCGCCCCCAGCGCTCGGAGCGACGCCGCTGCAGCGACCGAGCCCGAACCGCAGGCCAACGTCGGTCCCACCCCGCGCTCGAAGACCTTGAGGGCAAGGTGGTCGGGTCCCAGCACCTGGACCCACTCAACGTTGATGCCGCCTGTTCTGAACCCCTGCAGGGCGTGGCCAGCCGCGGCCACATCGATCGCGTCGAGGTCATCAACCACGATCACGAGGTGCGGGTTGCCGACGTCGGCCACCACACGGCCTGCGTCAGGGTCGATCTCGCTCAGCGTCACCACGCCCATCGATGCCGACGTCATCGCCGAAGATCCATGAGGCTCATGGCAATGGACGGTCCGCACGCCCGCCCCCGTCATCACCGTGAACGAGCCAGGAGCCACCACGCCAGCGCGGACAACCTCGTGGACTACGCAGCGCAGGCCATTGCCGCTGATCTCGGCAGTTGACCCATCCTGATTGGCCAGGTGCATCGTCACCTCGCCCCCGCCAGAGGGCCCGGTCACCGTGATCAGCCCATCGGCACCGATTCCCCGGTGACGATCACACAGCCATCGAACCTCATCCGGGCTCAGGCTCACCACGTCGCCGAGGTCGAGCAGGACCAAGAAGTCGTTGCCGGCCCCATGGTGCTTGGTCAGCGAGATTCGCGCCATGCCTCAGTCTCCCACTGCGCCAGTGGTGCGCGACACCGCCACGGCCTCGAGGGCATCCATGAGCCCCGCTCGAGCAGATTCCGGGTCGTCGAACCAGAGGACGCGAGGATCCCGTGCGAACCATGACCGCTGACGGCGAGCCAGGTTGCGCGTTCGCCGAATCGTGGCGGCGACCGCCTCATCCAACGAGAGAGCACCGTCGAGGTGCTCGAACATCTCTCGGTACCCGATCGCCTGGGACGCGGTTCGAGACATCCCTCCAGCTCGACCACGCAGCCCGGCTGCTTCGTCGAGCAGGCCCTCATCCAGCCAGCCCAGCACTCGAGCTTCGATCGCAGCCTCTACGAAGCTGCTGTCGTGCCGGAGGCCGATCTGGCACACAGACGTCTCGCCATAGCGACGGAGCCCCGGTCCATACGATGAGAAGAGCCGCCCTGACCCTTCGATGACCTCAAGAGCTCGCACCACCCTGCGTGCATTGCTCGGCTCGATCCGACTCGCGGCCAACGGGTCCTTGTTGGCCAATTCCTCATAGAGACCCTTCAGATTGTCGACCGACCGCTGCTCGAGCGATCGTCGAACCTCCGGATACTGGCCGGGAATCTCAAGGCGATCGATGATCGAGCGGTGGTAGAGCCCAGTCCCTCCCACGAGCAGCGGAATGCGACCCTGGTCTTCAAGTGCCGCCATCGCATGCAATGCCATCGATTGGAAGAGCGACACGGTGCACTCGTCGGCAGGATCGAGGATGTCGATGAGGTGGTGCGGCACTCGGCGACGCTGCGCTGCAGTCGGCTTGGCAGTGGCGATGTCCATCTCTCGATAGACCGCCATCGAGTCGACCGAAACGATTTCGACGTCCCCCTGGATCTCGGCGACATCGATGGCCAGCGCAGACTTCCCTGAGGCCGTCGTCCCCACGAGGGCTACCGCACGGAGCTGGCGATCAGACAGCGCGCAGCTCCAAATGGCGGCGAGTCCGACTGGGAGCCACCACGCGGCGGAGCGTGCCCTCGAGGTGATGGGGTGCCCCACGCGTGACCTCGATCTCGACGATCGCCCCCGGCGTCTGTGCCGCCGCCTCAGTGGCCGTGAAGTGCACGAGCTTGCCCTGACGGGTCCGTCCACTCGTGATCGAGGGGTCTCTCCGAGATGGCCCTTCGACCAGCGCCTCCTCGAGTCGACCGACGCGGGCCTCGTGCTTGGCGAGCGCCGAGCGCTCGACGACGACCTTGAGGCGATCGAAACGGTCGGCGATCACCTCTGGCGCCACGAACTCCTCGGTCATCGCCGCCGCCAAGGTGCCCGCACGCGGGGAGAAGATGAAGGTGTACGCACTGTCGTAGGCAGCCTCGGCAGCCACCGCCAGCGTCGCCTCAAAGTCCTCTTCGGTCTCACCCGGGAAGCCCACGATCAAATCGGTCGTCACGGCGAGGTCGTCGATGGAGGCACGTGCCATTGCCAGGCGCTCGAGGTACCGTTCGGCAGTGTAGCCCCGGCGCATCGCTCGAAGAACGCGATTGGATCCCGACTGCAGGGGAAGGTGGAGCTGGTTGCACACCGCAGGTGTCGAGGCCATCGCCTCGACCGTCTCGGGCCGAAGGTCCTTCGGGTGCGGGCTCGTGAAGCGGATGCGATCGATCCCATCGACCGCTCCGACTGCCATGAGGAGCTCGGCGAACAATGGTCGCCGCTTCGTGATGTCGCGGCCGTAGGAGTTCACGTTCTGTCCGAGCAGGGTCACCTCAACGACGCCCTTGCGCGCCAGCATCGTGGCCTCGGCCACGAGGTCGTCGAAGGGTCGCGAGATCTCGCCACCGCGCACCGAGGGGACGATGCAATAGGCGCACGAGTTGTCGCACCCGGTCTGCAAGGTGATCCACGCTGCCCATGGCAGCTCTCTGACGGCGGTGAGCGCTGGCGCTGCGTCGATCATGTCCTCAGGGTCAGGTGCGTCGAGGATCTCAAGCAACGGCCCCTCGTCCACTGATCGACGGAGGAGCACCGGGGCCTGCGTGAGGTTGTGGGTTCCCACCACGACGTCAACGTGATCGGCTCTGGCTTGGATCGCCCCACGATCCTTCTGCGAGAGGCATCCGGTCACAGCGATCTGCATGTCAGGTCGCTCCGCCTTCATCGAACGAAGGTGTCCGAGGGTCCCGTAGAGCTTGTTGTCCGCGTTCTCCCTGATGCAGCAGGTGTTCAAGACGACGACGTCGGCGTCTTCGAACGAGGCGGTTGGCTCAAGCCCGTCAGCCACCAAGAGGCCGGCGAGGCGCTCGGAGTCGTGCTCGTTCATCTGACACCCAAAGGTCCGGATGTGGAAGGTGCGTGGCACGCAGATGAGTCTAGGACGCCGGGTTCGAGCGCCCGGCAGATCTGTCGACCCGGCCCCGCCGGAGGTTTCGCGCCGCCTCACCCACCACGAGGCCACGACGATCGGCCTGCAGGCGGAGGACCTGGCCAGGGACGCCCTCTGACTCGAGCGCATCGCGAGCCGCGCGCTCGACTCGTTCGACCTCGTCGGGTCCGCACATCCCCAGCAGGCTCGGCCCGGCGCCCGACCAGCATGCAGCGCGAGCCCCCCCGTCCTCGAGTGCTGCGAGCAATGAGGGGGCCTCAGGGAACAATGGGGTTCGATAAGCCTGGTGAAGTCGATCTTCGGTCGCCTCGTGGGTCAAGAAACGATGATCGGCGAGTCCCGCCACCAGCATTCCCATCCTCCCGATGTTGAAGATGGCGTCCTCGCGGTCGATCTGGGCAGGAAGCGCTTGTCGAGCGCTCTTGGTCGGCAGGGTGCGCTCAGGGACGATGAGCACGAACTCAAGCTCATCATCGAGCCCCAATCTGACGACGTGGACCTGTCCTCGGATGGTGCAGGCACTCACCAGGCCACCCACCACACTGGCGGCAGCGTTCTCAGGGTGACCGTCGACGCGCGCTGCAACGGCAAGGGGATCCGGCGAGCCTGCGGCAGCGGCAGCCGCCACCGCGAGTGCCGCTGAGGAGCCAAGGCCTCGAGCGACCGGGATCTCCGAACGGACCGTGATGGCCAGTCGATCGTGCCCAGCGACCTCGATGGCGACCTTGGCCGCAAGATGACTGGCATTGTCCGAGAGTCCCGCCCCCTCTCCCTCGCTCCGAACGATCAGGTGGGAGGCGGGCTCTACCTCGACCTCGATCGATCGATCGAGTGCCAAGGCGAGCGCATCAAAGCCGGGACCGAGATTTGCCGAACTGGCGGGGGCGCTTGCGAGCACGAGGTCAGACTACGCGATCGATGAAGGAGGGTGGCACCATCGTCGCGCCCAGCGCTGCCGGTGTGATGGTGATGAGGTCTCCAGAAGTGACCTCGACCGAGCCGATGGTCGTGGCAGCGGGGACCCGTCGACGGATCGCCGTGGCGACCACCGTCTTGACGTGGATCGAGGAACCCGGCCACCCCGGCGCCACGACTGCGCGAGCGGCAAAGATCGGTGAGCCAGACCCCCGCCAGCCAATCGATGCCACTGGTGCCGCGGTGCCCGCAACATGGACGACCCGAACTGTCTCTGCCGCTCGGACGGCGAGGCCGAAGGCGGTCCCTCCGGCGACCGCGAGCTTTGCCGGTCCTTGCTGCCCCGTCACCGCGGCGAGCACCAACACGTGAGTCCCGCCGATCACCGGGTCGATCGCCAAGACATCGCAGCCACCAGCCTGATCGGTCAACCCCGACTTGACGCCGATCACTCCATCCGTGCCGACGAAGGGCGTGTAGGAGCTGACAATCCCGGCGACCGGCAACGTGACCGAAGGGAGCTTCACGGTGGCGGCGAGCACGGGGTCCTGCAGGGCGAGGGCTGCCAATCGAAGCTGATCGGCGGGTGTCGATCGGGAGCTCGGCGAAAACCCCGAGGCATCGCCATAGGAGGTACCCGCGAGCCCGATCGCCGCCGCCTGGGCATTCATCTTGGTCACGAATGCGGGGATGGACCCCGCATCGAACTCCGCCACCAGCTGAGCAAAGTCGTTCCCCGAGTGCACCAGCAGCCCCTCCAGCAGCTGTCGTTCGGTCAGGACCTCCCCTGCCGCAATTGCGACGTTCGACTGGTCGGTGGCGAGATCAGTACGCCACGCAGCCACATCGCTCGGCGTGACCGTGATCGACGGCCCCTCTTGTCCGATGGCGAGTGGATGGTCTTTGAGGAGCACGTAGGCGGTCATCAGCTTGGTGATCGAACCGATGGGAACCGAAGCCTGTGCTGGCGACTGCTCGGCCACCTTGAGGCCAGGGATCGCGATGGCAGCCTCGCCAGTGGTCGGCCATGTCGGCGTTGGCGCATGGCCAGGCACCGAGACCACCGAATCAAGCAGTGGCGTCACCGTGGCGGCCGGTGTCGGTTGGGAGACGACCACGATGATCCGAGCAACGAGGCACCCAACCGCGATCCCGACGATTGCGATCAGGACCCAACGCAAGACGTGATGGGTTCGCGGTGCTGACTCCGACGCAGTCGTGGTCACAAGGTCGCTCAAGCGAGCGGATCGAGATCGTCGGCGCTGATAAGCACGGCGCGAGCCTTCGATCCTGTCGAAGGGCCGACGACACCCTCTTGCTCCAACAGGTCCATCAATCGACCTGCACGAGCGAAGCCAACCCGAAGCTTGCGCTGGAGCATCGACGTCGAACCGAGCTGGTTGCTGATGACGATCTGTCGAGCCTGCGCCAGCAGCTCGTCGTCATCATCACCACCGGCACCACCCGAGCCCGACGAGGCAGTGATCGGATCGACCTCGCCACCTCCGATCGCCACCACGAGCTCACGCTGTCCGCCTTGCGCGCGCCAGAACGCAACCACGTCTCGGACCTCTTCCTCAGAGACCCACGGCGCCTGAATACGCCTGGCGACGTTTGAGGATGCGGTGAGCAAGAGCATGTCGCCCTTGCCCACGAGGCGCTCCGCTCCAGGCTGGTCCAGGATGACCCGGCTGTCGGCCAAGGAGGACACGGAGAAGGCCATCCGGCTCGGCACGTTGGCCTTGATCACACCCGTGATCACGTCCACCGAAGGACGTTGGGTCGCCAAGACCAGATGGATGCCGACAGCGCGCGCCATCTGTGCGATCCGAACCACCGACTCCTCGACGTCACGTGCCGCCACCATCATGAGGTCATTGAGCTCATCGACGACGATGACCACGAAGGCCAGTCGCTCGAAGTCCTCGGTGGACTCGTGATCGATTGCCTCTGCGTCGAAGGGCACCCCCGCTGCAGTCGCCTTCGCCCGATCGGCGATGGCAGCGATGGCGGCCGAATCATCCGGCGGTCCGATGGGCGAAAGCTGGCCCGCATCGAGTGCCTCGTGGTAGCTCGAGATATCACGGACGCCGTGGGCGGCCAACAAATCGTAGCGACGCTCCATCTCTTTGACGGCCCACGAAAGCGCATTCGCCGCCTTCTTCGGATCGACGACCACCGGGCTCATGAGATGCGGCAGATCGTTGTACTGCCCGAGCTCCACTCGCTTCGGATCCACCAAGATGAGCTTGACCTCGTCCGGCGTGGTCCGCATGGCGATCGACGTGATCAGGGAGTTGATCGCAGAGCTCTTCCCCGCACCAGTGGCGCCCGAGATCAAGACGTGCGGGAACTCGGCCAAGCTCTGCATGACGGTGCGACCGGCGATGTCCCGGCCAAGAGCGACCGCGAGCGGATCGGTCGTCTCGGCCGCCTCGCTGCTGGAGAGCAGATCGCCGAGCGTGACAAGCTGGCGCTGTCGATTGGGGACCTCCACGCCAATGGCGGAGCGCCCAGGGATCGGGGCCAAGATGCGAACATCCGGCGAGGCCATCGCATACGCGATGTCCTTGGAGAGGCTTGTGACCCGTGCCACCTTGACCCCGGGGCCCAGCTCGAGCTCGTAGCGGGTGACGGTGGGCCCGACCGTGCAGCCCACGAGGGTGGTCTCCACACCATGTGCCCCCAGGGCAGCCACGAGGTCAGCGCCAGCTTGATCCACCAAATTCTGATCATGCCGCTGGGCCACAGTGCGTTTGAGGAGGTCTGCGGGCGGAAGGATCCAGCCGCCCTTTGCTGCCACAGGAGCCTTGGACGCTCGCTTCGGCTTGGCCGGAACGGGAGCGACCATCTCGACGGGCTCCTCGTCGGCCACCATGGTCAGCGCTGCGGGCTCCGGCTCGATGGCTTGGGGCGGCTCGCTCACCGGCGGGATGATCGGTGCGATCTTCTCCGGCGTGACGGCTGCATCGTCAGCCTCGCTGCTCGCCGCTCGTGGCGATCGCAATGAGGCGCCCGACCACCACTTTGCGGCAGCGGAGCCCCCGTGCTTTGCCCCCTTCGACAGGAACGGCAGTGCCGTCCGGAGCGGGATGCCCGTGGCCACGATGGCGCCAACGACCAGCACGGCGACCAACAACACCGCCGCACCGATCGTGCCGAGGGCCTTGCCGAGCGTGTGGCCGATGAGGACGCCGAAATAGCCACCCGCCCCTTCAAGGTCGTGGTGCGACGCACCAAAGCCGGGTGTGCCACCTGTCAGCCCCGCCAAGCCGCACAGAGCCAGGAGTCCGAGGCCACCTCCGACCCAGAGCCTGGTGGTCTCCGCCTTCTCACGGTTGACCAGGAGGATCACCCCACCAGCCACCAAGAGCACTGGGAACAAATAGCGGATCGTGCCCAAGAGCAGGCCAAGCACTGAGGTGACGCCCTTGCCCACGGGCCCGAGCGCATCGAACCACACCGCCAAGGCCGACAAGATGGCCAACGTGGCCAGGGCTAGCGCGATCAGGTCCGCTCGGTGGGCCTCGAAGATGCCTGGCTCCGGCTCGGCCACCCTCGAACGGGACGTCGTCGTCCCCTTCCGCGCCGAGGTCTTCGATTGAGCCTGCTTAGAGCGAGAATCAGCCACGATGCGGTCAAAACTACCGTTCTTCGGGGCAGGAACGGGGGACGGGCACCCCTCCGGTTACCCTCTCCAACACGAAGATCCCTCCTCCTAGCGACCATCGAGGCCCCATGGCGACACCACGACCAACCGACACCAAGAGCTTGCTCGCTCGCCTTGACGGCGCTGCCGCCTATCCATTGACCCTCAGGGCTCGATCGATGATCACCGATGTCCTGGCAGAGGTCGAGCTCGATGGTGACCTCGACTCGCTGCGATCGCTACCCGGAAACGACGTGATGCTCGCGGTCCCGGTCGACGGTGGCGATGGGTCGTTCAGGCGGCGCTACACGGTCCGCCGCTCGACCGAGACGTCCCTGACGCTCTGGATCGACGTGACCGCCGCTGGCCCGGGCGCCACTTGGGCACGGTCCGCACCGATCGGATCGACGATCGAGGCCATCGGCCCTCGAGGCCAGGTCACGCTCGACCCGCTCGCCGACTGGCACCTGTTCATCGGCGATCTCTCGTTCCTCTCGGCCGCCTATGCGATGGCAGAGGCAATCGAGCCACCTGGGCAGGCGCTCTTCGTCCTCCAGGTCGACGACGAGGCCCATCTCATTACGCCGACCCTCGACGAGGCGGTTGGAGTCACCCTCTGCGTCATCGAGCGCGCCGGCTGGGGCCCCTCGGACCCCATCGGCCTGCTGTCAGGCCTCAGGGCGCTCGAGCTCCCAGACGACGAGGGTGTCGCCTACGTGGGTGGGGAGCTCTCGGTGGTCGCTGCAGTTCGCGCAGCGCTGCTCGAGCGCGGCTTCACCGCTGATGCAATTCGCTCCAAGCCCTATTGGCGTCTCGGCGTCTCGAACCTCGCCCATGGCGAGCCGAAGAAGGACGACCTCGCCTGATTGTTCAGATGGCGACGATCACCGGAACGATCATCGGCTTCTGACGGGTCTTGGTTCCCACGAAGCGCCCAAGAGCCCGACGAGCAACTCGATTCAGCCCCTCGACATCGTGATTGCCGTCTCGAAGTGCGCTCTTGAGCGCATCAGCCACGGCGGACGCTGCCTCGACGCTCAACAGTTGCTCCGAGGTACCCGCCCACCCGCGCGTGAGAACCTCAGGTCCGGCGACGACCTCACGCTCGTGGAGGTCCACGGAGGCGACGACCATCACCATGCCTTCGGACGAGAGCGTCTGGCGATCACGCAAGATCCCATGATCGATGTCGCTGGCTGCACCGTCCACGTACAGGTAGGCCGCAGGGACGGTGGTCTCCTTGGAGATGCCATCTGCATCGAGCGCGATGACGTCGCCGTCAGTCGCCTGGATCACCTTTGCGGGGTCCACGCCCATGTCCACGGCAAGTGCGGCGTGGTGGAGAAGATGGCGGAACTCGCCGTGGACCGGCACGAAGCAATCGGGGCGAGTGATCGACAGAAGCGTTGAGAGCTCACCGCGTCGTGCATGCCCCGAGACGTGGACCGGCTCGTGGGCCGAGTGAACGACCTCCGCCCCGCGCCGATAGAGGCCATCGATGACCCGAGCGACCGACCACTCGTTGCCCGGGATGGGGTGTGCCGACAAGATGACCACGTCGCCTTGGGTCAGATCCAGCCACTTCGACTGCCCAGATGCCATCAGGCTCATCGCAGCCATTGGCTCACCCTGCGAGCCCGTCGACAACACGCAGACCTCACCCGGATCGAGGTTCTCGATCTCAGTGATGTCCATCAGCATCCCCTTGGGGATCTCCAGGATCCCGAGCCGTCGAGCAAGCTCGACGTTGTTCTTCATGGACCGACCCAAGGTGGCGATCTTTCGACCCGAGAGGTGCGCTGCATCGATGACCTGCTGGATCCGGTGCAGATGGCTCGCAAAGCACGCCACGATGATCCGATGGCCGGAGCGCATGGCGAACAGGCGGCGAAGCGTCTCCCCGACCGAGGACTCCGACTGCGTGAACCCTGGCTCCTCCGCATTGGTCGAGTCGGACAGCAGGAGTCGGATGCCCTTGGTCTTCGCCAGCTCGCCGATGCGCGCGAGGTCCGTCCGTCGGCCGTCGACGGGGTTCAGATCGATCTTGAAGTCGCCGGAGTGCAGCACAACACCCTGCGGGGTGTGGAAGGCGATGGCCATGGCACTTGGCACGGAGTGTGTGACTGGGATGAACTCGACCTTGCATGGCCCGATCTCAACGGTCTCGCCATCGGCCACCTCGATGAAGGTTGCTCGCTTCGACTGCCCCGCCTCCCGAACTCGATGGGCGGCGAGGCCGACGGTGAGCGGTGAGCCATAGACGGGGACCTCGAGGTCGCGCAGCAAGTACGACAGGCCACCCACGTGGTCCTCGTGCCCATGCGTGAGCACGACGCCGTCAACTCGATGCGCGTTCTCGCGCAAGAAGGTGAAGTCCGGCAGCACGAGGTCGACTCCCGGCATGTCGGGCTCTGGGAACATGATCCCGACGTCAAGGACGATCAGGCGCCCCTCGACCTCGATGCAGGCGCAGTTGCGGCCGATCTCACCGAGCCCACCAAGGAAGATGACGCGGACGGGGGCGAGTGGCTCAGCCACGGTCGATGCCGAGCTGTGCGACGAGAGCGGCTGCTCCCGCATCGAGCTCGGCGTCAGCCGACCCCATCGGAAGTCGACACTGTCCAACGTTGAGGCCCATGGCTCGAAGCACCGCTTTCGTAGGGAGAGGATTGGGCCAGGCATCTGACCCTTCGAATCGATAGGAGGGAAGGAGCCGTTGGTTCATCGCCGTCGCGGTCGCCACGTCACCCGCGAAGAAGGCAGCCAAGCACTCCCCCATCTCTCGACCGACCCAGTGGGAGGCCACGCTCACGACGCCGACGGCACCGATCGAGGCAAAGGGAAGCGTGAGGGCATCATCGCCGCTGTACACCTCGAATCCTGGGGGGCCGATGGCGATCAGCTCTGCGGTCGCCGCCACGTCGCCTGCCGCATCCTTGACGGCCACCACATTGGAGTGGTCGTTGGCGAGCGTCACCACGGTCGATGCCTCGATCTTGCGTCCTGTCCGGATCGGGATGTCGTAGAGGATGACCGGTAGGTCGGTGGCGTCGGCAATCGCACCGAAGTGCCCCCGCAAACCCGCCTGCGATGGTCGGTTGTAGTACGGGGTGACCGCCAGGATTCCGGCTGCTCCCAGTGAGACAGCCTCCTTGACCAGACCCACCGAGTGCTCAGTGTCGTTGGTGGTCATGCCTGCGATCACGGGGATGCTCACGGCCTCGGAGACCGCCTTGACCAGATCGAGCCGCTCGGGGTCAGTCAGCACCGGCGCCTCGCCGGTGGTGCCGGCGACCGCAAGCGCGTCAGAGCCGTGGTCAGCGAGGTATCTGGCCAGTGCTTGCGCCGCATCGAGATCGAGCGCCCCGGCAGAGTCGAACGGGGTCACCATGGCGGTGACCACTCGACCGAACCTTGGTGATGGATCAGTCTTCACGACTGCAACCTAGCAGCGGCGCTCCGACGAACTTGAGAAGCCCCGACACCACCTCGACGGGCAGCGAGGATCAGACGAGCTCTCGGTCGACGGGGCTTCCCTCGGCCTGTGCATCGACCTCCGCCTCGGTGTCCTCGAAGTCCTCGAACTGGATCACGCCCATCTCGGTGAACTTCTCGCGGAGCCATCCGTCGCCGGCGTCAAGCAATCCCAGCTTCTTGCAGTTCGGGACGATCTTGCCGAACAAGAGCGACTGGAAGTCCACTCGGCTCTCGTCTTGCGCTGCCACCTGGGCGGCATCGCTCATCGGGATGCCCATGCGGTCCCAGACCTCCTGCGCCTGCATGCGATCGCGCATGCGCACTGCCGCCTCGAAGGCGAACTCCTGACGCTCACGGATCTCCTTTTGATCCATCTCGGCGTAGATCTCCTGGAGCGACAGGACCCCGAAGGCGACGTGGCGCGCCTCATCGGCCATCACATAGCGGAGCAGCTGCTTGAGCAGCGGCTCGGGTGTGGTCTGCTGCATGAAGCCGAAGGCGGCCAGGGCCAAGCCCTCGACCATGATCTGCATCCCGAGATATGTCATGTCCCACCGTGAGTCGGCGATGATCTCATCGAGCAAGAGGCCAAGGTGCCCGTTCATCGGGTAGTGGCCGGAGAGCTTGGTGTCGAGGTAGCGGCTGAAGACCTCGACGTGGCGTGCCTCATCCATCACCTGCGTGGCGGCGTAGTACTTCGCATCGATCCACGGGACGGTCTCGACGATCTTCGCCGTGCAGAGCAGCGCGCCCTGCTCGCCGTGGAGGAACTGGCTCAACATCCAGTTCTGGTACTCCATGTTCAACGTCACCCACTCCGACTCGCCCCACGTGGCGAGCGAGGTTCCCGAGAGATCCAGATTGGGGTTGCTGAGCGGGCCCGTGGCACCGTCGACGTAGGCCTGATGAGCGAGACCCTCTTGGTCGACCTCAGTGTCCCAGGCAAGGTCCGTGGCCCCATTCCACTGTGAGCGCTTCGCCTTCTCGTAGAGCTTGTCGAGCTTCGGTCGGGCACCCTTCTCGTAGTCCCAGGTGAACTCGGCGGCGCAGTTGTCGACCACGCGGTGACGTCCATCGGGCTCCTCGGTGCCTACGAGAGAGAAGATCTCGTCGAAGTCGTTCAGATCATCGCGGCCGATCAGCTCGGCGTTCGATCGCATGTCTCCGGTCTGCTCAATCAGTGCCATTGGTTGTTCTCCTTGGTTGAACTCGATGGGTCATTCGGACGAGGGACGATTAGCGCTCAGGCGACGCCGGAGCTTCTCCGCAGCGCCTCGATGCCGGGAAGGACGTGGCGGCGAGCGAGGACCCGGACGGATTCGACTTCGGTGAGATCCACACCGGGATCCGGGTCAAGCAGGTACGAGACGACGATTCGAACGGCGAGGTCTGCCGCCCTGATGGCTTGCGCAGGCTCCAGCCAGCGCCCGAAGAAGGGTTCGGCAAAGTCGGCAGCGACGGCGATGGCGTGGTCCATCTCGTCGAACGAGAGGTGTCGCAGGATCACCCACGGCTCCTCGTCGAGGACTGTGGTCAGCGCTGCCGAGCCCTGGATGGCGGCAGCCGCACTCGCCATGCCCGAGACCAGCACGTCCTCCAGGCTCGTGGCTGTTCCCATGGCCACAGCCAAGGTCGTGAAGAAGCGAGCGAGTTCAGTGTCGACGACGGCCTGGACGATGGCGTCGCGGCCGCCGGGCATGGCCCGATACAGCGTGGCGCGCGACATGCCAGCCCGACGGGCGACATCGTCGACGGTGGTCCCCCGGAGGCCCTGGTCGGCGATGCAGGCCAAGGCCGCATCCACGATGCGAACCCGCTTGGGTGCGGACGGGTCGGGCACAAGGCGGACGGGCTGTGATCTGTGCGTCACCGCCCCCTGCGCCACCATGAGGTGAGACACTACGTTCCTTTGTGTCGCAACGTCAACGATCTGGGTTCGACACCGGCACGATTCCCGCCAACAGCTCAGCGCGAACCAGCTCGGCCACCTCGGCGGGATCCGTGAGATCCCATCGTCCAGGCGAGCCGATGTACGAGAGGACCATGCGCGCCAGGAAGTCGGCGGCCTCCGCCACGTCAACGGTTGGGTCGAGCTCGTGACGCTCGAGGTATGGCGTCAAGAAGGCGGCAACCAAGGTTCGCGAGGGCGCCGACTGCGCCCGGAGCGCCGGTTCAAGCATCTCCGGCTCGGTGCGAAGCACCATCTGGAGGACCTCGTGCTCGGTGATGGCCCGACGAGCGACGATCAGACCCCGTTCGATGATCTCTTCGAGGGTCGAGGCGTCGGCGACGGCCTCATAGAGACGGAGGAAGAATCGCTGATACTCCCAGGTGACGACCGCATCGATGACCTCGCTGCGACCACCGGGAAAATACCGATACATGGTGGCCCGAGAGACGCCGGCTGCATGTGCCACGTCCTCCACCGACATGCGGGTCGGGCCGAGGCGAGCGACGCAGGCGTACCCAGCCTCGATGATCGCCTCTCTCGTCTCGGGCCTGGTCCCCACGACTAGAGCTCGAGCAGGGGCTCGAGGCCCACCGTGATGCCCGGCAGCATCGCCACCCGTCGGACAGCGAGGACGACACCCCCCATGAACGACGATCGGTCGTAGCTGTCATGACGGATGACGAGGCCCTCACCTGGGTTGCCGAAGTGGATCTCCTCGTGAGCAACCAAGCCCGGCATACGAACGCTGTGGATGGGGATGCCACCCGCTCCCACTCCCCCTCGTGCCCCAGGGAGGGTGAGCGAGGTCGTGGGGTCGAAGGGGGCGCCCATGCCTGCCTCGTGACGAGCGTCTGCAATGTGCCGAGCGGTGGCCACTGCTGTGCCTGAGGGGGCGTCGACCTTTCGATCGTGGTGCAGCTCGATGATCTCGACGCCGTCGAAGTAGCGAGCGGCAAGTCGGGCGAACCTCATTGCCAAGACCGCTCCGATGGCGAAGTTCGGAGCGATCACGGCATTGCCCCCGCCCGCGGCACTTGCGGCGCTCGCCCGCGCAAGGTCCTCATCGGTCAGCCCGGTCGTCCCGACAACGACGTGAATGCCTCTCCCGAGGGACGCCGCGAGGTGCTCGCTCGTCACGGGGGCAACGGTGAAGTCCACGATGACATCGACCAGGTCCTCTGGCACGTCCGCCATCGACCGAAAGGTCGGCACGACGTTGGACCCACTTGCCAGCGAGGGGTCGATCACCGCCGCCAGTGAGAGCCCGTCAGCCTCCTCGACGGCTCGAACGACCTCTGAGCCCATGCGGCCCGCTGCACCAACCACGCCAACCTCGATCATCGAGGCAGCCTACCGGCCGCCTCCTGGCGTCCCGGTCCACCGCCGTGCACCGGTCACCATCTCATGACTTTCCGAGATGCCACTGCTGGATCGTCGAGGTGCTCACTGCGTTCGGTCCTGTCGTATAGGCGAGCACGATCCAGAACGACCCGCGACTCGGAGACCACTGGAACGACGTGGGCGTCAGCACCACGAGCGCCGCTGCACCTGGAGCGAGGGGCAGGTGCCCTGTGACCACCCTGGCGCGCCAATAGCCATCCGGATGGCCGCCATTGAGGTCCACCATGAAGCGAGGGGACACCGCCGACTTTGTGGTGTTGTGCACGCGAAGGGTCACGTAGCCGAAGACCTCCTCGTGCTGCGAGGTCGCCACGCCCAGGACCGCGACATCCAGGGGCGCCGAGGAGAAGCCAATGATCAGAGCGACCACGCCGAGCACCACAGGGCTGCCAACCGCCACGAGCGACCACCGGCGAGGGACGGTCCAGGGAGACGCTGCCGACTCGACACAGACGGCGGCGATGATCGCTGCGGGGATGAAGTCGACGAGGTAGCTCTCGAGCGACCGTGGCGGGATCAGGAGCACGAGCGGGAGCAGGAACAGCCACGCCCGCTTCATGCCCGAATACCAGATGACGAACGCCGCCAGAAGCCCGAGGAGGGCCAAGAACCCGGCAAGGCTGAGCAACCAGAGGACGGCGCCTCCTGTCAGGCCATGGATCGCCAGACCCACGATCCCCGCGCCATCTGGGATCAATGGCATGCGGAACGGCAAGACGACGGAGCGCGCCCAGCTCGCTGGATCCATCGCCAGGAACGGCGCGTTCACGACGGCGAAGACACCGAGCACGGTCAAGCCGTAGCGCAGGACCGAGGCCCATGGTCTGGCTCCACCGCGACGAGCCTCGATCCAGACCCCAACGAGAAGGAACGGCACCACGAACCATGGGCTCTGCTTGATGGAACAGGCCAGACCGAGTGCCACGGGGCTGAGCCATCGCTGCCACCCTGGCGAGCCAGGTCGGATGGATTGGTCCCATCGCCACACCGCCACGACGAGGAAGGGGATGAAGAGCGCATCGGTACCCCCCGCCGTGAACGCCCCCGTGAACCCGCCGAAGACGATCAGCACCCCCGCCAGCCAGCGGAGCCGGCGAGGGAGCAAGACGGCCACGAGAACGGCACCGACGAGCCACGCAGCGAGGTTCACCCAGTCGGCGATGGCGTGGTGGAACCCCACCGCCACGAAGGGTGCGACGAGCAGGAACGAACCTGACGGGTAGGAGACCTGCGTCACATGCCCGCCAGTGGCCGTGTAGGTCCAGAACTGCGCAACCGGGTGGAGCAGCTTTGCCGCACCGGCCATCGAGGCGTTGAACGGGTTGTGACCCTTGACCAGGGCCTCCGCCGCGAGCTGGTTGAAAGCGGAGGAATCAGTCGGGTAAAAGCGACGAGCGTGGATTGAGATCGCCGCAGGGACGAAGGCGGCCAGCAGCGCGACGAGCAACGACGCTGCCCGGACGGTCCCCGATATCGGTCGCCGATCGATCCAGAGCCATCCACCACCGATGACTCCTGTCAGCACGCCCAGTGGGGCGATCCACACCTCCCACGGCGACTGGAGCCAGTTGTTCGACGAATCGATGCCCGCCACGAGGATGCCGAGCCAGACGATCGACCATGCGCACCGCTCTATGAGGTCGGTGCCAGCGAAGGCCGACCCAACAGGATCAACTTCTGGTTCTTCCGCGGCGACGGTCGACGAGAGCATCTCGCTCATGCGCTGACCTTGGTCATGGGAACACCGCATTGGAGAAGATGGCCATGGCGGTCATCGCTACCAAGAGCCCACCGCTGATCGTGACGATCACCTGGTAGGTCCGACCAGAGAATCGCGTGGCCACCGCGATGATCAGCGGGAAGGCGATCAACAAGAACCGTGGTCGTAGTCCGACCGGAGCCGAGATGAGGGCCATCGCCTCGGCGGCAATGGCATAGATCAGCACCGGCACGGGTTGCCGCTCCTTGACCGCAAGGATTGTCCCGAGCACAGCAGCCACAGTACCGAAGAACAGGAGATAGCCCGTCAAGGTCGGACGGAGAGGATCGAACACGACCTGGGCCACGATATGGAACGGGTAGCGAAGCGATGGGTAGCTGTTCCACCCTCCCCGTTCGGTCATCCGCCAGGCATTCCACTGCCCCGTGTGGATCCACAGAAATCCCATCCAGGCAATCCCGCCGAGGGGTGCAAGCGCAGGAGCGAGCAGCGATGAGACGTCCCGGCGACGCCAGACGGCAATGCCTGCTGCCACGCCGCAGCTCACCACGAAGGCGAATCCCACGGGCGAGGAAGCCGTGGCGACGAGACCCAAGAGCCCTGCGAGGAGCCAGCGCTCGCGCAGCAGCATCACGAGCCCAAGTGCGACCGCAGTGATGAGCAAACCCTCGGAGTAGATGAAGCTGAAGACGAACGAACCAGGGAAGAGCGCAAAGAGCAGCGCAGCCCGTCTCGCTTGCTCGAGATCAGCGAACTCGGCCGCCGCGACCCCGACGGCAACCACGGCGAGTGCGCCTGTTGCCATCGACAGCAGCACTCCGACCACCGATGCGTTGATCCCTGTCCACGCGATGCCGCCAACGATCATCGGGAGGAGGGGGAAGAACGCGATGGGATTTGCCGCAACGTGGCCATCGACCATCGGGAGATGGCGGGGCCATCCATGTTCGGCGCCCATCAGGAACCACTTGCCATCCCAGCCCGCCAGGCCACCAGCCACCGTGTGCCCATGTGCCGCCAGGACGATCACGATGGAGAGCAGTCGGACGGCCCCATAGGCCATCAGCGGCACGCCCACCCAGCGCCATCGACCCTCCGCCCCTCGCTCAGGAAGCGACGAGGTCCTCACCGCAACGGCCTGGCCCTTCACGAGAGGGCACGACCAATCGACGGTGCGATCAGTCTGCGCCAACGACCACCGGTCGCCACCCAGAGCCCGCCGACGAGCAACAGCGGTCCCGTGACCCAGAAGGTCCAACCGCCGAGAAGCGGCGTGCCTCCCGCTCCCACCACCAACATGCCAACGCACGCCAGGACCGCCAACGCCTTGGAACGTTGGGCATCGGA